>Ga0137444_1000034_pt1 | contig 11329 bp, 6 predicted proteins | sample EasRivERMGT319_2_FD_102314 | JGI IMG/M metagenome (GOLD analysis project Ga0137444, IMG submission 102314) | Soil microbial communities from meander-bound floodplain in the East River, Colorado, USA - East River MetaG ERMGT319_2 | ecosystem: Environmental > Terrestrial > Soil > Floodplain ... | reverse complement strand
CGACGATCGCGGCGAGGAAGATCACGAGCCCCGGCCGCGGCGTCGCCCCGACGAAGAACTGGTCGCTCGCGAGCGCGAGGATGAAGCAGACGATGAAGACGTCGACCATCGACCACTTCCCGAGCGCGACGACAGTGGCGAGGAGGCGCCGGGCGCGCGGGGACGGCTCGCGGTCGCGGGAGAGGAAGGCGAGCACCGCGAGCTTCGCGAAGGGGAAGACGATGGAGAAGGTGACCACCACGGCGGCGAGCACGGTGAGCCCGGAGTCCCAGAGGAGGATCACCGAGCTCACCAGGTGGTAGGTGTCGGTGCCGCCGAGCACTTTCGAGATGTCGACGAACGGGATGGCGAGGGCCGCGAGGTTGAGGAGAAAGGAGATCGCGATGAGCGCGCGGATCGTCCTCACGGCCGGTCCTCCTCGCGCGCCGGGGATCCGGCGAGATCCCCGCGGCGGCGCCGGGGGGCGCTCCGCCATCGCTCGCCGGCGGCCGGGATCACCCATCGCCCCCTTCCGCGCGGCGCGGAGCGCTTGCCCGCGCCCCGTCGGCGGTTAGCATACGCGGATCATGACCGGCCGCTCCCCGATCTTCGCCCCCGCTCCTCGCGCGCCCCTCCCGGCGGCGCGGCGGCGGACCCTCCGCGCCGCGAGCGGCTTCGGCTGACCGCGCCCGGCTCGCTGCCGGTCGGTGGTGCGCACTCCTCTCTCCGCCTGATCCCGCTCCCCCCCACCTCCCGGCACTCCCGCTTCCCGTCGCATCCCTAGAGATCCTCGCAACCCCACACGGCGGCGTCGCCGCCCCGGAAACCCAGGAGAGTGCCATGCACCGGAAACTCGCGCTCCTCATCGGCCTCGCGGCCATCCTCTTCGTCGCTTCTTACAGCTCGAACGGGGGCTCCGCCGCCGCGTCCCCCGCCGACGACGCCCGGATGATCGAGAAGCTCATCTTCACCGCGATCCCCGACGACAACGCCGACAAGCTGAAGGAGCACTACGGCGCGGTCGCGGCGTATCTCTCGAAGGAGATCGGGATGCCGGTCGAGTACATGCACGTCGAGAACTACGCCGCGGCGGTGACCGCGCTCGCCACCGGCCAGGCGCACTTCTCGTGGATGGGCGGGGTGACGACGGTGCAGGCCCACCAGCAGACGAAGGGGAAGGCCGAGGTCATCTGCTGCCGCGACATCGACAAGAAGTTCGTCACGTACTTCATCGCGGGCAAGGACTCCGGGATCGGCGAGGTGAAGGACCTCGCGGAGCTCGCGGTGAAAGCCGCCGGGAAGAACTTCACCTTCGGGAGCAAGGGGAGCACCAGCGGGCACCTGATGCCGCGGCACTTCTTCACCCAGGCCGCGAAGAAGAAGCCGGAGGAGGTCTTCAAGACCGTCGCGTACTCCGGGAGCCACGACAAGACCCTCGCGCAGGTCGCGGACGGGAGCTTCGCGGTCGGCGCGATGAACTACGCGAGCTACGACAAGTCCACCGACGAGCTCAAGGCGAAGGCGCCGATCATCTTCAAGACCCCGAGCTACGTCGACTACTGCTTCATCGCGCACACCGATGTCGGTTCGGAGCTGATCGGGAAGATCCGGAAGGCTCTCCTCGCCCTCGATCCCAAGACCGAGCCCGGGACGAGGATCCTCGGCGGCTTCAAAGCCGGGAAGTTCGTCGAGGCGAACATCTCCGAGTGGGACGGGATCCGCGCGGTGATGGAGGCCGGGGTCGACATCGGCGCGTGAGCGCCGAGGTGTCCCGCGGGGAACGGGAGAGGGCGGCGCGCCGTCCTCTCCCGCGACCCGATCCGCCGCTCATCTCGATCCCCCACCCGGAAGCAGCGCCCGCATGAGCGAGACCGCCCCCAGAGACACGGCCGCGCCGGATTCCGGCGCGGCGGTCTTCGAGCTCGAGGGGGCCGGGGTCTCCTTCGGGCGGGTCGATGCGCTCCGCGAACTCGATCTCACGATCCGCGAGGGGGAGCGGGTCGCGGTGATCGGGCCATCGGGCGCCGGGAAGACGACCCTCTTCCGCCTCCTCGCCGCGGTGCTGAAGCCAACCCGCGGGAGCGTGCGCGCGCTCGGGGTCGACACGCGGCGGCTGCGCGGGGGTGAACTGCGCCGCCTGCGCCGGGAGGTCGGCCTCCTCTACCAAACCGATCCGCTCATCCCCCACCTCCGCGTCGTCCACAACGTGCTGATGGGGCGCATCGGACATTGGAGCGCGGCGCGCGCGCTCCTCTCGCTCCTCGTCCCGCAGGAGCTCCCCCTCGCCCGCGCCGCGCTCGCCGAGGTCGAGCTCGCCGACAAGCTCTGGTCGATGCCGGGGGAGCTCTCCGGCGGACAACAGCAGCGCGTCGCGATCGCGCGGCTCGTCGTGCAGCGGCCGCGGGTGATGCTCGCGGACGAGCCGGTGAGCCAGCTCGACATCCGGCTGGGGCGCGAGATCATCGAGCTCCTCGTCCGCGTCGCCGCGAGGCCGGGGACGACGCTCCTCGTGAACCTGCACACCCTCGAGCTCCTGCAGGGGCACTTCACGCGCGTGGTCGCGCTGAAGGAGGGGCGGGTTTTCTGGCAGGGGGGGACTCGGGAGATCACGCGGGAGATGCTGCGCGCGCTGTACGGGGCGGAGTATCGGGCTCTGCATCTCGAGGAGGTGGCGCTGGAGGCCGGCTCCGGTCTCGGTTCCGGTTCCGGCCCCGGTTCCGGCCCCGGTTCCGGCTCCGGTTCCGGCTCCGGCTCCGGTTCCGGTTCCGGCTCCGGTTCCGGTTCCGGTCCCGGTTCCGGTTCCGGTCCCGGCTCCGGCTCCGGTTCCGGCTCCGGCTCCGGTTCCGGTCCCGGTTCCGGTCCCGGCTCTGGCTCCGGCCGCGGGTCCCTCCCGCGATGACCCCGCCCACTCCTCCCCTCGCCGCCCGCCGCCCCTGGCGCCCTTTCGCCGCCCTCGCGACGGTCGCGCTGCTCGCCCTCTCGGCATTCCTCATCGCGGAGTGGGACTTCTCCGCGTTCACCGACTCCGAGACGCGCACGCGCGCGCTCTCGCGCGCGGGGGATCTCATCGCCTCCTTCGCCGATCCCGATCTCTCGAGGGACTGGGTCGCGACCTGCGCGCGGCTCACCCTCGAGACCCTGGCCGCCGCGGTGCTCGCGACTGCGCTCGCGATCGTCCTCGCGACCGGGCTCGCGCTCGGGGCGAGCCGCGCGGTCGCGGTCGGCGAGGAGAGCGCGCGCGGTCGATGGCGGAACTTCCCGCTCCGGAGCCCGCGCGCGCTCCTCTGTTCCCTCTGTCGAATCCTCCTCGACATCCTCCGCGCGGTCCCCGACTTCGCGTGGGCGGTGATCCTGGTCGCGGCCCTCGGCCTCGGGCCGGTCACCGGCGCGGTCGCGCTCGCGCTCGGGATCGCGGGGATCCTCGGCAAGGTGTGGAGCGAGCTCTGGGACGCGGTCGACGAGCGCCGCACCGAGGCGGTGCGCGCGCTGGGAGGCGGGAGGATCGCGACCTTCCTCTACGGGATCCGTCCGCTCGCTGCGCGCGCGGTGCAGAGCTTCACGCTGATGCGCGCGGAGTGCGCGATCCGGAACGCCGCGGTGATCGGCGCGGTCGGCGGCGGCGGCCTCGGTGCAGAGATCCTCTACCGGATCGGCATGGGGGAGTGGGCGAAGACGACGACGCTGATTCTCTTTACCCTCGCGCTCACCCTGTCGGCGGACCTCGCGAGCGACTTCATCCGTCGCCAGCTCCGCAGTGACCCGAACCATCCGCGCGCGCGCCGCGCGCTGAGCCCGGCGGCGAGCATCGGGCGAGCGTGGGTCGGCGCGGCGTTCGCCCTCGCGATCGTCCTCTGGGCGGTCGCCTACCTCGGCTTCCTGAATCACTCGGGACCGGAAGGAGAGCCGCGCAACCACCTCGCGCCACTCGCGAAGCTCCTCTCGGGGGAGCAGCTCGCGAAGCTCGGCTTCTTCGGCGACCTGCTCCACCCCGAGTTCGATCCCGAAGCGTTCGGCGGCGGCGATCCACAGGTGGCGGCGGAGCGGCGCGAGCTCGGCACCGACGCGCGCCCCTTCCGCGAGGTCTCCCCCCTCGAGCTCTGGCGTCCATCGGCGTGGCGGAAGGTCGACGCGGAGCTCGAGCGCTGGTTCGTCTGGCGAGTGCTGAAGTCCGCCGGCGTGCCGATCGCGCTCGGGATCGCGGGGACGATCCTCGGCGTGCTCGGCGCGCTCTTCCTCACCTACCTGCACTCGACGAGCTTCCAGCTCGAGAGCACGCGCTTCACCGGAGAGACGCCGTCGCCGCTCGCGCGCGTCGCGCGCGCGCTGCTCCTCGCATTCGGGCGCGGGAGCGGGCTCGTCCTGCGCGGTGTCCCCGAGGTGATGTGGGCGTTCCTCTTCATCGCCTTCGCCGGCCCGGGGATGGTCGCGGGCGCGGCGGCGATCGCGTTCCACAGCGCGGGGGTGCTCGTGCGCGTCTTCGGCGAGACCGTCGACAACATCCCCCACCGCGTCCTCGAGACCGCAGGGGGCGGTTCGCGCCCCGCGACCTTCATCGCCGCGGCGGCCCCGACCGCCTGGCGCGACTGGTGGACCTACGCCTTCTTCCAGTTCGAGAGCAACGTGCGCGCGGGGGTGGTCCTGGGGATCGTCGGGGTCGGCGGCCTGGGGTTCGCGTTCACCTTCAACTTCGAGTGGTTCCGCTTCGAGAAGGCGAGCACGCAGCTCCTGGTGATCATCCTGCTCACGGTGGTGATCGATCGGGTGTCGAGGAGGATGAATCTGTCGCGGGTGCGGGTGTGAAGGCAGGAGCACTCCATCGCGGCGCGCAGAAGGCGCGGGTATCTTCTGCGAAGCCGCCGTCACCGGCGCGGGGATCCACGCGGCCGTGATGGCGACCGAGAGGACCCCGCATGCCGCCGTCCTTCCCGCCTCCGATGCAGAGGATCCACCCGAGCGGCGAGGGGCCGGACGGCACGCCGCATCGCCGCCCTTCGATCTTCCGCTGGGTCGCTCGGCTGTTCGTGCTCCTCGTGCTGGTCATCGCCGCCCTCTTCTACTCCTTCACGCAGGCGGGGCGAGTGATCCCGGCGAATCACCTCGCGCAGGTCGAGCGGTCGGCGAGGAGCGAGCAGCTGGTCTTCTTCGCTGGAGGCTGCCTCCGATACCTGACCATGTTCGACTACCCTTCCAGGTAACCCTTATCGACCGCATGCCGTCGGGTCCTTCGGGCAGGACGGAGCCCTCATCCTTGGCCGCATCCGGTCGGATGACTTACTGCTCATCCGCTGATACCTTCGCCCTCCGCTGGCGGCACGCTCCCCGCTCCCGTTCGACGGGAGCGGTTCTTCGTTGGCACATCCGCGCGTCATCATCCCGGGACGCACCTATCTCATCACCCGCCGCTGCTCCGAGCGTCGCTTCCTCCTCAAGCCCTCGCCGATCGTCGGGCAGGTCTACCACTACTCCCTCGCTGTCGCCGCTGCTCGCCACGAGGTGGCGGTGCACGGCTTCGTCGCGATGAGCAACCACCAGCACCTCGCCCTCACCGACACCCTCGGCGTGCTGCCTCGCTTCATGCACTGGTTCGACAAGACCATTGCGTGCTGCCTGAACGCCTTCTACGGCAGGTTCGAGTCCTTCTGGGCCCCGGGGAGCTACAGCGCCGTGCACCTCGTCGATGCGGAAGCCGTGATCGACGGACTCGGGTACCTCCTCGCCAACCCGACCGATGCGGGGCTCGTCAACAAAGGGGTGGCGTGGCCGGGGCCGATCAGCCGGCCGGAGGACCTCCTCTCGGGGCCGAATCAGAAGGTCTACTCGGCGATGCGCCCCGGCGTGTACTTCTCGAAGAACTCGAAGCTCCCCGAGCGCGCTGAGCTGCGGCTCACGCTCCCGCCGGCGCTCGAGCCGCTCGGTGAAGAGCGCGCGGTGCGCGCGATCGCGAATTGGCGCGAGGAGAAGGAGGAGTCGGCGCGGGCGAAGTGGAAGGCGCTGGGGATCCCGTTCCTCGGGAGGAAGAAGATCCTCGCGCAGTCTCCCTTCGCTTCGCCGGACACGAGGGAGCCGCGCTTCCAGCTCTCGCCGAACGTGAAGTGCCACGACCGGTGGCGGCGGATCGAGGCCTTGCAGCAGCTCGTCGCGTTCCGGGTCGCGTACCGGGAGGCGTACACGAGCTTCCGCGCCGGGGACCGGAACGTGGAGTTCCCGGAGGGGACATGGGGCCCGGTGGTGCTCTACGGAGCGAGGGCGAAGGGGTGGCCGCGACCTAGAGCGGCCTGACGGGGGCCCGAACCGCGAGAGAAGGGGATCTGGAGACGCGGCGCGGGGGCCGCGGGGAGAGAAGGACCGGGCGAGGGGCGGAAAGCGTCCGCGGGAGGGCGCGAGATGTCCGATCTCGGACTTGCGGACAACGGTTCATCCAATAGGGAAGACAAACGTTCCATGAGCGGGGAGCACGCGACCTTGCGGAAGAGTCGGTCTGATGGGGGCAACCTGGTTCGGGATGTTCGCGGATGTTCGGATGTTCGCCCTGCGAGACTTCGGTCGCCACTGTAGCGAGGGGTCGCTGGACTTCGCTCTCGGCGAGTGGGAGAGACTCCTAGCGGAACTCCCATCACCCGAACAAGTCTGGTCGAACAGCATCCGCGAGACCTATCGGACTGCCAGGATACGGCTGACCGACCCCTCTGCTCGGCGCGAGATGTTCGACTCCTGGTACCGACGGGGCGTCATCCCAGAGTTCCCGAGCGAGCAGGCGACGAAGAATGACCCGGTTCGCCTCAAACCGCACCGCGCGCTTCGACGGGTAGCAGATTACTGCCGTCTCTGTTTATCACTGCCTCCCCGATACTCGGAGCGACTTCCGATTCGGAAAGTGAACGCGAGTCGATGGGACAAGTTCCGCGACCCCTACGGTGACCATTTGGTCACATATCTCGTGGGCAGGTTGCACGCCCAACGGGGGTACATCGCCGAGTACGAGCAGACCGTTCATGCAGCCCGGATCCTGATTGCGCTCCGCAGCCACCTCCGCGCACACGGCCAACTGCCGGAGAACCTGGAGTCCCTCGTTCCCGATTGTCTCGAGTCTGTGCCCGTGGACCCACTCGTCGGCGGGGCTTGGAAGTACGATCGCGCCCGGGGTTTGATCTGGTGCGGCGAGGTCCACGTTTCGGAGCTCGAAACGGGGGACCACCGGTTCCGACCGCACGATCCCGTTTACCGGATCGTGCAAACATCCCCGGTGCGGGAGAGACAGCCATGACTCGCACTTCCCCGGTGCCCCTCACTCGCCAAGGACTCCGCTCGGCAAGAGCGCGGGGTGTACCGGTGACTGCATCCGGATGGCGACTCGATTGTGACGGAAGATGAGGGCCGGAGGCCTGCGCCCCCTGGGGTTGTGGTGGGGTTGTTGTTCTCGATGACGCGCGCGGCGCTCAGTCGCCCCGCGTGTTCCAGAGCCTCCGATACTCACCGCGATCCGGCTCGCGCTCCCCCGCCGGGGGCGGATAGGCGCTCATCGCCCCCCACGGCAGCGGCTCCACCGAGTGGCGCTCCGCGGTGAGCGGGTCGCGGTCCTTGCAGTAGCCGTGGGTGTCGAGGAGATACGTGCGACGCCAGCCGTCGGGGAGCTCGGGGAGGTCGGTCGCGTCGTAGGCGAGGAGGAGCTCGTCACCGCCGCCGACGAGGGCGAAGCGGTCGTCGACCGCGGTGATGAGCTCGTCGACCCGGCCGTAACGGGTGAGGAGGCCCCCCATCGGGCGATAGTCGAGGGTCGGGTCGCGCTCCTCGTAGTGATAGGTCGCGGGGAGCTTGCCGTCATCCGAGTACTCGCGCGGATAGCCGCCGAAGCGGAGCTCGGCGGAGAGGAGGGGGAGGCTCCTCGAGAAGGCTCCGGAAGCCGCATCTCTTTCCTCCTCGTTCCCGCTCCCGAGCCCCTCGGTGTCCACACGGGCGATCGCGCTCGCGAGAGAACCGGTGTCCTCCCCCGACGCGGCAATCGCGGGGGAGGGGACAGGCACCGGCCGGGTACGCCCGGAGCCTGTCCCCGTCGCGGTGGCGGAGCCTGTCCCCGGCGACAGCGCACCGCCGGCGCCGTTCACGGTCAGCTCCACCGCCGGCGCGAGGAAGATGCGGTCGATGAAGAGCTCGAGGTTCGTCTCGATCCGGAAGCGCGACGCGCCGCCGTCGACCGCCTCGGTGACGTCGAGGACCATTGTCTTCGGCATCCCCGCGGGGTAGCCAATCTCCTCGCCGAGGAGTCGCCAGTCGCCGTCGCCGCGGTCCCAGGAGATCGTCGGGGCCTCGAGGCGGAGCGCGCGCTGCGACGCGGCGAAGTTGATCCTCGAATAGGGATACTCGACCCAGCCATCCAGGAAGAGATACGTGCGCAGAGGAGCCGCGGCGGCGACCGCGTTCGTGCCATTCGTGCCGCTCCCGCCGCTCCCGCCGCTCCCGCCGTTCGTGCCGTTCGCGCCGTTCGTACCGTTCGTCCCGTTCGTGCCGACTCCACTGCCCTCAACCCCGACGCCGCTCGCGCTCCTCCTGGGCGGCGTGCGGCCGAACGTCACCGTCCAGCGGCTCCGCGCCGCGTAGCCGACGAGATCGGGATCGAGCCCGGCCGGCTCGGCGTACTCTCGGTCGACCTCGGCGACGAGCGCGGGGTCGAGGAGCGCCCGGTCGCCGCGGAGCTCCGTCGGGAAGCAGCGGTCGCGCCTCCGGAGCAGGAGCGGCGCGCCGCTCGGCGGCTCTCCCGCGACCGGGAAGCGCTCGAGCGGGTAGACCTCGGTACCCGGCGGATGGTCGACCGCGAGGAGCTCGAGGCGGTCGATGGTGGCGACCTCCTGCATCGGCTCCATCACGGAGAGGCGCAACTCCCCCTCGATCGCCTCGAGCGCACCCGGCTCGATCCGCACGACCTCCGTCGGGTCGGGGGGCGCGAACTCTCCCGGCCCGACCCAGAATCCGAGCCCGCCCCCGCCCATGAAATCGGTGATGAAGCGGTAGCGATCGCCATCCCAGGTGAAGAGCACCGGGCAGCTCGAGGATTTCCGCTGCACCTCCTCGACCGTGTGGCAGGCGTCGAGCGGGACCTCCATCTCCGCCTGCGTCACGCCATCCGGCCAGGCGAGGTAGAGCCAGTCGACCCGCGGGCGCGCGCCGATGCCGATGACGAGCGGCGCGAGCCCCTGCGCGCGGTGCCCGATCGCCCCCTCGAAGGTGCGCGCGACCCGCAGGTCGCCGGCGCGCACCTCGACGCGGGTGCCGTAGCCGAGGAGGTTCGTGCGCCGGTCGGTGCCGTCGCGGCGCCCCCCGAGGTAGAGCCGGACCGCGTTGTGCCCGGCAGAGCCGCGATCGGTGTCGTTGCGGATGAAGAGCGGCGTGCCCGCGGCCGTGATCGCGATGAGGTCGGGGTCGAGGTCGCCGTCGAGGTCGCCGGCGAGGAGCGCCGCCGCGGGGGCGCCGAACGAGCCCGCGGCCCGCTCGAAGCGGCCGGTCCCGTCGTTCCGGAGCGCCGAGTGCGCGATGGAGGGCGCGCTCCCGGCGGGGAGCAGGCTCTCCGCGCCTTCGGTGGAGATCACCAGGTCGAGGGAGCCGTCGAGGTCGAGGTCGGCGAGCGCCGTCGCGCTCACCGCGCCGGTCGCGGCGGGGGCGGTCTCGTTCGCATCGCTCCCCGCCGATCGCGCGAGGTCGATGGAGAGCGGAACGAGCTCGCCGAAGAAGCGCGTTCCCCCCGGCGCGATGCGGAAGCGCTCGGGCCCCCCCGCGCCCGCTGCGATGAGGAGCAGGTCGTCGCGCGTGTCGCCGTCGAGGTCCTCGACGAGCGCCGCGGCGGGCGCGCTCGCGGCGGCGCCGGCGGGGACGATCCCCTCCGGATCGAGGGCGAATCGCCACTCGGGCGCGTTCTCGATGATCCTGAAGTGCGGCGAGGCGGCGCCGTGGAGGCCGAAGTCGGCGTCGGAGTCGCCGTCGAGGTCGCGCGCGAACGCGATCCGGGTCTCGCGCGGCGGTTCCCCGGCCCAGGGGAGCGCGGGATCGCCGGGGGCGCGAAGGGTCCGCCCCTCGTTCAGCGCGATCCACGGGGCGCCCGCCTGGGGGACGATGAGGAGGTCGAGGTCTCCCTCGAGGTCGAGATCGACGAGGCGGAGCTCGCGGACCGGCGGGAGCATGCTCACGTCGAGGCGCTGGCGCTCCTGGAGGAGCGGCGCCGGCACACCCGCCGCCGAGAAGACGATGACGAAGCGCCCCGCGGCGGTGACGAGATCGGGTACGCCATCCTCATCGAGGTCCCCCACCGCGAAGGTCCGCGCGGCGAGGAGCGGCCCGGGGAGCGGGTGCGCGCGCGGCTCATCTCCCGCGAAGGACCAGATCGCGCCGCCGGGGCCGGCGATCCAGAGGTCGGGGCGGCAGTCGAGGTCGAGGTCGACGAGCGCCGCGGAGAAGAATTCGGGCGGCGCGGGTGGCTCCGGCGAGAGCCAGCGCGGCGGCGCGAGGCGGATCGCGGCGCCGACCCCGAGGCCGGGGCGCGACGCTGGCCAGTCGCGGATCGCCAGGGAGAGGTCCCCCTGCTCGGTGTACTTCGTCGAGTGCGCGCGCCCGCGCCCGGAGTCGCGGAGCTTCTGGAACTCGGCGAGGGCGCGGTCGGCATCCTCCACGCGACCCTCGCGGCGATGGATGAGCTGCAGGTTGTTCCACGCGCCGAGGATCGTCGGGTCGAGGCGCACCGTGATCTCGAAGAAGGGGAGCGCCTGCGTCGCCTCGCCGAGGTGGGTCAGGCTGATGCCAACCTGGTAGTTCGCGTCGGCATCGCGCGGGGCGAGCTCGACCGCGCGGCGGAACTCGGCGAGCGCGAGGTCCTCGTTCCCCTGGAAGCGGTGGATCACGCCGAGGGCGTAGGGCACGCGCGGGTCGGTCGGATCGAGGCGCCGCGCCTCGCCGAGGGTGACGAGGGCGCGCGCGACCCCCTCCTCCGCCTGGTTGAGCTGCGCGACCGCGAGGTTGAAGCGCGGGACGAAGGCCTCCGGAGACTGCTCGACGAGCGCGAGGAGCACCGCCTCCGCGTCGATGAACCGGTGCTGCTCGATGAGCGCCACCCCGCGGTGGTGCTGGTCGAGTTGACCCTCCGTCGAGATGCCGCGGAACGTGAGCGCCACCGCGATGAGGGCGGCGACCAGGAGGATGAAGGCGACGACGCGGATCACGGTACTCCCCTGTTCCCCTGGACCTTTTCCGTTCCCCATCCCGTACCCGTACCCGTTCCCGTACCCGCGGGCTCTCGCGCGGTCGGGTCGGGGGAGCGGGCAATGCCTCGCACCCGATCGCTCGTCCCCGCCCGCGCGGCTACCGCGGG
>Ga0137444_1000033_pt1 | contig 11442 bp, 14 predicted proteins | sample EasRivERMGT319_2_FD_102314 | JGI IMG/M metagenome (GOLD analysis project Ga0137444, IMG submission 102314) | Soil microbial communities from meander-bound floodplain in the East River, Colorado, USA - East River MetaG ERMGT319_2 | ecosystem: Environmental > Terrestrial > Soil > Floodplain ... | reverse complement strand
GGCTTCAATTCCGCAAGCCTGCGGATGGTGTTGGGTCTTTGTTTATCTCGATGAAAACGGGCAGGGGGATTACTGGTTATGGTATCGTGTCGATCTTCAAAAAGTGGACGCGGGTTACAGGTATCAAAGTCAGTCCGCACGATCTGCGCTCATCGCTGGCGACGTTGGGATCGTTGTTCGGGATGCCGTCGCGGACTGGTCAGATAGCGGGGAGGTGGTCGAGTATTGAGATGGTCGAGCATTACACTGGTAATCTACAATTGGATGCTGCGCGTCCGTATTTGCCGATGGCGAATTTGAAAAAAGATTGAACTCACAAGGCTTAGATGTGGGTCCGATTCCCGCCCAGGGCATTTACTGTCTATTCGGTTGTAAAGGTGCATCCGCATTATGACCGGTAGATGGTCAATGATCCGCGCTCCATGTTTCAGCATGGGGCGCGTGTTGTTTTAGGGTGGTTCTCCGAAAGTAGTTCCTATAAGCCAAACAACGATGAATAAAAAAAGAGCAAAGCCCGCGCCGGGGTCATACTCCTGCCCGGCTTGTTTGAGTCTTTGCTCGTTCTCTAAGTATTTTCTCCACGCTCTGCGTGTGGATGCGTAGCGGTGAATTATTGTCCTTTGAAGGGTTCTTTTTATAGCCTTCAAGAAGTCCATCCTTCCACCAGTTGATTACTGTTTGATCGCTGACCTGCAATAGTTCAGCCGCTTCTTTGGTTGAGATTGTCGCCGTTTTCATGTTCCAAATGTACCAAATGATTATCAGGCTGTCAAGGTTTCTAACGTAACAGTTTTCGTGCGCCACGAAGTGGCTAGGGTGGCGCACGATGCCCGCGCTCTCTGCCGCTAGGGGTGGGCGGCATGGCGGGCATGAGGGGGACTGTCCCCGCGTGACGGGTTTTATTATTCACGCGCGAGCTAGCGCGGTTGTTCTTCGGTCCCCGCTTCCCTGGCTGACAGGTTCCGGCAAACAGATCCCAACACAAAGTGAGGGGCGGCGGGAAGGTGCAGGAAACCGGCGGCGGTTGCCTGCTTGCGTGGCTCTTGCGCCATCGTGCAACGAGGCGCGGTTCTGCTTGCAGGTTGCGGAGGCGGGATGCTAATGCCGCGAATGAAAACGCCCGCGCCGAGTACGGCGCGGGCGGCGGAGCCGACCTGGTAAGAAAACCGCCCGCATTTCTGCGGGCGGTTGGTAATTACGCTCTGCCTGTGACTTTCTGCGGCGTGGTCTTGATCTCTCCGCTGGTTTCGTCTGCGTATTCTTTCAGCAGGACGGCAACGGTCAACGGTTGCGGGAATGTGTAACCGTCTTGTGTATCCCAGGGGATATTCAGCGGGTCAATCGCTAGGGATGATAATACTTCATCCCAGACAGTGACGCCTCGTTTCATGTATCGCCCGCCCTGCATCTTATAATACCATTTGCCATTTGTGCGGGTGCGAGTGATGCGGGTCATTGTGACGGTTTCGAACGTGCCGACCTGCGCGGGTGCGGTGGCGGCTTGTTGCAAGCCTCCGCGCATGGCGTGAACTTGTTCGCGTAAGAGCTCGAATTCAAGATGTAAGTCTGTGAGTAGTGCGCCCTGCTCTTTGAATAATTCGCGGATTTCGGCGGCTGTGATGCGGTCGGGTTGGGTGGTCGGGGTGGTCATTAGATTATCCTTTCAGGATTTTTAGAATTGTAATTGTTTGTTCGATGGTGGGCGAGTCGATTCTCAACTCGCTTATAAAATTGCTGTACACGTCCGCGCGGGCTTTGTTGCCGCGCCATTGTGTGCGGGTCTTGTCGCTGTCGGTCTGTTTCCATGTTGTAAACTCTTTCAAGCTGTGCAATAGTAGCTGGTGTGCTTGCTGTCGCTCCTTTACTCTGATTGTTTCGGCTCGGCATGTCTGGAAGTATGCGCGTGCATTGGGTAAGAGTCTTGTAACGATGTCGCGCGCGATTGCTTCGGGTGTGCGGTCTGCGCTGACTGTAATACTAGGGGCATTGTATACGCGTTCCATTTCGCGCGGGTGGTCTGCGCTAATATGTATCCGCTTTCCGTCGCGTTGCATCATTAGCCATGCGTCGCGGGTTGTGAGTTCTTCGTACCATTCTCGGCGGTTTCTATCGAGCTTCCACAAATTAGGGAAGTCAATCACGGACATTTCGACGGCTAGGTTTATGGCTAGGGTGTGTAGGTTTTCATCATGCATGTAACGCTCCTGCCATGGATTCGGCGTTGCGTTCGCGGCTGAATTTCTGGCTCCCGTATGTGTCGCGGATTTCGTCCAGGCTTTTTTCCTTGCGGTTGAAGGATGGCACGCCCGCATATACCCAGGCTTGTTTCTTGTGCATCCATCGCCATTTTATTTCGTGCGCTTCGTTCCAATCTTTGAAGGTTTGCACGTGGGCTTTTGTATTACCGGTCAACCAAACCCATAAACCCATCAGTTCGATTTCTACGCCATCAAGATTGAGAGCGAATTCAATCATGATGCGGATTTTCTCGCCGACCTCGTCCAGATCGTGGAAGTCTGCCGCGCTTTTGCGGTTCTCGGCGTGGGCTGTGCTCTGCCGCGTGCGTGCTTCGCTGGTTGCAAAGTTTTTGAGAAAGTCCGCATACTCGGCGTTGATGTCTTGCATGGTGCGGGTATCGCCTCCGGTGTCGGGGTGGTTCTCGCGGACTAGGGCTTTATATAATCCCTTGGCTTGTTCCAGTGTTGTGCAATTCGAAAAGCGGTTCATTGGGTAGATTCTCCTGTGGGCGTGGTTTTGATTTCTTGCATGGATGGATATTTGAAAACGGATTGACAATTTGTACATCCGCACATTCTGCCTGCCGGGTGCAGTAGTAATGTTTTCAGGCGGCAATTGGGACAATAGAGGTCGAGTGGGATTGAATTCATGGTGGATTCTCCTGTTATGCTTTCATTGCAAAACTGTTTGTGTATCTTTTGGGCGCGAGTCTGGATACTTGCCCGCGCTCGAAGTCTGTAACGGGTTCGCGGGTCTGGTGACAATCACGGCAAAAGATACCGGTGCGGGTTGCGTATTCGCGCAAGTGTTGGCAGTTTGCCAAAGGTACGAACGGACGCGGGGCATGGGCGGCATATAGGGCGCGTTGTTCCTGGGTCATGGCTCACGCTCCGAAGATGGGGAATAGCTGCCGCATATCTTCGCGGTGACAATACCATCTTGAGCCGTTCGCGCTCTGCACTTCAAACCAACCTAGGGCGGTGGGTTGATCGAACAACACGCGGACAAGCTCATACTTTGGCGCGGTGGGCGTGCCACTGGTTGCGACCTTTGCAAACACTGATTTTATGATGGGCGCAATGATGAACGGGCGCGGGGTGGTGCGGGTTGTGGTGGATTCTGCTAACATAGTGGATTCTCCTATAATTTGAGTGTAGGAACGCCCTACACATAACGACTAGAATAAAGCGGGCTGATCTACTGACGCGAACCACTGCCAACAAGCGAACCCAAAGAACACGGCGGGCAACCATGCGCCGACTGTGGAAGGGATGCGGGCGGGCGGGGTTTCACTGAACGCATAAACAGGCAAGCCAGCGCGGACGCACTCACGCGCAACGGCAAGCGAACCACTGCCAGGGGAAAAGAACACGGCGGACTCACAACCCTGAAATGCGGCGATCGAGCGAAGCAAAAAACGCGCGGGTATGGGGGCAACTGAACCACCGGCGGAATAATGAACCATTGCGCCGCATAGATCGGCATCGCGGACATATTCAGGGGCGGACGAAAAGGGTGCGACTGCGAAAACCACGAGGGACGAACGCCGAACAGATAACCAAGCTGTAATTACCTGGGCATCTGCGCCGCGCTGGCAACCCACTTGCAGGGCTTGCCCACTGGCGGCAACTGCTGAAACAACAGACCGCACGAGGGGAACAACTGACCAATGAAGATTACGAGAACCACCAAAATAAACCGACATGATTTGACCTTTTGCCTTTCGGGTTTTGGGTTGCGGAAACGCAACCCATACCCGCAAGGGAGCACAGGAATCAGGGCGCGGTACTCCGCGAAGAAAACAAGCATGTTCTAAAAAATGGGGGTTGGTTGTGTGGCTTTTGCTTGCCCGCGCTTGGTTTTGCCCGCGTGATTGATCGCGGGCGATTGCAGGGCAAGCACACACGCCCCCATTTTTATGCTTGTTTTCTGTCCCCCTGTGATACCAACTGCAATGCTCTTGGTTTTCCTGCGGATTTTTGCAAGCGATAGCATTGCAAAAAACAGGCAGGGCTGTGGCGTGCGCTCATAAGCACGCTCTTTCTAAAAATAGATTTTGATCTAGTTCGAGTGGCGAAGCCATGTCGCTCTTATTTTAGATTTGGCGGGGATCGTACCCCCGCCTTGCGGTGTTCGTCCGCAACCCTCCAAAACTAAAAACAGGGAGCGACAAGCGACCAAAATCCTAGAACTGTGAGGCTGTATGCCGAGATTGGTTTGTGGTATTATGTTTTTATGTGTTCGGTGGCTTCTCCTTCGCTAGGATAAAGAGGTTGTACTGGCATGTGGCTACGTAAGATGGGGTTGCGCCCCTGAGCGTCGTAACGTCACTCGCCGAACACTTGGTTTTGATACCTTATTTGACATGGGGGCTGGCTCGGTGTGCCGTCCGTCGAGTGCAAGGAACGGAGTTTCACAAAGGCGTAAGTTGCACAGCCAGAGTCTACAGAATAGGACACGCCCGCTTGCGGGCGTGTCCGCTCTTAACTTCAAATCCCTACCGCTTGCGGCGTGTTCTTCCACGGCGGAGCACAGAGAGCGAGAGAGCGGAGCGAACGGCGGCGAAGCCGAAGCGGGAAAGCCCCCCGCCCCTATCCCAATTTGCCACACCTTGCTAGACCGACAACCAACACCCCCGATAGTGGGGTGATTGGTTGCGGGCTATGGGGAGTGGGGTTGGGTTTGGGAGGGGCGGGGGGCGTCTGTGCGTAGTCCGTGGTCGCCGCATATCTGAACCGAGTGAGTGTTCGTCGAACATCGGTGAAGAGTCTGCTTGTGGTATTATGTGCGAAAAGGAATTTCCACTATGAAAAATCCACCTTTGCCACCTGCTCCGCCTTCTGTCAAAGATAGTAAATATATTCAGCGTGTTCTTTTAGAGATTAGGGATGGTATTGATATCGCTCGTGCTAATGGCGTGAAGTGTGAATATCCTGATCGTGTTGAATTTGAGATAGATGGTGCAAAGTTTTCGGTTCGTTTCCCGTTTCAACAGCCAAGGTATTAGGGGGATGGGGTTGGGTTTGGGAGGGGCAGGGGGCGGCTGTGCGTAGTCCGTGGTCGCCGCATATCTGAGACTGAGCGGTGCTCGTCCGCATCAGGTCGAAGAGTCTGCTTTTTGCTTTCAGCCTGAAAAGGCAGTATAGCCGGTGCTTGGGTTGTTGAAGAGGCGGTATAGCCGGACTTCCAGCGTAGGATGGTTTTGCTTTTGAACTGTCAGCCTGAAGAGCCGGTATAGGCGGTGACCAAGGATCGCTGATTTACTGCAAGCTAGAACGCGATAGCGCCGACATGCGGAGCAGGGCGGATGTTTGGAAGTCGGAGCCGACTGTGACCGTCAGTATCGCTTTATGTGTCGATGTCGTCGATCGACCATTGACACCATCGCTATATTATGCGATACTTCCGGAACCATCGCGTTATTTGGCGATGGGCGCCGGTAAGTATCTACTTTTTCAGCGATGGAGGATCCAAATGGGCTACGCAGGCGGCAAGGCTGGTGATGGTGTGTACCAAAAGATAATCAATGAAATCCCTCCGCATGATGTTTACATTGAAGCGTTTGCAGGTGGCGCGTCCATCTTGAAGGCTCTGCGTCCGGCATCATCGAGGATCGCCATAGATGTCGATGGTGCACAGTGTGAAAAGTTGCGGGTTGATCTACCTGGTGTCACCGTCATAAATGGCGATGCGATATCACTGGTCCCTGAGTTGGTCGCAAAGTATGTGGGTTTGAGAGTCTTTGTGTATGCTGACCCTCCTTATTTGGGTGAGGTCCGCAAATCCAAGCGCCCGATTTATAAACATGAAATGATGGACTCCACGTCCCACTCGCTATTATTGGCGATGCTTCAGGGATTGTCTTGCATGGTGGCGGTTTCTGGTTATTGGTCATCGCTTTATTCGTCGGTACTGCAGGGATGGCGCTCGATAGATTTCAATGCAAAGACTCGTGTTGGTGTTGCGCGTGAATGGTTGTGGATGAACTATCCCGAACCGATGGAGTTACATGACTATCGTTATTTGGGTGAGAACTTCCGCGAGCGCGAGAAAATCACTCGGCAAAAGAAAAGATGGAATGCCCGCCTGGCGCGCATGTCGAACCTGCAAAGGTTCGCGCTTCTCTCGAGCATCGCTGAGTTTGGCGATGTCGACGATCGTACCGATCGTGCATCGTCGTAATTGTCGATGCCTGCGGGCATCGCTATAAACGGCGATGCCTTCGAAGGCATCGCCGTTTTCGTCGTGGGGATCCCGAATCGGTTGGGTTTGGGAGGGGCGGGGGGTGATTGCGCGTGTCCGTCCGTCCGCCGTTTTTAGCGGGGCGCAGGGGTGCAACCCTGCTTATGAAGTTTGTCGAGCCGACGTCCCGTTTCCGCGTGTGGTATCATCCGCGCCGCGCTCATGTGTTCTATGTTGCATGGGTGTAATGGACAACCCCGCCAACTGGCGGGGTCTTTTCGTGATATACTTGTTCTATGAACTCCGAGACTGTACGTATCGAAAGACGGCGCAAAAGAAAGACCTTTCAAATAGGAGCGGATCCCTGCGTTGCGGTTAGATGCCCGTTACCAGTATTGGAGATGTAAAAAAGACCACGGCTCGAGCGTGGTCTTTTTTGTTATCCTAGTAAGAGTTTTGCTAATAGCTTCGCCATCAAGCGCTCGTACTTTGCTATGTCTCGAATTGCTTGTATTACCTGTGCGTTGGTAGGATTGGTGGCGTTCTCGATCTGCAACAACCTGGCTTTTGCCGCTTCGTATTCGTCCCTGAATTGGATGAGCGCGGTATCTACTTCCGCGCGGCGTTGGATGCGTTCGGGACGTAAGATGTCGTAATAGGCTTGAGTCTGCACGTCCGTAATCGGAGCGGTAAACGTATAAGAACCATCCGGCAATAATTCAACAGGCAAACCCGCCGCAACCAAATCATCGAATAGGCTCATACTGATTCTGCTCCTTGGACAATGAGTGTAAAACTCGCCGCGCCTGCTGGATTCCATGCCATTGAAAAAACATTAGATGTGATTTTCAGCTTTGCAAATCCTCCATCGAATAATTGATTAGCGACCTGCACACGGAATGCTTTTACCTTGCTTGCGTTGAACGTCTCAAATGGATGAAGGCGTAAGCCTACGTTCGCATTTGTTGAGTCATTGACACCGACATTCATTCCGATGGATGATTTACCGGTTAGGGTGGCTGTGATTTCAAAGTCAATCCAAGATAGACCGCCTCCCGATACTGTCTGCGACGCGATTGTGATAGTGTCACCATTCGCCCATGAGCCAGGGGCGTTGGCTGTAAGCGTGATTGTGTTCGTGCCTGTATTCACCGTGGATATAAGTGCGCTGTTTCCGCGCGTAGTGTTGTACAGGCGCATCTTGGCAAGCTGGCTGGTGGATGTAGGAAGCATTGCGTTTTCCTGCCCGCTGGAAACGTTATAAGCCACGGATGCACCCGAAGGTGCGCCGTTGATTGTCCCTACAAACGCTGATGCCCCGATTAGGTCCGCGCGGTAGATGTCGTTTGATTGGTTCTCTACAACAGGCGTACCACTCAATGAGCCGTAGGCTATCTGTGCTCCATCGCCTCCGCTGTGGTCGTGATTATCGAGTTCCGCTTGTGTGACTTCGGCAACAAAATCAATTGTGCCGTCTGAGTCATCGTAGGTGACGGCGATCCCTGTCTCCGTGTTACCGGTGAGCATCGCGCCGATGATGTCTTGAATCCCTTCGGTGGTCGCTAGTCCGCTGTGGTCGTGGTCGTCGAGTTTATCGAAGGCAGATTGAACGTTATTGTTTTCTGCTGACAGAAGGGTATCAAAGTTTGTTGTATTGAGCGGGGTGTAGTTGGCTACTCTTTCAATGGTCGAAGGTAGCGCGCCGCCCGCTGTGTTTGCGAATATGGGCGTTTGCTTGAGTGTGGTTGTCCACGGTAACTCATTGGCTGGCTCAAATTCTTCGGAAACATCGGTTGGGGAGCCAAAGTCAGAAATCCAGTCTGGATCGAGTAACGATATATCTCCACTGAGTGGACGCAGGGTTATAGGTATGCGCCAATCAAAAGATGTTGGTTCTGTGGATCGTTCTGGAAATGCGTCTGTGGATTCCAGATAGCCAAGATTGTGTAATGGTTGATCTGCTGTGCCGCCGGTGCGTATCGTTCCGTTTTCGTCAACGGCTTTGAATGTGCGTGATGCGAGAGGTTTCATCGTAAATGTGTTTATCGTGTATGCTAGGATGTCTTGATTTTCTACAAAGTCATTCGTTCTTTGATACCAAACTTGATAGTCGAAGTCATCGTATGGCTGTCCAAGTGCATGATAGAAAAGCACTTCGTCATTGTCGTTGTCTGTTGCGAATATGAAGAACTTTTGTTGTAGCATATTCAGGAATAGCATGGCGTTGTTGAGTGATACCTGCTTTCCTGCTGGTAAAAATTGATATTGCCAATAGTCTGCGCTTGGATTTCTGAATACTGCTGTTTTGTCAAATTCGGCGCAAAAAGCTGTAATCACATTTTCGTAAGTATCATCGCCCGCGATTGTGATTCGGTTTTCGGGAAAGAGTGTCGCTTCTATATGGACGCTTATTGTTTTGTCTTTGTGTAGCTTCAGGATTCTTGATTTTATGAAGAATTTAGAGGTTTGGGCGTATGTAGGAACACCGTTTATATATGCTCCGCGCCTTATTTGTACATGGGCGGGTGAGCCTGGAAAAATATTGTTCGGAACATCCAGACTTATTGTTGTGGCTGTTAGTTTGTAGCTAAGCACGTCTGTAATGTTTGCCACTCCTGATTGGAGTAGGTTGGCTTTTATGTAGGCGTTGTAAACGCCTGTTTCCATCAAAGACATAAGTCCTGCTGGTAATGTTCTTGGCATTACTTAGTCCCCGCCCCATGCCCGCGTATCCGGCTCCCCGACCGGTGCGCGTTTCTTGTTCGCTTCCGCACGTATCCGCATGGCGAAGGCTTGTGCGTATGCCGCTGCGACTTCGCGGTAGTTATCGCTTTGGTCTTTGGATAGATTGATCGTCTCGATCCGTGATGTGGCTCGTATCATGATCGCAAAGAATGCGGCTCCGTTCACGATGGCTTGATCGTGGTAGCTGCGTAGTGTGCTTTCCGTGGCTGCGTCTAATCCGCTGATGGTGTGGCGTAGCTTGTACCTGACAATCAGTGTGTCACTGGTGGTCACTGGTTGGCGCAAGCGAAAGAAGATGCGCTCATCTTCGTTGTATTCATCGTAAGTGATGGATATATCTAGTTCGTCGTTGTTGTCGCCCTGGCGCAACACGTCCAATATCTCTACGGCTAAACTGTCCTCGTCGGATAGTTCATATTCGTATTGATCATTTACGCCGGTGATTGTCACGGCGGCATGGACTGGAACGCGCAGGTTCCATTCGTCGAGTGCTTGCCGTATTGCTCCGGTGCATAGGGCGGTGGTAAAGATCGTGCCATCGTCACCTAACATGACCTGAACTTTTGCTATAAGTTGTGTGAGGGTATCGCTCATCGGATTGTCCAGTCGATTCCATTTTTTGTTACTTTGAAATCTATATACTTTTGATTGCGTTTCAGTCCGCCGACATAAGAAACAAGGTCTACATATTGCGTGCGTACTCTGTTGCTTCCTGGTGTTCGAATGTAATTAGGTGCGTCATTGATTGACATGGGAATACCTGACAAGGCAAGTGCGCTGTATCCGAGTGCGCCGCCTTGCGTTCCGGCTGTTGTAATAAATGCAGTTGCGGCTCCAGATGTTGCGCCGAGGGTATATTCTGCCACGCCCGCCGCTGTGAGTCCTCCGATTGCTGGCGCTGCCCAAGCAACCACTGCCGCAACCGGAATCCCTAGCAGTATTTTCTCCGCTGTGGTTAGTGGTCGTGCGCCTGTGCCTTGATAGTCATCCCAAACAAGATCGAACGAGCCCGCCGGGATTGTCCCATATCCACCCATACCGCTTCCAGCTGGCGCAAGGGGCGCTCCGGTGGTGTTGGGTAGACTGGTATACCAATTGGACCACGACGGTAAGCCTTCGGTGTAGTTGCCGCCGTATCCTACTTGCCAGTTCTTGGGTGGCTTGGGTGGCTTGTATTTTGGCGGTTTCGGAGGCTTGGGTGGTTTGGGTGTTGAACCTCCGCTTCCATGCCCGTGCATCCGCGCAAAGGCGGCTTTGCGTTGGTCGTCGCTTTGGAATGGCATTTTGACCTTTTCAGGGCTGTCAATCAGCGGAGGGGCATAAATGTGCCCCTCCGCTGATTTCGTTTATTCTAGGGCTTGTTATTCGCGGTAACAAAGCCTTCTAAATCAGTCCGCGCACGCTTGCGCGGGCTGTGACGATCACTCCAAGCAAAGCGAGGAGTCCATTGAGCAGAAAGGCTACTTGATCTTCACTGAATGGGAGTGTTGGGATAAAGAACTTCAACAGTCCATACAGGAAGGTGACAACCAGCGCGAATACTGCCGCGGGGAGTGGAATGGCTGAGATTTGCTTCATCAGTTCGCCTTCTTACTTTCCGGCTTCGCTGTTTTCCTGGTCGCTTTGACAGTTGCCTTGATCTGCTCGGCTTTGTTCCGCGCTTGCGCGGCTTCGGCTTCGGCTTCGAGTGCTTCCGCTTCCGCATCGAGCATGGCTTTCTCTGCATCTTCGGCGGCTTCTTCTGCCTTGAGTCGTTCTTTGACGACTTCGTTTGTGACAAATTCCAACTTGCGCCCGCTGGTGCCATCGATGAGAACTATGGTTCCATCGTCATTGAGTTTCCATGACAAGAGATTGGGTCGTCCTTTGAGTTCGGGTCGCTTGCTCTTGTAATACTCCTTGAGGAAGGCTTCTGCCTGGTCTTTGGTTTCGGGCGAGTCGGTGTCGTACTTGGTGATTACCTTATTCATGTTCTGAGTTCTCCTTTCAAGAGAATTTGAATTACGCGCGGAGCGTGTAATTGACCTGTGCGCCGAGGAACTCGAGCACGGTTGTTCCAGCGCAGACGCAAGCCAGTTCCACGAACCAGTAATCATCATCATCGATGTATTCCGGTGTGGTGATGGTGATGGTCAATGCGTGTTGGTCCACGTCTGCCGCGTCTGTTGCGGCGGTTAGGTCTTGCGTGGCTGTGACCTGGGTTGCCACGGCAACGGCTCCATCGGCTCCGCGTGCGATTTTCCAAACTGTGGCAGTGATGCTGGTCGCGGCGGCGGT
>Ga0137444_1000031_pt1 | contig 11776 bp, 9 predicted proteins | sample EasRivERMGT319_2_FD_102314 | JGI IMG/M metagenome (GOLD analysis project Ga0137444, IMG submission 102314) | Soil microbial communities from meander-bound floodplain in the East River, Colorado, USA - East River MetaG ERMGT319_2 | ecosystem: Environmental > Terrestrial > Soil > Floodplain ... | reverse complement strand
TGGCCGCGGGACATGAAGTAGCGGCAGCCGAAGAGGGGCTGGCGGTCGAGCACGCCGATCCGCCAGTCGAACTCGGTGGGGAGGTATTCCTGCGCGAGGATCAGGTCGGACTCCTTGAAGAGCACCGCCGACTTCTCGGCGAGCTCCTGGGCGTTCCCCGCGCGCACGACGCCGCGGGAGAAGGAGCCGTCCGGGATCTTCAGCACGATCGGATACCCGAGCTGGTCCGCGACGCCGTTCACCGCCCCCTTGGCGAGGATCCGCGAGTTCGGGGTCGCGATCTTCCCGGAGCGGAGGAGCTCGGCGAGGAAGACCTTGTTCGCGCAGCGGATGATCGAGTCCGGGTCGTCCATGACGACCATTCCCTCGGCGACCGCCTTGCGGGCGAAGCGGAAGGTGTGGTGCTCGATCGCGGTCGTCTCGCGGATGAAGAGCGCATCGAACTCGCCGAGGCGGGCGAGGTCGCGCTTGCCGATCCGCTCCACCTCGAGGCCGAGCTTGCGCCCCTCGCGCTCGAAAGCGCGGATCGCGCGCGGACCGGAGGGGGTCATCGACTCCTCCGGGTCCCACAGGATCGCCAGGTCGTACCGGGCCGGGGTCCGCGGCTTCTCGCGGGAGTGCCACCCGGCGCGGCGCGCGAACGCCTCGGCGAGCGAGCGCCGCCCCGCCTCGTCGAGGCGGCCGACGTCCCCCGCGCGGATCTCCTGGAGCTGCCAGCGGTCGGTGCGCCGGAAGACGACGCGCAGGAGCGGGCAGGGGAACTCGACGAAGATCCGCGTGGCGAGCCCGCCGAGGTCGGGGTCGTCGGTCTCCCCGAACTGCAGCTCGAGCTCGACGCGGTCCCCTTCGCGGCGGCGCAGAGCGCGCTCGGCGCGCTCGTCGATCCACGCGGTGTCGAGGAGCGGGAGGACCTGTCGCCGCAACTCGAGGACGGTGCGGGGCGGGGGGATCACCCGCTGCTTGCGCGCCTCGGCGAGGAGCGAGCAGTAATAGCCGGTCGTCAGGTAGCCGTAGCTCCGGCAGAGGTTCACCACCCGAACGCCGCGCTTGTCGGTCCCGTCATCCCCCTTCAGATACGCGGAGGGGGACAGGAGGCGGACCTCCTCGGGGAAGAGACCGGTCCACTCCTCCGGTCTCTCGACGACGACGCACTTCCGGCTCATCCGAACCCCGTCCCTCTCTTGCGTAGCGAGATCAAGACCGCCGCCCGCTGCGCGCGGCGGCCGTAGCGCGCCATCCCCTCGAACTCGCTGCGGGCGATGGGCACGTTGGCGGACTCCGCGAGCGTCCGGGTCCCTTCCGGGTCGACCCACGGGTCGTGCACGTAGACGAAGTGATCGTCCACCCCGGTGACCGTCACCCAGTGCGGCATCCGCTCGAGCGCCAGACGATAGAGGCTGATCAGGACGACCGGCACCGCCCCCCGGTCGATCGCGTCCCGCAGGTCCTCGGCGCTCAGGGCCGCCGGATCGACCACGACGCCGAGCTCGGCGAGCTGCTCGCGGAAGTCCGCCTCGACGAGTCGGATCACCTCCCGCTTCTCCTCGCTGCGCACCGACTCGACGAACATCGCGTCCCCCTCGGAGGCGCCGTGCACCGAGGCGCGGAATCCGCGCCGCGCCGCGGCCAGCGCCAGTCCGTGGGGCCCGCATCCGCCGTGTCCCGCGGTCATGAAGATCGAGGTCGCCTCCCGCCAGAGCCGGAGCTCGCTCACCCGGGTCGCCTCGTAGCTCCGGTCGAGCCCTCGCAGCGCCATCAGGAGCGCGGCCGCGCCGCAGGTGAACTCGAGGGTCTGGCGGTAGTACGGGACCGGCAGCACGGGAGGGCGCTCCGGCACGAGGAGCTTCTCCATCCGGATCGCATCGCCGTGGTCCTCGTAGTAGTCGAGGTGGCGCCCGAACTCCCGGAATCCGTGTCGGCGGTAGAGCCGGTGGGCGGCGCGGTTCTCGGCGTGGACCTCGAGGCGCAGCACCACGCACCCCGCCTCGAGCGCCGTCTCCTCGGCGTGAGCGAGGAGGAGGTCCCCGATCCCCTGACCGCGCCGGGCGGGATCGACCGCGATGGAGTAGAGACGGGCGAGCGCCGTCCCGCGATTGAAGAGCACCGTCGCGTAGCCGACCACGACCCCCTCATCCTCGGCGACGAAGGTCGAGGCGTGGGCGCGCGTCAGCAGGTGCCGGAGGCTCCGGCGCGAGAACCGATCGGTCTCGAACCCGGCTTCCTCGAGGGCGAGCAGGGCGGAGAGGTCGGAGAGTCGCGCGGGGCGGATTTCCATCGAGGTCCGCCGATCGTGGGGAACCGGGAGTACCGTTCCGGGCTCGCTCCCGCCGGGCTCTCCCCGGGAGCGGGCGGAACGGGACCGGGGCGGGAGTCTCCGGAGGGACCCTGGCGCTGTCAAGCGGAGGCGCGATCGCCGACGAGGCCGGCGTAGAGCGATTCGTAGCGCCCGACGATTCGGTCGAGGGAGAAGCGCTCGATCGCGGACTTCCGCGCCGCCTCCCCCATCGCGCGATGCCGCCCTGGGTCCTGGAGGAGGGAGAGGGCGGCCTCGGCCATTCCGGGGGTGTCCCCCACTCCCCGCAGGATCCCGGTGCGGCCGTCCTCGATCACCTCGGGGACCCCCCCGGCCCGGGTCGAGATCACCGGCACGCCGCTCGCCATCGCTTCGAGGGCCGCCAGGCCGAAGGACTCGCCGTCGCTCGGCAGGAGGAAGAGGTCGGCGCAGGCGAGCGGCTCCGCGACGGCATCGATGGCGCCGAGCCAGGTGATGCGGTCGGCGACCCCGAGCGCGGCCGCCTGCGCGTGCGCGGGGGGTGCCTCCGGGCCGTTCCCGATCATCAGCAGCCGGGCGCGGCGGACGCGGGCGACGCGGGCGAAGACATCGATGACATCCGGGATCCGCTTCACCGGGCGGAAGTTCGAGATGTGGCAGAGGAGCGCCTCGTCCTCGCACGCGAAGCGACGGCGCAGCGCGGGCCGACGCCGCTCGGGGGAGTAGAGCGCCGGATCGATGAAGTTGTGGATCACCTCGACCGGCTTGCGGAGCCCGAAGCGTCCGACCGTGGCCTCGGCGAGGAAGGTGCTCACCGCGGTGACCGCGTCGCTCTGCTCGATCGCGAACTTCGTGATCTCGAAGAAGCTCGGATCGATCCCGACGAGGGTGATGTCGGTGCCGTGGAGGGTGGTCACCACCTTCACCCCGCAGTCGCGGCACATCTGCTGGGCGAGGAGCGCCGCGATGGAGTGCGGGATCGCGTAGTGCGCGTGGATGACCTCCACCCGCTGTTCTCGGATCACGCCGAGGAGCTTCGTCGCGAGCGCGAGGGTGTAGGGGGGGTAGCGGAAGAGCGGATAGCTCGTCACCTCCACCTCGTGGAAGCTCACGAGGGGGTGGAGCGGGTCGAGGCGGAAGGGGGCCTCGTAAGCGACGAAGTGCACTTCGTGACCCCGCCCCGCGAGCGCCATGCCGAGCTCCGCGGCGACGACGCCACTCCCGCCGTAGGTGGGGTGGCCGGTGATGGCGATCTTCATGGGGTTCCGATCCCGAATTCGGATCCGGCGCCGTACAGGTACACTGACAGGTCTACGCTTCCATCTCCGCTACCGCTACCGCTTCCGCTACCGCTACCGCTTCCGTCTCCGTCGCCGTCTCCGCTTCCGTCTCCGCTTCCGTCTCCGTTTCCGTCGCCGTCGCCGTCGCCGTCTCCGCTTCCGTCTCCGTTTCCGTCTCCGTCGCCGTCGCCGTGTCCGTTACTGTCTCCGTCTCCATCATCGGGTCGTCTCCACGATCGGCCACGGTTCCGCGGGCTCCCCTTTACCCCAGCCCCTCCCCCACGATCCAGGAGACCGGGTCCGCGACCGCGGGAGGGTCTTGCCAGCGGATCGGTTCGCCGAAGGTCACTCCTGCCCTGACGCCGTGCTCGCGCGCCCGCCCCTCCAGGAACGCCACGAAGTCGGGGCGCGAGATCTTGGTCGGCGGCCGCGAGACGCCGGGGCGATGGAACTGCGAGCCGTACGCGCGCACGAGCTCGAGCTTCCGCTCCCAGACCGCCGAGATGTCCACGACCACGCTCGGCTCGAAGGGGGTGTGCCCCATGTAGTAGCCGAGCTGCGCCGGCCGGTACGCGGGCGCCCCCCCGGGGGCGAAGAGCCGGATCCCGGTGAGGTAGAAGGAACGGTAGGCGAGCTCCCCCGCGCCGGCGTGGTCAGGGTGGAGGTCGTCGCGCCACGGCGCGAGGACGACCCGCGGGCGGAGCCTCCGGATCGCGCCGACGAGGGCGATCCGCGCATCGTCGCGATCTCGGATCGTTCCATCGCCGAGGTCGAGGTTCTCGCGATGGTCGAGCCCGAGGAGCGCCGTCGCCGCGGCGGTCTCGGCGAGCCGCGTCGATGGATCACCCCTGGACGAGAGCTCTCCGCGGGTGAGATCGACCACCGCGGTGCGGAGCCCCCGCTCCTTCGCGACGAGCAGCGTCCCGCCGATCGCGAGCTCCGCGTCGTCGGGGTGCGCGGCGATCGCGAGCAGGTCGATCCCATTCGCGGGTGGGCGCTTCTCAGGGGGCATCGCGGCAGACCTCCCTCTCTCGGGCGACGACGACCAGCCGCAGCCGACCGTCCCCCGGCTCCGCGGCGCGGTGGATCGCGGCGAGCCCGGCCTCGCCGTGCTCGGCGAGGAACCCGAGGAGCGCTGCGGAGCGCTCCCCCTCCTCTCCGAGGGGGAACATCCGATCGAGGATGCCCGCGAGCGACCGCCGCTCCTCCTCGACATCGGCCCCGGCGCCGCGCTCGAGGGACTCCGCGAGCTTCTCGAAGTCCTCGCGCAGGCGCCGCACCAGCCGGTCGCAGCGTTTGCGGAGCGCCGGATCGAGACCTTCCTCCTCCGCCCACCCCTCGAGGCGAGCGACGAGCGGCTCCGCGAGGCGCGCGAGCTCGCGCTGCCGCCGCGCCGCCCCGGGGGAGGGGAATCGCGCCGCGGCGGTGTCGCCGGGGGAGAGCGTCCCCGGATCGAGGCCGAGGCGCTCGAGGGTCCGGAGGTCATCGCCGTCGACGAGGCGGAGGCGCGGACGCGGCAGGAGGACCGGCCGCGGGATGCCGCGCGGCGCGTACGCATCGGCGAGCTCGAGGTGGTAGGCGAGCTCGGTCGGCCCGAGGATGCTCACTGCCGGCTCGAGGAGCGCGTCCTGGATGAGCGGCCGGAGGAGCGCGTCGGGGGAGGCGCGCTCCGGCCTCCTCTCGATCTCGAGGGCGAGCTCCGCGAGGGAGCGCACCTCGCCGTCGCGCCCCCCGATCCGCACCTCTCCCCCCTCGAGGAAGAGGCGATGGCGTTCCCCCTCGTCGTCGACGCGGAAGAAGGGGAGCTCGGCGGGCTCGGGGATCGGGACGGGGAGCTCGAGCGCGGCGAGGCGCGCGATCGCGGTGCGCACGTGACGGGCGAGCTCGCCCGGGCGCGCGAGCTCCGCCGCGATCACCGGCCTCCCGAGCTCGCGCAGCCACTCCGGCCGCACGGGGAGGAGCCCGCGCCCGCCGAAGAGCTCGATCCACAGGCTCTGGAACTCGTCGGCGGGGCTCTCCGCGAGGGTGCGCTCGAGGCGAGGGCGCCACTCGGCGCCGTACGGCGAACGGGCGAGGAGCGGATCGATCGCCGCGAGGCGGGTCGCGGGGTCGAGGCGGTGCCGGAGGCGGCCGAGCATCCGCCGCCCCGGCTCGAAAGGGGGGACGAGCGGCACGGGGGGGCCCAGCCGCGGCGCGACGACCCCGCCGCGGAGCTCCTTCACGTCGTGGTCCTCGCTCGCGATCCAGAAGAGCGCGACCGCGGGGACTCCCGCCGCGGTGAGCATCTCGGCGGTGCGGATCGCGGCGAGCGTCTTCACAGCGAGGAGGAGCGGGCCCCCCCAGAGCGCCGGCTGCTGCCCGGCGATCACGATCCGCGTCGCGGGGTCCTCGAGGCGCGCGGCGGCGGCGCGGGCGGCGGCGGGGAGGTCGAGCGCGGCCCACGCCGGGCGGAGCGCGTCGAGGGCGCGCCGGCGGCGTTCGGGATCGGGGGTGCGCGCGCGGACGAGCGCAGCGAGCTCCGCCGCATCGCGGGGGAGCGGGCCGAAGAGCGCCGCTGCGTCGGCGCTGCGCTCGGCGCGGAAGCGGAGGAGGCGGTCCCCATCCCCCCACGGCAGATCGCGCGCCTCGCTCACTCCCGCTCCTCCCGCCTCGCGATGAAGATCATCCGCGCCGTCCCTCCCGGACGCCACGGGGCGCCCGAGAAGTCGCCGTGGACCGCGGTCACCCGCCAGCCGGACCCGGCGAGCGCCGGCCGGATCTCGTCGTGCGCGTAGAGACGCACCGACTCGCACCAGCGTTCCTCCCCGGCGCACCCGGCCCCCGGGGGGGACGCGGCCCCCTCGGCGCCCTCGCGGCCGCGGCGGCGGACCCGGATCTCCTTCTCGACCCGTCGGCCATCCGCGGTGATCCGGCGCCGTTCGGCGATCTCGAGGCCATCCCCCTCCACCCGCTCGCTCGCGGGCACGAGGGTGGCGATCGTCGTGTCGCGGTCGGGGAGGTCGAGGAGGAGCCCGCCCCCCGGGAGCGCGACCCGCGCTGTCTCCGCGAGGACCCGGCGATCCTCCGCATCGTCCGAGAAGTACCCGAAGCTGGTGAAGAAGCTGAGCACCGCGCGGAACGCCGGGAGGAAGGGGAGGCGCCTCATGTCGGCCTGGACGAGGGGGACCGCGGGGCCGAGGAGGCGGCGCGCGGCCCCGAGGAGCGGTCGCGAGCGGTCGAGACCGACCACGCGGAGCCCCGCTCGGGCGAGCGGGGCACTGTGGCGGCCGGCGCCGCAGGCGAGGTCGAGCACTCGTTCGCCGGCCGCGATGCCGAGCGCGCGTCGGGCGAATGCCGCCTCCCGTTCCGCAGCCTCGGCGCCGCGGGCGCGGTAGATCCGCAGGTAGTCCCCGCCGAAGGAGCGGCGGTACCAGTCGGGATCGACCGTCGGGAACGGGTCGGGCACGGAAACTCCTCGGCCTGGGGATCGGGAGGGGGTCGAGGCTCTCGACTCGGGGGGCATCCTGACCGTCTCCGCGGTCGCCGCAACCCCGCGGGGCGGATCGGCGCGCGTTCTCCGCCCCCGCGGGCTTGCCCCGGGAGCGCCCCCCGGCTCCCATCGCTCCCCCCCGGACGAAAGGGCCTCGTTGGTCGCGCCGCTCCCCTACGCGCGGATCGCCCTCGCGATCCCGGTCCCCGATCTCTTCGACTACCGGGTCCCGCCGGAGCTCGATGCCGCGGTGGTCCCGGGGGCGCGGGTGCGCGTCCCCTTCGGGCGCGGAGTGCGGATCGGCTACTGCATCGAGCGGAGCGCCGAGAAGCGGCACGAGTCGCCGAAGGCGATCGAGGCGGTCCTCGACGACGCGCCGCTCGTCGAGGCGGATCTCCTCGATCTGATCCGCTGGACCGCGGACTACTACCTCTGCTCGGTCGGCGAGGTGATCGAGGCGGCGGTGCCGAAAGGGGTGCGTGAGGGGCGCCGAAAGGCGGTGCGATGGGCGCGGCGCACCGGCGCTGCGGCGGCGGCGAGCGGGAAGGGCGCGGGCGCCGAATCGCGGGCGCGTCTCCTCGCGGAGCTCGATCGCGCGGGTGGGGCGCTCCCCCTCGACGAGCTCCTCGGCCGCGCACAGGCGGGGGAGAGCTCCGCGAAGACCCTCGAGCGCCGCGGCGCGATCGAGATCCTCCGCGCGCCCCCCCCGGAGTTCGGTGGGCTCTCTCCGGCGGCGCCGCTCCTCCCGGGGGAGCGCCCCGCCGGCGGGACCCCGTGGCGCACCCCTCCCCCCTACCCGCTCACCGCCGAGCAGCGCCGCGCGGTCGAGGCGATCGAGGGGGCGATCGATCCGCCGCGCTTCGAGTCGTTCCTGCTCGAGGGGGTGACCGGCTCCGGGAAGACCGAGGTCTACTTCCACGCGATCCGCACCGCGCTCGCGGCGGGGCGCGGCGCTCTCGTGCTCGTGCCGGAGATCGCGCTCACGCCGCAGACGGTCGCGCGGTTCGAGGAGAGGCTCGGTGAGGTCGCGGTGCTGCACTCCCTCCTCACGCCGATCGAGCGCTCGATGCACTACGGTCGGCTGCGCTCGCGCGAGGTCCGCGTGGTGATCGGCGCGCGCAGCGCGATCTTCGCGCCGGTCCCCGAGCTCGGGCTCATCGTCGTCGACGAGTGCCACGAGGAGAGCTACAAGCAGGAGAACGCGCCGCGCTACCACGCGCGCGATGTCGCGGTGATGCGCGCCGCGAAGCTCCGCATCCCGGTCGTGCTCGGCTCGGCGACCCCCTCCGCGGAGACGCGCGAGAACGTCCACCGCGGCCGCGCGACGGGGCTCCTCCTGCCGCGCCGGGTCACGGGCCACGGCCGCGCGACGGTCGAGATCGTCGACCGCCGCGCCGAGCCGATCCCCCCCTCGGGGGCGATCCCGCTCCTCGGCCCGCGCCTCGTCGAGAGACTTCGCGAGGCGGTCGATCGCGGCGAGCAGGCGCTCCTCTTCCTGAACCGCCGCGGTTTCGCGCGGCGGATCCACTGCCCGCGCTGCGGCTACCAGCTCCGCTGCCCGGAGTGCGACATCGCGCTCACCTTCCACAAGCGGGAGGGGCGCTCCCTCTGCCACTACTGCGGCACGGTGCGCCCCGCGCCGGACACCTGCCCCGACTGCGCGTTCCCCGGGATCCGCCGCGCCCTCCCCGGGACCGAGCGGATCGAGGAGACCCTCGCGGCGATCTTCCCCGGGGTCGAGATCGGCCGACTCGATCGCGACACGGCGACCTCGGGGCGCAGGCTGGAGGAGATCCTCGAGCGCTTCCGCACGGGGAAGACGCGGATCCTCGTGGGAACGCAGATGGTCGCGAAGGGGCACGACATCCCGGGGGTGACGCTCGTCGGCGTCATCGACGCGGACCTCGCGCTCGGCCTCCCCGACTTCCGCGCCGCCGAGCGGACCGCGCAGCTCCTCTGCCAGGTGTCGGGGCGCGCGGGGCGCGGCGATCGCCCCGGCCGCGTCGTGATCCAGACGCGACAGCCCGAGCACTACGCGCTCCAGGCGGCGGCTCGGCAGGACCTCGGGATCGTGCGCGAGCGCGAGGCGCCGACGCGCCGGCTCCTCGGGTATCCCCCCTTCGGAACCCTCGTCCGCGTGCTCTGCGAGGACGCCGATGAGGCGCGCGCACTCGCGACCGCCGAGGGACTGAAGGGGGTGATCGACCGACTCGGCGAGGGGGCGGTGCGCGCGCTCGGGCCGGCCCCCGCCCCCCTCGCCAAGCTCCGCGGGCGCTATCGTCAGCACATCCTCGTCAAATCGCGCGAGCGAGCGCCGCTGCGCCGCGCCGCGCGCGAGGTCGCGAGCGCGAAGCCCCGCTTCGCGAGCACGAGAGTGGTCATCGACGTGGATCCGGTGAATCTGCTCTGAGCCGCGGTGGGAACGTCGTCGCGAAGGGCAGCGACTCACCCCGGAACGAGACCGGTACCGGCGGAGTACGGCCGGAGCCAGTTCCCGGCGAGAGACGCACATCGGTGAGGGGCCTCCGCGGCGGGGTGAAACGGACGCGGCCTCGCCGCGGCCGAGAGGGGGCTGCGGCGCCAGCCCCCTGGAGACACAGCCTGGCTCCGGCGGTACCCCGCCGGTGCCTGTCCCCTCCCCCGCGGTGCCCGCCACGCCGAAGAATGACGCTCCGCGAAGGAGTGCCGCGACCGGGGCTGGGCTCGGGCCCGGGAACACCGCCCACGAAAACGCCCCGAGGACCGCGATGCATCGCGGCGCCTCGGGGCTGCAAGGACGACCTAGACGAAGTCCTTGAACTTCTTGCTCGGCTTGAAGCCGACGGTCGTCGACGCCTTGATCTTGATCTCCTCGCCGGTCTGCGGGTTGCGGCCGGTGCGCGCCTTGCGCTTCTTCACCGCGAAGGTCCCGAACCCGATGATCGAGCAGGACTTGTCCCCCTTGGTCCCCTTCCGGATGGCTTCGAGCACGGCGTTGACGCAGCGCTCTCCCCCCGCCTTCGACTCGCCGAGGGCCTCGGCGACCGACTCGACCAGTTCCGCCTTGTTCATGGAAACACTCCCTTCCCCTCGGAGCGGGGCTCCCGCTCCTTCCCCCGAGATCCTGATGCGCCGGACACTCTCTCCGGACGTTCTTCGCTCCGATTCGAGGCGAGGGCCGCGCGGGCCGAGATGGAGATCGAAGCGGTCCTGCCCCGAGTCGCGCCGATCGGCCCCCCGGCCGGCAACGGCGCCCCCTGCGGGGGAGTATAGGCACTCCCGCGGAGCGGGGGGCAAGGGAAATGCCCCGACTCCCGCGGCGACGGAGGGGGCTCCGGCCCCGCGGTTTCGGCTCACTTCGTTGTCGGCGGGCGCCGATGGATGTACCATCGCGGCCGTACGCCACGGGTCCTATTCGTCGTCCTCGCCGAGCGGCTCCGAGCGGCGGTGCGCGCTCACGAGGTCGAGGGCCGGAACGGAGTGGTACACCGTGTCGCACCTCTTCTTCGTGCTCGCGCTCTTCGCGGGCAGTTTCACCGCGACTCCGCTCCCCCCCGTGACCGCCGCCGCCGACCGCGGCGCCTCGGAGTCCACGGCGGTCCCCGCGTTGCTCCCCGTGCCCACGGACCCCCGCTACCGCCTGACCGACCTCCCCTTCGGCGAGATGCTCGTCTACCGCGGCCGCGTCGTGAAGGCCGGCATGAACTTCGATGTCGGCCGGGCGACCCTGCGCGCGATGCGCGACGACGAGGGGCGCCCGACTCTCGAGGCGCGCGCCCAGGGCGCGAAGTTCGGGTACGAGCTGAACACGAGGATCTGCTCCACCCTCGAAGAGGGAACCCTCCTCCCCGCGCTGCACGAGGTCGCGGAGCGAGGGACCGAGCGTCGGACGAAGAAGCTCGTCTTCCACGCCGGGGGCGCCGAGTTCCTGCGGCTCAAGCACTGCCGCGACGAGAACTGCGCCGATCCCGCTCACCAGGTGAAGCGCGCGAAGATGCACGGTCCGATCCCCTGGGGAGCGGAGCAGGTGCACTGTGACGACCGCGACTGCCGCCACCGCGAGCACTACGAATGGCGCTCCCGCCTCGATCACCAGTTCGAGACCCCCTACTTCGATCTCCTCAGCGCGATCTACCTCGCCCGCCAAGTGGAGTTCAGCCCGGACGCCGAACCGCTCGTGATCCCGATCGTGAACGACACCCGGCGCTGGGATGTCCAGGTGCGCGCCCGGAACCAGAAGCGGATCGAGGTCGCGGCCGGGACCTTCGACGCGGTCGAGCTCATCCTCGAGCCGGTCCCCGCGTCGGGGCTCGAGGAGGATGAGGACGCGGAGTTCAAAGGGCTCTTCGGCCTGAACGGGGCGATCCAGATCTGGGTCGACCGCGCGACGCGCCGCCCGCTCCTCATCGAGGGAACGCTGCCGTTCGCCTTCCTCGAACTGCACGCCCAGGTCGAGCTCGAGAAGATCGAGACGGTCGCCGAGTAGGCGGGCCCGGCGCGACGCCGGGCCGGACCGCACGCAGCCGCGCCGAGAAGGGACACCCCACCCCCCGATGTCCCGCTCGAGCCCCTCGGAGCTGCTCCGCCGCCTCCCTCAGGTCGATCGACTCCTCGCCGATCCGCTCCTCGCGCCGCTCCTCGCCGAGCACTCCCGCGCGGAGGTGCTCGCGGAGGTGCGCGAGCTCCTCGACGACCTGCGCCGCCGCGGGGGCGCGGGGAACCTCGCCGCGGAGGAGCTCGAGAGCGCCTCGCTCGAGCGGACCCTGCGCGCGCGCC
>Ga0137444_1000030_pt1 | contig 11865 bp, 18 predicted proteins | sample EasRivERMGT319_2_FD_102314 | JGI IMG/M metagenome (GOLD analysis project Ga0137444, IMG submission 102314) | Soil microbial communities from meander-bound floodplain in the East River, Colorado, USA - East River MetaG ERMGT319_2 | ecosystem: Environmental > Terrestrial > Soil > Floodplain ... | reverse complement strand
TCGACGAGCTCAATCCAACGGGGGTTCGGTTCGTGCGGGTCGCGGTGCGGGTCGGGCCGTCGCGACCCGCCCCCCGGGGGCTCCTCGACCCCCCCGCCCTTCAGTGCAAATCTAGGCGTAGTTCTCGGTGCGTCTGAGGCCACGACCCGGAACGTAACACCGCCTAGAGCCCCGCTGCGCAAGACCCGTCCTTTGCCCTTTCTGTAGGGTAGGGTTCGGGAATGCCAACCCAACAGCAACTCGCCGAGCAGCAAAAGAAGGCGCGCGTGGCGCGGAACGAAGCCCGTGAGCTCGCCGAGCTCGTCGCCGAGCTCGAGGTCGACATGAGCTCGCCGCGCCCTGCTCTTCGCTTCGCCCTCGACCTCGCCGGCGATGCCGGAGCGCTCGCACAAGGGCTCCTCACCGATGTGCCCGTCGTCGGGCCCATCACCGCAGGACACCTCTCGCTCGCCCTCGGCACCGCCATGAGAGGCGTGCGAGCCGTCGCCTCGACGCCGTACTCGCCTCTCGACTTCGCGATGGCGCCAGGCGATGGCGCCGTCAAGGGTGCCATCGGCATCGCCGGCCGCGAGCTCGCGGCTCGTCGACGTGCCGCGCGCCTCGCCTCGCAAACTCCACGACCAGAAAACGACCGCGACTCGCAGGAGTCACCACAACCAGCCGCGCAAAAAGAAAAAGACGCGGCAGAAAGCTAGAACGACAATGCCTCTCGACGGAACCGCCTCTCTTTGTAAGGTCCCCCCTCTTCGCAGCGCGACCGAGCTCCTCATGCTCGCGGACATGGGCGCGTGCCCTGGCCATTTCGAGGTTGGTTGCACCGTGCCCATGCAAATCTCGCACAACACCGCGACGGGCAACCTCGCCATCACGCCGCGCCAGGCGTTGCAGATGACGGCGCTCGTCTTGAACCCGGTGACGCGTGCGCTCACGACGATTGTCTGGAACGACATCAACGGCGCCGACGGGAAGAGCATCCGCCTCGAGGGCGGTGGACTCTCCGGCATCCCTTACGACGTCGCACAGTTCTCGCTCGAGGCTCTCCGGTCGAACGCGAACCCCTTCCCAAACACGAAGGGGCAAATCGATTCCGCAAACTCGGGCGTGTTCGTCTTCGCCGCGGCGAGCGTCGGCGTGTTCTCGGGAACCCTCTACGGGTTCATCGCAGGGCTCGGCGGCATCAAGTTCGCCTGCGACGCGGGCTGGATGAGCTCGCAGGAGAGCGTCGTCTATAAGCACCTCCACGCGTGGCAGCAAAACGGAACCTGCCCGACGGAGCTCTACGCTCGCCTCAAGCGTGCGTGCAACGGCAACGGCTACTCGGCGGCGGCCTGACGATGGCGGTCAACGACGTTCTTCGACGTCGTCGACGTCGAATCCTCATCGGTTTGGGAGCCGCCGGCGGCATTACGACTGCCGGCGTGCTCCTCATCCGCTCCGCCATGGCTGCCGACCCCGTCGGCCCGCCTCCGCCCGTCGAGCCGCCTCCGCCGCTCGACGACCCCCCACCGCCACCGCCTCCACCCGCAGACCCGGAAGCACAACCCGACCCCGGCGTCGGGACGAACATCCCGCCGAGGACCTCGTCGCCGTACAACACGACGATGTTTCCGAGTTCGGCGGCCGTGTGGGGTCGCCTCGCGGGACTCCATCCACGCTACACGGGACTCGCAGGCCCGCCCGACGGCAAGGGCATCGCTCCGGCCGTCGAGCTCTTTCAGCGTGACTGGAACGCAGCGGCGCAGCGCGGAATCTTGCCGGGGTCGCTCGCGCCCTCGAGGTTCATCGTCGACGGGATTCCCGACCCAAAGTTCCTCCGCGGACTCGAGTGGGCCGTCTCGCCGAACCTCAACTGGATTCAGGTCATCTCACAGCTCTAGGCTTCCCCGGGCGGGGGATAAGCCGCCCAACGCATCCAACGAAAGGTCAGCCATGGCGAAAAAAGCAGGTCTCTCTCCACTCGCGGGCGCGCTCCTCGGCGGCGCAGCTCTGACAGGCGGTGCCGTCGCCGTAGCGAAGTTCGTCCCGATTCCCGTCGATACGCGCGAGGTGTCGGGTTTCGGCGTTCGCGTCGTCACGCACGGGTTCAGTGTCGAGCAGCGCTCGATGCTTTACGCGGTGCAGATTCGCGAGCCCACACCACAAGGCTTCGCACCTCGGAAATTCGAATACCTGAAAGACCCGCTCGGCCGAGTCGTAACGACGACGACGGCGACAGGCGCCCTCGCCCTCGGGCTCGAGCACGTTTCCCAGCGTGCCGCCGGCGTCGTGCCGCCGACGGACACGGTGCCACCTCCACCGCTCCAGGAACCGCAAATTCTCCTCAAGGCCACACGCATCGCCTAACGCCGTGGCCCTCCCGGTCATCAGGTTCTCGACGACCGACACGAGTGCGTTTGTTCGCGCCGTGATGGACGAGTATTTCCCCCCGCGAGGGCCGGGCGTGCGGGGCAATACAGCGACGCCGAATCACGTGCGACCGCTCCTCGACTTCCTCCAGGGCGTGACGGACGAGGCTGCTCGGCAAGGGCAGAGCGTCCCACCTCAGTTTCAGCAACAGTGGAACCGGGATTTTCTGGCGTGGCAGGAGCGACTCTCGGCCTACAAACGCAAGACCGACGACGTCATCGCGAGAGGGCAAGGCGACGCGTTCCCTCAACCGTGGGGGCCTGAGGTGATGCTGCCCTTGCTCCTCGGTTGGTTTCCCGGCGCGAAGGTACAGGTGCCGCTCGACGCCGCGACGCCGCTTTCGCTCTCGCACCAAGCGGAGGTGACCGCGGCCGCCCTCGAGATCGCGTGGTCACAGCTCGGCGACGACCTGGCCGACCGGGCGCAGGTGTTCGCGGGCCCGTTCGGCACCGCGGCCGCCATCATTGCGGGTCGACCTGTGCGCTGGGGTGTCGTCGCGGCATGGAGCGTCGGCATCGCTACCGTCGCCGGCGTTGCCCTTGCGGTGCGAGCTCGACTCGCGGCGCCGCCTCGAGGTGCGAAGTGAACATCTCGATTCGCATCGACCAGGTGATGCGCCCCGTGTTCTCAGCACTCGGGCTGACGTGGATGCCGACACACCCGCGAGGGAAAGGCGTGTTCGTTCGCTCACTCGGGCACGGTGGCAAGACCGACGACGAGGTGCTCGCTACGCTCCGCCGCATGGGCCTTCGATGGGTGATGCTCATGGGCGAGAGTTTCAGCGGGCAAGCAGTGTCGGTGCCTCGGCAGCGATACAGCGAGCTCGTGCCTCGCCTCCGCGCCGCGGGCATCGAACCGTGGCTTTGGGGATGGATTGAACCCGGCACCGTCGACCGCTTCACCCTCGAGGTCGGAGGGCTCGCGCGCGACCTCGGCATTCACGGGATTTGCATCGACGTCGAGGGCCCGTGGGTGACGCATCGCGCGAAACTTCCGTTGCCCGAGCTCGAGAACCGTGCCGAGGATTGTGTCGCCGCGCTGCGACGACACGTCGCCGCGGTCGGGTTCACGTCGTTTCCGGGTGGCCCGCAGTTCTTCGGCTCGAAAAACTTCCCGTGGCGAGGCTTCGCGCGAGCGTGCGACTGGGGCATGCCACAGCTTTACGGGCAAGACCCGCAAGACGTCATTCCGCAAAGCGAGCAGATTCCAACAGCGAGGCAGATGGTCGACTGGCAACGCTCGTGGCTCGAGCTCCTCGACGGTCGGATGATTCCGGTCCTCGGCGGTCTGCCGAATAGCGCTCACCTCAAAATCACCTTCGACCGCGCCGAGCTCCCGCTGTCCGCGTGCGCCTGGTGGGACCTCGCACACCTCGCGCCGAACAAAGTCGACACCATCGGCAGCTTCGTCGTCCACCGCCGAAAGGGCGAGGCCATCGCATGACCGAACACGAACACGAACACCCGCGAGATTGCTGTAGCTCGTGCCGACTCGACTTGCCGTGTGAGAAGGAGTGTGAGGCGAACCCGATTCTGCTCGCGCGGATTCTCGTGCGCCTCACGTCGCTCGGGACGCAGGTGCTCGAGGTCAAGCGTTACCGACTGCAGCTCGGCGCGGGTGCGGCCGTCGACGCGGCGGCGCTCTGGAACATCGCTCCGCATCCGGGCTGGCGCCCTCGCATCGAGGCGTTTTTCTACACGGTCGGGACTGGGGCTCCGACTGTCACCCCGCAGACGCTCGAGCTCGCGTTTGTCGACCGGCAAGAGACGCTCGTGAGCGCAGCCACGACGGGCCGACGCTCGCCGATTGTGCCGACGTCGCCCTACCGCTCGGCGACGGGCGGGTGCGTCTACGTCCCGCGTGAGGATGAGTCGCCGCAATGGTGGCGCATTTTCGCTCGCCTCGGCCGAGAGGGCGGTGCGGCTGCCAACCTCGAGGTACAGGTCGTTTGGGTGCCGGTCGCCTACCAGTTCGAAGAGCGCAATTGGGGAGGTCGCCCGTCGTGAACGATTGCTGCCCGTGCCCGCAGCTCAGTCCGCCGCCGGCGAGTTCCGAGGCGTCCAGGTCGCTCAACGTCTGGCACTGGACGATGCGCGAGCTCGCGCTGACGATTGACGAGGGATGGGCAGGGGCCGGCGTCGGCGGGACGGTGAACGAAGTAGCGGGAGAGGTGAACCGACCCGGCATCCGTCGACTTTCGGTCGACCTGGTCGCTCTGAACAATCGCGCGAACCTCCGCCGCGGCCTCCTTCCGTTTTTATTCTCAGCGGCCAGCATTCGCCACGGTTTCGGCGCAGCGATGCGTCTCGACGTCGCACCCACGGCCGGAGTCGATTTCGTCGTCGGTGCGGGATTGCTCAACGACAATCGGGCCGATACGGCGCTACGCCGGCTCGCGCTTTGGGCGGACTCCTCAAGCGCCAACTGGCGGGTTGCTTCGCGTGACGGTGGCGCGACGACCTTTTTGCCGACTGCGGTTCCCGTGACCTCGTGGGCCGATTGGCGCGTTGATGTCGTGGGGGCGGTCTCGGTTCACTTCGTGAACGGCCTATGGGTCGGGAACCTGCCGGTGCCGGTGAGCGGAACCCTGGGGGCGAACATGTCCATCGTCGGGCTGACCGGGGTAGGTGTGCCGACCGTTCGCAACCTCGACTCCGACTATTTCTTTGAGGACCTTCCCATTGGCTGACCTTGAGGCACGCGTCGCCGATATAGAGACGGTGCTTGCCGAGCTCTTCGCGTTGCCGCGCGCGGATGAGAGGCGCGACGTCGATGCATGCATCGACGCCATCATGCGCCGGGCCGCCGCGACGGAGGCCGGGCGCGACCCGTCGACCGAGGAAAAAGAGCGGTGAAGCGGAGGTGGCCGCGTTGGCCCCTCTCGGCGACGAGCACAGCGCTCGCCGGCGGGGCCCTCCTTCTCGTGGGCGGTGGCACGGCCGTAGCTGTGCGTCGTGCTCGTCGACGAGCGACAAGCATCGTCGGGCCTCGAGGGAGCGCGCCCGTCGAGCTCGAGGCCGGCGTCGTCCACGTTTTCGAGCTCGACCTCGAGGGCGCCCGGCGAGCGAGCTTGCGGTTCGAGGGTGAGGGCGCTCGGGGGGCGCCGGCCGCGTTCGAGCTCGACGTCGACCTCGACCGCCGCTCCCCTGTGCAGGTCACCGGGAACGGCACTGCCGGGTGGGCAGTCATAGCGACGAGAGTCGGGCCGCTCCTTCGAATCGAGGTGACGCCGTGAACCCGCTCGAGCGCTACCTCGACGACATCAAGGGGCTCGGCGTCGTCAACCTCGGAGCCGACGTTCCTGGCCTCGAGGGGCTCGGGCTCGGCTACCAGCTCGGCGCCGATGCGTCGACGAGCGGGCGTGAGTTTTTCTCGCAGGCATTGCAGCGCACATGGTCGTCGTTGCCGCCCGACCTCCGGAGGGACATCGTCGACGCCGTCGTCGGCGAGGTGTCGAAGGTGACCGGGAGCATCAGCGGACTGACGACGCTCGCGGCGACGCTCGCCGGCTCGCTCGGCGCAGTGCTTGGGACGGTCGTTCCGGTCATCGACGCGATTGTCGATGCTCCCATGGTCGTCGCGAAAATCATCGCCGGCGTCATCGAGGAGAACGACCAGCGACGTCGAGACGCGCGCCTCCGGATGTTCGAGGAGTTCGCCACGTTGCACCCGCGAAGGTGGGTGCATCTGAACCGGACTTTCTGGCCTTACACCCGCGAGATTTGGGGGAAGAAAGACTATCAGGGCTGCCCGGTCTACCCGCCATCGGGCGGGTTGCCGTTCGACCCTTCGCTCGCGACGGAGGCATTCGCGAGCGATTGCGTCGTCTCCTCCGCGGATTTCTGCGGGCTCCAGTCCTGCCGGTGGACCTGGTACACGTCGGTTCTCTTCGCTCCGCTTTTCCATCCCGACATGTTCGGGAAGAGCATCAATCTCTTTCGCGGCATGGAGCGCAGCAACGACGGTGGCGCGGCTGTGCTAGCGACGATACTGGGGCTCCAGGCGGCATTGCTCTCGAATCCGGTGCTCAACCTCATGGCGGACGGGCGCGACGTGAGCCGCATGGCGAGGTCGGTGTTCGAGATTTTTTGGAAGAGCTATCGCGAGTGGTCGAGCGAGCTCGCGGCTCTCGCTCCAGACCGATGGTCCGGACCGCGAGAGCGAGCCGTCTATCGCGACCTCGGATACGGAAAAATCGAGGGCGCACGCATCGACGGGAGTTTCAAACTCAAAAATCTCGGCCCGCAGTTTGGCGACCACCTCTACGTTGCGCCCTCGGGACTCATCGGCGCCTACCTCGACGACACCTCGGGCTCGACGACGGCGTCGGTGCTTTCCGAGTGGCGCGTCCGCATGAGTGAAATCGGCACGCCCTACAGCTCGACGGGCGGCAACGAAATCTCGTGCGCCGACTACAACTCCATCATAGCGACGTGGCAAGCGTTCTTCGCTACGCGTCGAGCGACGCTCGGCGCTCCGCACTTCCTTCGCGGCATCGCCGAGCAAGCGCCGGAGCTCCTCGTCGGTCGGTCGTGGCCGTCCGTCTCCGGAGGTGGCGGCATCGAAGGAGGTCATCCGATTTACGAGCCTCGTGTGCGAGCGGCCATCGAGGAGGGAGGCGCTCCGCCGTCGAGGGCCTCGACGCGCCCGCTCATTCTCTCGGCGCAGCCCGTCGGCGCCCTAGACCAAACACCATCACCGGGAACGCTCGCGCCCCGTTTGCCGTGGAAAGGGTCCATCACGTGGGAAGTGCGCTAAAAAAGAGCCGACGCACGGGAATCAGCCCGTGCGCCGGTGACAGACCCGAAGGCCCCGCATACAGGGGCAAAAGAGGAGGCCCCCATGCCGGGCAACAATACCATCCGAATCATCGGTGCCAACTGGCGCCGTCTTCCTGAGCCGCACGACGAACGCTGTGACGTCTGCCCTCCGCACGGGCCCGCGCGGTATGCCGCGCAGTGGCACGTCAAGCGGACCTCGGACGCGGGGACCTCCATCGAACACGCCGAGCAACGGATGTGTGTCGCGTGCTGGACTCGATGGGTTGAAAGAGTCACGCGAGAGACGGGCACGACGCCCGTCGAGCGCGTCGTCGTCACGCGGCCACCTTCGCGAGGATTTGGAGGCCGACGATGAAACAGCTCACCCTACTCGGCCTAAACGAGAGAGGCGACACGACCCGAATCGTGCTCTCACACCTGGAGTCGGCCGTGTTCGAAACGGTGCGTCGCTCGTCGCAGTGGGAGCGAGTACCAACGAAGCATATCCAGGCTGCGATGCGTCTCCAGAAGCGCGGGCTCGTCGTCGTCCACCCCGCGTCGAACCTCGCTGCGGGTTACCGCATCATGATTTCGACGCTTGGCGCTCGCGCTGAAACGGAGGTCGAAGAATGAGGCGGTACAACGCCGGCGACGGTGTGTGGTGTGAGGGGTCTCCAGGCCGCGGCGCGGGGAGATGGGGTGAAAAGAAACCCCGCCCTTGCGAGCGGGGTTTCGGGTCCAGTGAGGCGAGGTGCTCTGCAGTTGCGTGGGGTCCCCACAACGCTGCATCTTGCTCTGCAAAGCAAACAGCGGATGTGGAGGCGCAAGCGATGAGCGCGACGATTCTTGACGGCGAGATTCGGGCCATTTTCGTTGGCGGCGACGGCTCGCAGACGTGGTTTGTAACGGTTGACCTCGACGATAGGCGCATCGTCATCACGACAAGGTCGGAGGCCGAGGCGACCGCACTCGTGCGTAGGTTCTCCGAGCAGGCGCCGCCGCAACGCATCCGCATCACCGCCACCTCGTGGCACTCGCTCCGGAAGAGAGGCAAGCGACGATGAGAACCTGGCCCGTCGAGCTCCGACACTTCCCCGCCCTCGTCGTCGTCGACGGACGCGAGTACAGACGCGCGCGCTGGCAGCATCGCCGGGCCGGCGTCCGCATGCAGTACCGAGAGACGCGCCCGAGAGGCTCGGCGCACCTCTTCGTGTTCGACGATTTCACCTACGCACTCGACCACGTCGACCGCTGGAATCCGGACGCAGGTCCCGTCCAGGCCGTTCTCCACCTCGTTGGCGACGTTCTCGCCGGAAGACTTCCACGATGAACCTCCCCGACTGCCCCTCGAGTTTCCAGGCCCTCGAAAAATGGACGCAAGGGCGCGGGCCCGCCGTCCCCTTCGGCGTCCGACCCGGCGCGGCGTGGCGACGCGCGAGCGCTCCCGAGACGGGACTTGAGCAAAGGAGCGCTCGCAGCCTCGAGCTCTCGCGCCGAGCTCACTCCGAACGTCGTCGAGGCCGGAGGTGGAACGAGCACGACCGGCTCGTCGCCCTCGAGCTCGAGGCTCGATGCGCGACGCTCGGCGACCTCCAGGCCTGGCGCAACGTCGAGGCCGCGGTGTGGTTCGCGGGCCTCGTGCCTCGGACCCTCCGTCCCCTCGTGCGTGCGCTGTGGGAGGCGTACCGTCGCGACCGCTTCGGAGTACTCGTCTCGCGGTGTGAGCTCGCGGCGCTCCTCGATTGCTGCCCCCGCACCATCACAAACTGGTTACGTCAAGCCGTCGACCTCGGACTCATCGCCGGCGAGGACCTCGACGACGGACGACGCGTCCCGGTCCGAGGGTGGCGAGAGTCGACGACGCAGACGGACGGGAGCGAGCAGGACCGCAACCTCCTGCGCATCGGTCCGACGCTCGAGCTCCTCGCCGGGCTCGCATCGTTCGCCTCGACCGACGTCGAGCGTCGCCTCGATTGTGCCATCGCAGACCCGGGCGACGAGGCCGTGCGAGAGGTGAGGGTGACGCGAGCGGGCGCACGGGCTCGCGAGCGATTGCTGTGCCGCGCGTCGCAGCTCTTCGCTCGAGCACAGCTCGGCGCGCACTGGGCAGGGCAAGAGCTCGAGCGCGGGAGAGAGACCGAGCAATCGACCTCGCGCGAGGCATCGACGCCCTCGACGTTCGGTCGCTACCTCGAGGCCGCCCTCGAGGGGCGCGCCACCGTTCGCGAGCCGGCGACGACACCGACCGAGCATCCTCGGCCGAGGATGACAGCTCCGGCTGTCACGATACAGGTGGCGACTCCTGTAGCTCGAGCTACCTCGCAAACCGCGCACGTCGAGGCGCGGGTCGGCGCCGTTTCCCCGGATTCGGCCGTCTCGCGTGTGCGAGCAGCGAGAGGGAAAAACTTTCCAACCATACCACCCCCCTCCACGGGAGGGGGGGTTGACAGTGGGGAGCCGGGGGCTGGCCCCCGGGCCCCCCGTGGGTCGGTGCTCGCTCCGCTCGCTGCTCGCACACGCGAGACGGCCGAATCCGGGGAAACGGCGCCGACCCGCGCCTCGACGCCGGCCACGGGCCAGCAGACACGCGACGAGGTGACCTCCACGACGATGCCACGGCATCGTCGCCAACCCGCCCCGGCAGACCGTGAGCCCCCTCGGCAGGGGCGCGAGCCCCTGACCGAACGCGAGCGCCGGGCCATCGCTCGCATTGGCGACGAGGCCCTCGCCCTCGAGGCGCTCCGGTTCCTCGACGCCGCCAAGCGCAACCGCAAAACGTGAGAGGCTCACGGGCACCATGGCCGACGTCAACACCTCCTCCGGTTCCGTTTCCTTCGTCCTTCCCGAGCATCCGCCGGCAACGCTCTCGTGGCATGAGGCCGCTCGCCTCGGCGTGCGGCTGTGCCACGCGTCCGGCGAGGCGCGGGCCCGCCACCTAGCCGACCTCGAGGCTGCGAAGGAGACCGTTCGGGCCCGCGGCGCCATCTCGCCGAGCGACGAGAACCGCCACCTCTCGCCGGCCGACATCGCGCAGGCCACCGCCGAGCACGACCGCAAAATCGCCGAGGTGCACGAGCGCGACGAGGAGCTCGCCGAGCTCCTCGAGGAGCTCGGGCTCTCGGGGCTCGCCGATGCCGTCGACGCACTGAGCACGAGCGAGCGCGACGTCGCGTCGCTTAGCGACCGCGTCGCCGACACGCACCTCGAGACCATCCGTGAGCTTCGCGCCCGCCTCGACCGCCTCGAGGCGCAGAAGTAGGCGATGGACGAGGCGCAGCTCGTGGCGACCCTGGCGACGGTGACGGGCCCGCTCGGCACCGCCTTAGTGGCGAGCGTGTTCTATCTCCGACAGCAGATTTTCATCTTGCGCGCCGAGCTCTTCGCTCAGCTCACCTCGACGAAAGCGGCGACCGACGCTCGCCTCGACTTTTACGAGCAGCGCCTCGCCATGCTCGAGGGCACGCGTCGCATCGGCGCGCCTTACCACATCTCGACGGCCGACCGCACGCCTCGCGACCCTCACCCGGCCGGCTAGCCGCCGGCCCACGGAGGCTCGACAAAGTTCGCTCCGGAGCCGCGGAGGATAATCATCCTCGAGCGCACGCGAGAGACGACGAGGCGCTGCCGCCTCGTGCCAGCGGCGAGCCACTTCGGAAGGTGCTTCGAAAGGAGCTCGGCACAGCTCTCCCAGGTGGCGACCGCGTCGAGCTCGATTTCGGCGACGCTCGCCGCCTTGCACATGCCGATAAAGTCGCTCGCAAACTCCTTGCTCGTCGCCTGCGCCTGGTAGTAGGTGGCCGATCGGAAGAGCTCGAGGCTGCACTGTTGAATCGTCTCCGGAAGGGGCTCGATGCCGACGCGGCTCGAGTTCCATTCCATCGTCACATCCACGAGGACACCGCCGAGGAAGTGCAACGATTCGCGGAACGCATCGAGGCCCGTCCGGAAACGTTCCTTCGCCCACTCCTTCGCCATCTCCTTCTCCATGAGCTCGATGCGCTTCTCGAAGAGTTTGTCTCGGTCCTCCTCGACGTCCTTCGCTCGCTGGGCAGCGCTTTCGAAGAGCCCACCAAGCTGCGAGAGCACGCCAGAGACGTGAGCGAGCGGCTCTCCGCCGTAGCGAAGCACCGCGACCGAGTTTCGGCGGACGTCGGCGACATCCGTCATCATCTGCCGGAGGTATTCGAGCGAGAGCGCTCCCGGGTCGCCGGCGAGCATGCCCTCGACGAACGGAGCTCCGGCCCCGGTCGTGAGATTGCAGAGCACGGCCGACTGAAAGAGCGTCGCTTTCGCTTTCGACTTTTTGTCGATGTGCTTCGACACGCCGACCAAAATCCACGCGACGATGGGACCATAGGCGGCGGTGTACTCGACCGCCTCCTGCCAGAGCTCGTCACAGACGCGCGTAGCGAGCTCGAGCCGCGTGCTGCCCTCGAGCTTCGAGAAGTCGGCAATCGTGTTGCCCTCTTCGTCCTGCACCTCAGTCGGCATCGTGTAGGTCCGATGGAGTTCCGGCGTGCCTCGAGTGCCGTGCCGACGGTTCATTTCGAGGCGCTCGAGGTTCGGCCAGTGCTGCTCGACGAGCTCAATCCAACGGGGGTTCGGTTCGTGCGGGTCGCGGTGCGGGTCGGGCCGTCGCGACCCGCCCCCCGGGGGCTCCTCGACCCCCCCGCCCTTCAGTGCAAATCTAGGCGTAGTT
>Ga0137444_1000029_pt1 | contig 11938 bp, 8 predicted proteins | sample EasRivERMGT319_2_FD_102314 | JGI IMG/M metagenome (GOLD analysis project Ga0137444, IMG submission 102314) | Soil microbial communities from meander-bound floodplain in the East River, Colorado, USA - East River MetaG ERMGT319_2 | ecosystem: Environmental > Terrestrial > Soil > Floodplain ... | reverse complement strand
GTTCCGCTGGAGCGGCACGACCTCGGTGAGCGGCCGGTCGCAGATCACGACGCCGGCGGCGTGCGTCGAGCAGTGGCGGTTCAGCCCCTCGAGCCGGAGCGCGACATCGAAGAGCTCGCGGTAGCGCGAGTCCTGGGACCACTCCGCGAGCTGGGGCTCCTGGGCGATCGCCTCCTCGAGTTTGATCCCCAGGGTCTCGGGGATCTTCTTGGCGATGGTGTCGACCTCCTTCAGGGGGATGCCGAGCGCCCGCCCGACGTCGCGGATCACCGCGCGCGCGGCCATGGTCCCGAAGGTGACGATCTGGCAGACGTGGTCATCGCCGTACTTGCTGCGCACGTACTCGATGACCTTCTCCCGCCCCTCCATGCAGAAGTCGATGTCGATGTCCGGCATCGAGATGCGGTCGGAGTTCAGGAATCTCTCGAAGATCAGGTCGTACTCGAGGGGGCAGAGGTCGGTGATGCCGAGGCAGTACGAGACCAGCGAGCCGACCGCGGAGCCGCGACCCGGGCCGACCGGCACCCCCGCCTCGCGGGCGTAGCGGATGAAGTCCCACACGATGAGGAAGTAGGAGGTGAACCCGACCTTCTCGATGACCTCCATCTCCGCGCGCAAGCGCTCCCGTGCGGCCTCGGTCGGCGACGGGTAGCGGCGGGTGAAGCCCTCATCGACGAGTCGCCGGAGGTACGCGCGGTTCTCCTCTTCCTGCTCCGCGGGGGATCGCGCCGCCGCCTCCGCCGCGGGGATGTGCTCCGGGCGGAAGATCGGGAGGTAGCGCGTCCCCTTCGGGAGCTCGAAGGAGCACATCGCGGCGATCTCGTCGGTGTTCGTCACCGCCTCCGGGAAGTCGCCGAAGAGCGCCGCCATCTCGGATCCGCTGCGGAAGTAGAGCTGATCGGTGTCGAAGGAGAGGCGGTCCTGGTCGTCGATCGTCGAGCCGGTGTTGATGCAGAGGTGCACCTCCTGCGCGCGCGCGTCATCGCGGCGGAGGTAGTGGATGTCGTTCGTCGCGACGAGCGGGAGTCCGAGCTTCCGGGCGAGCGCCGGGACCCGCTCGATGATCCGCCGCTGCTCCGGCAGGCCGTGATCCTGGAGCTCGAGGAAGAATCGCCCCGGCGCGAAGAGCTCGGCGTAGCGGCGGGCGCAGCGCTCCGCCTTCTCCGCATCGCCGTGGAGCAGCGCGCGGTTCACCTCGCTCGAGAGGCACGCGGAGAGGCCGATGAGCCCCTCGGAGTGGAGAGCGAGGATCTCGTGGTCGATGCGCGGCTTGTAGTAGAACCCCTCGAGGAAGGCCGCGCTCGTCAGCCGGAGCAGGTTGCGGTACCCCGCCTCGTTCTCCGCGAGCAGGATCAGGTGGAAGTTCCCTCCCCCCTCCTCCGTGCGGGCGCGGTCGTGCCGGCTCCCCTGCGTGATGTACGCCTCGATGCCGATGATCGGCTTGATCCCCGCCTCCCGGCAGCGGTGATGGAACTCGACCGCGCCGTACATGTTGCCGTGATCGGTGAGGGCGAGGGCGGTCATCCCCTGGTCCGCCGCGGCGCGCACGAGCCGAGGGATCGGGATCACCCCGTCGAGCAGGCTGTAGTGGCTGTGCACGTGCAGATGCTGGAAGCGCGCGGCGGCCAAGGGGAGACCTCCCGTTGCTCGGCGTTCCCCGGCGGCGGACGCGCCGCTCGGGAGGGAGTGGACGATGCTCTGCGGGATCGACGGAGCTCGGAGGGAAGATCCGGCCCGCGCGCCTCCCTTATAGCCGGGAGCGGCTCCCGCATCGACCGAGCGGCGAGACGCGCGTCATCGCAGAGCGTCGCGCTTGCGCGGATCCCGGGCGCGCGTCACACTCCCGCCATGTCGGGAGCGGCGCGAGGCCGGTTCTGGGTGAGCGTCCTCTACCGCTGCTGCCACGTGTACCAGCGCGTGTACTTCCGCTCCCGAGCGGAGACCGCCGAGGGGCGATGTCCGCGCTGCCTCGAGCTCGTGCGTTTCGAGATCCGGGAGGATGGCACGGATGGTCGGTTCTTCTCCGCCGAGCTCTCCGACGGGGATTGAGCCGCGCGTCGATCCCGGCTCCCGGACCCCGAACGAGGCCGAGGAGGGCACCGCCGCGGCCGCCAGAACGACGGCGAGGGATCTCCCCGCCGCCGCCCCGTCCCCCCGAGAAGGGGGGCGGACCCCCTTCGCCCGCCGTCACGACGACCCGCAGCGGGTCGATGGGGCCGGGCGATGGAGCGTCGACGCGACGCGGCGACGCTGCTTCCTCTGTTCCGGTGCGCTCCTCGACCGGCACGCGTACCACTCCGTCCTCGAACCGGCGCCCTGGGCCGTTCCCGGGACTTCCTCCCTCAACTCCGCGACTCCGGGCGCGGCGACAGAGCGCGAGTGTGCGACGGAGCAGAAGATCACTGCGGAGCAGGAGATCACGGCGGAGCAGGAGAGATCTTCCGAGCAGGACCTCTTCGTCCGGCGGGACTACTGCGAGGAGTGCTTCGCCACCTCTCCTCCTCGGACCGCATTCGCCCACTGGCGCGCCGTCCTCTCCCCTCCCCCGGGGGGGGAGCGCAAGATCGTGAACCTCGCGAGCCTGCTCGCGCACTTCCACGCGCTGGTCGAGACCCCCGACGCAGTGGGGGAGCCGGAGCTCGCGGAGGAGGGCGCCGAGCGCTCCGCCTCTCCCGGCGGCGCCGTCGCGCTCTCCGAGCCGCGGTCGCGGCTCGCTTATCTGCTCGCGCTCTTCCTCGTCCGCCGGCGGATGCTGCGCTGGGAAGGGGTGGAGGAGGGGATCCTCCGGCTGCGATGCCGAGAGAGCGACCGGCCGGTGGAACTGCCGGTCCCGGCACTCACCCCCGCCGAGCTCGAAGCGGCGGTCGCGGAGTTCGAAGAGCTCTTCCGCTAGTGTCCTGTCCCCGAAGTTCGCGTGTGAAGTGCGGGGCGAACTCGGGGGACAGAACACTAGATGTCGTTGTGACCCCCACCCCGTCCCTCCCCCCTTGGGGGAGGGAGGATGAAGAACTCGCTCTGCGAACTTGTGGGACAGGACACTAGTGTCCTGAGTCGGAGGTTCGCCGAGGCTCTCGGGAGGTGAGCCTCCGACGCGGGACGCTCGCCGTCGGCGTGACCCCCACCCCGACCCTCCCGCCGCCACCGCGTCCGGGCATCCCGATCTCGCCGGGAAGCGGAGCCCCCGCCGAAGCCCTCCTCCCGCTCCTTCTCCCCGGTGGAGGACGATTCCCAGTTCGGAGCTCGGAAGTCCCGATCCGCCTCGCAATCCCCGTATCGTGCCCACCCAACCTCCCGCGGATTTCACAAACCCTTCTCGCGCAGTGAGTTGAGACGCGGCCCGAGAGCCCTTCTCGCCGCGAAACGCCGGCGGCGCGCCGCCGAGCCGGACGAGCGCGCCGAGCCTCCCGAAAAAATCCGCGAAGGAACCCCCCAAGCCCTAGGGGGAGGCAACCCTGCTCGGCCCAGGCGATTGAGGTTCGCACGATTGCTCCCCCGAGCGGCGGGAACAGGGCGTTGACGAGGGAGTCAGATCCCATATTGTGGGGCTCTCGGGCGACCAAGTGGTGAAAAGTGGGCGGCAGTGAGAGGGGCTCGGCTCTCCGGACGAGGAGAGTCGCCCCGACGGTCCCGGAGTCGGGACGAGCCCCCGCGGGTCGGCCGGGTGTCGAACGAACCTCGGGGTGGGCGCCATGCCGGCTCGATTCATGGGCCACTTCGAGCATGCCGTCGACGGCAAGGGACGAGTGATCGTCCCGTCGAAGCTCCGCGAGGAGATCCGGCCGCTCGAGGACGGTGAGGGGTTCGTCGCCACGATCGCTCCCGAAGGATGTCTCTGTCTGTACACGCCGAGGGAGTGGGAGCGGATCTCCTCCGAGATGGAGAGGCTCCCGCGCGGATCCGCCGAGCTGCGCCGCTTCCAGCGCACCTGGTACTCGGGGGCGGAGCGGATCCCGCTCGATGCCCAGGGTCGCATCCTGCTCCCGGAGCGGCTGCGGAACAAGTCGGGGATCGTCAAGGACCTGATCCTCGCCGGGTGCTACGACCGCATCGAAGTGTGGTCGAGGGAGTCGTGGGACTCGCAGGCGGAGCAGGGGGAAGCGAGCTACGAGGAGCAGTTCGAGCGGTTCTTCGGGGGGAACGCGGCTCAAGCCGCGCCGGGGGAGCCGAAGGAACGGTGAGCGCACCTCGCCGGCGCGCGGCGGGGGATCCGGGGTGTCGCGCTCCGGCGAGGTGGGCTCGGGGGAACAGCGGGCTCGGGGAGTGCAAGGGGGTAGTCGTCATGATCTCGCTCTTGTCGATCCAGGACATCCGTGGTCACGGGCTGCCGGGGACGCCGGTCTCCCGCCTGCGCGAGCGTCTGCGCCGAGGCGCGGTCGTCACCGACGGCGCGTCGGACTCCGCTCTCGGGCGCGATCTCGACCGTCTGGCTGCGCGGCTCGCGCGGGTGCGCGCGCGCGGGGGGGACTGCGCGCAGATCCGCTTCTCTCCGGAGCTCGAGCAGCTGCTCTCCGAGCGCGCCCGGCGGGGGGTCGGCGCGGTGCGGACCGAACGGAAGAGGGCCTGACGGCGGGAGGAGAGCCCCGGCACACGCCGGTCCTCCTCGCCGAGGTCGTTCGGCTGCTCGCCCCCGCTGCCGGAGAGTCGTACCTCGACCTCACCGTCGGCTGCGGCGGCCACGCGGCCGCGATCTCCGAGAGGGTCGGCTCCCAGGGATGGATCGTCGGGATCGACCGCGATCCGGAAGCCCTCGACGTCGCCCGGTCCGTCCTCGCGGGTCGACAGGCGGTGCTCCTCCGGGGGAGCTTCGGCGAGTTCTCCTCGCTGCGGCCTTCCCTGCCGGTGCCCGCTTTCGACCTCGTCCTGGCGGATCTTGGCGTATCCTCCCCGCAGCTCGACGAAGCGCGCCGCGGATTCAGCTTCCGGCGCGATGGACCGCTCGACATGCGCATGGACCCCTCGCGCGGCGAGAGCGCCGCGGATTACCTGCAGAGGATCGAAGTGGGGGAGCTCGCTCGAGTGATCGCGGAGTACGGTGAAGAGCGCCACGCCCGGCGGATCGCGGCGGAGATCGTCCGCGTCCGCGGGGGCCGCCCGATCCGCACGACGCACGAGCTCGCCGAGCTCGTTCGCCGGGTCATTCCGCGCCGCTCCGCGGACGGGATCGACCCGGCGACCCGCACCTTCCAGGCGATCCGCATCGCGGTGAACGGCGAGCTCGCGGCGCTCGACCACTGGCTCGCGCACTTCGATCCGTTCCTCCGACCGGGAGGACGCTTCGCCGTCATCTCCTACCACTCCCTGGAGGACCGCCGCGTGAAGACCGCGTTCCGTTCCCGCGCCGACGAAGGGGACCACGAGCTCCTCACTCCGCGGGCGGTCCGCCCCGGCGAGGAGGAGATCGCGCGGAACCCGCGGGCGCGCAGCGCGCGACTGCGCGTGCTGCGTCGGCTCGCCGGGAGGGCCGCATGACGGCGCCCCGCGTCGTGATCATCGCGCTGGTCGTGGCGTTCCTCGCCTTCGACCTCGTGAGGCTCGGTAGCGTCGAGTATGCGTACCGCGCCGAGATCGCGCGCGCCGAGGAGGAGATCGGGATCCTCCGCCGGCACCGCGCCGACCTGCGCGTGGGGACGCAGCAGCGGCTCATCGCGTGCATCGGTCCGAGCCGGGTGACCGCCGGGGGGGAGCTCGCCCGGCTCGAGCTCCGCCGGGAGTCGACGCCGTGGGAGGGAGCCGTAGGGCTCGCGGACCGCCTCCCGAGCGCGCTCGCGGTGGCGCGCGCGGAGACCACGATCGGTCGCGTGCTCGGCGACTGGCTCGAGGTGCGAGAGGGCGCGGGGGACCCGCCGTAGCCGGCTCTCCCGGAGAGCGCGGCGGCTCGCGCCCTCCCCGGGACCACGACACAGGAAGGACGGGAATGGACGGCTCGGCGCAAGAGGTCGCGGGCGATCGATTCTCCCGGCGCGCCGGGCTCGTCTTCACCGGGTTCCTGATCGCGATCTGCGGACTCCTCGCGCGCTGCGCGTGGCTCACGATGGCCGAGTCCGAGGCGGGAGAAGCGCGGCAGAGCCGATACTCCCTCGCCTCGGAGTGGGTCCCCGCCCGACGCGGGGTGATCACCGATGCGCGCGGCCTCATCCTCGCCCGCGATGTCTCCCGCTGGATCATCGCGATCGATCCGTGGGCCGCATCGGGGCGGCTCGCGGGGAAGCGCATCCTCGGCGAGACCCCCGCGGAGTTCGAGTCGAACTGTCCGGAGCGGATCCGGCGCGCGTGGGAAGAGCTCCTCGCGCTCGAGGGGTTCGAGCCGCTCGGGGATCCGACGGAGATCCTCGCCCTCCTCCTCGAGGACCAGGATCCGAGCTCACGCCGCCAGTTCCGCGCCATCGGGAGCGTCGCCTCCGTCGATGCCTTCGAACGCTTCCTCGCGCATCGCCGCGAGGTCCACCGCGAGCGTGGGTCGACCTTCCCGATGCCGCGCGAGGAGACCCGCCGCGAGTTCCCGCTCGGCCCTCTGGCGATGCAGGTGGTCGGCGATCTCTCCGCGATGGGCACCCCCTACTTCGGCGTCGAGGAACGCTACTCGTCGCTCCTCGCCGGCCGGCGCGGGATCGATGTCGAGCAGGTCGACGGGATCGGGCGGGTCCGCTACGCGATGACGGAGGGCAGGACGGGGGTGCGCGCCCGCCCCGGCGCGGACCTCGAGCTCACCATCGAGGTCCCGGCGCAGATCGTCCTCGAGAACGTCCTCCTCGAGACCCTCGAGCGCACGCAGGCGGCGATGGTGAGCGGCATCGTCCTCGACCCGTACACCGGGGCGGTCATCGCCGCGGCGAGCGTCCCGACCTGCGGGCGCGGCGAGTACGGGAAGTTCTACCGGCGCGAGCCGGACCCGGACGCGGTGCCGGGGGCGGCCGACCCCTTCCGCACCGTCATCGACCCGGAGGCGTTCGAGGTCCAGCTGATGGCGAGCCTCTTCCCGATGGAGCCGGGCTCGATGATGAAGCCGCTCGTGGTCGGCCGCGCGCTCGATCGCGGCGTCGCGCGGCTCACCGACCCGGTGCACGTCTCGGGGACGGTGAACTCGAAGGGCTACGGCCGAGCGCGCCGGCGCTACACCGACACCCACGAGCTGACCGATCGCACGGTGCGCGGCGCCCTGATCGAGTCGAGCAACGCCGGGATCGCCGAGGTCGGGACGAAGCTCGGCTCCGCAGAGCTCGAGCGACTCCTCCGCGACTTCGGCTTCGGCTCCGGGACCGGTTTCGACCTGCGGGAAGCGAACGGCCGGATCCCCGGGGAGCGGGGCGCGCCGCCGTGGAACGACCACACGACCCTCTCGATCCCCATCGGGTACGAGTTCCTGGTGACCCCGCTCCAGGTCGCTCGCGCCTACGCGGCGATCGCGAACGGCGGGACTCTCGTCACGCCCCACGTCGTCTCCCGCGTCGCGGGGGAGCCGCGCCCCGTCGGCGAGGGGGTTCGCGTCCTCTCCGAGGGGACCACTCGGCTCCTGCGGGAGACCCTCCGGGAAGCCGTGACCCGCGGCACCGGCAAGGACCTCGATGGGGACCGCATCCGCCTCGCCGGCAAGACCGGCACGGCGGCCCATTACGACAAGAACGGGAAGATCGAGGGGTGGTACACCAGCTCGTTCGCCGCGTTCGCCCCCGCGGAAGCGCCGCGCTACGTCGCCGTGGTGACGGTCGAGCGCCCCGGCGGGGATGTCTACTACGCGAGCAAGACCGCCGCGCCGGCGGTCCTCGAGATCCTCCAGGCGCTCCTCGGCGACCCACAGGGGAATCGCTTCCACGCCCTCCTCGCCGATGCGCTTGCGGGGTCCCGCGAGCTACCTATCATCCCCGCGGGACTGGACGGGCCTCCGGGACAGGAAGTGGAGGCTGGGAGATGGGGAACTCCCTCCGAGACGACGAGGGACTAGGTCCGCTCGACGACGCCGAGGACCTCGGCATCCGCGGCGGCCGCAGAGCCGCGCTTCCGCGTCCTCTCGCGGTGGACGAGATCCTCGCGCGCACCGGCGCAGCCCGGTCGGGCCCCCTCCCCGTCGCCCCGTTCCGCTCCCTGCGCACCGATGACCGCGCCCGCACCGGCGATCTCTTCGTCGCCGTCCGCGGCACCGTTTACGACGCGCACCGCTCCATCCCGCGTCTCCCCGGCAGCGGCGTGCTCGGCGTCGTCGCGGAGACCGCTCCCCCGGCCGGCTTCCCGCTCCCCTGGTTCCGGGTCGACGACTCCCGCCGCGCGCTCGCGCGTCTCGAGCACGGACGATGGGGGGACCCCGGGGCGCGGCTGCGTGTCCTCGGGGTCACCGGGACGAACGGGAAGTCGACGACGGTGCGGCTCCTCGCGGAAGTGCTCGCCGCCGCCGGCGAGGAGTGCGGGTGGATCACGACGGTGTCGCGCTCCATCGCGGGCAAGGAGGAGCCGAGCTCGATGACCACCCCCGGCCCCGGCGAGCTCGCCGAGGCGCTCGCTCGCCAGGCGGGGCAGGGGGGGAGCGCGTTCTCCCTCGAGGTCTCATCGCATGCGCTCGACCAGCACCGGGTCGAGGGGATCCCGTTCGCGGGGGGCGCGATCATCAACCTCTCCCGCGACCATCTCGACTACCACGGCGATCTCGTCGCCTATCGCGATGCGAAACTCCGCCTCGCCGCGCACCTCGTGAGCGGCGCTCCCTTCGTGATCCCCGCGTCCCCCGAGTTCCAGGGGGATCTGCCGGCGGGATGGCGCGAGGGTTTGCGCGGACCGCTGCTTGGGCACTCCCTCGATCCCGCGCGCCTCGGCCTCGAGCCGGGGGGCACGGTGCGCGAGGCGACCCTCGATGCCGCGGGGATCGCGGCGGAGCTCGAGATCCTCGGCGAGCGGCTCCAGGTGCGGAGCCCGCTGCGGGGGCGGCACAACCTCGAGAACATCCTGGTCGCCGCGACCCTCGCGCGCGCCGCCGGGATCCCCGCGGCGGCGGTGGCCGCGGGGATCGCGCGCGCGCCCGCGGTCCGCGGGAGGCTCGAGGAGGTCCCCGGCGCGCGCGGGCGGATCTTCATCGACTATGCGCACACCCCGGATGCCCTCGACGCCGTGCTCGGCGCGCTGCGCGAGTGGCGGCCGCGGCGGCTGCTCGTCGTCTTCGGCTGCGGCGGGGATCGCGACCGCGGGAAGCGCCCGCTGATGGGCGCGGTGGCGGAGCGGCACGCGGACCGCGTGTTCGTCACATCGGACAACCCGCGGAGCGAGGAGCCGGGGGCGATCATCGCCGAGGTCCTCGCCGGGACCACCGACCCGGCCCGGATCGTCGTGGAGCCGGATCGCCGGAGCGCGATCGCGCGGGCGGTCGCCGAGCTCCGCGAGGACGAGCTCCTCGTCATCGCGGGGAAGGGACACGAGACCGAGCAAGTGGTCGCGGGAGCGCGACTCCCCTTCGACGACCGCAGCGTGGTCGCCGAGCTGCTCGCCCTGGGGACGGGCCGTTGAGGGCGCGCCCCCTCTCGGAAGTGGCGCGTCTCGCCGGGGGGCGGCTCGTCGGCGGGAGCGGGGGAGGATCCGAGGGACTGGCGGCGGGGCTCCGGGCGACCGGCGCCTCGATCGACTCGCGGGTGGTGCGCGCCGGCGACCTCTTCTTCGCGATCCGCGGTGAGCGGGACGGGCTCGAGTTCGCGTCCGCCGCCATCCGTGCGGGGGCGATCGCGGCGGTCGTGCCGCGCGGGGGCGCGGCGCGCGTCGAGGGGATGGCGATCGAGGTCGAGGAGCCGCGCGAGGCGCTCGGCCGGCTCGCCGCCGCGGTGCGCCGCGAGGAGCGCGACGCGGTCCCCGCGGTCGCGATCACCGGCAGCGTCGGCAAGACGACCCTTTGCGGATACCTGGCGGAGCTCCTCTCTCCCCTCGGGGCGACCCATCGCCCCCCGGCGAGCTTCAACAACGACCTCGGGGTGCCGCTGACGATCCTCGGCGCGCCCGAGGGGACGCGCACCCTGATCATCGAGATCGGCACGAATGCGCCCGGCGAGGTCGCGGCGCTCGCCGCGTGGACCGAGGCGAAGGTGGGAGTCGTCACCGCGATCGCTCCCGCGCATCTCTCCGGCCTCGGCTCCCTCGCGGGGGTCGCGCGCGAGAAGCTCTCGCTCCTCGACGCGCTGGGGAGCGACTCGGTCGGCTGGGTGCCGGTCGAGCACGCCGTCGCCGCGCGCGCGCACGGGAGGCCTGTGCGCTCCTTCGGCGCGGGGGGGGACTCGGAGGTCATCCTCGCGTCCTCGGATCCCGTGCGGGTCCGCTGGCTCGGGCTCGGCGGCGGGCGGACCTTCGCGGCGGCGCTCGCGCGGCGCCACCAGCTCGGGCTCCTCGCGGCGGCGCTCGGGGTCGGCTCGACCCTCGGGGCCGACCCCGAGGCGATGATCGCGCGCGTCCCGAACCTCTCCGACCCGCCCCTGCGCGGCGAGGTGCGCCGCCACGGCGGCGTCGAGCTCGTGCTCGATTGCTACAACGCCAGCCCCGCCGCGCTCGAGGCGGCGATCGAGGCGCTCGAGGAGGAGCCGACCGTCGGCCGCCGAGTCTGCGTCATCGGCACCATGGAGGAGCTCGGCGCCGAGGAGGCGGCGTGGCATCGCGAGCTCGGCCGCCGGCTCGGCCGGAGCGCCGTCGACGGCGTCTTCGTCGTCGGCCGCGGCCGGGAGTGGTACCGAGAGGGGCTCCGCGAGCTCGGCCGCGACGGGGAGGCGGTCGACGCGGACGATCTCGGCGCCCGCCGCATCGCCGAGTCGCTCCGGCCGGGGGACCGGGTCCTCTTCAAGGCCTCGCGCCGCGAGGCGCTCGAGGGTCTCGCGGCGCGCATCGCCGGGCACCTCGGCGCCGAGGAGCGCCTGTGAGCGCCCCGGCGACCCGCGCGCCGGCGGCTCCCCGGAGCCCCGCCCTCGCATCGGGGTGGCTCCTCCCTGCGTCCTCGCGGATCCCCGGTGACGGGCTCGGCTGGCTCGCCGCGGCGCTCCTCCTCCTCGCGATCGGTCTCGCCACCGTCTACTCGGCGAGCTTCTACCGCGGGCTGATCCGCGAAGGGGATGAGTTCCACTTCCTCGCGCAGCAGCTGATCGGCGCGGGGCTCGGCCTGGCGGCGCTCGGCGTCGCCGCGCAGATCGACCCGCGTCGATGGATCGACCACGCTCCCCTCCTCTATCTCGGGACGCTCGTGCTCCTCGTCCTCGTCTGGTCCCCGCTGGGGATCGAGTCCGGCGGCGCGCACCGCTGGGTCGACCTCCGGGTCGTCGGCGTCCAGTCCTCGGAGTTCGCGAAGCTCTCCGTGCCCCTCCTCCTCGTCTGGTACCTCCGCCGCTACGGCGACCTCTCGGGAGCGCCCGCGGGGCTGCGCATCCACGTCAGCATCCTCCTGCTCGGCTCGCTCTTCCTCGTCGTGGGCCTCGTGCTCATCGAGCCGGACCTGGGCACCGCGGCGTTCCTCCTCGCGGTCGGACTGATGGTGATCCTCTGCTCCGGGACGCCGCTGCGCGCCCTGCTGGCGCTCGGGATCCTCGGCGTGCCGCTCCTCGCCTGGCAGTTGCGCGAGCGCTGGGAGCTGGTCGAGACGCGGCTCCTCGGAGTGACCGACCCGGAGCTCGTCCCCCAGGTGCACCACGCGCTCACGGCGATCCGCTCCGGCGGCCTCGACGGCGCGGGGGTCGGCCTCGGGACCGAGAAGACCCTCTTCCTCTTCGCGGAGTTCAGCGACTTCATCTTCGCGAGCTACGCGGAGGAGACCGGGTTTCTGGGGATCGCCCTCCTCTTCCTCCTCTTCGCGGCGCTGCTCGTCTTCGGATGGCGGATCGTGCTCTCCTGCCGCGACCGGTACCTGCGTCTCCTCGGCCTCGCCATCGTCTGCAACCTGATCTTCCAGGCGATCCTGAACCTCGCGGTGAACACCGGCTCCGCCCCGACGAAG
>Ga0137444_1000027_pt1 | contig 12138 bp, 25 predicted proteins | sample EasRivERMGT319_2_FD_102314 | JGI IMG/M metagenome (GOLD analysis project Ga0137444, IMG submission 102314) | Soil microbial communities from meander-bound floodplain in the East River, Colorado, USA - East River MetaG ERMGT319_2 | ecosystem: Environmental > Terrestrial > Soil > Floodplain ... | reverse complement strand
TTGCGCTCAACGAACAAACGCAGACCTGTAACCGACTCCTCAGCCCAGAAGTTTTGATCCCCCGCAGGTTCCCACGTCCAGGCCATAACTACGGCAGAACGTAAATGCACCGACCGACAATGAATATCTCGAGCTCCCAAAACATCGGGAGTCCCGACTGCCATTCAATCGTGTCGCCTGCTTCCCATTCGATATTCATGTTCTACCCCACGGCGAAAAGCCGCCTACCAGGAATCACGTAAGCACCAATGCCTGGATACTCTTCTGGTGCAGAACCTGCGTTTAGATAGGCGCCCCAAACATACAAGCCACTCGAATTGTCTCCTGTATACGCAGCGCTGCTGTTAGTTGGCATCATTGCGTGTAGGAGGTTTTTCGATCCAGCCCCTGGCGTCCACACTATGTAGCATCTCCACCACCCATTCTGGTATGCAATGGTCCCAGAACTATCAAGTGTTCCACCAGAGACCCCAAGCGATCCGTCACTCAAATTAAAAATGCGAAACGCAGTTGTTGCGTTAGAGCAGAAAAGCATGCAGAACCCACGCTCGGCGGCCTTGAAAAAAGCCGACATAGTGTATTGCGTAGCGGCTGAAAAACTGGGCGAGGCACGAATAACGCTGTGCCCGCTATTAGCCGTGTTCTCGACTAGCTTATCGGCTGTAGTAGTACCATTAGGAGCTGCAATCGTGTCAGCTATTACCGGAGTAGTTGCATTGAGGTTGTCCTTCGTCCATGCAGCGTTGTCAAACTCCTCGACGAACGATGGCCACAGATTAGCCATAGATGCGTCTCACAAAATCGTAGCCGTAGAGCAAAGACAGATCAACGGCAGGAGCGGCAGAGCCGTCAATGTCTGAATCCTCGTGGCCGTTCGCCACATTCCACTGAGGATCGACTTTACGCCCAATCGCCGAGCACATGCGATCCCAGTAAGCATCTCGCTCGGGATGGTCGATAGGAACATACAGGATGCGCTTAGCGTCCCTATCGTACTTGTCCATCAGCATCCAACATCCCCAAAACTCGTCGTCCGGTGAGACAATGCCGCCGCACTTCGGGCAGTCCGTCTTTCTGAATTTGTCACGTCGCCACCACGACTGCCACACCGACGCAGGTCTGCGTATCGGAGCGATGACGAGTTCGGCTTCATTGACACGCTGCCACGTTCCCTCTGCGTGGACGTGATGGTAATTAACCGTATCGAGCAGGCCAATTAACTTTCGCGTCCACGTGTGCGGAATAGATACAACGTAGAAACTCACGCCGCGGGCGGCACATACGACCATCGCACCTCAGTCCCGGTAGAGTCTAGCTCTTCAACGTAATGCTGATACCCGTAGCCCTGAGCGCCGCGCATGTCAGATGTGGCTGCAGTTGTGACGTTTCGCGACGAGACGCCAGAGACAATCGTTACTCGCGAACTGCTCGCAGCGCCAGAGGTACGCAGGATGGTGCTATAACTCGCCGGGTTTGTTGCGGCCTCGTTGGTGCTGGGAGCAATTAATACAACACGACCGCAGTTATGGTAGCGCACCGATGCAATACACGCCCCGTTGCTCGTGTACCCTGAGCCTGGAGCAGTCACAGTGACGGAAGTAATTGCCCCGCCCCCGACACCAGAGGTAGCGGTCGCGCCGCTGCCGCTCCCAGAAAATCCAATACTAGGAGCGCTGGTATATCCAGTCCCCGGTCTGACGATAATTACGCTATGTACTTCCCCCGTCGCATTCACACGAGCTCGAAGCACCGCTCCAGAACCACCACCACCGGATGGTGTGACGGTGACGTCCGCGTAAGAATTAAACAGCTCAAATTTTGGCGCATTAAAGACAATGTTTCGCGCGTCCACGATATCCACGCAGGCTATGCCGGCGGCGGACCCTGAAAACAGCCCGGAGTTAAAGGTGATCCCAGTAACGGTGTCACCGGCAACCCCAATCTCAACGGATTTTTCACACGCTTCACTATAGAATCCATTGAACGTGAGCGAGTGGCCTTTTTTCAGATAGAGCCCGATATCCCCGCCCTGAGCGGTCATATTGTTGAACGTGTCCCCGTTACCGTCGTCTTCAATCCTGAAGTTGACCGGACACGTATTGCTCGTGTACCAGTTATCGCAGGTGTTCGCGTTGAACGCGCCCTTAGTGACAAAACAAGCGTCTGCAATAGTGGCGCTGCCCACGACAAACAAATTGCGCAGATGGCACCCAAACGTGAGCCGGAACGAAAAACCGATGTTGAACGTGCCCGCAATGCGAATGTCGTGTATGTAGGATTCCACGCAATCCGCAGAGTCACCAGTCAACAAACCAACATCCGCCGCGCCTACGATGCAAACATTGCCAAAGTTAACCTCCGTATCGCCCCCGGTATTGATGTGAATCACACAGGTTTGACCGGACGTTCCTCTAATCAGCGTCCCGCCATTGGCCGCGAGCGTGTGATGACCAGCGCCAAGCACGGTGTGGCGTATGGGTATTTCCATTGGCCCGCTGAAGAGGTAGTCGCCGGCCGGGATGAAAATGTTGGTGTAGGCTGCTGCTAGCGTGTTCCAGATCGAGAGATTGTCTGTGACGCCATCCCCGACCATGTTGGCAACTGGGTTATTCGTTGCGATGGCAACACTGCCGTTGAGGTACTGGGAGAAGTTCGCCAGCGTGATCGAATTACCGCCCGGTTGCCCAGTACGGTGAACGGGAATTTTATCGGTAGGCGAGAGGTCGGCGGCTACAACTGCGGCGCGATCTTGAATGGTGGTCATGGTGGCTTAGTTTCTATTGGCACGGGCGGAATGTCTACAGGTTCAGCCTGCAAAATCCCACCCATCAGGCAGATGTGCTCGACCTCGAAGCCTTGAATCTCCGAGATGCTTCGCACGACGTAGCATCCGAGGTGGGTGCGGTAGGACTCGATCATTTGCCTTGCCTGTAATTGGAATAGAGGCTCCGACACCATTCTGTGACGATAGCCTCAGACCGCCGGCGGTTCGCTACCCGGTCGTAATCGCGGACAGCTTCGAGCCATTCGCGGTTGGCTTTGACGGCTTCGGCGTTGGATCGAGCATCAGCCCTCCTCAAGTCAGCCGAGCTCTTGTCGCTGTGAAGTAGCAAAGCATCAACGATGGCTTCGTATTTCGCCTCGGCCATATCGGCTGCGTGTTTCAGGTCCGCTGCTTGCTCGTCGCTGCCGGTGAGGTAGGCAAGTGCTTCGTTGGCTCTGGCTTCAATGTCGAGGACTTTCATTCGTCGCTACCGCCAGCGCTCACAAACAGCCAAAGCGCCACTCCCCATGCCGCGACAATCATCAACATCCCAATCAACATCACCCAGCCGTTCATAACCGCTTTGCCCTCGCTTCTTTCCACAGAGCCAAATACTTGCGGCGAATCTCTACGAGCTCGTCACGATCCCATTTGCGCGGAGTGTTGTCGTTCTCGAGCGATTCGACGGCCGCGAGACCAATGCGAATAATCAGCCGCTTGCGATACTCAGCCCGCACGGTCTCACGTTGCGACTCGAAGTTGCCCGAGCCGCCATTATCACGCTTGCATTGTTTCGCGGAATTGCGCTCGTCATAGCGCAAATGATCTGCGGCGCCCTTGCTCCGGTAGTGCCCGCAATCCCACTGCCCGCCGCTCGTCATTGGAGGGTCGGTCTCGTCACACGAGATGCACGGCAGGAAGTAGTCCCGCTCGCGGATATATCTACCGAACTCTTTATCCGCCTCGGCCTTGAGTTTCGATATAGGCTTGTTCTTCGCCCTCCAAACCTGCCGCTCGGCTCGAATCACTCGAAGATTCTTCTCGGCTTGCTCGACGCGCATGAACGCAATCGCACACTTGACCGAGCACGTTTTCTGACCGATGCGCTTGGGTTCGAACTCCACCGAGCAGTTAGGCGCTCGGCACTTTTTCAGGCGCGGGCGACGAACTTGAGCCAACTTGAGCAGCGGTCGATTCATGTAGGCAAACTCTGTGAAGCCACTTGGTTACTTTGAACGCGACCGAGAAAGGCGAAATTTCGCGGCCGATCTGCCCCGATTGTCCGCAGTGATCGCAGAGACCGAAGACGACTGGAGTCTCATACCTACGCCCAGACTCTTTGCGAGACGATCGCGGAGACTTTTCCTTGCGTGATGCCATACTCGATTGCGAGCTCGTGCTGCTTCGCCTCCCTCGCTAGGTATCTGCGTCTAATCTCGTGGGCCTTCTCGCGTGTCATGGTTCGGTAACTACGCTTAGGCCGCGCCATCGGCAAACAAATCCGTTTGTGCTTCACACTGCGAGAGATTCGCGCAGGCTTGCTCGAAGTAGGAACGCTTGAGTTCTACCCCGATGAACTTTCGGCCGAGTTCGAGTGAAACCGCACCCTCTGAACCGATGCCGGCGAACGGCGATAGAACCGTATCGCCAGGATTGGTCCAAAGCTCGACACCGCGGCGAATGACCTCTAGCTGCAATGGTGCAATGTGCCGCTCGTCCTCGTGCTCGCGCGCGCTTCGGTACTGCAAAGTATCCGAGGGGTTTATGTCCATCCAAATCGGCGAGGCAATCTGCTGCCACTTGTCTACCGGGTAATCGTCGTGCGTGACACGTTCTACAGGATCTCCCGGCGCTCGCATGGTCACGAGATAATCCGGTATCCCTTGCCGCGCCATGCTGCTGTTCAGTCGTACGGTTTTGTGCAGCAACCCTAGTGCCTTGGTCCGCTGCATTGCGGTCACTGGGTCTTTCCAAATCACCACCTCGGAGTGATGGATAAACCCGTGAGACTGGAAGCACCGAATCAGATCGGAGCGAAAGTCTTTCAGCCCAATCACTCCGCTCATAGCCTTGGAAGTGGGGAGCAACATGCAATGAAATGAAACGTCCCGCCCCGGCTGCATGACTCTAAGCAGCTCATCCACGAGAAAGCCGAAGTGCTCGAAGAACTGCTCGTCGCCTTTGCAGTTGCCCATATCCCGCGGACTGTTCGAGTACGTGTAAAGGGATGCGAACGGAGGCGAGAAGATTGAATACCCGATGCTGTGATCGGGAATCCGCTTCAGCACTTCGACACTATCCCCCTGGTACATCGTCCAGTTCGGCGTGATCTTCTGATCCTCTCGGTATTCGTTCACGGTTCGTTGACTCCCAATAACGTTGCGCCGCACTGCGGCTGATGTGATTGCCGAGGCCTCGTCGGCCATCTGCTTCGCTTGTTCCTCTTTGCGCTTGAGATTCGCCACTACGGCGCCCTCGAGCACGGACGAAAAGACGTGGACTTTGACCGGCCGCTTCTGGCCGAATCGCCAGCAACGGCGGATGGCTTGGTAGTAGGACTCCCACGAGTCCGTAACCCCGACAAACGCCATGTGCGCGCAGTGCTGCCAGTTAGAGCCCCACCCGGCGATAGAAGGCTTGGTGACGATTACACGCGCCCTGCCATGCCGAAAATCACTCAACGCTTGCTCTTTCTCGTCGATGGTCTGACTGCCCCGGACCTCAATTGCCCCGTCGATAGCCTTGGTCAGCATCTCCGATTCGGTGTTCAGTTCGCACCACACTACCCACGGCTTACGAGTCGCATTGACGATATCGGCACACGCCCTCACTCGCTCCTCGGCCGATTCTCTACGAGCGTCGCGACGTTCGCTCAACGTCTGAGCTTCCATCGCGAATAGATGGCCTGGCAGCGCCTTTTGATTGCTCTCGATGGTGTGCTGGTCAATCGTGAGTTTCGGCAGAACAAACCGCGAGCCATCGAATCCTAGATCGTCAGGCGAGCGAACGACAGCGGCCCATGACGCGATCCATTCCCAAAACGCTACCCTGGCATGGCCCTTGAGCCGCCAGTCCTGAGTTTTAGCAGCGTCATGCACGAAAAACTCGGCAAGCATTTCGACTCGTGAACACACGCCTAGAAACTCCGCGTGCGTCCCGAGCTCGGTCCAGTCGTTCGGCGCCGGCGTTGCGGTTGCACAGAGCTTGTAGGGCGTTCCCTCGAAAGCATCGGTTAGCAGTCCAAACGACTTAGAGTCGTGGTGCTTGATAATGCTCGACTCGTCGAGAACGACTCCGAGCAAGTCGCTACAGTCGAACTTGTGTAGGCGCTCGTAGTTCGTAATGCAGATCCCGTCTATCTCGCAGGACTCACGCACATGGCGGACCTCGATCCCCATGAGCGCGCCTTCCTCGACGGTCTGCTCGGCAACGGCTAAGGGAGCAAGAATCAGGATTCCGCCATCGTGATGCCGGCGAACCGCATCCGCCCACGCGAGCTGCATTCTCGTCTTTCCAAGTCCGGTATCAGCGAACAGAGCACACCGCCCGACACGCAACGCCCATTTGGTCAGTGCGTCCTGAAAGTCGAACAGGTTCTCGTTGATCGACTCAGGCTCAAACCCTACCGCGCTAAACCGCGTCAACTTGCCCGCGATGAAGTCCTGATAGCTCATCCCCGCACCAACGAATAAACCGCCACCCGAGCCCCGCCACGAGTGCGCTTGTAGTCGGTGCGAATGTCAACGCCGTCGAGACGAAGGTCGTAAATCCTCGCAGCAACGCGGAATATTCCAAGCTTCCGCAGAGCCGTCATCGGATCAATCGGGCCGACTCGCTCGAGCCAGCGCAACACCTGTTTAGTCTGGTTCATGAAATGCTCCTATGCGCCGTGTCCCATGTTCTGATCCATTTCGGGCCGTGGCGCCATAGCTGTTTGCCGACGTACTCCACAGCCAAGTCTAGCGAGTAGTTCACGCGCTCGACCTTGAAACAATCGTCGTCCGTCTCCCCGTGGTGAGCAGCGATCACGTACCATTTATCTTCTGTTTTCAGGATTTCCCACGAGATCTCGCCGCCTAGAAACCGCATAATCTCCGAGGCTTTCTCACCGGATGGGAACGTATACAGCTTTCGTGGCTTGCCGCTCATGCTTGCTTACTCCTGATCTCCAAATCCCGCATTTCGCCGTCGGTGAAACGGCACCATTTGTACAAAGTCCGCCGGTCAATCTCGAACTTGCGCGCGATCGATACTGCAGACATTCGGTACGCCTTGCGAGTGAAGTACAACTCCCTCACGAGCTTTACGTCGTCAAGGCGGAGATGTAACGGTTGCAAGTATTTTCTCGAAGCCTTCGCGGCACATAGCGTTGAATTCTCTGGTTGGCATCGGCTCACCGTTCCGTTCAGCGTCTTCAGCCATTTGCACGTAATCACGCTTGACCTGTAACGCCCTGCGCAACAGCGAGCCGTCAGTAGGTTGAACGAGACGCACGGGCAACCCATATCCGCCCGCTGGCATCGGTTCATAGGTACAGATCGGCTTGAATCCGCGTCGCTTGTCGAGATACGCAAGAGCAAACAAAATTTTGTTCGCGGCGATGGCCCAGGTAGACATCGGGGGATCGGCCTTGAACGTTGAACGCGCTGCGCTCGCACGTTCCGGCCGAAGCATTGCCGGCGATGGAAACCGCTTTCCAGTCCTTCGGTGCTGCTCGGCCATCCGCTTCACGTCGTGAAACGAAACGTCCTTGAGAGCCTCGGCGAATACGCGGATCAGGTCAGCAGTGCATGGCTTGTCAAAGGCCAGGCACAAATCCGCCATCAGCCGGTTGAAAGAATCGGCGTCAGAACTAAGCACGTGTAGGGTCTCCGTCGTCTGGAATCTGGTAGTACGGGGTTTCTGCCTTGCGCTTGCGTGGGTGCTGGTTACGGCACCACACGCGCCACGTCGCATCCCAGTCGAGCTTGCGGCCCTTCGCTCCGCCTATCGACCGCCAGTAGTCCACGAAGTCGGCAAATGTGCGATCGGCGTCGAGGCGTTCGTTCAGTGCTACCTGTTTGCGTTCTTCTGTCAGCTCGAAAATCGGCGGAAGCCGGACGGCGTGGCGAGCATTGCGAGCCTCTTCCGTCTTCTCTTCTCTGCTTCTGCTATCTGCTTCTGCTTCTGCATGCGTTATCTGCCGTGACGTTACGCCGTTACCTGTTGACGTAACGGCGTTACGATTCTTGGCCCGCCAGCGTCTTTGGCGTTCGGCAGAGGTATAATCACGGTCTCGATAGCGGGCGTAGTTGAGGATCAGATATCCTCCGTCTACACGAACCATCCGCCTGCCGTCGAAGTCCGAGCTGCGACTATCTGGTTCAGGTGAACACAACCGCTCCAGAGCGGTTAGGCCAAGTTCCATTTCAACGCCAGATCGGCCAACGATGCCGACTCCAGCCGCAGGAACGAAGCCATAGTTGCCAGGCGGAACATCCCAGCCAGTGTGTGCCAGAGTACGAACTTCGATCTGCGCTGACGGGCCGTCTAGTGTTATTGGTTCGGCCATGAGTAAGGCGGTAATGAAAATCTCGCGGGCGGGTCGGTCGATCCAGATTGTGGAGTTGAGCATTCCGCAATCGAGTTTCACAAATGGCATATCGTAACTCTCGTAACGCCGTTACTTATGACTTATACTCTGCCGCAACGAGAGGTGCAACATGGAACCGAAACCGCTCCGCATTGTCAGGTTAGAGGACTTGCAGCCCGTCCGGGCACCGGAAACCTTTGAGCCCGATGAGCTGGTGATCGTGGTTGAACCTGTTCCCATGATCGTCACCCTCGGCGAGCTGGATGAGCCGGAACGGGAAGCCGCGTAACCTGCCTCGCTATCGACAGCAGGGCGTCGCGAAACTCGAGCGGCGTGGCGTTGGCTTCTTTCTTTGAAAGCCGCAGCTCTCGTGAGCCGTGGTTGCCACAGTAGCTCGTCCACGCCGTGCCTACCGCCTTGTCCCACCGCAGAGACGGCAGGGGCCAGACACCGCTCGCAAAGAGCCATGTGGACTTGCGCGCCCGGTGCCCGTAGTTAGCTTGATCGACCTGCGTCACGAACCCAATCTCGCGAGTGCCTAGCCAGAAACCACGTTTCGGCTTAGGCAGTCCGTACGCTTTCCAGGCGAGCGTGTAGGCGGGATGCTCGAGCACGCCGCCAAAGCGCCGCACAGCCTCCAGAGCCGCAGCGAACGTGCCGCCGTCATCGCCTACCTTATGGCCGTAGCGGTGCTGCACGAGCCCCGCAAGCTGGCACCAGCGCGTGCAGGGAGGGTGGGCTACGACCGGGTAAGGACCGGCGTAGGTGCGCGCGTCTCGAGCCTGGTCCCATAGCTCGACGCCAGGCAGTCCGGCATAGATGCCGTTACGTTCGACAAAGAGTGCAGCGATCATGCCCGCTTGCGTCTATAGGTGACGACGCGCTCCAAATCCAGCTTATCCAGTAGCTTCTCGCTAGCTGGCCTTTTGCCGTGCGCCACATCGTGGAGATAGGAAGCCGGCAAGTCGAAAAACTCGCCAAGCTCCCGCCATGTGTCCTCTTTCGCTAGATTGAGGAGAAGGGTCTGCGGTGTCATCATGGCGCTAGACTAGCATTCGCCGAACTGCTTGACAAGTGTTCTGTGTTGTGCAGAATAGGCACATCGACCAAGGAGCAGCCCACATGAACCACCTACCGCTAAACACATCGCAGCAAATCATCGGCCTGATCTATTGGGTTGACGGCGCGTGGTTCTGGCGCGATGAGGATTGCGAGGAACCAATGGGACCGTTTGAAACGCGCGACGAGGCTTCCGCTGATTACCGCGAACTGCGGCACGGAGTAACACAATGACCACCGACCTCGACAAGTACGCAAACGACACCGCCCACGACTGGGACGGCACGCCCGACTCCCCGAAGTGGTCCGAGATTTACAACGCCGAACAGCTCGCCGAGCAGATGGACGTGTTAGCCGACCGCCTCGCGGCAAAGGGTATGTACGAATCCGCCGCTCATTGCGCGATGGCTCGTGATGCACTTCGCGAGCTTCACAACCGCCGCGACGCTGAGGAAGTGCTGGCGCACGCGGCAAGCCTTGGAGTGACGCCGTGAAGCGCAGAACCCCGTCAGAGTTTAGCGATGCTGAGATTGACCGCCTTTGGGAACACGGCGAGCTTCCGCCCGTTGACACCGGCCGACGTGAGCGTGAGGACAACGAGGTTTTGTTGTGGGCCTTGCTGACTGGGTTAGTGAACGAGGTGAAAACGGAATGAAACGCTTCGCCCTTTACGCTTTCTCTGCTGCGGCGCTGTTTGGTTGGTTTGTGCTGTTCGGCCTAGCGATAGTGGAAACGGTTCGTGAGGATGTGTGCTCGCATGTGACGAGCATTCCCTATGAGACGGGTGCGAGACCTTTGTGCGTGATTGTGGAGAGGACAGAGCCATGACCGAGCGCATAGCAGAATTTCTTGAGATCGAAGACGCTCAACTGTTCCTACGAGCCAAGGGGAAGGATAGCTACCACATTTGCGGGGGTATCAATCTCCCCTACGCCGTTCGCCCGAAGGAAGTCATAGCGATTTACCGAGGACCGTATGAGCCGCCGGATTACCGAACGGTCGAGCCCTACGAGGAGGACTTGTGAAAACCGGACTTGTCACCTGCGGCCTATGGCAGCTCGAATTCGAGGTGGACGGCTTGCGCCCTTTGCCGCTGGTCTACACGAGAGTCGGGGATTTCATGGCCCGTCAATTCATGCCCCCGGAAAAGGTACGCGAGGAGCTTTTCACTCGCGCTTTGAAGTACTGCACCGAACAACTTGAGGAAACCCCATGAACGAACCGAAACAAAACGTCATCACGGCCGAGGAAGTAGCCACCGCTCGAGCGGAGCGTAAAAGCCTGGTCGAGAAGTTCGCCAATAAATACGGCATTGAGCCCAACAAGATGATGGCGACGCTCAAGGCCACGGCGTTTAAGGGCGACGTGACGACCGAGCAGATGGCCGCTTTGTTGATCGTGGCCGATGCCCACAATCTAAACCCCTGGACGCGCGAGATTTACGCCTTCCCCAGTCGCAACGGGATCGTGCCGATTGTCGGCGTAGACGGGTGGGCCAGAATCACGAATGAGCACCAGCAGTTCGACGGGATGGACTTCGAGCAGGACGACGAAAAGTGTACCTGTACGATCTACCGCAAGGATCGCAGCCACCCGACCAAGGTCACGGAGTACATGGCGGAGTGCAAGCGCCAGACAGACCCCTGGACGACACATCCCAAGCGGATGCTTCGGCACAAGGCCATGATTCAGTGCGCCCGGCTGGCTTTTGCCTTTGCTGGCATCTATGACCCGGACGAGGGCGAGAGAATCCTAGCCGCTGAGGCAATCGACGTAACCCCCGCCAAGATCGCCCCCAAGCGCCTACGGGAGCTTATCGACGGGATGCTGGAGTCAACCAAGGCAGCGGACGGCGACGCCCTACGGTCAATCTGGAACGGCCTAAAGAGCGAAGAACAGCTATTCGTTTGGGATCACCTGCGGTCGTGGGAGCGGTCGGCCATCAAAAAGCTATTGGACGCCCCTAAGGGCCTACCAGCAGCCGAGATCGACCTAGACCCCTGGTCCGTGGAAGCCCTAAGGGCTAGCGCGTCCCCAGAGGCCCTAGAAACGACCTGGACGCTAGTACAGCACGCCTTTGCCGAAAGGGATCAGATGCCATCCCCGGATGTCGAAATATTTTACAACGACCGCAAAGGCGAGCTGAATGGCTAAGCTAGCTGTCGGCAGCCGGTGCTGCCAGTGCCCTACCTGTTTGGCCTATTTTAAGGGCGTAGCAGGCTTTGACGGGCATCGCACAGGGAATTGGGGTCAACGCGTCTGTTTAAGCCCCTCTCAACTGTTAGAGCGCGGTTGGAGAGAGAACGACGGATATTGGATTCCGCCCGGCAAACGGTTTGCAGCATGAGCCGCCAAGCCCTGCTCTCGATCATCGCCGCCCTAGTGGTCTATTCAGGGTTTATGACCTGGCTCGACTACCAGCAGGACGCGCTCAACGACAAGCTGCTGACCATCACTTTGAACAACTGCTTGAGGCCCGCTGTGGGGCCGAGGACGGAAGCGTGAGCGACAACGTGGAGTGGCTGCGTGAACGGGCACAAGCGGCAGTTGGCACGCACTACAAGGAAGTGCTAACCGCCTGCGCCGACGAACTCGCCAAGCTGCGGAGGAACGTCGAGAGCTTTCGTGCATCGCTCCGCCTGGTCGCGCAGCTCGACGGGCAAACGTTGCTCGGTCCTTCTGACCTTGACTTCGATCATTTGACCAAACGCGTTCCAGACCAATGCTGGGCGCACGAGGTCGG
>Ga0137444_1000026_pt1 | contig 12145 bp, 11 predicted proteins | sample EasRivERMGT319_2_FD_102314 | JGI IMG/M metagenome (GOLD analysis project Ga0137444, IMG submission 102314) | Soil microbial communities from meander-bound floodplain in the East River, Colorado, USA - East River MetaG ERMGT319_2 | ecosystem: Environmental > Terrestrial > Soil > Floodplain ... | reverse complement strand
GCTTTTGCCTTTGGTTTTATAGTCCAAATAGCACATATAACGCACGTATTTCATAAAAGTATCCGGTTCAATACAGCCGTTTTCAGCACCTATTGCCCCGTAAAGTTTCATAAATTCTAGTTTCGTCATCCAACAACGGTTGCACGTCTGTTAATGTTGCTTACTTCTGCTTCTTTAGCTTGGAAATCCTCAAGGACTAATATGGTTTGAACTCTGTTTATTCCGCTTAATAACTGATTGAAATCTAGTTGAGCCGTTGCGTTTGCTGTGGCTATCCTTGTTTCGTTGCCAACAATACCACCAGTAGCAAATCCAGGTACTCCTATTTTTCTAAAAGTATTATATCCCCCTAGCGCGGCTTGTTGCCTTTCATTTAGGATTACCTCACCCCTCTTGGCTGTTATCAAAACATCATCCCCGTTTGATCTCCTTATATTCGAACGGCCTTCAATCTTTCCACCAGTGGCAAATCCTTTCGCGGAATTAATTGCTGATACGGCTTGAGTTGCTGATGCTAGTATGCTCGTAATACTTAAAAGCCCTGACGCGGTGTTTATGCCTACCCAAGGCTGTCCTAGAGTATGCGGTGACATTGCTATCGCCTTTGCGTTAGCCTCTCCAATGTTTGCAATTACGGAAGCAATAGCGGCCGCTCTTTCAATTATAACACCCGCACTGGCTAATATCTTACTCCTTCCTGCAAGCTGTGTTAAAACAACCCCTAATTGTCCGGCAAGCCCTATCCTCGCTTGTGTAACTCCTTTCTCAAATTCTAATGAAGCCTTAAGGGTTTTCTTTTTATTGTCCTCATGTGTTTTAAGTCTTGCCTCAAGTCCTGTTTTAACAATATTATCTAACTCAATGTCAAAATCTGCCTTCTCTTGATCGGTAATTAATTCGTTTTCTTGAACATTTAGCTTAGCCTCGTAATCTTCAATTCTTTGCTTCCTTTGTTTTTCTGAATCGTCAAACTCTTTCTTTAATCTATCTTCTTTCTTTTTTTCTGCTTTTTCTTGTATAGCATCAAGTTGGTTTTGCGCCTTTTCCTCAATAGCTATACCGCTAGACCTTGCCTCTTCTAATTTTTTAACAGAATTGATTAATGATGTTGCTAAATCCTCGTCAAAATCCCTTATTGCGTTAATGTTATTTGATATAAATTCTTCCTGAGTTTCCCCCGCTTGCCTTACTATCCCAACACCCGCAAGTATAGACTCATTTCTAGTTACAATGGCAGACAATTCATCTTGTGCAAAAGCAGTTCTTTTAACGACTAAAGCAGACTCGATAGATAAAGCTCTTTCAAGTAAATCAATTCTTTCCTTCTCTGATAACGTCCTATTCTTTGCTTGAAGTAATAACCTTTTTATTTGATTCTCATCTTGTGCCGCTTGTATAGAAAAATTCTCTTGAGAGTCTTGCAGGTTATCAAGCACATCGGCATAATTTTTTCCTTCTTTCGCAAGTCCTTGATAAGATTCAATCAATCCCCTTAATACCGGATTTGAATCTTTTATACCTTCAATCAATCCATCAAAAAATCCTTTTTGCTCCTTCCCTGTTTCAATTAATTTAGCTCTAACCTTATCAAGTACAGACCTAAAGCCCTCCATTTCTCTGTTAAGAATATCAGCACCTTCACCACTTTTGAAGAGGAATGTAGCGAACGGGGCAAGTAAAGCAGATATAGCCGCAAGAGCCAATCCTAATGGGGTAGCAAGGAAAGCTCCAGCCGCCCTTACCATGCTGAAGATTCCAGTTGCCGCGCTTGCGGCTCCACCACTAACACGATCTAAAGCAGGCACAGCGCCACCTAGTAACTTAGTTTGATTTTTTATTGAATCGTTTAACTTATCGAAAGGGTTTTTTAAACCAGTTACAGAACGTTGAGTTTTATTGTATTCTGCTGATGCTCGTTTCTGTAACGCTTCTACTCTTACAATCTCAGAATTATATTCCTTTTGAGTTATAGTCTGCTCCTTTAATGCCTTTGTTAGGTTTTGTTGTTCGGTCTTTAAACCTAAGATAGTTCCTTTTAAATTAGCTAGTTTGGTAAAGGCCGCATCATCTTGTTCGATGTCGATGTCAATCAAAACTTCCTGAGTTATCTTATCTGCCATATCAAACCTTGAATAATTCTACTTTAGTAACCTTCCCTGGTACGAAATTAACGATTCTATTTATGAAATAATAAGCCCCGTCATCGTACACCAACCGGAACAAGTCCAACTGAGCTATGTCTAACAAAGTTAAGTAATAGTAACGTTCAATAGTTTTAGCTCTTGAAATCCGGTCTTGAAGTGATGGATAATACAAATTTAACAACCCTATCCCCGCGAAAGGAGATAAAGAGCTTGTTTGATCCCACGCTAAAGTGGTTTGATTTTCAGGTAATCCTCCATCCGTGTTATTAAAATATCCTACCAAGTAATTAGTCCTTGAATTTCCATCGAATAGAATAGCAGGTTCAGGTGTGTACTTTGATCTAACTAGCGCAAGAGTAGGCTCTGGGTCATTATCAAACGCTTGTGTTGGTGGAAAATCTGTTATTACCGTTGTTCCTCCTGTGCCGATAGAGGGCGTATCCCATATAGGTATAACATCTCCTCTCAATAAATAAGATCCATTACCTAAATCAAAATCGTTATTTGTTGTCGCATTAAATTCACTTTGGTAAATCGTTGTTTCAGGTTCTAGATTTTCGTTATCTATGTCTATTGAGCCACTTAATAAATCATTAGCATAATTAAAAATATTCCTCTGAGCATAATTACTAAACCCGTAAACGATTCTATCGGGTAAATTTGTTGCTCTCTTATCAGTCCAATTAACAGCATTTAACCTATCATTAATTAATTCCTCGAATTGTCTAATTTGTATGTCCCCATCTGATTCACGAAACATAGCCCCAAATCCCATTGAGAAGTGCCTAATAAACTGATCTTGTGTAAGGTCAGGCATTAACTGATCCATAGTAAAAGAAGAACCAGGCCACTCAATAGCTTGGTATGGCAGTATTAATTGTGTGTATTTATTATCCGTGAGAACGTTACCAGACTTGGTAAACCCTGCATTTTCGAATATTGCATCGAAAACAGTTTTATAATAAACTGAAGGTAAATGAAAATCGCCTATTTCTGGCGTTGCTAGTAATGAATCTATATTACCGTATTGAATAACTGCTGATACTATTCCACTACTAGCCGCCCTTACTGAATCGATATAGGCCGCATCCCATGTGACAGGAGAATCCCCGAAATCTAAATCAGTTAAAGGAATATCTTTGATAAGGCTGAAAAAATCGATTGTCTGCTCAAAAACAGATATTCTAAACGTTGAAGAGCTTTCCCTAAGAAAAGCAAAACCTTTAAGAACTTGTAACCCATCAATTAATATTTTAGCTGTTCCTCTTCTGTATGGAATAGATGAAGTTGTTTTTACATTATCAGCATAGCCGAAAATCTTTGTATTATTCTCTGTTTTATCTACCTGAAATTCATTTGTATGACTAACGAACCTTGCACGAATATCCCCTATACCTCCGGTCTGATAAGTGAAAGCCACAGAGGTACGACCTGATAAATCAAGCAATCGATCATTTATGTAGATTAGTATCGTCAAGGCGTAAACTCTTCAGGGTATTCTATTTCTAATTCAAACTTATGTTTTTTCTGTTTGGTTTCTGTTCTGTTTCTTGTCGGTATTGCTAACACGCCTATCTTGTTACCCTCACTATCCAACGTGTAAACCTGATGTCCTATTCTTGTAGAGGTCTTAATTGTTTCAGAAGTAAACTCAATTATGTTATTTCTATAAACCTCTCCCAATCTTATAAAGTCCTGTAAGCAATTCCATTCGTTTTCGTTTATATTTTCAGCAAACAAAACCCTTCGCATAGCCTTACGATCTTGTCCGTAGTCTGGTGACATTTCAGTACTACCATCAAACACCCATTGCATAACCCCACCTAAAGAGTTACGACAAAGAAGCATTATAGGGTTTTCACACGGACTTACAACATCACAAGTTATAATAGCTAAGTCTGTACCATTACCAAAATCATTATAAGTTAATACACAAGTTGTTGCTGTGTCCGGTATAGGGACGTCTTTAGTTACATCGAAAATAAATATTCCGTTTTCATAAGTATCAATACTAGTGCTACCGCTTGTTAGACCACCACCAGAAGCATCAAAATATTCTACTAATACCGTTGATGTACTGTCTATTTCTCCAACCACTGCACTAATGACAAAAGGAAAACCCCTCCACATTTTTGGTCTGTCAAACTTTGTTAAGAACTTAGCCAACTCTGAAGAAAACACTTCTGCCGATCCTGACACCGAACTAAACCCGCCAGAACCCGGGTCGATAACAATCTGTACTAAGTACTCATCAAAACCAGGAGCACCAAAATCCAACGGAGTAAATTGACTTGAGCCACTGAAAGTAAGCGTGTCCTCTGTTACTGAGAAATCTAATATCTCGTAAGTAAAGACAGTCGCACCGTTAAGTTTTAAAAGTAAATTTACTTGCCCTATCTGACTTACGCCAATACCTGCTGTAATGTTAACTGAGTACTCAACGAAAATATTACCAGTTTCATCCGGTGAAACTAAAACAGAAGCATCTTCATAAGTTCCAGGGCTAGGACTTACCTCAGATGTTGATGCTTGCCCATAAGACTCACCAACTATATCACCGTAAGGGGTTGTATATTCTAAAAGATTTCCTCCAAACTCAGACGGTATTTGCCTCGCTCCAAGTACGGCAAAGAAATCATTTGCAGAATCATCTACTAACGTTTCAGAATCCCCGTTCCATACCTCCTGATACTTAATGTAAAATCCAACATAAGCATTTGTATCATCGTAAACCGTATCAATAGAAGTTAAATCTGCATCAATGTCAGCGATTAAATACGGTCGTATTATAGGCGACACATTCATAATTACATTTCCAGCCTCTTCTAAGGCAATGGTATCACCCGCAACAATTTCAAATAATCCTGGGCTATCGCTTGATTCGAAAATTACTGAGTTTAACTCTGCATCATCCGAAGTCCTAAAAACCTGATATTGTATTCTGTAATTTTCTTTCGTGTCAACGTTTACAAACGCATCGTCAGCACCAACAAAAGGAATATCCTGAGTACCAGGTGAAGTTGCAAAATCTACCTCTGTATCACTACCTACTAATGTAACGCTAGTTAACTCTATTAACCTACCTTGATATAAATCTAGCCCCTGAAAATAAACTATGTCACTAACAATTAAATCTGCTGTTAAGTCCTGACCTAAGAATAACATTTGCGCGTTACCGCTACCATTATCCTGAATAACGCAAATAAAATCTCTTCTTTGTCCTTTGTAAACAATAGGGTTACCGACCTCATTCCATTTAAATGGTATCTCTGTTGAGTCTTGCCCTACCGTTAATTCTGGTCTTTGTGTTATTGTGAACATTTTCCTTTAGTCGATAAAATGTAACTCTTTTTATTTGCCGCTACCGTTGAAAGTATTAACCCTGAATTATTAATTTCCCAAAAGTAAGTATAAGGATAATGATGTGAATCCATAAATACGCCTCCTCGGTTTCTTAAACTCATATCTAAAAACTGCACATAGCTGTCATTATGTTCTATTGTTACCCTCTTATATCCACAGGAAACTAATTTGTTATCGTTATATTCTTTCACGTTTAGGAATAGCGTGTAGCGTATGAATTTATTAGTACATGAACTGATTAATAAACACAACAAAAGAAAGAAAGTTATCCGTTTCATTTTATCGCTGATTGAAGGTTAGTAACAATATTTAAAGCCTCATTACGTGCCAATGTTTTTAAAAGGTCTGGCATATTCTTTTCCATTACTCCCAAGAAGTCTATCCCTTGCTTCTTGCCTGTGTAAATATCAGACCCTTCACGCGCTAACTTCCTACCGATTAAGTAGGCTAGTCCTTTCTCAGTAAGGTATTTGAATTGCTGTTTTGCGCGCGCGTATATTTCAGGATTCTTTTGAACAAAATCAAGCATCTTATCCGGTGGAGGAAAACCACCAGGAGAACGACCGAAGATTAAATACTTAATGTAATCAGCTCCGATAAGCTGACCGCCTTCGTTTGTTTCTTTGTGTTCTAATGAACTAACGGGAAACTTCTGACCTTTAGTCTGCGCATCATCGCGTAATCCATTTATTACACGTTCAAAAAATACAGATAAGGCGTCTTTGTTTTCCATAGCTAGCACACTGAATCCCTAATCGGAAGGTTTAAAACATAACTAACTCCAAAGGTCTGAGCATTTAAAAACTTATATTCTGGTGTTATTGTGTCGTTGATTGTTTGCACGTTTCTATCAACTATATCAGAGTTAATCATGCTCTTTACAAACTTCTTTGCCAGTGTGCGCATTGGATTTAAATACTTCTCTTCCATTGCTTTCGTCCGGTAATCGTTCGGGTCTTCCGTTACCCTTGTTAATACCCATCCCTGTAAATTAACTACCGCGTTTCTAATTCCGGTATCCATGTTTGTGGTACCGTTGACCGTGAATGGCACTAAAATATTAACGGGGTACTCTTGAAAGGTAAATGAATTCATGAAGGATTGAAACTCTTGCAGATTAGCGAAGGACATTGTGCGTATCCCTGCGTTAGTGTTTGCTTCTGTAACTGCTTCTAAAATAGTAGTCATTTACTTCTTTTGGATTTCTGACCAAATATAATTAAATCTTTCCTGATATTCTGACTTCTCTTTATACATCGTGGCCAAGTTCATTACCGTACCAAAACTAACGGTTGCAAATACTTTATCTGGTGATTTCCCGAACCTTTCCGCATAGTCAGCCACTAAAGCCAAGTCCGAGAATGGTATAAGTCTTTGAAACTTAGCCAATCCTGCAACGTTTTCCTGATCTTGTTTCCGAGGTTGGTTAGGATTTGTTTCCATCCCCTTCCGCGCTTCTGCCCATATTTGTAGACATGATTCAACAAAAAAAAACCTATAGGATAGATTTCTGTAATAGGCATTTCCGATATAATCTTCTCTAATTTCTGCGCATTAGCCCAATTAAACCCGCCTTTATCGGTTGGCATTAGTTCGGGCTGTAGGTAAATAGCTACAAGCATAGAGTAACAATCGCAATTAACTAGCTTACCCTTATCGTCTACAAGTAAAAAACCTGAGTCTAGTGCCTGCCTTGCTTTGATATTCGCCCCTATACTGAGGGTTCTGAGGTTCTTTTCGATGTGCGCGCGCCTACCGTTGACCTCTAAATACTCCGGAACCTGCTTACTAAATCTGAACTCCTCCAATACAATCCAAGCTACTGAGGTTTCAATCTTTACTTGGTTCTCAATCGTATCTTCGAACGCATCAAACTTACTATCGGTCAGTATGTTAAATAGCTTAAAGTAATCGCGGTCAGCGATATCCTTATCAGTATCCCATTCCTTGATGATTCTTTGGTAGTGTCGTGTTTTTAATTCATGCCAATGGGTAGGACAGTTAAGCCTCTTCCCATTTACTACCATAGATTGAACGAGTGTTTAAACCCTAATGAAAGTATCCCTATAAGGAAACCTATCACATAAAAACAAAAAGGGATTACCAAGAACCCCAATAGACTGTAAAGAACTGTTTTAAATCTGGTCATAAATTAAACTGGTTAGTTAGTTTCTGCTCTGTGAACACCCATATTACCTCCCCGTCCTCCTCGTAATCTTCCTCGTTAACCGTAAGAAATCCGTATAACGTATTTTTCTGATTACAAATATTACCAATTTTTACCACAAACTCGTTATGATACTGCGCAAATTCCACATCGGGGTTATTGGTAATCGTATTTTGTACCCCCTGATTGATTACAACGCCCGCTGTGGTGAGCTTTCTGTAATTCAGTGCTACCCACCTAGAATAGATTTCAGGCTTAAGGAAGTCAACTAAACCTAGATATTCATAGGTTGAGTCACTGTAATCGTACTCTGCCCCATCTCGAAGGTCAATCCATTTCTGGTCAATAGCTCCGGAAGTTTCTAACCCTTCGATAAAGGCATTATAAAGAGGGAGGCCAAAAACCTCTTTCAAGATTTTAGCCTCCTCACTTTCAATCCAATCAACAAACGCCCTAGTCTCCTCTTGGTTGGGAATCTTATAAGGAATTGCGAGGAAATCTGTTGAGTCTACGAACATACTAGCTTGTTAATTCAAGTGCCGCAATAGCATCTGAGAAATCACCAGACACAAACGCGCCTGCGTGGTTAGCCTTGATGTAAGACACTAAACGAATCTCACCCAAGATAGTCACCAGGTTATTAGTAAAGTCGTTACCATCCAAGCCGATATCTACTGTCATACCCTGACGTACACGAACATTAAATTTAGTAAAGTCTCCTACTGTGAACTTATCAGTGGTTTGACCTGTATTCTCAAGAACTGTAACCCCTGAAATTACGACACCATTAGCTGATTTAAACGGAGGAAGCACATAATGACCATCATTACCCTTGCTTAAATCCATAGCCGCCACATCATCCGGATGTAAAAGTATGTAGTTAGGCATAAAGTTAGCCGCTACAATCTGAGCAATAGCCGTACGAAGTACATCATAACGGTTTGCATCCAAGATGGTGGCCGCGAAAGCTCCTGCGCTATACGCTGTATCCTGTGCTAAGATACCGTCAAGGTTAGGAGTAACCCCATCACCATTCAATAGAGCCGCGTCAGTAGCAAGTAATATCTCGGTGCGAAGTTCTGCATCGATTTCATTTTGAAGTCCTGCAAGGTCAGACAAAGCCTCTTTAGATACTTTGATGTATGCCGTGATCTTCTCAACCTTTGCACTCTTCTCTACCCAATCGAAATCAATTTGATGTTTAGCCGATCCTTCACCTGTTGCATCTGCATCGCCATCCTGATTTTCCTGTTCAGCCCACTGTGCATACATAGTGCTGATAGGGAAAGTATTTGCAATCTGCAAGAGCCAAGGCGAACGTCTTTGAATACGGGTTAAGCCCGTTTCGAAATCCGCAAGCTCATAGGGGATGCTGTTTGTGCCAACAGCGTCAACGTTTGAAGTCTCCATTGTACCCGCTAGTTTGCGCGCATCAGCTTCAATCACAAGCGTACGGTGCTCACCTTTCTTAAGGTCGGTCTTAAGCAAGTCCATCTCTTTGATCTTAGCCACTACAGCCGCGCCAAATGATTTGTACTGCTTAGACTTGCTCTTGGTTGAATCCTTAAGGTTAGCCACATCCGCGCCCATGTCTTCTACGAGTTTCTTAATGCCAGCGATGGCCTCGGAAACTTTCTCTTTCTCCATTCCTTCTACTTTGGAAGTGAGCGTTTCGATCATCTTCTGAATCGATGCTACTTCTTCCTTATCGACTTTAGTGCCGATGTTTTTTTCATTCTTATTCTTGAAGTCCTCAAATTGTTTTGTAAGGGACTCAAGTGCTTTCAATGCTTCTTCCATGTTAATTTTTAATTTTAGTTGACAATTCATTTATTAATTGCACCATTCTCTGAGTGTCAACTGACGGCTCCGGCTCTTGCTCAGTGCTTTTAAACGGCTGAGCTTTGCCACCTAGCGTGGGTGTTAATTCATTTGATCCTAATAATACAGCACTTCCTTCTATAAGTGCGGCTTCTGAAACAGCCCAAAAGAACCCTTGCTCCTCTGCCTGTTTCCTGTTCCCCAATAACCCGATTACCTTATCCCATACTGCTTTCTCTTTCGGGTATTCATCTCCATCGTTAATAGCTAATTCTACCTTCACGTATCGCATTGCAACACTGTGTTGATCGATTTCGTTCTTCAGATAATCGTTATAAACCTTTTCGTTATATGACCTTCTAACTTCTGACTCCATGAAAAGGGCTGTAGTCATTCCAGTTTTACTAGCGCCCAGCTCCCTCCATGAAATCTCTTTCTCGTAAAATGCTATAGGCTTACCCACACGGGCTTCAAGTTGAAAAACGTGATCGTGTAAGTGAGGTATTTTGTTTCCGCGCTCAGAGATTGATTTGCCAAAGGTTCCGGTAAGATGTACGTCACCATGAGAGTCTAGCCAGTTATAAGTGTTTAAAACAATAGTTCTTTTCAGTACGCCTTTCTCCTCATCATTCTCGTAAGGATACTTTGCTTTGTTAGCCTCTCCTTTTTCCTCGGTAGGCATAAAAGAAATACAGTCAGCATATTTAATAGCCGACTTTTTAAACTCTGTTTGCTCCTTAAGCCTTTCGTAATGCGCTTTGTTTATCTTCATTTGTTTACCACTTTGTTACCATTAAGAAGTTTCTTCTTCATCTTCTGGCTCTGGAGTAATTTCTTCTTGTCTACTTTCATCTATCGTAAAGTTAGTTTTTAAATATTCATTCGCCTCTTCAATCGGAACCCCTTTATCTAATAACAAAATTAGCGATTCTATTTTTACTTTCTGTTGATCTGCCTTTTCTTTTTCAAACACCTGCATGAAGGGTAAATGCTCCCACTCGATAACGATATTCTTTTTCTGTTCCTGATAGCCAAAATATTGCTCCAGTGAATCCATGAAGTCGTTGCCCTTTGGTTGTAAGGTATAACTAACGTGAGCCATTCTAGCCTTCTCCTGGTTCTCGAATGTTGAGGAGGTTAGGTTAGTTTCAAGTACATCTCTAGGTATTCCGTACATAGACCCGATGATAAAGTAATCAGCGTGATAGGCTTGGTCTAATTGCAGGTTGCCTAAGTTCTCAACGAATCGTTTAATCTCTACTAAGGTCTTTAAAGGGAAAACTTTCTTATCCCCCTCCATCTTTTCAATGATGTCTTGCTTCTCAGTTTCCTGTAATCCTACTGTGTTTAAACTATTACTTGACCCAACTAAGAACTTCCCAGAGTACCTTACATTGATATTCTTAGCGTCTAATGCATGCTCAGAGTTTGAAATAACCTTATATAGCGCGTCTATCCGTGAGGCTCCCTTGTACCAATTACCTATACCATTAGTTAAATCAGTGCTGATAACGATCTTTTCTAGCGGTATCCTCTCTGTAGAGCCATCCTTGTAACGGTAGGTGATATTCATTTTACCTCTGGTCTTTAGTACCTGATCTCCGAACACTAGCTTATCCGCTTCGTTCTGGAAGTCATCAGGCCATTCCATTTTGGAAGGGTCAAGATGATACATCTTATTCGTTTTCTTATCTACTATCTGAGAATCAACATAGCAATAATCAGTACCGATCATATTCCAAAACATAAAATCCCAAAGAAATTGGGAGCGAGATTGAAATGGATTAGGGCGCTTAATGAGATTTAAAAACGGGTCTTCCTCTATCTTTTTACCGTTCGAATCATACACACAAACCTTCCCCAATGAAAACAAATCGCACTGCAATGACATTACCTTTAGCATTGCGGGGCTGTTTAGGACTACATTTAACTTCTTTCGATAGTCGTTATAGGTGTTAAACTGTGTGGATGTGTTGAAAACGCTCAACCCCCATTGCAGAATATTTTGGGTCTTGCTGAACCAACGACTAAATAGGCTATGTATTGGACTTGGGATAAAGTTCATTGAACGCTCATTGGGCGCTAATGTATTTAAATTATCTTGATTATTCCTTGCATCTTAAGGAAAAGGACTACGTAGCGGGTCGGGTCACCCGCGATATGATCGTTGCCATCTTCAGGCTCCTCTAACACAATTCCGTATCTATCTACCTTACGGGAATAGTTTTCTTGTTCATATCTGATATTACTTGAGGTTGATGTGAAATAAACTTTCATTTTTTCAAGTGTTGCAACCCCGTCAATCTTAGAGCCTGGTGGCTTGCTTGCTGTGATCGCATAGTCAAATCCTGATTCTCTTAAGGCTTTAACCTTTATCGGTCTGTTATCATCGCAAACAATAACCGCGTCCTTTGGTATTCCTAGTCTTTGGAATAGCCACATAACTAAACCCTCCTCATGTTTGTTAACCTGCTCTAATTCGTGAACAGTTAGTGAGGCTTTAATCTCATTCTCTGAGGCGTAGTTCTTTTCATGCAGGTACAAAGCCCCATCGTAGTATTTAACCTCCACAATACCGAACGGGTCAACAATACCCCAATCAACCCCATAGTATCGCGTTACATTGATCTTATTGTATTCGTCTAGGCTT
>Ga0137444_1000025_pt1 | contig 12263 bp, 9 predicted proteins | sample EasRivERMGT319_2_FD_102314 | JGI IMG/M metagenome (GOLD analysis project Ga0137444, IMG submission 102314) | Soil microbial communities from meander-bound floodplain in the East River, Colorado, USA - East River MetaG ERMGT319_2 | ecosystem: Environmental > Terrestrial > Soil > Floodplain ... | reverse complement strand
GTCGACGGGAAGCTCGACGCGTACTTCCCCCTCGTCGTCTGGCAGACCGGCAGCGGCACCCAGTCGAACATGAACGCGAACGAGGTGATCGCGAACCGCGCGAACGAGCTCCTCGGCGGGAAGCGAGGCGACAAGTCGCCGGTCCACCCGAACGACCACGTGAACCACGGCCAGTCGACGAACGACGTCTTCCCCACCGCGATCCACATCGCCGTCGCCGTGGAGTTCGAGAAGCGCCTGATCCCGGCGGCGGCGCGCCTCAGGACGACCCTCGAGAAGAAGGCCGCGGCGTTCGACTCGATCGTCAAGATCGGCCGCACCCATCTGCAGGACGCCACTCCGCTCACCCTCGGGCAGGAGTTCTCCGGCTACGCCGACCAGCTCCGGATCTGCGAGGAGGCGCTCCGCGGGGCGCTCCGCCTCCTCCTCGAGCTCCCCATCGGCGGCACCGCGGTCGGAACCGGCCTGAACGCGCACCCGGAGTACGCGGAAAGGATGCCGGACGCGCTCGCGGAGCGGACCGGCCTCCCCTTCCGCCCCGCGCCGAACAAGTTCGCGTCGATGGGGGGGAAGGAGGCGCTCGTCCACGCCTCGGGGGCGCTGAAGACCCTCGCCGCGGCGTCGACGAAGATCGCCAACGACATCCGCTGGCTCGCGAGCGGCCCCCGCTGCGGGATCGGCGAGATCCGGATCCCCGAGAACGAGCCGGGGAGCTCGATCATGCCCGGCAAGGTGAACCCGACGCAGAGCGAGGCGCTCACCATGGTCTGCGCGCGCGTCTTCGGGAACGACGTCACCGTCGGCTACGCGGGGAGCCAGGGGAACTTCGAGCTGAACGTCTACATGCCGGTGATCGGCTACACGGCGCTGCAATCGGTCGACCTGCTCGCCGACGCGCTCCGGAGCTTCCACGACCACTGCGCGGTCGGGATCGAGCCGAACCGCGCGCGCATCGAGGAGAACCTCCATCGCTCGCTGATGCTGGTGACGGCGCTCAATCCTCACATCGGCTACGACAAGGCCGCCGACATCGCGAAGACCGCCCACAAGGAGGGGAAGACGCTCCGCGAGGTCGGGATCGCGAAGGAGTACCTCACCGGCGCGGAGTTCGACGCGTGGGTGGTCCCCGCCGACATGGTGCAGCCGCGCGCGGCGGGAAAGAGCGCGAAGGGGGCGAAGGGCGCGGCGAAGGGCGCGAAGGCCGCCGCGAAGGCCCCGGCGAAGACCCCAGCGAAGCCCGCGGCCAAGACCCCGGCGAAGACGACCGCCAAGGACGCGACGAAGAAGAAGAGGAAGGCCACCGCCGGAGCGCGCCGCCGCGATGGCTGATCCGGAGGCCGCCGCCGCCGGGGATCCGCTCTCACCCCGCGATCACCCCGCGCGGAGCCTCGTCGCCATCCTCGCGCTGCTCGCGCTCGGCTTCCTCGCCGTCGCGCTCCTCCGTCCGCGCGACGAGGGACCGGAGGCTGCGCTCGCGAACCGGATCGGCGTCTCGCTCCGCCTCGTGATCCGCACCGAGCCCGGCGCCGCCCCCGACGACCGCGACTGGTTTGAGCCGGTCACTCCGGTCGAGCTCGGCGAGCACGAAGGAGCCCCGTCGGTGCGCCTCCTCCTCGAAGAAATGTCCCCGTTCGGCGAGCCGGGCGCCCCCGCGCATCTGTGGATCCCCCTCGAGCGCATCCTCGAGGTGTGGGCGGGGGCGGAGAGGGTGTACCGGCGGCGCGAGTGAGGGGGTGCTTGGGAGCCCGAACCGCCCCAGCCAACGAGAAGCCTCTTCCCTGGGTGCGCGGGCATCCTCGCCCGCATCCTCCTCTCCCCCTCGGGAGCCCGACGCGCCGACGAAGCGCTCTCCACCGCCGAAGCGATGCGGGCGAGACGCCCGCGCACCCAGGGAGGACTCGCTCGCCCAGGGGATCGCAGTGCCCCTCCGCGAGAAGTGAGCGGTCACCCGAACCGCCCCGGCCAACGGGAAGCAGCCCGTGCCGAGCCTCGAGTGCGCCGAACCCGCCGTCTGCCCCTGATCGCGGGCGCGGGGGCTGGCCAGGGCGGGGCGCGGAGCGCACACTTCCCCGCGTCCCGCGACCGGAGGAGCGCTCTCGATGTCCGACGACTCCCGACCCGGAGCCCCCAGCCGGATGCGCGCGGTCGCCGGCCTCCTCCTGCTCCTCTTCATCGCGGTCGGGTTCACGCTCTATCGGCGCATCCACTCCCTCTCGGACCGGATCGGAGTCATCGTCGGAGCGAACCACGGATCGATCCGAGTTGCGGCGGATGAAGGGGTCCCCACGAGCGTCCAGTGGCTCGTGGATCCCGCCGACCCGCGCATCGCGTTCGTCCCGGCGGATTCGAACGAGGGAGAAGGGTGGGACGAGGTCGTCGCGCGGATCCTCCCCGGCTCGTCGCTCGAGAGCATCGAGCGCCCCACCGTCACCCGCCAGTCGATCGGCGCAGGGAGCGAGAAGCGCGAAGTGATCGCCGAGCGCGCCATCCTCTTCATCGCTCCTCCCGGCGGTCCGGCCGAGCCGGCGCTCGGGATCGGGGTCGGCATCGCGCGCGAAGGGGACTCGAACGCGAGGATCGCGCGGACGATCGTGCGGCTGGTCGGCCCGACCGGCGCGAGCGAGCGCATCGACGCCGCGCCTCTCTTCCACGACTCCCCGGCGACGCTCCTCGATCGCGTGAAGGGGATCCCGGCGCACGTCGTGCGCTTCGAGATCGAGGTCATGGCGGAGACGGGAAGTCCCGCGCTCCCGTCGAGCGTTCCCCCACCCGCGGGAGGCAGCGCGACGGAGCCGAAGCCGCTCGACGAGGAGGAGGCGCGCCGCGCGATCGACAAGCTCCGCCGCGAGCGCCCCGAGCGCGGGGTGATCCCGCCGCCGCCATCACCTCCCCCCGACGGGGGTCTCTGAGACCGTCGGGGCAGCCGACTCGCCCTTCGGCGACGAGAGCGACTTCTCCATCGCCCCGACTCGGAGGGTCCGGCTCCGGAGATCGATCGTCACGACGCGGCCGGCGAAGAGCTCGAGACCGACCAGAACGTCCCGCGGACCGAACTGCACCGGCACATTGGAGATTCGGAGCGCGCCGATCGCGAGATCCGTCTCGAGCCGGCTCACGGAGCTCGCGTCGGCGCGAGTGTACGTCGACTCGCGAACCGCGGGGCTCGACCGCCACCGCGGCGGGAGCCGGAGGGCGTTGTCGAAGCCGGTGTCGAGGATCGCATCGAACCGCTCGCCGGCGATCTCCAGCGCGATCCAGGGGAGGCCTCTCCGCAGCCGGATCGGGATGTCCCCCTCCCGTCGCTCGATCGGCGCGCTCGCGATCCGCACCGTGCGCCGATCGGCGGCGATCTCGATGGAGACGTGCTCGAGAACGCCGTTCCCCAGAACCCCGGAGTAGCCGTCGGGGGGAAACGCAACCGCGCAGGGAACGTCTCGCAGCACGATCCCCGCATCGAGGCTCAAGAGATCGACGCGGCTGCACTGCCGCCACTCCCACCGCGATTCGTCGGCGCCGTGGACCCGCCAAGGGAGGTGCGCGCCGCACGACAGGCCGAGATCCTCCGCCGTCGCGGGGTGGATGAGGAAGCTCGTGGAACCGGTGTCGAGGAGGAACTCCTCGGGCTCGCCACCGCCGATGGCGACGTAAAGGGCGAGCTGGCTGCTGCAGTAGTTCGGGAGCTCGGCGCCGCCGGCAGGGACATCGCAGCTCGCGGGCAGATGGCGAACCGGGAACAGACAACCGCACGCGGCGAGGGGGAGGACGAGAGCGAGGAGAGCACGACGTCCCGTGAGCAGGACGGCAGCCAGAAGGGTGGCCCGACCCGGGCCCGGGACGAGGGAACGCTGCATCGATCCTCCTCGGGAGGACTCGACGCTACTCCTCGAGGATCACGCCCCGGTCACGGCTCCGCACTCCGACCCTAGCGGTGATACTCCGCGAGGAATCCCTCGAACTCGCGCTTGTGCTCCTCCTCGTCGGCGAGGACGGTGATGCAGATGTCCTCGGTGACGGGGTCATTCGCGTCGCGGCAGAGGCCGATGATCTTCTTGTACTGGGCGATCGCGCCGGCCTCCGCGTCGATCACGCCGCGGATCACGCTGGTGATGTCGCAGGGGTCGCTCGGCGGCTGCAGGCTCATCTGCGCGGCCTTGAACTGCGTGCTGCCGGGGACGCTCCCGCCGAGGACGTGGATCCGCCGCGCGAGAACTTGCGCGTGGCCGACCTCCTCCATCACGTCGGCGAGGAGCGACTTCTTGATCGCGTCCGCCTTCACGCCGACCAAGTTGGTGGAGTTCGCAATGAAGTTCATCACCGTCTCGAGCTCCATGAAGTAGGCGCGGGCGAGCTCGTCGATGACGCGGCTCTCGAGGCTCTTGGCGCCGCTCTTGGCAGCGCTCTTACCATTGGTCTTGGTCGCCATTTCGCTGATCCTTCCAGGCGCGGCGCCGGGGGGGTGACCGCTCGGTCCTCCGCGCGGCGACACGAGTGCGCATTGTGCGGGCCCCCGCGGCGCGAATCAACCCGCGACGACGATCGTCACCATCCGCGCCGGCACGTAGATGAACTTCACCAGGCGCTTCCCCTCGGTGTAGCTCTTCACCTTGTCTTCGGCGAACGCGAGCTCGCGGATGCGCGCCTCGTCGATGTCGAGGGGCACGACGAGGCGGCCGCGGACCTTGCCGTTCACCTGCACCGGCACCTCGACCGTCGTCTCGACGAGCCGCGCGGGATCCGCCACCGGGAACGGATGCCAGAGGAGCGGCTCGGCGTGGCCGAGGCGCTGCCAGATCTCCTCCGCGATGTGCGGCGCGTAGGGCGCGAGGAGGAGCGTGAACGGCTCGAGGAGCGCGCGCGGGCGCGGGCGCACCGGGGTGAGCTCGTTCACGAACTCCGTCATCCGCGCGATCGCGGTGTTGAAGCTCAGTTTCCCGGTGTCCTCGTCGACCGCGCGGATCGTCCGGTGCAGCAGCCGGAGCTGTTCCTCGGTCGGCGCGGAGTCGTCGAAGAGCGGCCGGTCGCCGTTCTCGTCGTCGAAGAAGAGCCGCCAGACGCGGTTCAGGAAGCGCCACGATCCCTGGAGCCCGCCGGTCGACCACGGCTTGTCGGACTCGATCGGCCCCATCGCCATTTCGTAGACGCGGAGCGAGTCCGCGCCGTGGCTCGCGACGACGTCGGTGGGGTTGACGACGTTGCCGTGGCGCTTCGACATCTTGTTGTTGTCCTCGCCGAGGATCATCCCCTGGTTCACGAGCTTCCGGTACGGCTCGTCGACCGGAGAGACCCCGATGTCGAAGAGGAACTTCGTCCAGAAGCGCGAGTAGAGGAGGTGCCCCACCGCGTGCTCGGCGCCGCCGATGTAGAGATCGACCGGCATCCAGCGCGCGGCGAGCGCGGGGTCGCAGATCGTCTCGCCGTTCGCGGGGTCGATGAAACGGAGGAAGTACGCGCTCGAGCCGGCGGAGCCGGGCATCGTGTCGATCTCGCGCCGCGCCGGCCGCTTCGTGCCGGGGACGACGGTGCGCACCCACCCCTCGGCTCGCTCGAGGGGGGACTTGCCGCTCCCGGTCGGCGCGAAGTCGTCGAGCGCAGGGAGGATCACCGGGAGATCGCGCTCCGGGACGGGGTGCACGGCGCCGGCCTCGTCGGTGACGACCGGGACCGGCTCCCCCCAGTAGCGCTGCCGGGCGAAGATCCAGTCGCGCATCCGGTAGCGGACGACGCCGCGACCGATCCCCTCCGCCTCGAGCCACTCGATCATCGCGCGGATCGCGTCCCGGCTCGGCTTCCCGTCGAGGAAGCCGGAGTTCACCATCGTCCCCTCCCCCTCCCACGCATTCTGGGAGAGGTCGCCGCCGGTGATCACCTCCACGATGGGGAGGCCGAACTTCCGCGCGAACTCGTAGTCGCGCTGATCGTGCCCGGGGACGCTCATGATCGCGCCGGTGCCGTAGCCCATCAGCACGTAGTCGGCGACCCAGATCGGGATCCGTTTCCCCGTCGCCGGATTGACCGCGAACGCGCCGGTCGAAACTCCGCTCTTCCCCGCTTCGGGGCCGGCGCGGTCGATCTCCGACTTCTTCGCGGCGGCCTCCACGTACGCGGCGACTGTGTCGCGCTCGCGCGCGGCGGTGATCCGCTCGACAAGCGGATGCTCGGGCGCGAGTACGCAGGAGGTCGCGCCGAACATGGTGTCCGGCCGCGTGGTGAAGATCTCGAGGCGCTCGGCGTGCCCCGCGATCTCGAAGGCCGCGTCCGCGCCCTCCGAGCGGCCGATCCGGTCGCGCTGCATCGCCCGGATCGACTCCGGGAAGTCGACGCGGTCGAGCCCTTCGAGCAGACGGTCGGCGTACGCGGTGATCCGGAGCATCCACTGCTTCATCGGGCGGCGCACGACCTCGTGGCCGCCGCGCTCGCTCCGCCCGTCGATCACCTCGTCGTTCGCGAGCACGGTGCCGAGCTCGGGGCACCAGTTGACGAGCGCCTCCTCCTGGTAGGCGAGACCGCGCTCGAGGAGCTTCAGGAAGATCCACTGCGTCCAGCGGTACTGGTCGGGGTCGCAGGTCGCGAACTCGCGGCGCCAGTCGTAGGAGTAGCCCATCGCGCGGAGCTGCCCGCGGAAGTTCTCGATGTTGCGCCGCGTGGAGACTTCAGGATGGACCCCGCACTCGATCGCGTACTGCTCGGCGGGGAGGCCGAAGGCGTCCCACCCCATCGGGTGCAGGACGTCGAACCCCTTCATCCGTTTGTGGCGCGCGATGATGTCGGAGGCGGTGTACCCCTCGGTGTGTCCGACGTGAAGTCCCGAACCGGAGGGGTAGGGGAACATGTCGAGGACGTAGTACTTCGGCCGCTCGGTGCGCTCCCCGGCGCGGAAGAGCCCGCGCTCTTCCCACACTCTCTGCCACTTCGGCTCGATCGCGCGCGGGTCGTACGGCATCGGAGGTTCCTCGAGGACAACGGCGCCCCTCGCGCGCGGACGCGGGGAGACGCACGAGGGGAAGGGGGCGGAATGGGGCGATTCTAGCGAGATCGCCCCGCGCGAGGGAGGGGGGTCATCGCGGGCCGGGAGGGGCTCGGAGCCCCGCGAGGCCCATCACGGCGCCACCGTGACCTCGAGCGGCTCGCTCCCGACCGTGAAGGTCGCGCTGCGGACGCGGGCGCCGTCGTCGACGCGGACGGAGTAGCGGCCGGGGGCGAGCGAGGTGGTGACCGGACCCGTCGCTCGGGCGGCACGGACGGGGAACCCACGGTGGTCATTGACCCGCACGGCGAGAGGAGCGGTGGGGTCCGCTCCAGTGAGGATCTTCACCTCCACCCCGGCGGACGCTCGCACTACGAGCCCCTCGATCGATCCCCCTCGCGTGTCGGCGATCGTCGGCGAACGCGCGTGTGGGCGATCCGGGAAGATCAAGTAGCGGCCGCGACCGAGGCTGGAGATCGTGAAGGTGCCGTCGGTTTCGCTCCGGGCCGAGATGTTCCCATATCTGAAGAACTCCGCGCCTTGCGATTCGAAGCGATCGAGATGGAACCAGGTGAGCGCGCACGCGATCGGGTTCCCCGCCTCGTCGACCACCAACCCCTGCACGCTGGTCGCAGGATCGAGGCGAATCTCCCCGAGGTCGGTCTCGGGCGCCTCTGCGTTGAACCACAAGCTGTAGCGTTCGTGGTCCGGAGCGTTCACGACGAGCTCGAGCGGACCGGGCATCTTTCGCTCGATGACGGCGGAGCCGAGCTCATCGACGGGGGATCCGCCCCCCGCGCTCTGCGAGTCGGAGACCTCCACGCGCGCGTTGGTCAGCGGCTCCCCCGTCATCGAGTCCAGGACCCGCACCCGGACGCGACAGAATTGTTCGAGGATCGCCTCCTCGGAGATGGTGAAGACGACCTCCGTGTCCCCCGGGGCGACCGACACGCTGTCGAGCACGATGTGGCGCAGCACCGCGCTCGCGATGTAAGGGGGCGGACCGGCGGTCTCGATGACACCATCGTAGGTCTTGTCCAGCGAGAGATCGCGTCCAGGCCCACCCTTCGCGCGGAACACTCCGAGCCCATACTGTTCGTGGGAGCGATGACTGATCCGAGGAAGCTCCGCTCCCGGATGATCCCGTGTCGCGACCGCGACGAGGGGGACCGACCAACCGAGGTGGAGCTGTAGCGCGAGGAGTCGATCGGCGAGCCGGGTTCCATCCGGGCACACGAACCTCACGAAGACCAGCGTGCTCTCCTCGAGGACGAGGTCGAGTCGCACGAGGGGCACGCTCGCCGCGAGCTCCATGGCCTTCTCCGCGCGACCGACCCCCGGCAGTTCGCAGGAGATGACCCAGCTCCCGGGGCGGAGCCCGGCGAGCGAAAAGCTCCCCTCGGTCACCGGAGCGCGACGAAAGGTCCTCTCGTCGGCTCGCGCTCCGATCCACGACTCCGCGACCAGCGTCCCATCCGGCGCCCGCACCGACCCGTACACCACGATCCCGACCGGATCCTCCGGGGAGTACGCGGCGACGGGAGTCGGGCTCTCCGGCTCGGCGACCGGCGCGGGCGCTGCCGATGGAGGCGCCTCCGGGGTCGGCTCCGCAGAAACCGCGGACCTCTCCGCAGCTTCGCGCGCCATCGCCGCGCGCTCGGCGCTCCGCTTCGACTCGGTGCGGAACGCGAACCAGCCGAGCCCGAGCGCGATGAGGACGATCACGACGACGATGCGAGCGATCTTCATCGGGCACCCCTGTCGAGCGCAGAGGACGCAGTGGAACGGCCGGCGAGCTCGGGCGCGCGGTCAGAGTACTCCCCTGCGACCGCCCGAGGTACCGCGGGGGCTCCGCCGCGCCGCTCCCGGAGCTCGGATCGGCCCCGGCGCGCGCCTCCTGGGACCAGAGGGCACGCCCTTCCCTTCGGTCTCGGCGGCGGGGATGGTGTCTCGCGGCAGGGTGTCCCGAGGACGGGTCTCCCGAAGGACCGCGGGAAGGCGGCGGCGTGAGGATGTCGATCCGGTGCGGAGCGGCCGGTCCCATCTTCCTCCTTCTCCTCCTCGCCCTCTCCGGCTGCCAGTCGCTCCCCCGGACGGGGGATCCCGAGGATGCGGAGAGCGGCGGCCGCCGGGAGCGGATCGCCGCCGAGCTCGTCCGGGTCCGCGAGGAGATCCGCCCCCTCTCCCTCGACCTGCGGAGCTCCCCCACCGAGAGCGAGCGCGCGTTCTTCCGTCACTACCGCCTCGACCTCCCGGTCGCGCACGCGTTCGGATCCGTCGACTCGCCGGTCGCGCCGCTCGCCGTGCACGTGTTCCGGCCGGAGAGGGCCGCGGGGACGGTCTTCTTCCTCCACGGCTACTTCGACCACGTCGGGAGCCACGGGCACACGATCCGCGCGCTCGTCGACGTGGGGTACGCGGTGGTCGCGTTCGACCTCCCCGGTCACGGGCTCTCCGGGGGGCCGCGCGCGGAGGTCGAGGCGATCCCCGACTACGCGCGCGCGCTCCGCGCGGTCCTCGCGGCCGTCGCGGGGGAGGTCCCGGCGCCGTGGCACTTCGTCGGCCACTCCGCGGGGTGCACCGCGGTCCTCGATCCGCTCCTCGGCGGCGAGGAGCTCCCCTTCGCAGGGATCGTGCTCGTCGCGCCGCTCGTGCGTTCGGCGTGGTGGGGCGCGTCCTGTTTCTGCTCGGAGGTCGCCGGCTGGTTCGTCGAGGACATCGAGCGTCACGTGCCGGTGGGCTCGGCGGACCCGGAGATCGAGCGCCTCCGCCGCTACGAGGACCCGCTCCAGCACGACCGCTTCCCGCTCCGCTGGTTCGAGGCGCTCGAGGCGTGGCAGGAACGCATCGAGGACGCGGCGCCGGTCGAGCGGGAGATCCTCGTCGTCCAGGGGGATGAGGATCGCACCATCGCGTGGAGGTGGAACCTGGAGTTCATCGAGGATAAGTTCTCCGCGGCGGAGGTCCGCCGCATCCCGGGCGGGCACCACGAGCTCCTCAGCGAGCCGCCGGAGATCCGCGCGCCGGTCATCGCGGCGATCCTCGAGCGGCTCGCTGCCGCATCGCCTCGCGACGGACCGTAGCGCGCCCCGCGCGCGGCTCCATCCCGCTCCGGCGCATCGCGGACCGGCCGGACCGGGTTGACAACCCCCTCTCTCCCTCGACACTGTCCCTCGATCGCCACACTCCCGCCCGGTGCCGCGCCGCGAGCGCTCGGGGTGAGAGGAGGAATCCCCTGGAGCGACGATGGACCGCACGATGCGCGAGGAAGCCGCGGAAGGACACGATCGCGAGCTCGCGCATCGGCGCGACCTCGAGCTCGTCGCGCGGGTCCTCCGGGGGGATGGCGCGGCCCTCGACCGCTTCATCGAGCAGCTCCGCTGCGCCCCCCGCTTCCTCCACGTGATCAACGATCGCGCCGGCCGCCCCCTCTCCGAGACGGAGCTCGCGGACCTGACACAGGACGTTCTCCTCCTCATCTGGGAAAAACTGAGCACTTTCGAGGGGCGCGCGACGCTGGAGACGTGGACGTGGCGCTTTTGCTGGCTCGAGTCGCGGAACCGGGTCCGGCGCGTCCGCCGGAACCTCCGGACCGCGCCCTCGGCCTCGCTCGACGACGTGCCCGCCCCGGAGGAGCGGCGGTCGGGGGTGGAGGACGCCGTCGAGATCGGACTCGCGGAGCTCGGGTCCCCGCGATCGGAGGTCATCCGACTGAAGCACTTCGAGGGGCGCACCTTCCCGGAGATCGGAGAGATCCTGGAGATCCCGGTGAACACGGCGAAGACCCACTACTACCGCGGGCTCGAGTGGCTCCGGCAGAGGCTGCGCACCTTGGGGGAGGGGACGGATCGATGACCCGGCACGACCCGGCCCACGAGGAGAGGCTCCGCGACCTCGCCGTCGGCGACCTCGCGGACGATGCCCCCGCCGCGCGGGAGCTCCTCGCCTCGTGCGCCGAGTGCCGCGAGCGCTGGGCGGAGCTCCGCGCGCTCGCAGCGCGCCTCGACGAGGCCGGCGAGTTCGAGCGCCAGGTCCGCGCGGAGGCGGAGCGATCCGCCGGGCCCGCAGCGGAGGCGGACCGCGTCGCCGAGATCCTCCGCGCCGCCGCCGCGGGGGTCCGCCCCGCGACTCGGGGCGCTGGCGGCGTCCCCCGAGGCGGCGCCGCGACGCCGATGCGCCGCCGGGCCGCCATCGCCGCGATCTTCCTCATCGCCGCCGCCGGGGCGCTCTTCCTCCTCCGGGCCTTCACCGGCCACGAGGCCGAGCCCACAGACTCCATCGACCCGATCCTGGGGGTCGGCGAGGTCGAGGCGATCGCCCCCCGCGGGCTCGTCCCCGACTTCGCGACCTTCGCGTGGCGGGGGGAACGGCCCCCGCAGGGGTGGTTCGTGGTCCGAGTCTTCCGCGCCGGGGCACCCCCCGGGGAGCGGCCGCTCGCGGAGTCGGGGGAGATCCTGGAGACTTCCTGGACGCCGGGGACCGGCGTCACGCAACTCTGGCCGCGGGAGATCGAGTGGGAAGTCCGCGTCTTCGACGCCGAGGGGAACTCGCCGGACGCCACGGATCGGATCGCCGCGGCCCGCTCCGCCCCGTGAACGCGCGCGCGGCGCGGCTCGGTCTCTCCCCCCTCGCCATCCTCGCCATCCTCGCCTCCGTTCTGCTCGCCGCGCCGCCACTCCTCTCGGCGAACGTCCTCCGCCAGGAGGACGCGAAGACCGATCCCCCGCCGGATGCCCTGAAGGCGCTCTACGACGAGGTGATGGCGCTCATCGCGGCGGATCGGCGCGACGATCTCCGCGACCGCGTCGAGCTCGCCTGCGGGCTTTATCCCGATCACCCGGAGGGCAATCCCGCGGCGTGGGCCGCCTACAAGGGCGCCGGCCACCTCGGCGAGAAGCTCGACGACCCGCTCGAGGAAGAGCGGTACTGCCGGATCGCGTTCGAGGCCTCCGCCCACCTCGGGAACCCCCGCGCCCGCTCGCGCGCGCTTGCGTTCCTCTCGACGGCGTGGATCGGGCTCGGCCGACTCGACGAAGCGCGCGATCTCGTCGAGGCGCGGCTCCTGTCGATCCCCCCGGGGGATGAGTACGTCGCCGTGCTCCTCCTCCCCCTCGCCGAGCGGGAGATCCCCGAGCGACGTTTCGCCGACGCGGTGCGCCACCTCGCTGCGGTCGAGGCCTCCGCGCCCCCTCCCGAGACGCTCGCACGGGTCCACGGCGCTCGTGGACAGCTCGCGCTCGACCTCGGTCGGATCGAGGTCGCGGCGGAGGCGTTCGCGCGCGAGGAGGAGCTGCTCGCG
>Ga0137444_1000024_pt1 | contig 12676 bp, 3 predicted proteins | sample EasRivERMGT319_2_FD_102314 | JGI IMG/M metagenome (GOLD analysis project Ga0137444, IMG submission 102314) | Soil microbial communities from meander-bound floodplain in the East River, Colorado, USA - East River MetaG ERMGT319_2 | ecosystem: Environmental > Terrestrial > Soil > Floodplain ... | reverse complement strand
CTCGAGCCGGCGCCGCGCCTCGGCCACCTGGGCGGTCGGCACGCGCGAGGTGAGCTCGACCACCTCCGAGAAGTTCTTGCGGTCCTGGAAAAGCCCGCGTTCCTCACCGACGCGCTTCCGGATCCCGTAGGACTTGATGGTGTTCTGAACCTCTTCCTCGAGAATCCGGCGCGCGCCGCCCAGCTCGCGCAAGCTGTTGAAGTAGCCGAGCACCGTCATGTAGGGGTCGGCGGGATTCTGGAGATTGTTGTGCCCACCCGCATCGCGGTAGCAACGCTCGGCGGCGCCCATGAGCGCGAGAATTACCTTCCGCATCATGACCTTTGGATTGCGTCCCTGGGACGCGATGCCGAGGTAGAGCCGCGCGGGAGCCTCCGAGACTGGCATCGTCCGGGCAAAGAACGAGTCCCGCCGGTCGGGACCAGGGGGCGGAAATACCTGCGTGAGGGGACGCGCGAAGAGCGCCTGGATCTGGTCCTGGGCCCGTCGCACGGTAGCGGTCGAGGCAACGATCTTGGGCCGCACCGAGCGGCCGTCGATCTCGCGCACGCAGAGCGCCTCGATCGCCGCCTCGTAGAGGCCTGCCATCGTGCCGAGGGGCCCCGAGATCAAGTGAAGCTCGTCCTGGATCACGAGATCTGGCGCGGCAAGTGCCGCGGAGAGGCGAGTCCCTTTGCCCGGCTCCGCGGCCCCGTAGAAACCCATCGTGGCGGCTCGGTCCGCACCACCGAGTAGAGCCCCCGCCTGGCCAACCCACGGCAACGAGGCGAACTTGTCCAACGTCGCGATCAAGAACGCAGGGAGCCTACGGTAGAGCTGTTCGTCGACCGCAACGATCGGTAGCGGGCGGTCGCGGGTGAAGTCACACTCGAAGTTGGCGCAAACGATGCGCAGCTCACGCGGGTGCTCAGAGTCGGGCTCGAGAGAGAATGACGCGGGCTGGAAGCGTTCACCGCACCAGGGGCAGTTCTCGAGGGGAATCGGCGAGGGCTTGTGGTTGGGGTCGTTCTTGAATTGATTGACCTTGGAACGCGCCGAATCTGACCGTCCGTCTCCCTTGTGCCCGAGGATGTTTGGCGTTGCCGCCTTGCCCACCCAGAGCCCAATCTCGAACGGCCACTTGCCGTAGCGCGCGACATCCTTCTCACGTTCGAGCTCGAGCGCGCACACGAGCCCGGCGGCCCGCGAAAGTTGATCGAGTGTCAGGAGTCGCAGCGTGTAGCGCATGATCACGCTCACCCCGGCGCCCGCGAGCCCATTTTCACTCGGGTGGCGCAACCGTCGCAGCACCATTGCGAACGCCGCAAGGCCCAGGTAGGCCTCGGTCTTGCCGCCGCCCGTTGGGAAGAAGAGCAGATCCACCGTCTCGCGATGCGGGTCGCGTGGATCGGCGAGGCCGGGAAGATTCAGCAGGATGAAGGCGAGCTGGAAGGCACGCCAGCGCGGTGGCTTGTCCTTGAACTCGTTCTTGAGTCGTTGGCGGAGCGCTCGCGCAACGGCGCGGTTCGCCACCCGGAAGGCGTCGAGAGCGTCGGCGTCGTTGGCCAGAACGCGGATTCCGCGCTCGATGCGGTCGGCGGCGATGCCCGCGAAGCGCAGTAGCTCCGTCGCCGTTTCGCGCCGCGCTCCCTGATGGGCCGCGATGCCTGCGCCCCGCGCCTCGATCCAACTGCGGTACTCGGCCACGAGCGGCCGCAGCGCCGCCTCGGCGGCGGCGCCATCGGCGAGCGCGCCGAGCGCTTCCATCGAGAGCTCCAGACCCGGCACGTCCACGGTCGCAGTCTTCTCCACCTCGGCGGTCGGGATCCATGCCGTGCGGAGCAGGCGACAATCGCGGTCCACGATCTCCCACTCCGCCGAGACGCCATGGCCGGTCGCGTACTCGGGCGTGTCGGCGTAGTGGAGATCCGCCACCTGCTCGTCCCACTCGGCGGCCCGCGCCCCGCGCAGATCCGGCCGCGGCACGAAGGGGCGGTCGCCTCGCACCTCAAGCTCAGGCTGGAAGACGTAGGCGAGGTCATGCTCGCCCTGTTCAGCCGCGACCGGAGTGCGGTGGTTCACCAGGAAGACCGAGACCGAGCGCGTCCCCTGCGGGAGGTGCCTCTCGAGATCCTGCGTGGAGATCAACCTCTCGACTAGGTGGAGCTGGAGGCCGCCGGAATGGGGAACGTTGTGCACCACCGGTTCGATCGCCCCGGTGAGCGTCGCGGGGAACGTCGCCTCACGCGGATGCCGCTGCCAGACGGACAGCGGCTTGCCGTCCGGCCCCTCGATCTCCGTCTGCTCGTAATCGCCCCAGCGCACGGTCACGGTGAGGGCGCGTGTCTCCTTCGGCACGAGAAAGCTCATGCCCATCGAAGACGGGAAGAAGCCCTTCTTCGCGGCCTTGCGCTCCTCGTTCGACTCCTCGGCGAGGCCTGCAGACTCCGGGATCTCGCCCCCCATGTCGTCGTCCTCATCGGCGTCGGCGCTCTTCTCAGGGGCCGTGCCCGACGGGATCAGGAAGCCGGTTAGGTACCAGTTCGAGGGGCGTACCCTTCCCTGCAGCCGCTCCTCTGTCAGCGCGTGTCCGGCCCAGGGGCCGACGAGGTCAAGCTTCAGGGCCTCGAATAGGCGATTCCGGACGTCAGAACTGTTCACGAACCGCCCCCTCCCACTCCATCAGGCCGCGGCCACAGCGCGAGCGCCATCTGAAGCAGCTCGTCGGTGCGGCGCTCGATCGCAGATTCGTCCCAGCTAGTCTCCCGCTGGAGCCGACGGTTCAACGCGAGCGCGCTGTGCTCGGCTATCCTGGGATGCTTGGTCGCCCAGTCGCTGTTCGAGATCGTGGGGTTCAGCTTTTTCGTCAGCAGGGTCAGGTTTCCGAAGCGGTGAAGACACGAATCCCGTCGCTCGCCCGCCTCTGCCGCGTCGACCTCCTTCGGCAACGGCCAACGCTCGCGCCAGGCCTGCGGAAGCAGATGCTCGACCGTAAGCTTGCCGCGAAGGACGATCTGCTCGGAAAGGTCGGTCCGATACGCCGCCTCGATCGCTTCCAGGATCATGCGCAAACGTGCGCGGCTCAGCGCTCGATATGCGGGGAGCTCCCGCCAGGCGTGGCCAAACTCCCGATCAGACGGCCAGAGCTGGCTCTCCGCGCTCTGTTCGAGGAGTACGCGGCGTACTTCGGCGGCCACCGCCTTGGACGAATCCACACGGTCGAGGACGGCGAGCAGCTCGAGGAAGAGTCGGTTGTAGTTCTTGCTGGTCAGGCGGCCGACCATCCGCCGAACCAGGAACGACTCCAGGTCGACGAGAAGCGTGTCCACGTCCGAGGTGTGAGCGCGCGCGCCGAAGCGCTGGAAAAGACCCAGCAGGAACGGCACCAGCGTGCTCGTCTCCATCACCGAGAGCCGCGTGAAGAAGAGTCCACGCCTCGATTCCGGCTCCGCATCGCTGAGGCTGCGGTAGACCCCGGCGTAGCTCTGTAGCTCCCTCAGGTGATCCTCGGCACTTCGTTTCGGATGCTTGGCTGCATACTCCTTGAACTCGGAGAAGAGGTGCGCAGCCGAGACCTCGTCGCGCGTGGCGACGGTGAGGAAGTGCTGGAGAAAGACGTCGATCTGCGGACGATACAGACGCCCCTGCCTCACCTCCTTGCGCCAGTAGGCAGCATCCTTATCGAAAGGCCTCCAGTACTTCTCATAGGTGGCATCCAGGTCGAGCCGATCCGCCTCCGCTGCGTGGAAAAGGTAATTCTTGACCAGGTCGGCCGGCAGCAGCGGAGTCCCACGGGCGTTCAACGTCTCGAAGATCACCTGGGCCTCGTCATCGTCACCCAGGTCGATCACGACGAGGTTCAACCTCTGGCGCAGGACGTCGATCAGGGTTGTGCCGCGAAGAGCCGCCGCGTCCACGCCCGCTTCGCCCAGCCACTTGCCCAGGACGTCGTGGAAGTACGCGTAGGCATCGACAACGCGTCCATCGCCGACGGCCACCTCGCGGGCTGCTTCGATCCGACTCGCAGTGCTCCGCTTGGAGTCGGAGCCGGTGTCCATCAGTGACGCGAAGGCCGGTCGATCCAGATTGGTGGGCCAGACCTTGAAGCGCTGCTCGCTCGTCGGCCCCGCATCCTCGTTGCAGGTGAGCCGATCGAGTCGACGCCGGAGACATTCATCGGAGGGCGCTGCGAAGTGTTCCCGCAGCGCTCCCATCAATAGCTGCAACGTAGTGAGTCGCTGCTGTCCGTCGATCACCAGGCGGGCCGGCAAGTCCCGGATCGCCGTCTTGATCTGGTCGAGCACGATGGCGCCGAGAAAGTGGGGGCGAGTCGGTCGTCCCGCGAGAGTGCGTTCCGCAAGCTGGCGCAGATCGTCCCAGAGGGGCTCCCACTGATCTTCCCGATTCCACACGTACGGCCGCTGGTAGAGCGGCACGAGGTGCCGGCGCTCGGTGTGGAAGAAGTCCTGGATGGTGATGCTGTCGGCCTTCATTCTCGCTCCTCACGTCGGCCACCCTGCTGATCGAAGAGCGGTCCGGCAGTCGACGAGTCGGCGAAGCTGCGCGTCCCTCGCTTGCTCCTCCCCCTGCTCTGCCTCTTCGTTGCCGCGGCGCCGGAGCGGGCCTCCTCCTTCGCGCGCTCGGCGTTCAGCTCGAGCAGGCGGGCCAGCACTTTGTCGCGGACTTCGTCGGGCCAGCGGTAGCGGTAGGGCTTCTTCTTGTTCCCCCACTCCTCCTCGTCGATCTCGTAGTCGAGGAGGAACACGCAGTCGGTCGGGATGTCGCTCCAGCCGTAGGCGTCGACCACGGAGCGGTCCATGGCGGCGTGCAGTTCGCGGAGCTTCACGACCTCCGGGTCGCGCTCGTCGGGGTCGTGGAAGCGGTTGTAGGTCTTGGTCAGGCCCTCGTCATTCTTAGCTAATAGGGCTGTACGCCAGTCGTAGTAATTCTTGCCGGCAGTGCCGAGGCTCGGGTCTACCGCCCAATCCCTGGGCATCGGGAAGGTATCAAGGCAGACCGAAGGTACGTACGTAAGGTCATCTTTCAGAGTGCAAGATACCATCCGCGACCAATACTCGTGCGGTCTCGACTGCAACACGGCAAATGCCTGCATCCGGTCAGTTGCGAACACGACGATCTTATTCGAGAAGCAGACCCGGGATCCGACGAATGCTAAAGCGAAGGTGTCACTTGTCTCGGCGATCACAAGGACTCGTTCGAGGTGAGCCTCCTCAAGCCCCTGCATAAGCGCCTGTGCTCGGTGTTCGAACTGCCACCAGTTTTCCCTGTTTACTCCTGGTTTCACATGCACTTCGACCAGCTGAAGAAGCTCCGGAAACTTGGAAGCCTCGGCCAGCGTTCGGCCACCGAAGTCAATGATCCACCGGTCGCTCGAAAGCGTCGGACTGTTGTTTAGCTCGCTTCCACCGAGGTACGGCTTCAGTATATCTTCGAACTGCGGATGCGCTGCCAGCAAGTCGTCCTTGAGCTTCAGGGGGAGGTGCCCATTGCCGCGATCAGAGAAGACGAATCCCCTGCCATTAGGCTTGTTTCCGAGCGCAGCAAACAGCTCGCGTTGCTGACCAAGCAGCTGTCGCGGCTCTCCGTCCACGTTGCCCGCTAGCAAATACGCACTGACCCTGGCGACCTCAGCTCCATCGAGAGTCACTGTTTCGGGAATAACGTCGCGCGAGACATGCACAACGCTGACGATAACGGCGGCGGAACCCGGCCAGCGCCGACGACGCGTGGCGCTGAAGATCGTACCGCCCGATTGGAGTATCTTCGTGAGCGCAGATTCGCGTGTATCCCCTTGGCCGATCGTATTGGTTGCAATCAAGCCGAAAGCGCCGCCGCGCCTGAGCTCCCTAAATGCCTTGCGAAAAAAGAACGCAACTAGATCACACTTCCCGGCGGTACCCGGGAAAGCAGTCCGGAGAAAGTCTGTGTACCCCCTGTGTGACGATCGAGATAGGGTTACAGAACCAGCGAAAGGTGGATTCCCGACTATCACATCGAAACCTGGATTGTCGCGATCGACTACCTCGGGAAACTCGATCTCCCAATGGAACCCGGCGAGCGGTGGGTCGGCGATCCGCCGGTCCTCGAGGTAGCCGCGGTACTGTTCTGCCTCGCGCTTCATCGCGTCCTGCTCGTACTGCCGGCGCCGCTCCTCTCGGCCTCTCGGCTTGTCTGCCTCGAAGAAGGCCGCGACGACGAGGTCGCCTAGGAGCCGGACGTTCCCGAGTTCGAACTGTGCCGCTTCCCATAACTCGCGCAGCTCCCAATCCGAGGCGCTCTCGTCGGCCGTGCGGATGCGTTGACGGAGCTCGGAGATTTTGTCGAGTGAGTCGCGAAGCCTCAGACCCTTCAGGACCGGCGGGTTTGCCTCGTTCCAGTGGAAGGCCTCGAGCTGCCGGCGCGAGAGACCGACGAGCGAATCCCCGTGCCGGAGCGCGTGGTCGACGAAGGTGAGCGCGTGGTCCTTCGCGAGCGTCACGAGCCAGAGCGACATCTTGGCGAGGTCCACGGCCACCGGGTTGCGATCTACCCCGTAGAGGCAGCGCTGGGCGATCATCCTGCGCGCGAAGACGACCTCATCCTCGTCCGGTGGAAGCGCGGGCAGCTCCCCATGAGCGTGCCACGCCCCAACCAGGGCGTCGCCGAGCTGACGGCACGCCTCGACGAGGAATGCCCCTGAACCCATCGCCGGGTCGCAGACCTTCAGGTCGAGTATCTGCTCAGGCCGCGGCGGTCGACCGTCGTCGCCGCGCAGCCGAGCGAGGATGGGCTGGAGCGTTGTCCGCACGATCGGCTCGGTGAGCGCTCGGGGTGTGTAGTGGGAGCCCGAGCGGCGCCGTTCCTCGCTCGGCTGGAGCACCATCGCGCCCTTCGGCACCAAGTCGGGTGTGGCGGCGGCGTCGATCACGGGCAGAATAGCCGCGTGCAGGTCCTCGAGCGTCGCGGCGCCGGCCGTGGCCTTCTTGACCGTGTCGGTGAGCTTGCGGTCAGCGCGGTCCTGGAGCCACTTGTCGCGCTTGGCCGCGGGCTCGCCCAGCAGCGCCTCGAGGTCCACCGCCGTCGGCGCGCCCTGCTTCTTCTGGGCCTTGATCGCCACCGAGCGGCCGGTCGCGGTCTCGAGCCGGAAGCCCATCATCGTCTCGTAGACCGAGCCGATCTGCTCCACGTCGAGCGCGCGGTAGGAGATGCGCTCGCCGTCGAGGACGAGGAGTTTCTCGAGCGCGCGGTAGATGGTGCCGTCGGGCACGAGCGGCGGCTCGATGCGCTCGTGGATCTGGCGCGCTCCGCCGCTGGGGCGGCCCTCGAGGAACTTGAAGCGGTCGGGGTCGAAGAGGACGCCGTGGCGTTTGGGCAGCCGCATGGCGTCCGAGTCGGCGCCGTCGTGGATCATGCGGAAGAGGACGAGGAGCTGCGCCCAGGCGCCGAAGCGCTGTTCCATCGTGTCCGGGAAGAGCGCGGCGTCCTCGCGAAGGCGCTCGTGGAGGCCCGCGAGCGAGTAGTAGCGCAGGAAGGTCTCGTCCTCGGGCAGCATGTCCCGCTCTTCGGCGTAGAGCAGAAAGACGAGCCGCAGGATGACCGTGAGGAGCGCGCGGTAGACCTCGTCGGGATGCTCGGCGAGTTGCACGCGCAGCAGCTCACCCTTCGAGGCGTCGTGCGCGGCCTGGAAGCCGCGCAGCAGCTCGTAGAGCGCGTGGAGCACCTGCTGGGCCAGGCGTTCGCTGACCTCGTTCTGGAACTTGCGGCTGTCCTCGAGCAATGCGGCGAGGCGCTGCGCACGCGGCAGACTGAGAAGCCGGGGCTGGCCGAGGAGCAGGCGCAGCGCCGTCGAGATCGGCCGCCCTGCCGTCTGCACCATGTCCGCAACGCGGAAGTCGAGCCAGCCCGAGCTCTCGCCGCGCGGCGCGGAGAGGAGGCGCAGCGCGCGGCCGTTGAAGAGAAGGCCCGCGGGGATGCCGGTCTGGCGCAACAGACGCTCCATGCGGCCGTGGGCCGAGGCCTCGAGCTGTCCGCCGGCGCGGACGACGCGGTCCAGGTCCTCGCCGGGCTCGACGACGCGCACGAGGAGCTGCCAGGCGGAGGCACCCTCCTTGGGCTCGAGCTCGCGCACCGCGAAGTCGGGGCGCAGCATCTCGCCATAATCCGGGAGTGGCACTTCGAGCTCGGCCGGGATCGGGCTCGCGGCGGTGCCGGCGTAGGCCTTGGGTGAGAAGCTCCAGTCGAGGACCGATTCCGCGAAGGCGCGGAAGTCCGGAAGGCAGGGCTCGGCCTCCAGGGTGGCCGTGCCGTACCGGGCGCCACGCTCACGAACCACCCGATCCGGCTCGGTACCGCCCGCACTCCCGAGACAGGCCCGAAGGAGCTTCTGCCCCTCGGCGTCGCGCCGGTCGAGGATCGCTCCCGCGCGCACCAGCGCCGGAGCCGAGACCACGAGACCCGTCGGCCGGACGAAGCCGAGCCATTCGAGGTGCGCCACGACCTCAGGGTCGAGTTTGCCGCGGGCCATCAGTTCGACTCCGGCCAGAGGTAGACGAGCCCAACCGGCTCGACGCGCCGCGCACGCACTTCGTAGAACTCTCGGATTCGCTTGGGCTCCTGCGCGAGGTCGCGGTCGAACTGCTCGAGGCGGATTCGCCACGCGCGCATGTCCGATTCGAGCTGGCGCTTCTCCTCCTCGCCGAAGTCCAGGGTGAGTTGGTCGAGCTCGCCTTCGTGCTTAGCGAGTTCCTCGCGCACACGCTCGCACTGCCGTTCGAGGGTCTCGCGCAGGTCCTTCTCCTCCCGCTCGCCGCGCTTCCTGAGCTTATCAATCGCGAGCGCCGCCAGCTCCTCGGCGCGCGGCTCGAGCTGCGGCAGGAGCTCCTCGATGTCGCGGAGCGCTGCGGCGAGGAGCTTCTTCTGGATCGCCTCGCCGAGCAGCTGGCGACGGGCTTCGCCGAGCGAGCGATCGAGAAGCTCGAGCGTCTTCGCCTCTGCTTCCCGCGCGTAGGCCGCGAGCTTCCCCTTCCGCTGAGTCGGCTCGACCCAGCGCGCCGCAAGCGGCACCAGTTCCTCGTGGAGCCGCTCGGCGCCTCGGCCGTAGAGCGACAGGCGGCCGAGCAGGATCACGCGCGGGATCGAGTCCGACGCTTGCGCGAGGCAGGCGCGCGAGAGGTCGTGATGAATGAAGCCCTGCGAGCGAAATCGGGCGAGCAGACGCTGCGCTACGCGCTGCTCGAGGTGCAAGTGGACGGTGTCCTCAGTGAGCACGCCGGCGTCCTCGAAGACCACCGGCCGGATGGGTGCCTCGCGCCGCCAGTCGGCGACCTTCTGGTTCTGCTGGCGCGGCGCACGCAGCGTGTCGAGGGTGGCGGCCCAGCTCGGGTCGGTCCCGGCACGACGGTCGAGCGGCGGGAAAGCCCAGACCGGGCTGCCATGCTCGTCCCGGCTCTCGATGAGTGAGCCGGCTCCCAAGAACTCGAGAGAGCAGGAGAGGGCGTCGCGGAAAGGTGCCGACTCGAAACCAACCCAGTTGCGCGACGCTTCGAGCAGGGTCTGACAACGCTCGATCTGCGCCTTCAGTTCGTCCTGGCGTTCACGGGCGGCCTCGAACTCCTCCTCGGTGACCCACTTCTTCTCCGCGTCGATGTCCGCCTGCTCGATCTCGAGCGCGAGCCGCTCGGCGTCGCGGTGGCGGATGCCCTTGCCGAGGCGGCGCTCGATGTCGTCGTCGATAACCTTCGAGAGGCTGCCGAGTTCCTTCTTGATGGTCTCCGTCTTCCTGACCAGCACCTCGAGCACGCGGTCTTCGACCCGCTGAGTCAACGCGAAGTAATGGCAGCAAACTTTCGCGGCCGGCTGGAGTTTGCGGTCGATGCGCCCATTGCGCTGCTCAATGCGACCGGGGTTCCACGGAAGGTCGAAGTGGAAGAGGTCCGTGCAGTGCGCCTGGAAGTTGAGACCCTCGCGTGCTGCATCGGTGGCGAGCAGGATGCGCAGCGGGTCCTTGGTAGGGTCAGTGTTAAAGCGGCGCTGGACCTCCTTGCGCCGTGCGCCGCTCGTGAGGCCGTCGATCACCTCGATGCGTTCGTCGGCACGATCGGTGCCCTCGATAGCCTGCTCCAGGATCTCCTTCAGGTAGCGCTTCGTCCCTTCGCGATTCTCGGTGAAGATCAGGACGCGGCGGTTGTTCCACTTCGGGAGCGCACCCTTCGGCTGCTTACCGAAGGGCGGGAGATCCGGGCAGAGGTTCGCGCGCATCCAGTCGATGAGCCGGCGGACCTTGGCGTCCGGCAGATACCGCGACTTCTCCGCGATCGCTTGCATTTGATCGAGGATCGCCTGCTCCCGGTGCCAGTGAGCTTCTGCCGAGGCATCGCGGGGGGATTCGGCTTCGGCTGCCGCCGTGACAGCCTCGACGGCCGCAGCCTCCTCGGCCTCCTGCTCCTCGGGCGTCCACTCGCCACGCTCGTCGTCGGCGTCGGGTGCGGTCGTGAAAAGCTGCGCGCTGTCGTCGACCTTGACCGCGCTGACGGCCATCGCCTGCCCCTTCTCCCACTGCCTCGCCACCGTCGCCCGGTGCACTTTGAGGCTGCGGGCGAAGGCTTCGATGGAAGAGAGGAGCCGCTGCTGAAGGCCGACCACGAGGAGGCCGGCGGAGGCTTGCGCCCGGCGCGAGGTGCTCGCGAAGCGCACCTCGCGCGCCGTGCGGTACTCGTCGAGCAGTCGTGACAACGCGAGCTCGGGTGCATCGGCAGGCAGGCCGTCAATGGCGAGGCGTTCGACAACGCGCTTGGGGAACCCACCCTGGACTTCGCGAATGTCCTCCTTGAGCCGACGCACCATAACGTCTTCCAGCGCCTTCTTGCCCCGCACTTGGACGCCGCGCGTGAAGCGATAGGGGTCGAGTAGCTCGAGGAGCGTGGAAAAGCTGTTGGAGTGGCCGTTGTGCGGCGTCGCGGAGAGAAACAGCCGGTGCTCGAAGCGGCCGGTGAGGTCTCGTACCGCGCGGGTGAACTTCGTCTCGATGCCGTAGCGCCCGCCGCTTGACGGCGCGGCGTGGTGCGCCTCGTCGAGAATCAGCAGGCTCCCGGGCAACATCGGCCCGAGCCATTCCCGCATGAGGTCGGTGTAAGTTGCGTCGATCAGCAGGTTGTGCGAGACCAGGAAGCGGCTGTGCGTGCGCCACGGGTTCACGCCGAAGCCTCGCTCGCGACGCATCCTCGTCAGGTAGGCGCGGTCGAGGATCTCGAAGACGAGGCCGAAGCGCTCCTCGAGTTCGGCCTTCCACTGCTCGAGAACCGAGGGCGGCGCCGCGACGACGATCGTCTTGGCCTTCTTCCGCAGGAGCAACTCACGCGCAATGAGGCCCGCCTCAATCGTCTTGCCGAGGCCGGTATCGTCGGCGATGAACAGACTGACGCGCGGCAGCCGGAGCGCCTTGCGCAAGGGCTCCATCTGGTAGGCGTCGATCTTGATCCCGGCCCGGAACGGGGCTTGGAAGAGACTTGGGTCGGTCGCCGTGATGCAGTTCCAGCGCAGGGTATGGAGGAATGCGGCAAACTGGCGCGGAGCGTCGAAGCCCTTAGTCGCGAGATCGCGCCACCCCTCCTCCTCGAGGATCCGGCGGTCGATCTCATAGTCCCAGAAGACGTCCAACGTCTGGCCTTGTGCGTCATCGTCGGCGCAGGCAAGTCGAACGAGCGCTGTCTGACCAGGCACCGCCGGATCGACCACTTCCTCGACTAGCCAGCGCCGTAACCGCACCTGCACCAGATCGCCGGGCGTGGGGGGATGCTCCGGAAGCGAGGGACTGCTCGTGTGCGGTGCGTTCAATTGAGAGTATTCCAGTTCAGCATTCGCGGCTTTGCGTGGCTCACCGCAGGCTGGCCCAACGCCGTCGAAGTACCGGCCCTCGCTGCTTGTCCAGCACTGCGAGAGCAGCACGGTTCACGTCCAAGGACTCGGTGAAGTCTCGGTTCCCTCCCAGAACGCCGTTTGATCTAAGAGTACCCAGCAAGTGCTCGGCGTCGGTAAGTGTCTGCTCGTGTTCTTGCCGCGCCTCGTCGTAGCCCCCGGCCGCCAGTGCATGTGCTTGGCCCCGAAGGGAGTGGAGAAAGTGGCGGAAGGCCGCCTGCTCTGAGAAGCGAACGGAGGACGGCTGCACTCCGTCAAACAACTGAGCAACATAGCCCCCGTCGAGTTGAGTCGGTGGCTTCATGGGATCAAGCACACCCTGCTCGTATGCTACGTCGAGGGAAGGTGTCTTGTACTCCGAGAGCGCCTGTGGGCAGTAGTACCAAGTCGCGCGGCGCCGAATCTCCTCTTCGTAGTCCTTGTTGAACTTCTCTGGCGGGAAAGACCGCACATTCATCCACGTCCCGGAGCAAATGGCGTTCGCGCCGGCGACACGGGCAGCGAGCATCTGATGGTTACAGTAGCCGAGGATCACCTGCGCTCCCCCGAGCCGCAGACCGGCCGTTAGGTCGAGAACATGCGCGAGCCAGATAGCATCTCGGACAAGGTACTCTCCGTTCGGATGCTCGCACACGATGTAGTACCCATCGGCATTCCAGCGAGTGACCTCCTCGAGCAAGGTATTGACCTGCTCCCGGGAGCGAACGGTGTCTGCGCTGAGGGCGAGCGTGGCGTACACCTTGTTATCGCCTGCGAGGCTCCGTGCAGTCGTCAGGAACGACTG
>Ga0137444_1000023_pt1 | contig 12792 bp, 8 predicted proteins | sample EasRivERMGT319_2_FD_102314 | JGI IMG/M metagenome (GOLD analysis project Ga0137444, IMG submission 102314) | Soil microbial communities from meander-bound floodplain in the East River, Colorado, USA - East River MetaG ERMGT319_2 | ecosystem: Environmental > Terrestrial > Soil > Floodplain ... | reverse complement strand
GACCGACATGCATGTCGCGCTCAACGAGGTCGGCATACTCTACGCGAGCGCAGTGTGCCACGACGGCTGGGTAAAGAACGGAACCGCGGGCACTTCCAGGCGCGGCTACTGGACGATCCCGGCACGAAAAGCCGAAGCCGACGACGGCGGTCACGCGTTCGTCATCATTGGCTACAACCGTGAAGGTTTTATCATTCAGAATTCCTGGGGCCCCGGCTGGGGCACGCGCGGGCTTGCGGTCCTTACCTACGAAGACTGGCTCGACAACGCGATGGACTGCTGGGTCGCCCAGCTCGGCGTCGTCACCGATCAGCATCTGGAAGTCGCGGCCTCGCTCTCGCTGCGCGTCGAGAAGAACAAGGTGAAGCTCGCCGCCGACTCGATCCTGCGCGACCGCGAGATCTCGCCGTTCATCATCAATATGGAGAACAACGGGAAGCTATCCGCCAGCGGACTGTTTCGCACCCAGGAGGGCGATGTCAAGTCGCTCGTCACGATGCACGTCGAGTCGGCCCGCAAGGCCTGGGGCCTCAAGGCCGGCGTGCCAACCGATGTCGCGATCTATGCGCACGGCGGGCTGACCGGCGAAGGCGACGCGGCGGAAACGGCGGCGAAGTGGATACCGGCGCTGTACGATGCGCGGATTTTCCCGATTTTCCTGATGTGGGAAACCGACCTCTGGTCCACGCTCAAGAACCGCCTTGCCGACCTGGTCGCTGGCCAGCCCCGTCCAACGGCCGGGCTGGGCGATCAGTTGAAACGCTTCTGGAACCGCCGCCTGGAGCAGCTGCTCGCCATGCCGGGCTCGAGCATCTGGGGCGAAATGAAGCAGAACGCCGACGCCATATCGGCAGGGGAAAAGAGCGGAGGGCGCATCCTGTACGAGTGCGCGAACCAGTCGCCCTGGTTCACCAGGACTCCGGTGCGCCTGCATCTCATCGGCCACTCGGCGGGATCAATCGCGCACAGCCACATCGTGCACCGGCTGTGCGAACGGGGATGGACATTCGATACCTTGAACCTGATGGCGCCTGCGGTAACCGTCAAGCTGTTCAACGAGACGGTAATTCCGCGGCTCAGGGACGGGAAGGTGAAGCGGCTCAACGAATTTCATCTCACTGACGTAGTGGAGCAAGCTGACCCCACGTGCAAGCCGATACTGTACTACACGCGTTCACTGCTCTACCTGGTTTCGGAGTCGTTCGAGCACGGGAAACAAACGCCGCTGGTCGGGATGGAGAAGTACTTCGACCAGCATATCGGCCGGCTCGGGCTCAAGAACGTGAAAACGTGGACTTCGCCTGCCGGCGCGAGCCAGAGCACCACCCACGGCGGTTTCGACGACGACAAGGCTACGCGAGATAGCGTGATCAGCCTGATCACAACCGGCAAGTTGACCACGGCATGAGGCAAACGGCGATGTCGCGATCGGCGCTGGCACCCGGGTCCGGGTCGGGGCCCGGAAAAGAATCTTCATCTGCGCGGCTCGAGCACCATGAGGAAGCGGAAGGTCCTGACTTAAACGCGGTATCGGATACAGGAGGATGAGATGACCGAACGAACGAAGATTTGCATAGATCGCGTCCTGCCGCGAAACCTGATGCGGCTGCAGCCGACGCGGCGCGGTCCGGATCGCGTGGTGCGAGCGATCAATCCAATCGGCACCACGTGGATGAATGGCTCCACCCTGCGCGTGCGATTCATGGGCGGCACTGCGGCACAGCGCGCGATCGCGCGCGAGCAGGCGGGATGGTGGTCGCAGGCGGCCAATCTCAAATTCCAGTTCAACGATGCCCCTAATGCTGACATTCGCATCGCGTTCGACGCCGCCGATGGCGCGTGGTCCTATATCGGCACCGAATGCCGGGATATTCCGTTGAACCAGCCCACCATGAACCTGGGGTTTCTCGATGGCGGCACTGCGGCGCACGAGTTCGGGCACGCGATCGGGCTCGCGCACGAGCATCAGAGCCCGCATGGAGGGATCGTCTGGAACGAAGCAGTCGTGATCCAGGAGATGGCGAAGTCGCCTAATTTTTGGGACGCGGACACCACGCGCCACAACATCCTGCGCAAGTACGCCGCGAACCAGGTCAACGGCACCGCATTCGATCCCGACTCGATCATGCTCTATTTCTTTCCTGCCGAGTGGACGCGGAACGGCGTAGGCACCGAGGCGAATGAAGTGCTTTCGCGCCTGGACAGGGAATTCGTCGCCGGGGCGAAGATGTACCCGGGCCGGGGCCCGACCGTGGCCACCGCGACCGGATTGGCGGTGAACTCGACACGGCGCACCCAGGCCTCCATCGGCAAGGCGGGCGAAGAGGACATCTTCAAGTTCACGGCGGACCGGGACGGGCGTTACGTGATCGACACGAGAGGACCGACCGACGTGGTGATGAAGCTGTTCGGCCCGGGCAGCGAGACTGCACTGATTGCCGAGGATGACGACAGCGGCGTCGACACCAACGCTCGCATCACTGCCAACCTGGTCGCGGGCGGCTACTTCATCCAGGTGAGGCACTACAACACCCGCAGCGGGATGGGGAACTACACGGTGAAGGTGCGCAGGGTATGAAGGCACACAATCAGCTCGCATACGATGTCTACTTCACGTTTCGGGAAATTGAGAATCTCGCTCCGACTCTGATGGTGCAACAAGAGCGTCCAGTCATGCTGGGCATCCGCGTTCGCGGCGGCGTGAACAATGCAGCGGCGCGGACGCGGCGGGAACGGGGCTAGGGTAACTATTCCGGGATCTGGAAAAGCTCACTCCGAAGGGAGCGAACCATGACAACACCAAGCGAAGACGGCGCCAGTCAAAACCGGCCACTGGACTTTGACGCGGTACTCAAAACGGAAGGCGACGCAGGTTGCCGACCGCCCGGCCAGTCGCTTGGACTTGCGTTTTCGGGCGGCGGTATACGCAGCGCTACCTTTAACCTTGGCGTGATCCAGGCGCTGGGTGAACTGCGCTTGCTGCGCCGCTTCGACTACCTCTCGACAATCTCCGGCGGGGGCTATATCGGGGGCTGGCTGTCGATGTTCATCCGCCGCCGGGCCGGGGGCGACGTCGGCCGGGCCGAGGAAGAGCTCGAAAAGCGCGACGGCGGCCTGGAGAATCCCGCGATCCGGTTCCTGCGCTCCTTCAGCAACTACCTCACGCCGCGAGTGGGCATGAGCGCCGACACGCTCACCGCGGTGGCGACCTACTTGCGCAACCTGCTTCTCTCCTTGAGCGTGCTAATCACATTCCTCGGCGCGGCGCTGATCCTGCCGCGCATCGTGGTGCTCGGCGAGAAACATCTGTCGTCGTGGCAAGGCTTCGAGCGCGACCTCGGATACGAGGCCATCATGTTCGCCCTGCTGCTGGTCACGACCTGTATCGTGGCCCTCAATCTGTTCTACCGGCCCGCCGGGAAGGGGATGCGCTGGCCCTGGTATACGCACTGGATCTGCCTCGTCGGCCTGGTCGACCTGCCGGTCGTCGCGGGGGCAGTGACCGCCACGAGCTACTACATTCGGGCGTTCGAAGGGAACCCGCCCCAGGCCCAGATCTGGATACCCTATGTCATGCTGGTTTACGTGGTCCTATGGCTCGTCGGAGTGATCGTCGCCCGCCTTTACCCGACCGAAGCGAAGCACGGCTTCACCCGTATGGGCCTTTCGACGCGGCACGTGCTGTGGTTCCTGGCGTTCCTGTTTTTCGCATTGCTGGCGGGTGCGCTGGGCGGCGCTGCGCTGTTCGGGGTAGCCAAGGCGATCGCCGCGATGCCCGAACCCGACCGGCTCTGGGCGGCGGCGGTGTTCGGCCCACCGGCGATCATCATTGTCTTTCTTCTCATGGTGGTCGCGCACGTCGGGCTCATGGCCCGCAAGTTCACCGAGAGCGACCGGGAGCTCTGGAGCACGCTCGGCGCACGGCTCCTCCGGATAGCGGTGGCGTGGGCCGTCTTCTTCGCGATCGCGCTCTACGGACCCGCCGCGGTGGGGTTCGCCAACGAGTGGGTGGCGGGGGCGGGTGGCGTTGCCTGGATCGTCAGCACCCTGTTCGGCGTCTTTGCCGGAAACAGCAAGGCGACGGGTAAACCGGATTCCAAGCCCTGGATTGAAATCCTGACGCGGCTCGCTCCGTACGTATTCATTCTCGGATTGCTGATCCTCCTCTCCTGGAGCGTGCACAAGGCGCTGATCCTGAGTCACGAAAAATTGACGGGTTCAGGGGCCGTCGCATCCGTTCCGCAAACTGCGGCCACCGTTCAGCCCGGCATCTATCTGCACGCGACACCGACGCCGGGCGCGCCGGTCGTGACGGTACGGGAAATCGAGCGCCCGAGCACGTGGGATCAGTTCCTCGCGCAAGCGCGCGGCGAATACCCGAACCTCAAGGCCTGGTTCGATCCGGTCTACGCGCTTCCGCTGATCCTGGCCGGAGCGCTCCTGGCCACGCTACTGCTGACGTGGCGGATCAACATCAACCTGTTTTCGCTGCACCATTTCTATCGCAATCGGCTTACGAGGTGCTACCTCGGCGCCACCAATGACAACCGCCAGGCGCACCCGCTCACCGGGTTCGACCCCGAGGATGACGTGCGCCTGTCGGAGCTTCGGAAGCAGAAGCCGCTGCATATCCTGGGCACGGCGATCAATCTCAATCGCGGCAAGCAGCTCGCGTGGCAGAGCCGGCGCGCCGCCTCGTTTGCGTTTACGCCGTTCCACGCAGGATACGAACCGGCGTCACGCCAGGTAGTTGGCGGCTATCGGGATACGGGGTTCTATGGCCTGGACTCGGACGGCACTTCGATCCAGCTCGGCACGGTAATCGCGATCTCGGGTGCGGCTGCCAGCCCGAACATGGGATACCACACCTCGCCGGCGGTGGCGTTCTTGTTGACGGTGTTCAACGTGCGTCTGGGCCACTGGTGCGGCAATACGTCCGATCGCAGGGCCTGGCGCTGGCGCGATCCACTGTTCAGCTTGCGCTATTGGTGGGCCGAGCTCACGGGCAGCGCGGACCAGAATTATCCCTTCGTCAGCCTCAGCGACGGCGGGCATTTCGAAAATCTCGGTATCTACGAGCTGGTGCGGCGCCGCTGCGGCCTGATTCTCGCGAGCGACGCCGGCGCCGACCCGAAGTACGCCTTCGACGACCTCGCCGAGGCGATGCGCAAGTGCTACACCGATTTCGGGGTGGAGATCGTGTTTGACCCCAAGTTCACGGTGGACGCGATCCGTCCCGAACGCAAAAGCAAGCTGGGTGAGCGTCACTATGCGATCGCCAAGATCATATACCCGGACAAGACACCCTCCGCCATCCTGATCTACTGGAAATCGTCGCTCACCGCCAACCTGCCGCCGGACATCATGAACTACCGGCGCACCCGAAAGGACTTTCCGCACGAGACGACCGCGGACCAGTTCTTCGACGAATCGCAGTTTGAAAGCTATCGTCACCTCGGCTACGAAGTCGCCAAGCGGTCGATCACGGCGATGCGCGAAAGCGGCGAGCTTCCCGAGGCGCTGCGATAGGTAGCCAGACAGACACACGGGTCGGAGGAAATTTGCCATGTCAAAGCCAATTGTCTATTGCGCCGATGGCACCTGGAACGGTCCCGGTCAGGACGAAAACGACGATCGCGAACCCGATCCAACCAATGTTTACAAGCTTTTCGTGGGGCTTGCCGGCCAGCCGGCCACAGAAACGCGCGATGCCGACGAGCAGGAAAAAGAGCTGCGGCAGAACGGCCGGAGCGTGCAGGTCGCCAAGTACGTACACGGGGTGGGTGACTCGCGCAATCCCATCAAGAAGCTGATGGGCGGCGCGTTCGGGGCCGGTACGATCTCGCGCATCGTGCGCGGATATACATTTATCTCGCGCAATTACGAATCGGGCGACCACATCGTGGTGGCCGGATTCAGCCGGGGAGCATACACGGCACGGGCGCTGGCTGGATTGATTGTGTCGCAGGGCGTACTGGCGAAACGCCTGACCGGCGACAAGACGCAGGCGTACCGGTACGGCGCCCAAGCGTGGTATCGCTATCGCAAGACCTCGAAACGACCGGGGCTCCTGCCGCGCCTCGTCGAAGTGGCCGCCGATCTGCCGGCGTTCCTGTCCCGGGACGAACTCACGGCGAACGATCTGATTCCCGTGGAGCGGATCAGGGCCGTTGCCGCGTGGGACACTGTCGGGGCGCTGGGAATTCCGAGGTACACCGAAGACGACCGGGTCGACGCCTTCACGTTCACGGATGCGCGCCTCAGCCCGAAAGTGGACCGCGGGTTTCACGCGGTCTCACTGGACGAGCAGCGTATCGATTTCACTCCGACCCTGTGGGATCAGGCCGACAACGTCGCCCAAGTGGCGTTTCCCGGCGCGCACGCCGACGTCGGCGGCGGCTATCCCATCCAAACCGGCGAAAGCGGACTGTCGGACATCGCTTTGGACTGGATGACCGAACAGCTGGCCGGCGTAGGCGTTCAATTCGATGATCCGGTCTTCACGCCCTTTCGCCCGGATTCCGCGGGGATTGCGCACAAGCCCTGGCAGCATCCTCCGTTCAATGCGCCGGGCAAGGCTGCGCCGCGAGATCTGAACGGAAAGGGCATTGAGGCACACGAGTCCATCGGCAAGCGCATGAATGCGGGCCCGGTTACCCACGAACCCGGCGAGCCCCCCGCCCCGTACGTGCCCACGAACTGGCAGCCGTAGGCGTCTGCAACGAAAAGAGATTGCGATGTCCAACATCTGCCACCTCTGGGCACCTCTGTCCCTTCTTGGTATTGGCGTCCTGACGGTCGTCGACCAGGACGAAGAACCCGTGCCCCGTGCATGGGGACATGGTGCCCCTGCCTTGGTGGTCCTCCACGAGCGGTGGCAGGGGTGTCGGGGAAATGGCTGGCCGCATCCTACCCGGACAGCCCGGCTTCCCTCTGGAGCCTGGACCTGCGGGTCTGGATGGAGCAGGCCTGCCGGATTGCCAATCGCGAACTAGAGCCCAACGAATGGCGCGAGATGGTTGGTCCTTTTCCCTACGAAAAAACCTGCTCCGTCGACGGCTCCGTTGCTTCTCAGAGAGGGCCGCTCGGACGATAGCCCATTTTGGAGCCGTTTTCCGTCGATGGAACGTACGTTTTCGGACCCCGGTTTGCTAAGTAAGAGGTTGAACCGGAAGCGCGCGGAATTGCGGTTCCAGTCACCCTTGGCGAAAATCATCGCGTTCTGCTCCGGCGACCCGGCTGGAAAGTAGATGACCGACAAGCGCATCGGCGGCATTCAGTGCCGTATAACGGGTGCGACACGCGGTATTGTTCGCTGGGACGCGATTACTTCTGAAACGCCAGCGAACAGAACTGAGAAACGCGCTGCGCCGACGTCCGCAGGAACAACGCGAACGAACGTCTTTTCGTTATCTGCCCGTCGAGCACGTCGAGCGCCGCGGCGTGAAACCGGCGGCGGGTGCGGTCGGGGCCCTCGAGCAAGCCCAAGCCTGGAATTTGCACCGTTTAGATCTTCATCTGATTCCGTCCACGGAAGCAGACGAAGCTCAACGGAACATCGCCTGCACCGGGACACCGGGGCATGACTCCGTTGCTGCCACCGTACTCGGATCGTCGGGTGGAATCGGCAGGCCCGGGCACTGACAAGCGTACGGAATCTCCGGCGAAACCCACTCGCTCCATTGCTTGCGGCTCATGTTGCGGGTCAGCTTGGCGCAGACTTCGTCGGGCCAGGCCTTGGGGGCGGGCCATAGGCGCACGGAGCCCCCGCCGGCCGAGACAAAGCGTGTACCGTCGGCGCTGTAAGCCACGCTACTAGCCCCGCGCTTGCTGCTTGCGAGCGGAACACCGATTGCCTGGCCGGTCCTGGCATCCCACAGGCGCATGCCATCGCTGTGGCCGGACACGATGCGTCTGCTGTCGGGGCTGAAGGCGATGCTATCCACCACACCTTTGAGGCCGGCAAGCGGATCGCCGAGCGGATCGCCGATCAGCCGCCCCGACTTGGCGTCCCACAAGCGCAGCATGCCGTCCAGACCGCCGGAAGCAATCCGGCTGCCGTCTGGACTGTACGCTACGCTATTGACCCCGCTCCGGTGACCTCCCGTTAGCGGCTCGCCAATCGACCTGCCGGTATGGCCATCCCAGAGGCGCAGTGCTTTATCGTTGTTGCCTGAAGAGACTACGCGATTGCCGTCAGGGCTGAACGCCACGCAGTTCACCCAATCTGTCGAGCCCACATGCCCTTGGCCGATCTCCTGGCCGGTCTTCGCATTCCACAGTCGTATGCCGTCGTAATCACTGGACGCAATGCGGCTGCTGTCGGGGCTGTAGGCTACGCTGGCCGCGCTGTCGCGGCTCGCGATCGGGTTACCGATCAGTTGGCCAGTCGCGGCATCCCACTGGCGCAGCGTCTTGTCGTCACCGCTGGATACGATGCGGGTGTTGTCGGGGCTGTAGGCCACACTGATGACCGCCCTGTCATGCCCCGCAAGCGGAGGAATGATCGGCTGGCGCGTCCTGGCATCCCAGCGGTGCAAGGCGCCTTCCGAACCACCGCCGACGATACGGCTGCCGTCGGGGCTGAAGACGACGCTTGCCACACCCGCTGTTGGCCCTTCGAGTGGCGCACCGATGAGCTGGCCGATCTCCGCGTCCCACAGTCGCAGCGACTGGTCGCGGCCGCCGGCGGAGACGATGCGACTGCCATCGGGGCTGTAGGCCACGCTCCAGGGCAAGTCCCGATGCCCTTCGAGCGGGGCAGCAATCGGCTTGCCTGTCCCGGCGTCCCACAGACGCAACGTATGGTCCCCATTGCCGGTAATGATATGGCTGCCGTTGGGGCTAAAGGCGACGCTTGCAACCCCGTTTCCAAGTCCCTTTTGCGGGTCGCCGATCGGTTCCCCGGCGTTCGCGTCCCACAGGCGCAGCGTGCCATCGTTACTGACCGAAACGAAGCGGCTGCCGTCGCGGCTGTAGGCCATGCTTGTCACCACCTGCGAGTGTCCCTTGCGCGGGCCGCCGATCGGCTCACCGGTCTTGGCGTCCCACCAGCGCAGGGTGCCGTCGAGCCCGGCCGAAACGATGCGGCTGCCGTCAGGGCTGTAGGCTATGCTCGCCACCCCTTTGTCTTGCCCCTTGAGCGGCTCGCCAATCGCCTGCCCGGAAAGGCCGTCCCACAGTCGTGGCTTGCCTTCGAGCCCATCCAGCGAAATGATGCGGCTGCCATCGGGGCTGAAGATTACTATCGTCACCCATCCCCTGTGTTCTTCGGGTGGCCCGCCAATGGGCTGGCCCGTCCTGGCGTCCCACAGCCGAAGGGTCCTGTCGCTACTGGCCGAGACGATTCGGCTGCCGTCGGGGCTGTAAGCCAAGCTTGTTATTCCCCCTTTGTGCTTGTCGAACGAGACAGCGATCGGCTGGGCGGTATTGGCATCCCACAAGCGAAGCGTACCGTCCCCGCCGCCAGAGACGATTCGGCTGCCGTCGGGGCTATAGGCTGCAGTCGTCACGGCTGCCGGGGCCATCATGAGCTTGACCAGGTTCGGACGCTGCAACAGCCCGGCCAGCAGGCCGCCGTCCGCGTCGGCGCCCGGCGCGATGCGATTTGCGGCCAGCAACTCGAGCAGCGCGCGCTCATCGCCGCCCGCTCTCTGGCCGGAGAGCCTGGGCTGCGCCTCGGCGATGAGACGTAGCGAAACTGCGCGTCGCAACTCCGCGCGTGCCCGCTCGGCGCTGTCGTTGGCCATCTTCGTGGCAACACCCAGGGCGATGGCTAGCATGGCAAGACTCGTCACGACGGCGCGAACCACCCATCGCCAGCCGACATTCGACTTGAACCGGGCCGGCGCGGTAGCCAGGCGATCGACGAGTGCCTCGCTGGCGATGCCGTTCCGGACGGCTTCCGAAGACTCATCCAGCCATATCCTGTCCTGGAATCGCAGCCAGCTCTGCGCGTTTTCCGCGAGCGCCGGGTCCTGCAGCGCGCCGCCCACGTTGATCGGGATCACCGGCCTCGAGGGGTGCCGGCGCCTGAATTCCTCGACTTCCTTGCGCATCCAGCGCGGCCTTTCGACCGCGCCGTGGTTGGCGATAACTACCAGCGTCTTCGAACGCTGCAGGGCGGTGCGCAGGCTGCCGTCGAGCTCGTCGCCGGGCGGTGCTTCGTCCTCGCTGAAGAAGACGGTGAAGTCGCGCTCGCGCAGACGGCGCGCGAGATCGGAAGCATAGCTCTGCGTCCCTCGCGGCGGCGCCCCGAGGGCGAACGAGATGAAAATGTCATAGCCAAACGCCCGGGAGGCGAAGCTTCGCTTCGGCCGTGTCGGACCCGAGCCATTCGATTTCACGCGTGGTTGAACCATCAGGTGTCGCTGTTTCGTAGCCTACTCCACCCGAAGTAGATCGGGGCATTGCCAGACGCTTGGGTTTTCTCGGATCTATTTAATTAGTCGCTTGATGGCTGCCTCTGCATTGACGATCAGTCGGCCGCTCGTGATTCCTTCCTTCGAGAGTTCTTTTTGAAGCTGCCGGTACGACGCCAGCGCGCCGGCGAGATCGCCGCTGGCTTCCTGCAACTGAGCGAGCATGGCGAGGTAGTTATGGAACTTGTCCTTTGGCAGTTGACTCTCCGGGTAAAGCCAGCGAAACGTGGCGAGGTGATCCGCCGCCGGGAGCGCCGACAGAAACCGGAATTCTTCATGATCGTTGAGGAGCCGGTCGTAATAGATGTTCCAGAGCCTCCACGTGTCCGAACGATCCGCAGCGCCAGCCGGCATCGCCTCGCCCTTCTTCCGCATATCATTCGCGATTCGCACGGCTTCGCTTTCCAGTTCCGGGTCGCGTACCCACAGCAGCGCGGAGATCTGCATGTGGCGCACGTACTCTCGCTTGCGGCCGGATTCCAGGGCGACGGAAAAATGCTCCTTGGCTTCCGCAAGCGGGCCTCGTTTCCTCAAGATCTCGAATCCCCACATGGCGTGTGCGAAGACGTTTTTTGGATCAGCCTCGATCGCGCGGCGATAATGCTGCAAGGGATCGAGCCCGCCCACCCCTTCGCGCAACCGGAAAAAGTCCGCCCATCCCATATGGGCCGACAGATCCGCGGAACGTTGGCCCTGCCGAGCGGCCGCCCCACGTGACAACACCGGAAACACTTTGTCGGCGATGTTCTTGAGGCTGCCGCCCAACTGGCTGCCGCGGGCGTTTTCGAGCCACTCCATGGCCAGCCGCTCCCAAGCGTCGATCAGGTCGGTGGACTTGGGCTGGCTGGCATTTGCTTGCGCGAGGGCATCCCATGCGCCGGCGTAGTTCCCTGAATCGGCCAATAGCTGGCTTTGCTTCAGGACCGCCGCCACCTGCCGGACCTGCTCGCGCCGGTCCAAATGCCAGGACAGCGCCTGCCACACGCCGCCGGCCAGGAGCAGCGCAACGAGCGCCAGGAGCGCCAATCCCTGTGGCCTCAGAAACCAGTGCCACCATGGCGCGGCTACGCGGGCGACTTCGGCGGTGACCTCGGCCGCAATGTCCCCCCGTGGCTTAAGCATCGTGACCGCGCGCGCGAACGCGGGAATGGCGTGTTTGGGAGTCTGATCGACCAGGACAGGAAGCAGGTGTCCGGCCGGATGTCCCCATTTTTGTTCTGCGAACTTGAGCTCCGTGAGGGTGTATCGTCCATCCGTAACGGCTTCACGGCTGATGAGGAAGATGAACAAATCGCTCTCTTCGATCGCGGCGCGTATCCGCGCATCAAAGGTTTCCCCCGGCGGCAGCGCCGAGCGGTCGCGAAAGACGGAATGACCCTCACCCTTCAGCGACAGCGCGATGCGTGTGGCTACTTCGTCCTGCTCTGAAGAGTACGAAAGAAAGATGGTGCGCTTCATTGCTCCGGCCCCGGCCGTCACTCGCTGACACTGTGCGGCTTCGCGCCGTGATCCGTCAAGGGCGCGCAGCGCGCGGCGGGAAACGTAAATGGGGCCCCGGCAATTTTGACGACAACTGAATAAATGGAGAAGTCAATGGCGGCGGAGTACTTGAGCCCAAACAAATATTGTGATGTGCGGCAGCGACACCATGACGCAGACCGACATCGATCGGGGAATCGTGAACGTCGTGATCGGCTTCGCGCCGCTCAAGCCCGCGGCGTTGATGCTCCGCGGCGCGGAAGCCAAAACAACGTCATCATCCGGGCTGGCAGTCGTTGCCGCGAGCCGGGGCATTGCCGAGTGCCGGGAGATTTGATCCAGATCAGTACGCCACTCGGCGCGCGGACGTAAAAAGAAGTCGCTTTGTGCTGTCAATGAGTATCCGGCGCCGCACCCGGGTACTGCGTGGCGCAAGGTACCAGGGCCGGTGAAGCGATCCTTTGTCTGGCCCAATCAGCCTCCTTCAGGGGGTTGACGCGAAGCCGGCCGGGCCGAGTGCCCCGGTACCCCGAGCGGGTCCAAACGGCGGTGCGTGGTAAGTGACGGCCGGCGCCGGAACCTTACAGGTGTCCGGCGCTTCTCTTTTCGGATTGAATCGTGAAACCCTGATTTACCCACCCGGCGCGTGATTAAGTAGAATTCCGCCTGGCCATTGCATCGACGCCAGGAACTGCCGTGAAAGGCATTACGTATGCTTTCTTCGTGACCGAGACCGAGTATTCGAGGCTCCAGGCCGCGTGCCCGGAGGATTTCCCTTTCGACTATGCGCAATTCTCCGCGCGCGTGGATCGGACCATCAAAGAGGCGGCGCCCACCGTGGCCATTGAAAAGGTATACGTCAGCGTCGAGCAATTCCTGGCCTGGTGCGCCG
>Ga0137444_1000021_pt1 | contig 12900 bp, 9 predicted proteins | sample EasRivERMGT319_2_FD_102314 | JGI IMG/M metagenome (GOLD analysis project Ga0137444, IMG submission 102314) | Soil microbial communities from meander-bound floodplain in the East River, Colorado, USA - East River MetaG ERMGT319_2 | ecosystem: Environmental > Terrestrial > Soil > Floodplain ... | reverse complement strand
CTCTCCGACCACCTCATCGTTCGGGTCACCGCCGACCCCGGGGAGAGCTTCCTCGACCGGATGATCGCCATGATCGAGGGAGCGGCGCGGCAGAAGACCCCGAACGAGATCGCGCTCACGATCGTGCTCGCGGGGTTCAGCATCGCGTTCCTGATGGTGTGCGTGACCCTCCAGCCGATCGGGAGCTACTTCGGCGTCGTGGTCGACGTCCCGACCTTGGTCGCGCTCCTCGTCTGCCTGATCCCGACCACGATCGGCGCGCTCCTCTCCGCGATCGGGATCGCGGGGATGGCGCGGCTCGGCGCGAAGAACGTGCTCGCGATGAGCGGCCGCGCGGTCGAGGCGGCGGGGGACGTCGATGTCCTCCTCCTCGACAAGACCGGCACGATCACCCTCGGCAACCGCCAGGCGAGCGCCTTCCTCCCCGCTCCCGGAGTCGAGGAGAGCGCGCTCGCGGACGCGGCGCAGCTCGCGTCGCTCGCCGACGAGACCCCGGAGGGGCGCAGCATCGTGGTGCTCGCGAAGGAGCGCTACGGATTGCGCGGCCGCGAGATCGAGAAGATGCACGGGAAGTTCATCCCGTTCACCGCCCAGACGCGCATGAGTGGCATCGACCTCGATGGCCGCCGGATCCGCAAAGGCGCGGCGAGCGCGATCGAGAAGTGGATCGAGGGGCAGGGGAAGACGGTCCCGTCGGCGGTCCGGCAGGTCATCGACGAGGTCGCCCGCTCGGGGGGCACGCCGCTCGCGGTCGCCGACGGCGACCGCATCCTCGGCGTCGTCCACCTGAAGGACATCGTGAAGGGCGGGATCAAGGAGCGCTTCGGCGAGCTCCGCCGCATGGGGATCCGCACGATCATGATCACGGGGGACAACAAGACCACCGCGACCGCGATCGCCGCGGAGGCGGGGGTCGATGACTTCCTCGCCGAGGCCACCCCCGAGGCCAAGCTGGCGCTGATCCGCAAGTACCAGGCCGACGGGCACCTCGTCGCGATGACCGGGGACGGCACCAACGACGCCCCCGCGCTCGCGCAGGCCGACGTCGCCGTGGCGATGAACAGCGGCACTCAGGTCGCCAAAGAGGCCTCGAACATGGTCGACCTCGATTCGAACCCGACGAAGCTCATCGCCGTGGTCGAGATCGGGAAGCAGCTCCTGATGACCCGGGGATCGCTCACGACCTTCAGCATCGCCAACGACGTCGCGAAGTACTTCGCGATCATCCCCGCGATCTTCATGGGGGCGCTCCCGTACCTCGCCTCTCTCAACATCATGGAGCTCGCGTCCCCGCGCTCCGCGATCCTCTCCGCGGTGATCTTCAATGCCCTGATCATCCCGGCCTTGATCCCGATCGCGCTGCGCGGGGTGAAGTACCTGCCGATCGGAGCGAACGCGCTCCTCCGGCGGAACCTCCTGATCTACGGGCTCGGTGGCTTGATCGTGCCGTTCGCCGGCATCAAGGCGATCGACCTCGTCATCGCCGGGCTCGGGCTCGCTTGAGCCGCGACGTCGCCCGGGAAGGAGAACGGACATGAAGGACCTGATCGCTTCGCTGCGTCTGGTGGTGTTCAGCCTGCTCGTCTGCTGCGTGGTCTACCCCGCAGTGCTGCTGGCGTTCGGCCGGGTGGCGGCGCCCCGCAGCGCCGAGGGGAGTCTGATCGTGGACTCCGCGGGGCGAGTCATCGGCTCGGAGAGCCTCGCGCAGGGATTCACTCGGCCCGAGTACTTCTGGCCGCGCCCATCCGCCGTGGACTACAACGCGACCGCGACCGGCGGCTCGAATCTCTCGCCGGCCTCTCCCGAGATCGCCGACCGGGCGCGCGGGCTCATCGAGCGGTATGCGCCCGCCACGGGGGAGCGCGTCCCGGCGGACTTGGTGACCGCCTCCGGGTCCGGCATGGACCCGCACATCACCCTCGCCGCCGCGCGTTTCCAGATCCCTCGGGTCGCCGCGGCTCGCGGCCGGCCGGCCGCCGAGATCGAAGCGCTCATCCGGGAGAACACCGACGTCCCGAGCCTCGAAGTGTTCGGGGGCGAACCGCTCGTCCACGTTCTCCGGTTGAATCTCGCGCTGGATCGCGCAGCGCGGAACTGACCACCGCGCCCGAGCGGTCGCGTGGAACCGCCTGTCGACGCGCTCGACGGCGATGGGGGCGCCATCCACCGCGACCGTTCCCGCGCCTCGGAGCGGCGTTCCCGCGGGTGGCAACGCGCTCCCCGGTCGGAGCGCCGGATCCGGAGGGAGACGGCGCCCGGGGCCGTGGCACGCGCGGTGCACTCGGACGGCCGAGAGGATCTCGACCCATCGGCCGCGCCCCGGCGAGGAAGTCCACCGGCCGCGGCCCAGGACCGTGCGACCCGCGTCCCCGGAGGTCACCATGCGTACTCTCCGTCACCGGCGCGGGGTCATCCGCGCCGCGCTCCCGTCGTTCCTCCTCCTCCTCCTCCTCTTCGCCGGCGCGGCGAGCGCCGAGCTCACCCCCGACTGGATCGCCTCGCTCCCGATCGGGACCTCGCTCTCCGCGGGGGTCTCGGGGATGACGGTCGATGCCGCTGGCGTCACGTACGTCACGGGCACCACCGGATCATCGGGGCCCACGAACGTCTTCACGGCGGCGATTGCCCCCGACGGCGCGATCAGCTGGACGGCGACCTGGAACGGCCCGGCGAGCGGCTACGACCAAGGACGCGGTCTCGCGCTCGGCCCCGGCGGCGTCCTCTGGGTCACCGGCAACACCGCCGGCCCCGGGAGCTACGCGAACGTGCTGCTCCTCGCGTACGACGCGGCGACCGGCGCGCTCCTCGACACCGTCCAGCACTCGAGCGGGCCGTTCACCTCGGAGCACGGCGCGACCGTGGCGACCGACGCAGCCGGGAACGTGTACGTCGGCGGGGGCACGGTGGGGGACGGGGGGGACGCCCTGATCCTGAAGTTCGACCCCGCCGGGCAGCTCGTCTGGAGTCGGGTGTGGGATGGTCCGGCCGATGCCCCCTTCTCGCAGGACTCGGTGCTCGAGCTGCTCATCGACCCCGCCGGGCGGCCGGTCGCTCTGATCCACGGGGTGATGGCCTCGCTGCACCCCGACTACGTGGTTCTCGTGTGCAGCGCGGCCTCCGGCGCCACGGTGTGGCAGGCGACGTGGGGAGTGAACGGCGGGGACTCCCCCCGCGACATCGAGATGGATGCGAACGGCGACTTCATCGTGACCGGCACCGGGCTCGCCGCGGCGGGGAATCGCTACGGCACGATCAAGCTGCGCGGGAGCGACGGACAGCTCCTCTGGCAGCAGTACGATGGCACGGGCTTCGAGAACCGCCCCGCGTGCCTCGCGATCGATGGTCAGGGCGGGGTCGTCATCACCGGCACCATCGACCCCGACGGCGACGAGTCGAACTCGAACGACAACATCTACACGGTCCGTCGCGACGCCGGCACGGGCGCGCTCCTCTGGACGCACCTCTACGGCGCGAACTGCATCGGCTGCTACGACGCCGCGGCGAGCGTCGTCGCCGACCCGGCGGGAAACGTCTTCGTCGCCGGCACCACCATCTCGCCCCCCTACTCGGGCGATGCGATCACGCTCGTGCTCGATGCGATCACCGGCCTCGAGATCGACCGCGGCATCGTGGCGGGAGCGTCCGCACCAGTGCTCGCCTACCCGCGGATGCAGCGGTTCGATCCAGCGTTCGGGATCCTCGACGGCGGCCAGTACTACGATGCGAACACCGGGGCGATCGAGATCTTCGTCTTCCGCTACGCGCCGCTCGCCGGCGGGCTCGGCGCCTATCGCCGCGGCGACGCCAACGGCGACGGGGGAGTCAACATCGCCGACTCGATCGCCACCCTCGCTGCACTCTTCGCGACGGGGGCCGGCTTGGTGTGCGCCGACGCCGCGGATGCGAACGATGACGGCAACTTCGACATCGCGGACCCCATTCGCACGCTCGAGTGGCTCTTCGGTTCGGCGACCCCGCTCCCGGCGCCCTCTCCGGGGTGCGGAGTGGATCCGACGGCGGATCTGCTCGACTGCGCGACGGGGACGGGGTGCCCGTAGGGGCCGGATGGGAACGGGGACAGACTCGCCGCCGGGGGCGCGTCTGTCCCCTCCACTCGACTCCCGCTCCCCGAGCGGCGCGGGAGCGGGGGAGGAGATCGAGGCCGGGGCGGCTCGCGACGCACTGGACCTGACGGGTCGCCGCCCGTAGGCTGGATCCCCTCCCCAGCCGGAAGGCGGTGACCGATGAAGTGGCGTATCGGGATCGTGTGACTCGCTCTTCTCCTCGCGCTGCCGGTTTCGGCGAGCGCTCCGGGTGAAGATCAGCGGGTCGCGGAAGCAGAGAGAGCCGTCGCGGAGCTCGAAGCAGGCTACCGCACCGCGCGCGACGCGATGCAGGAACGCCTTACGGCGATGCGCGAGGGCGAAGAGTACAAGAAGGCTCGGGAGGCGAAGGACTTCGACCAGCTCGGCAAGTTGACGGAGGCGATCACGAAGCCGGTGATGGATGAGTGGCGGAAGAAGTTCGCCGACGCCACCGTGCCCTTCGATGGCTCCGAGGGAGAAGTCGTCTTCGCCGCCGCCCTGATGAAGAACTACCTCGTCGAGGATCCCGCCGAGGTCATCCTCACGACCCTCGGCGAGCACCCGAAGAGCTCGCGGCTCGGACCTATCCTCGAGGCGTCGCCGCGGCTCGCGCGGTCGGACAAGAAGGCCGAGCTCCACGAGCGGCTCGCTCGGGTGATCGCCGAGAACCCGGACGTCACGGTCCGCGCCCACGCGCTCTTCGCGCGCGCCGAGGCGACCCGTTACGACCAGGAGGCGACCGACGAGCAGAAGGCGCAGGCGGATTCGGACCGCGCCGCCGTCCTCCAGCTCGTCCCTGAGTCCTCGATCCTCTCGATGCGCGTGCGCGGCCCCGAGTTCGAGAAGACCCGCCTCCAGGTGGGGATGACCGCGCCCGAGGTCGAGGGGCCGGATCTCTTCGGGAAGACGATCCGCCTCTCCGACTTCCGCGGCAAGGTGGTGATGCTCGACTTCTGGGGAGACTGGTGAGGTCCCTGCCGGGCGATGTACCCGCACGAGCGGTCGCTCGTGGAACGCATGGCGAACCGTCCCTTCGCGCTGGTGGGAGTGAACAGCGACACCGATCTCGAGAAGCTGCACAAGCGTCTCGTGGAGGAGAAGATCACCTGGCCGAGCTTCTGGTGCGGCGAGCCGGGGACCCGCGGCGGGATCCCGAGCCTCTGGAACGTCACCGGCTGGCCGACGATCTACTTCATCGACCACGAAGGGGTGATCCAGGAGAAGTCGGTCGGCTCTCCGGATGACCTCGACGCGATCGTGGACCGGCTGGTCGCCGCGGCGGAAGAGGCGGCGAAGAGCAAGCAGTAGCGGAAGATCGGAAGAAGATGGCGTGGGAGGGGGCCGGCACGAGACCGGGCAGGCCCGAGTGTCTGTCCCCTCCCACACGACCGTCTGCGCGAGATGCCGCTCGGGGAATCTCGGTCCTCGGTTCGGATCAGTCTCCCGATTCCCTGAGCCCGGTGTCCCACTCGGTATCGCACTGGGGACAGCAGTAACGAATCGGGTCCCCCGCGGCTCTGTTCCGGATCGTCGGTGGTCCGAGTCTCCGCCGGCACGAGGGACAGCAGTACGCGCGGAACACCCAGAGATCCACGATGATCCAGATCACGAGCCACGCGACGAAGAAGCCGGTGGCGAGCCAGAATGAAGTTCCGAACCGCCCCCCATCGCGCCAGAGAACCACGAAGGCGGCGAGCGCCGGGACGAACAGCAGCGTGCTCCGGAGCACGTAGCGCTTCTTGAAGCGATCGTCGAATCTCCGTGGACTCATCGGAACGCGACGCCTCTCCTCCGGGTTGGGGATGTTACCAGCGGGGTGAGCTCCCTCGAGCCTTGGCGTGAACATCGAGGTGGACGGGGACTGGCTCCGACTCAACGGACGGGGACAGGCTCCGGCGGTACTCCGCCGGTGCCTGTCCCCTCCCCCGTGATCCGGGCTCGGACGCACGGCGGCGCTCACGCGTCGAGAGGGAAGACCTCCCACCGAGCATCGTCGCGGGTATGGCGGGGGAGGGGACAGGCACGCAGTCGAGTACGACCGCGAGCCTGTCCCCGTCCCGCATCCCGCGAGCCCGCGTCTGCGGAAGGCGACAGGCTCCGGCTTCGCGGACCGGGACAGGCTCCGGCGGTACTCCGCCGGTGCCTGTCCCTTCCCACCCCACCACCCGGACGAAGCACGAGCCTGTATGCCCACGCGGCTCGACGGCGGTCACCCCCTCAGGGCTTCTTCGGTTCCGCCCCGTGATCGTGGCCGTCCCCCTCGTGGTGCCCTTCGCCTTCCGCGTGCGTCGCGCACTCGCCGTGGCCGACGCAGCGGAGCTTCGCGCCTTCGCGCGCCCACAGGTGCGTTCCGTGACCATCGGTGGTCACAAAGTACTCGGTCGAGCTCTTCACCGGGGTCGAGGCGGCCTGCCCCATCACGAGCGCCGCGGTGAGGGTGAGCGCGACGCCGAGGGCGACTCCGGAGAGCGGGAAGTTGCGGATACGAGCCTGCATCGGGACCGTCCTTTCATGCCCTGGGTTCGGATTCGAGAACGGGATCCGGCGCGGATCCCGTGAAAATGCGATAGAGCGCCGGCAGAACCACCAGCGTGAGCAGCGTGCTCGAGATCAGCCCCCCGATCACCACCGTCGCGAGAGGGCGCTGCACCTCCGCGCCGGTCCCGGTGGCGAGGGCCATCGGCACGAACCCAAGCGACGCGACGAGCGCGGTCATCAGCACGGGCCGCAGGCGCGAGAGACACCCCTCGAAGAGAGCGTCGTCGCGCGCGAGCCCCTCGCGGCGGAGCTGCTCGATCGAGCTCACCATCACGAGCCCGTTCAGCACCGCGACCCCGGAGAGCGCGATGAATCCGATCGCCGCCGAGATCGAGAAGGGGAGCCCTCGCACCGCGAGCGCCACGATCCCCCCGGTCAGGCCGAGGGGCACCGCCGTGAAGACGAGGAGCGCGTGCTTCGCGCTCCCGAAAGTGCCGAAGAGCAGGAGGAAGATCAGGAGGAAGCACACCGGCACGACGACGGTCAGCCGCTCCTTCGCCGCGACGAGGTTCTCGTACTGGCCGCCGAAGTCGAGCCAGCCGCCCGGGGGGAGCGGCACCGCCTCGAGCCGCTCGCGCGCCTCGGCGACGAACGATCCGAGGTCCCGCCCGCGCACGTTGCACTGGACGACGATCCGCCGCTTGCCGTTCTCGCGGCTGATCTGGTTCGTTCCCTCGGCGACCTCGATCCGCGCGAGCGAGCCGAGCGGCATGAAGCCGATCCCGTGATCGCCGGCGATCCCGTCGATCCCGCCGCCGATCGAGGTGTGCCCGAGGAACTGCTCGGTGTCCTCGACGAAGGGGAGTGGGATCGGAAGGTTCTCGAGAGTGGAGAGTTGCCCGCGGAGGTCGTCGGGGAGCCGCACCAGTAGGTCGAAGCGCCGGTCCCCCTCGAAGACGATCCCCGCCTCGCGCCCTCCCATCGCGGCCGCGACGACGTCCTGCACGTCGGAGACGCTCAGGCCGTAGCGCGCGATCGCGCTCCGGTCGATCTCGACCGTCATCACCGGGAGCCCCGTGGTCTGCTCGCTCTTCGCGTCGGCGACGCCGGGGATCGTGCGGAGCACGTCGAGCACTCCTTCGGCGCTCGCGCGCATCGCGTCGAAGTCGTCGCCGTACACCATCACCGCGACATCGCCGCGGACCCCCGCGATGAGCTCGTTGAAGCGCATCTGGATCGGCTGCAGGAACTCGTAGTTGTTTCCCGGGATCGAGGCGAGGGTCAGCTCGAGGAGGCGGACGAGCTTTCCTTTCCGCCCCTCGAGCTCCACCGCGCCGTGTCCGTGGTCGTCGTGCCCTGCATGCTCATCGCCGGGCCCTCCGCCGTGCGCCGCCTCCGCCGCTTCCATCGCAGCACCGAGCGCGGCGATCTCCCGGTCGATCTCCTCCTCGCTCCGCCACTCGGAACCGTCCTTCAGGATCATGAAGGTGTCCGAGACGTTCACCGGCATCGGATCGGAGGCGAGCTCGGCGGTCCCGGTCTTCGAGAAGACGAACGCGACCTCCGGGAACGACGACACCACTCGCTCTACATCGTGCTGCATCGCGGTCGACTGAGTGAGCGAGGTGCTCGGGATCCGCATCGCGTGCATCGCGATGTCCTTCTCGTCGAGGGTCGGCACGAACTCCTGGCCGAGCCCGGAGAAGAGCGCGAGCGAGAGCCCGAACGCGAGGAAAGCGCCCCCGGCGACCGCGAAGCGGCGCCGGATCGCGACCCGGAGGAGCGGCGCGTAGACCGCCTTCGCGACGCGGATCGGAGGGATCTCCTTCTCGCGCACCCGTCCGCGCACGAAGAGCGCGACCATCGCGGGGACGAAGGTGAGCGACAGGACGAACGCGCCGATGAGCGCGAAGATCACCGTCATCGCCATCGGGTGGAACATCTTCCCCTCGATCCCGGTGAGCGCGAGGATCGGGAAGTAGACCGTGATGATGATCGCCTGCCCGAAGACCGAGGGGCGGACCATCTCCTTCGAGGCGACCAGCACCGCGCGGAGCCGCTCCTCGAGCCCGAGCGGACCCCCGAGCTCGACCTGGCGGTGGGCGAGGGTGCGCAGGCAGTTCTCGACGATGATCACCGCGCCGTCGACGATGAGGCCGAAGTCGATCGCGCCGAGCGACATCAGGTTGCCGCTGATGCCGGTCTTCACCATCCCCGTCGCGGCGATCAGCATCGAGAGCGGGATCGCCGCGGCCGCGATGAGCGCGGCGCGGATGTTGGCGAGGAGGAGGAAGAGCACGGCGATCACCAGGACGGCGCCCTCGAGCAGGTTCTTCCGCACCGTCGAGATCGTCTCGTCGACGAGCTTGGTGCGGTTCAGCACCGTCTTCGCGCGCACCCCCGGGGGCAGGCTGCGGCGGATCTCCGCCATCTTCTCGTGCACGGCGGCGGCGACGGTGCGGCTGTTCTCGCCGATGAGCATGATCGCGGTGCCGACCACCACCTCCTCGCCGTTCTCGGAGGCGGAACCGGTGCGCAGCTCGCGGCCGATCCCGATCCCCCCGGGCGCGACGACGTCGTGGACGTGGATCGGCACGCCGCCGCGGGTCGCGATGACCACCTCGCCGATCTCCTCGATCGTGGCGATCCGACCCGTCGCGCGCACCAGGTACGCCTCGCCGGCGTGCTCGATGTACCCCGCGCCGGTGCTCGCGTTGTTCCGCTCGAGCGCGTCGATCAGGTCGGTGAAGGTGAGCCCGTAGGAGACGAGGCGGAGCGGGTCGGGCTGGACGTGGTACTGCTTCACGTACCCGCCGATGGCATCGACCCCCGCGATCCCCGGGACCCCCTTGAGCTGCGGGCGGATGATCCAGTCCTGCACCTCTCGCAGGTACGCGACCTGCTCGAGCGCGCTCGCGAGGCGGTGTCCCTCGGGAGTGAGGTACTCTCCTCCCGCCTGCCATCCGGGCTCGCCGTCCTGCCGAGGCGCCCCCTCCCCGCGCGGGTGCTCGTACTCGACGGTCCACATGTAGACCTCGCCGAGCCCGGTCGCGATCGGGCCGAGGATCGGCTCGGCGCCGGGGGGAAGGCTCTCGCGGAGCTCGCCGAGGCGCTCCCCGACCTGCTGGCGGGCGAAGTAGATGCTGACGTCGTCCTCGAAGACCGCGGTGATCTGCGCGAAGCCGTTGCGGGAGAGGGAGCGCGTGTACTCGAGCCCGGGGATCCCCGCGAGGGCGTTCTCGATCGGGAAGGTGACCTGCTTCTCCACCTCGACCGGGGAGAGGGAGGGGATCATCGCGTTGATCTGCACTTGGTTGTTCGTGATGTCCGGTACCGCGTCGATCGGGAGGCGGAGCAGCGAGTGCGTGCCCACCGCCGCGATCGCGACCGCGAGGAGCAGCACGAGCCACCGCCCGCGGATGCTGGACTTCAGGATACTCTCGAGCATGCCGCTCTCCCGGGTTCCGTCAGTGACTGTGCTCGGCGGTGCTCTTCCCGAGTTCCGCCTTGAGGATGAAGGAGCCCGCGGAGACGAACGGCTCTCCCTCGACGAGCCCTGAGGCGATCGGGACGAGCCCGCCGACCGTCCTCCCGGTCGCCACCCGGCGCACGGCGAAGGCGTTCTCCTCCCCCGCGACCGGCACGAAGAGCGCCGGCTGGCCGTCGATCGTCTGCACCGCCGACTCCGGCACCGCGACGACCGGCGCGGGATCGGGGAGCGCAGGATCTCCCGCGACGATCTCGACGAGGACGAACATCCCCGGCTTGAGCGCGAGCCCCGCGGCGGGGATCTCGATCCGCACCTGGGCGGTGCGGGTCGCGGTGTCGACGAAGGGGGAGACGAAGGTGATCGCGCTCTCGATGCTCGCTCCCCCCGCGCCCCCGGTCCGCACCCAGGCGCGCGACCCCGCCGCGACCTCCGGGATCCGCCCTTCGGGGATGTCGGCGAGCACCCAGTAGCGCTCGGTGTTCGCGAGGACGAGGAGCGACTCCTGCTCCGGGTCCACCATCTCGCCGAGGGTGACCTCGCGCTGGACGACGCCCCCGTCGATCGGCGCGACGATCGTCGCGCGTGGGTCGAGCTTCCCACCCGTCGCGAGCGCGTCGATCGCCCCGTCGGTCATGCCGAGGAGCGAGAGCCGATGGCGGGCGGCGTCGGCGGCGGCGCGGGCGAGCCGCAGCTCCGCTTCCTGAGCGCGGAACTCCGCTTCGCGTCGCTCGACCTCGGTCCGGGAGATCCCCTCCGACTCGGCGTGGAGCTGTCCGGCGCGCTCCCATCCCGCGCGCGCGAGCGCGGCGGCGGGCTCGGCGATCTCGGCGGCGACCCGCGCGCGGAGGAACGCCGCCTGCGCCTCGCCGAGATCGGCGCTCTCGATGACGAGGAGCGGGTCCCCCTTCCGCACCGCGGCCCCGACGCGCACGCGGATCTCGACGATCCGCCCCGCGAGCGGCGAGCCGACGTGCGCCATCGCCTCGGCGTCGAACCCGACCCGCGCCGGTGCGACGAAGGTGGGGCGGAGCATCCAGAGGGAGGCCTCGGCGATCGTGACGCCGTAGCGTCCGATCGCGTCGGGGGTGAGGTGGACCTCGTCGGCGTGGTCGGCGTGGTCCGCGTGATCGGCGTGGTCGTGCTCGTCCGCCGCAGCGGGGGGGGCGCCACGCGCGCCCGGGGGGCGGTCGCAGCCGGCAGGGGTGCCGAGCAAGAGCGCGGCGAGCGAGGCGATGAGGATCGTGCGGCAGGAGGTGTGCGCGGTCATCGCGGGGCTCCTTCGCGGAGTGCGGTCGCGGGCTCGGAACCGGAGCCGGAGCCGGAGCCGGAGCCGGAACCGGAACCGGAACCGGAACCGGAACCGGAACCGGAACCGGGACCGGGACCGGGACCGGGGGGCGCTACGGCGACCCCCGCTCCGCCGACCGCCCTTCGGAGGCGGAGCTCCGCGATCGTCACCTGGCGCTCGAGATCGACCCGCTCCGCCTCTGCGGCTCGGAGATCGCCCTCGGCGAGGCGGAGCGCCGTCGCATCGGCGCCCCCGAGGCGGAGTGCGCTCTCCGCCTGCGCGCGCCGCTCCTCGAGGAGCGGGAGCCACTCGGAGCGCACCCGCTCGAGGAGACTCCGGGAGCGCGACGAGTGCTCGAACGCCCGGCGCACATCCTCGACCACGCCGCGGCGCGCGGCGACGAGCGCGTGGCGCGCCTCGATCCGCCGCGCCTCCGCCGCGTCGCGGCGAGCGCCCCCGGCATCGAAGAGGGGGATCGGGAGCGACAGCTCGGGCCCGAGCTCCCACGGCTCATCCCCCTCGGCGGAGACCCCGAGCGAGGTCCCGTCGAACGCGTGCCACGACGCGAGCGCGCGGTCATCGCCGAGCGCGGCGAGCTCCGCCGAGAGGGCGAGCAGCTCGGGACGATGCGCGAGCCCCGCCGCGATCCATGCCGCCTCGTCCGCGGCGGCGCCCGGGGGCGCCCGCCACAGCTCGACGCGCCACTCCGCGCTCCCGGAAGGCTCCCCGATCCGACGAGAGAGCTGCAGCCGCTCATCGCGGAGCTCTTGCTCACGCCGCGCGATCTCGAGCGACACCTCGACGAGCGAGGCCTGGGTGGCGAGGAAGTCGCCGCGGGTTCCCTCCCCGAGCGAGAGGCGCGATCGGGCGATCTCGGCGACCTCTCCGAGCGCGGAGAGGCGGCTCCGGAGGACGACGAGGAGCGCCTCGAGGGCCTGCACCGACGCGTAGCGCTCCTCGCAAGTGGTCACGACGTCGAGCGCGGCGGCGACGGCATCCGCGGCGGACGCGCGGAGCCGATGGTCGGCCGCGTCCGCGCGCCGAGGGCGCGTGAAGATCGAGAGGATCTCCTGAGCGAGAGTCGCCTCGACCGTCGCCGAGCCCCCTCCTTCCGGGAAGCGGAGCGCGACGTCGAGCACGGGGTTGGGGAGAGCGCGCGCCTGCTCCGCCTCCGCGAGCGCGAGGCGCACGCGGGCGAGCGCGGCCTGCATCCCCGGATCGCTCGAGATCGCGCGCCGGGCGGCATCGGCGACCGTGAGGAGGTCGGGCGCGACCTGGGCTTCGTCGAGCGGCGCTCCCTCGGTGCGGAAGGTCACGGCCTCCGGGACCCCGCTCGCCGCCGAGATGGCCGACTCGACCTCGTGCGCCGGCGGCGCGCCGGCGCAGCCGGGGAGTGCAAGGATCGCCGAGACCGCGAGGAACGGCGCGAAGCGCTCCAGGAACGGAATGCGAGATGGATGCATCGGATCTCTCCCACGAAGTGTCCCGGAACCCCGAAACGGGGAACGACGACGCTCGAGTGGGAGGAGCGATACGAGCCGGCGGGAGGAGAGCGCAGG
>Ga0137444_1000017_pt1 | contig 13443 bp, 2 predicted proteins | sample EasRivERMGT319_2_FD_102314 | JGI IMG/M metagenome (GOLD analysis project Ga0137444, IMG submission 102314) | Soil microbial communities from meander-bound floodplain in the East River, Colorado, USA - East River MetaG ERMGT319_2 | ecosystem: Environmental > Terrestrial > Soil > Floodplain ... | reverse complement strand
TCTCGTCGAGGTCGGCGAGGGGTTCGACGCCGCCGATGACTGGATCGAAGCGCAGGCGGGGTGGGGGGACATCGTCGTCACCACCGACATCCCGCTCGCCGCGCGCGCGCTCGGCAAAGGGGCGTGGGCGCTCTCGCCGAAGGGGAAGATCTTCGACGAGGACTCGATCGGCGCGACCCTCGGAGTGCGCGAGCTGATGAGCCATCTCCGCGACCAGGGGAGGATGACCCCGGGGCCCGCGCCCTTCACGGTGAAGGACCACTCGAAGTTCCTCGAGAAGCTCGATCAGGTGGTGCACCAGGTGAAGAAGGCGGAGAAGCGGCGGGCGTGGGAGGAGGGCGCGGCGGGGGGCTCGGCGCCGGAGATCGGAGGCGCGTAGGGCGTCCGGGGACAGGCTCCGGCCGTACCCGGCCGGTGCCTGTCCCCTCCCCCTCGATTCCTGCTTCGCGGAGAGAGCCCGGAGGTGTGCGAGGTCCCCTCCCCCTCGATTCCCGCTCCGCGGAGAGTGTGCGGAGGTGTTTGCGGTCCCCTCCCCCTCTTCATCGTCGAGCGCGCGGATGAACGCAGCGAGGCGGATGAGGAATCGAGAAAGGGCCGCGCACCCCATGCGCCCTTCGATTGCGTTACGGGTATGGCGGGGGAGGGGACAGGCACCGACGGGGTACCGTCGGAGCCTGTCCCCGTCTCTCGAGCCTGTCCCGAACCACGTTCGCTGCGAGAACGAGGCTCTCTACCACTCCCACCCGAGCATGAGGCACACCAGCCCGCTCCCGATCCCCAGGAACGCCACGTTCTGCCCCGGGCGCAGCACGCCGCGTTCTTCGGCGATCGCCGCGGTGATCGGGAGCGATACCGTGCCGATGTTCCCGAGATACGGGTACGTCACGAAGTCGCGCTCCGCCGCGACCCCGATCGCCGCGAGGATCCCGTCGCGGTGCGCGGAGCCGACCTGGTGGCAGATGATCCTCCCGACCTCCTCGCGCGACCACCCCATCGCGGCGAGGAAGCGCCGCCAGGTCTCGGTGCCGAGTGCGACGCCGTGGCGCATCACGCCGACGGAATCCGTCGTCATCCGCTCGATCCGCACCCCCGGGCGCCCCTCGGGGTCGGGGTGGACCCCCCAGCGGCAGAGGTCGTGGTGCTCGGGAGCGGCGGTCGCGACGCCACCTCTCAACCTTGGCCGTCGCGCCGCGCCGGGGAGCGCGTCGTCGCGCGAAAGCAGCACCGCCGCCGCGCCCGAACCGCCGGTGAGGGTCGCGAGCGCGGAGACGTAGCGCTCCATCGACGGCGTCGCGTTCAGTTCCGCGATCGTCTGCTCGACGATCTCGCGCGCGCTCTCCGCGGAGACCACCAGCCCCGCCTCGATCTGGCCGAGCTCGATGCGATTCGCGATCTCGAGGATGCCGTTCATCGTCCCGAGGCAGGCGTTCGAGAGGTCGTAGAGGGTCGCGTCGCTCCCGACGCCGAGCCGTGCCGCGACCGCGGTCGCCGTCGCCGGCTCGTACCCCTCGCGGCAGACCCCCGAGTAGATGAGCGCGCCGAGCCGCTCCGCGGGGAGCTCCGCGCGCGCGAGCGCGCGGCGCGCCGCGGCGGCGGCGGCATCGGCGAGGCGCGTCCCCGGCGGCCACCAGCGGCGCTCGTCGATGCCGGTGAGGTGCGCGACCTGCCCGCGCGGGAGCGCGAGGGCGCGGTAGAGCGGCGCGAGGCGCTCCTCGAGCTCCACGGTGGTCACGACGACCGGCGCGAGCTCGAAGCCGAGCGCGGCGAGGCGCACGCGTTCGTAGCGGGCGACGCTCACAGCACTCCTCCCGGGAGCTCCGATGCGATCTCGAGCGCGAACCCCTTCATCGCGTAGATCCAGAGTCCATCGACGACGAGTCGTCCGTCGGCGACGAGGCGCCGGCGCGCGGGGTCCTCCGCGCGCACGACCGCCTCGACCGTCACCCGCTGGCGGTGCCCGAGCACCTGCCCGCGGTAGGTCCACTCGTGGGGGACGCCGAGGGCGAGCGCGGGGCACTCCCCCGCGCGCGGGGGTCCGAAGCGCCCAGCGAGCGGGATCTCGAGGAGCTGGAGGAAGGACTCGAGCCCGAGTGACCCCGGCCACACCGGGTCTTGGTGGAAGTGCGCGCTGAAGAACCATGCCGCGGGGTCGACCGCGATGCTCCCGCGGACCGCGCCGAGCCCCGCGGGCCCGCCGCGCGGATCGAACGCGTCGAGACGGTCGACCATGCGGAAGCGCGCATCGGGGCCGCGCGGGTCCTCGGGAATCCTCCGGGGCGGCGAGTCGGCGCGATCGGCGACCGGGAACCCCGCCGGCAACGCGTCGCGGATCCCGACCTGGTTCGCGAGCACCGCGCGGGGGAAGAAGCCGAAGTAGGTGGTTCCCTCGTAGACGACCCCCTCGGCGTCGCGCACGGAGAGGGAGAAGTGCTCGATCAGCATCCCCCCCGACGCGCTGTGCCCCGTGAGCGCGACCTCGGTGACGAGGCGGCCGCTCGTTCTCGTGACCGGTCGGTGCTGCGTCGCGCGGCCGCCGAGATTGCGAAAGTGCAGCGGCTCATCGGTCGTGAGCGCAGAGCCGCAGTATGCCGCGAGCCACCCGCACGGCTGGAGCGCGATCTCGAGGAGCACCGCGTAGGGCATCCGCGCGCGGCGCGTGGCGTCGAAGAACCAGGCATCGGCGGGCACGGCGTACTCGGCGACGCAGCGGGTGCCGTCGCGCAGCTCCCACGGCGGCCCCTCGACTGCGGAGATCCCGTCGATGAAGCAGTACGGTGGCGCCGGCAGGCGCGCGATGAATCCGTCTTCGAACTTCCGGTAGCGATCCCCGAACGCCGCGGAGGGCTTCCCGAGCGCGAATTCGAGGATCGAGGCGTGGTCGTAGAGGTAGCGGGGGGGGAGGGCCTCCGCGATCAGGACAGGAACGGGTTCCGGCATTCGGACGGGGACAGGCTCCGGCATGCGGACGGGGACGGGCTCCGGCATGCGGACGGGGACGGGCTCCGGCGGTACTCCGCCGGTGCCTGTCCCCTCCCCCGCGATACCCGCACGGAAAGCGAAGGGCGCAGCTGTACCAATCCTCCCCGACACATCGGACAAGAGACTCGAGTGAGGAACGCCCCTCTCCGTCGGGTGCGGGTATGACGGGGGAGGGGACAGGCACCGGTCGGGTACGACCGGAGCCTGTCCCCGTCCTGGGCCCGGAGCCAGTCTCCAAATCTGCTCGACCCTCTCCTCCGAGAACCCCGCCAGCCGCACCGACAACCCCTGCATCGCGACGATCTCGCGGCCGTCGACGAGCATCCTCGCCTCGGCGATCACGGTCGGCTCCGGCGCGAACGCGATCTCGCGGATCGACACGTCGTAGCCGACGACGCGCGAGCCCGGCACGACCTGCCCGCGGCAGCGCAGCCGCCCGGGAACCCCTGGGACCGGGTGCGCCTCGACCTCTCCCTCTTCGCCGACGAAACCGAGCCCGAGGAGGAGCACGCGCAGCGTGTGCAGGCAGCACTCGTACATCAGCGTCCCCGGCATCACCGGGTCGTCGGAGAAGTGACAGGTGAGGAACCAGTCGTCGTCGTGGACGTCGAGCTCTGCGGAGATCCTGCCGAGCCCCCACGCGCCGCCGGTCGGCTCGAGGCTCGTCACGCGGTCGAGGAGATGGAGCGCGGGAAGGGTCGCCGGTCGCGCGACGGGGAGCCCGCGGAAACGCTCGCCGAACGCCGCGACGAGGTCGCCCGCGCGGAGCGCCGCGAGGGCGCGCTCATCGAGCGCGGTCGCCGCGATCCCCGACGGATGCGTCCAGCCGGCGGGGGCGCGCGGCGGCGGGAGCGGCCGGTGCCGCGGCTCGACGATCCCGCGCCCTGCCGCGAGCGCAGCCTCGGTGAAGAACCCCGCGCACCCATCGCGCATCGTGAGGACGAGCTCGCCATCGATCGTCGCATCGAAGCGGAAGCGGAAGAGGAGGCTCCCTCCCTGCTCGAAGAAGCGCTCGATCCGAATGTCGTAGCGGATCGTCTCGCCCGCGCGCGGGAGCTCGCGGTGGAAGGTGATCTCCGCATCGAGGAGGCGGTAGACCGCGAGCCCGCGGGTGCGGAGGTCGGCGCCGAGCCACGCGCAGAGGAACAGGTCCGCCTGCCCCGCCTCGACCGCGATGCAGGTCGGCGCGAGCCCGGCGTCGAGGTACCACGCGCCGGGGTGCACGTCGTGCTCGGTGATGACGCGCCCGCTCCCGAGGGAGAAGGGCTCCCCTTCGACCGCGAGGATGCGATCGACGAGCATCAGCGGCTCGTCGGGGAGCCGCACGCGCGTCGGGAAGGAGTCGATCGGGGCGAAGCGCGGATCGCGAAGCGTGCGAGCGATGGAGCCGCGCGCGAACTCGAGGCACCGGGAGCGGGGGAGCCAAGCGGAACCGTCGGCGGAGTGGGGGACGGAGCCGGAGCCGGGGCCGGACCCGGGGCCGGAACCGGAACCGGAACCGGAACCGGAGCCGGAGCCGGGGCCGGTGCCGGTGCCGGGGCCGGGGCCGGAGCCGGAGCCGGAGCCGGAACCTGAACCGGAGCCGGAGCCGGAGCCGGAGACGGAGCCGGGGCCGGGGCCGGGGCCGGGGCCGGGGCCGGGGCCGGAACCGGGGACGGTGACGGAGACGGGGACGGGGACCGGGACGGGGACGGAGGCGGGGACGGGGACGGAGACGGAGCCGGAGACGGAGGCGGGGACGGCGCCGGAGCCGGAGCCGGAGCCGGGAACGGAAACGGGAACGGAAGTAGAGCTCGGGATTGGCTCCGGAGTGCGGGCGGGGACTGGCTCCGGCCGTACTCGGCCGGTGCCTGTCCCCTCCCACCCCACCGTTGGCGCGGGGAACATCTTCGTCTCCCATCCGCCGGCGGCGAGGCCCGCGATGAGTGTTCGCTGACGCTCCGCGAGCGCGGCGAGGGCGACGCCGTGGGCGCGGAGGGAGGCCGTGGCGGCTGCGATGAGAGTGGGGAGGGGTGCGGTTCCGGCCCCGAGCACCATCGCATCCCGACCGCCTTCGCCCTCGGCGGGGCAATCGAGGGGGAAGGGACAGGCACCGGCCGAGTACGTCCGGAGCCTGTCCCTGTCTGCAGCCCCGGCTCCGGTCTCGGCTCCGGCTCCGGTTCCGGCTCCGGCTCCGGCTCCGGTTCCGGCTCCGGCTCCGGCTCCGGTTCCGGCTCCGGTTCCGGTTCCGCCACCGCTCCCGCTCCCGCCTCCGCCTCCGGTCGTCCTCACCGGCCACGCCGGCAGCCTCGGCGCTTCCCCGCCGCTCTCCACCCGCACCGCCCCCGCGATTTCCATCCGCGGCTCATCCACCTCCCCGACCACGAACCCCACGTCGATCTCCGCGCGCTCCGCGGCGAGGGTGGCCGCCACCCTCGCGAGGGAGAGCTCGATCGGCTCGCGCGCGCGCTCGAGGCTCACCGCTCGGTGGGGGCGCTCGCCGAGGATCGCCGGGCAGAGCCGCGCGAGCGAGCTACCCGGCCCCGTCTCCACGAAGAGGCGCGCGCCGCGCGCGTACGCGTTCTCCACGGAGCGGCTCCAGTCGAAGCCGTGGAGCGCCTGCGCGGTGATCGACTCCGCGACCGATTCGGTGGAGAGCGGGTGCGGCGCGCCGAGCGCCGGCGACCACACCTCGATGCCATCGGGCGCGTGCACCGGGAAGCGGTGGAGCGCGCGGTACTCCGCCGCGACCTCCGCGACCACCGGCGAGTGCACCGTCGTCACCCCCTCGACCGCATGGAAGCTCGCGCCGAGCGCGACGACGAGCGCGTCGACCGCGGCGGGCTCCCCGCCGATCACGCACTCCGCGGGGGCGTTCACGATCTGCAGGTACACGCGCTCCCGCCCCGCGAGCGCGCGGCGCACCTCGGCAGCGGAGCGGTCGACGATCCCGGAGCGCCAGCGCGCCGCTTCCCCTGCCGGGAGGCGCCAGTGCCGCGCGGCAGCGTGGCAGGGCCCCGCGAGCTCTCGGGTGAAGAGTTCGCTCCCGAGGAGCCGCGCGAGCATCCCATCGCGGTCGCGCCAGACCCCGAGCGCAAACATCGACGCGGTCTCGCCGAGCGAGTACCCGAGCGCGGCGCGCGGGCGCACGCCGGCGAGACGGAGCAGCTCCGCTGCGGCGGCCGCGACCGTCACGTGGCCGAGGATCCGCTCGCGCTCGTTCGGCCGGAAGGGCTCGTCCCAGAGCGCGGCGGTGGGGAGCTGGCTCGCGAGGCGCTCGCAGGTCTCCTCGAGAGGGCGCCAGGTCGCGGGAAAGCGCGCGAGGAGGTCGCGCCCCATCCCCGCGAAATCGTTCCCGCTCCCCGGGAAGCAGAGCGCGACCGGGCCGGCGCGCCCGAGCGGAGTCGGCGACGAGAGCACGGTCGCGCCTCCTGCGCGATCCCGCTCCGCCTCGGCGGCGGGGATCCGCCCGAGGAGCGCCGCGCGAGCGGACTCGATCCGCCGCGCGAGCTCTCCCGAGCGCGACGCGACGAGCGCGACCGCGCGCGCGCGCCGCCGGTCGAGCGGGTGCGCATCGAGGAACCGGCGAGCGAGCCTCGCGACCGGCGCGTCGGGGGAGGGGGGGATCATCGCGGCGAGCGCGTCGAGCCCGCGGAGCAAGTCTCCGAGCCCATCCCCCTCGACGACGAAGAGCCCGGGGCGGCCGTCGACGGAGCGGAGAACGGAACCGGAACCGGAGGTGGGGTGGGATGGGACAGGCACGCGGGTGAGTACACCCGCGAGCCAGTCCCGTCCCGCGCTGTCAGCGTCGAAACCGGAGCCGGAGCCGGAGCCGGAACCGGAGCCGGAGACGGAGCCGGAGACGGAGACGGAGCCGGAGACGGAGCCGGAGACGGAGACGGAGACGGGGACGGAGACGGGGACGGCGACGGGGACGGCGACGGGGACGGAGCCAGAGCCAGAGCCAGAGCCGGAATCGGCGTCCCCTTCCCGCATCACCACATGCGCCGCATTCCCATCGATCCCCATCGCCCCCGCAAGCACCCGCCGCGGCCCATCCCCCCGATCGACGATCCACGGCTCCGGCCGCTCCGACCTCCGAGTCCGCCGCGCGAGCTCGCGCCCGCTCTCCCGCGTCCGCTCGCCGCCGGGGAGCGCCGGCAAGGTCCTCTCGGAGAGCGCCGCGATCCCCTGCAGCACCGCGACGAGGCTCGCGGCGGCGCCGGCGTGCCCGACTCGCTCCGCGGCGCTCGCGAGATGCGCGGGGCGCCCCGGCCGGCCGAGGCGCGTCTCCGCGAGCGCCGCCGCCTCCGCGGCGTCCTCCTCGGGCGCGCCACTCGTCCCGGCGATGACGAGGGAGATCCGGTCGCCATCGACCCCGGCATCGGCGAGCGCGCGCTCGATCGACCGCCGGATCGCGGCGCGGCTCGGCGAGGGGGGCGCGATCCCGCCCCCGGATGCCGTGCCGAGCCCTTCGATGAGCGCGAGGATCTTCCGTCCGTCCCGCATCGCATCCCCCCGGCGCGCGAGGACGAGCGCGACCGCCCCCTCGACGAGCGCGGGCCCCTCTCCCGCGGCGGAGAACGGTCGTGCGCGCCCATCCGGCGCGGGCGCGACGATCCGTGCGCGAGAGAGCTCCGAGCGCACGTCGCCGCCGAGGTCGACCGCGCCCGCGACCGCGAGGTCGATCTCACCGCGCTGGAGCCCGCGCACCGCGCGCTCGAGGGCGCGAAACCCGGAACACTCGTCGCTCGAGATCGTGTACGACGGTCCTCCCGCGCGGAACTCGCGCGCGGCGCGGCTCGCGACGATGCTCCCGAGCGAGCCCATCACGCGGCTCGCGCTGAGCGGCTCCGAGAGCGTATTGGCGAGCTCCTCCGCGAGGCGCTCTCGCTCCGCCGGCGCGAGCTCGAGCCCGGCCTCCGCCGCCCAGCGCTCGACCCAGAGCGGCGCGAGCCAGCGGAGGTGGAAGCGGGTCGAGGCGAGGTCGAGCGCGATCCCCGCGAGGACCGCGCCGCGCTCGCCGAGCTCCGGCCGCTCGCCGAGTCCGGCGTCGGCGAGCGCGCGGCGCGCCGCGTCGAGGAAGAGGAGCTGCTGCGGCAGACAGTCGGCGAGCTCGGCGGGGGGGATGCGGAAGCGTCCCGGGGGGATCGCGACCGCGCCGACCCGGCGCGCGCGCGGCGTCCCCGCGCGCTCCGCGCCGCGGCGGAACCAGTCGCTCCCCTCGACCCCGAACCAGCGCGGCGGGAGCTCCGGCAGCGCGGGACCCTCCTCGCAGAGGAGGCGCGCGAGGCACGCGCGGTCCTCCCAGGGACCGAGCCGCGCCGCGGCGCCGATCACCGCGATCGGCTCGCGCGAGCGCACCTCGATCGCGGGCTCCCGCGCCACTGACGGAGCGCGCGCGAGGTTCGCGGGCGCCTCCTCGACGAGCAGATGCGCATCGATGCCGCCGAATCCGAACGCGCTCACCGCGGCGCGCCGCGGGAGGTCGGCGCCGCGGTCGTCGGCTCGCCGCGGCCACGGCGCGGCGCGGCCGGGGAAGCGGAAGGGGGAGCCCTCCGGCGCGATCCCCGGCGCGGGGGAGGCGAAGTTCGCGGCGGGGGGGAGCTCCCCGTGCGCGAGCGCGAGGAGCGCGCGGGTCAGGCTCGCCGCGCCCGCGGCGGTGAGGAGGTGGCCGATGTTCGCCTTCACCGACCCGAGCGCGCACTGCCCGGGGCGCCACCCCTCCTCCCCCCAGAGCGCGCAGAGGCTCGCGAACTCGGTCGCATCGCCGACCGGCGTGCCGGTGGCGTGGCACTCGATGAGATCGACGTCGGTCGGGTGCCACCCCGCGGATCGGTAGGCGGCGCAGAGCGCGCGGAGCTGTCCCGCAGGCTCGGGTGCGAGGAGACTCCCCGCGCGGTCGTTCGCGAGGCCGATCCCGCGGATCACGCCGAGGATCCGGTCGCCATCCCTCTCGGCATCCGCGAGGCGGCGGAGGAGGAAGATCCCCGCCCCCTCGCCGACGAGGAGCCCCTCGCCGCGCGCGTCGAAGGGGTGGCAGCGCCCGGAGGGGGAGAGCGCGCGGAGCTGCGAGAAGCCCATCTGGGTGTAGAGCGCGTCGGGGCGCGACACGCCGCCGGCGAGCGCGGCGTCGATCCGCCCCTCGGCGAGGTCCGCCGACGCCTGCGCGATGGCGTACAGGCTCGACGCGCACGCCGCGTCGAGCGTGAGCGATCCGCCGCCGAGGGCGAGGGCGCGCGCGAGCGCCGCGGCGGGGAGCCCCGCGCCGAGCGCATCCCGCGGATCGCCGGCGTGCCCCGCGGGACGCCGGTCCGGGTCGCTCCCGCGCGCGCCGAGGATCCGCTCCCGCACCGTGTCGCCGATGATCGCCGCGCCCGCGGCGCTCGCCCCATCGGTGGGGAGCGCGAGATGCCCGAGGACCACCGACACGCGCGCGCGGTCGATGGAGACGGTGCGCGCCGAGCTCCACGCCTCCACGCCGGCGACGAGCGCGAGCTGGATCGAGGGGTCGAGGCGCGCAGCGAGATCGAGATCGATCTCGAGCGGAGGCGCGCCGCTCCCCGCGAGCCGTTCGATCGGGATGCGATCGAGGAAACAGCCGCGGAGCGTGCGCACGCGATCGGGGGCCGGCTCGCGCCCCCCCGCGATGCGCTCCGAGGGGACCGCGAAGCGGCCGGTGGGGACCTCGCGGGCGGTGTCGATCCCCTCCCGCACCGTCCGCCAGAAGCCGTCGATCCCCGGTTCGCCGGGGAAGAGCGCGCCGATCCCGACGATCGCGATCGGCGAGAAGGGGGCGGGGAGTCGCGAGTGCGGAGAGGGGGAGGAAGCGGGAGCGGCAGCGGAGCCCGCGCTCCGGTCGCTCACCGTCGGCTCCCGAGGCGGCGCGCGCGGAAGGCGCGCGAGAGGGACGGATCGATCACACACTCCGCGCCGCCGATCCGCAGGATCGTCTGCCCGGCGGCGTCGAGGATCTCGACTTCCGCGCGGAGGCCGTGGTCGCCGCGATCGGTGATCCGCGCCTGCACGGTCGCGGGGCCGGAGTGCGCCGCGCCGCCGAAGCGCTCGAGCCGGTCGATGGAGCAGGGGAGGCAGGGGGAGCCCGCGGCGCGCGTCGACCACAGGATCAAGAGCTGGAACGCGGCGTCGATGAGGAGCGGATCGAGCACCCAGCGGCTGCGCCGCGGATCATCGAACCACTCGCGCGGCGCTGGCGCCGCGTCGCAGAGCGCGGCGATCCCCTCCGGTCCGGAGCCGAGGATCCGTCGCACCGCGCGCAGCCGCGGTCCGTGGAAGAGCTCCTCCCCGTAGATCTCGCGCGGCGTGCGCGGATCTGCCTCGAGCGCGAGCGGCGCCGCCGCCGGCGGCGGCGCGGGGGTCCACGGGGCGAGGAGCGCGCTCCCGCGCGCGTGGAGCACATCGACCCCGGCGGGGCGCCCGACGAGCTCGACCGCGACGCGCAGCATCGCCCCCTCGGCGCCGGCGGGAGCGACCCGCACCTCGAGCGGCACGCGCGCGCCGAGCGGGATCACGACCCCCTTCATCACCCGCCACCCCTCGAGCGCGACGAGCTGCAGCCCCGGGTGGCGATGGAGCGCCGCTTCCGCGCCCCACTCGAGCATCAGCGCGAAGGGGAGCACCGCGCGCCCGTCGATCACGTGATCGCCGAGGACCGGCATCCGCGCGGGGTCGAGCTCGAGGGAGAGCGCCGTCTCGGTGTACCGAGGCGTGTCGGCGCCGCGCCGGGCGTCGGTGGGGGGAGGGGGGATGGATTTCGTGCCGGCTCCGGTTCCGGTTCCGGTTCCGGTTCCGGCTCCGGCTCCGGCTCCGGTTCCGGTTCCGGTTCCGGCTCCGGCTCCGGCTCCGGCTCCGGTTCCGGTTCCGGTTCCGGTTCCGGTTCCGGTTCCGGCTCCGGCTCCGGCTCCGGCTCCGGTTCCGGTCCCGCCACCGGCACCGCCACCGCCACCGGAACCGTGGCTCTCCGGCATCGGGACTGGCTCCGGCCGTACTCGGCCGGTGCCTGTCCCATCCCACCCCACCTCGCGACCGGAGAGAGAGGTCGTCTCCTTCCGGCCGGTGCCTGTCCCATCCCCCTCGGCGGACGCGGCGTTCGGCGCCAGCGACTCGCGCCCGGCGTCCGCCCGCGCCCCCGCGATCGCGCCGAGCACCGTCACCCACGTCGGCGCTCCCGGCGGCACCGCGAGCTCCCTCAGGCACGCGGCGCTCCCCGCGGCGAGCGGGATGAGACCCACCCCCTCGTGCGCGAAGAGGCGCGCGAGCCCCGGCGTCACCATCCCGCCATCCCACGGGCCCCAGGCGACCGCGACGACGCGACAGTTGGGGCGCGCGAGCGCTTCGCGGCGCGCGAGGCGGCCGAGCGCTTCGTTCGCGACGGCGTAGTCGGACTGCCCCTTCCGGCCGTAGCGCGCGGTCGAGCTCGAGAAGAAGAGGATCGCGCGCGTCTCGTCGGGGGCGAGGAGGGATGCGACCGCCTCCGCGCCGTCGACCTTGGTGCGGACGACGCGCGCGAAGCTCTCGCGGCTCTTCTCCTCGATCGAACGATCCTCGATGACCCCCGCGCCGTGCAGCCAGGCGCGAACCGGACCCGCCTCGCGCCGCGCGAAGTCCAGAGCCTCGGCGACCGCGGCGGCGTCGCGCACGTCGACCGCGCGGTGGAGGGCGCGCCCGCCGGCGCGTTCGATCCGCTCGAGGGTCCGGCGGAGCTCGCGACCGGCGAGGATCCGCTGGGCGCGCGCGCCAATCTCGCGCGGGGGGAGCGTTCGGTCGTGCGCGAAGAGCGCGCGCTTGAGCGTGGTCTCGTCGGGACAGGCCGCCTGCCACGCCGGCTCCGGCGCGGGCGCCGGGGTGCGGCCGAGGACGAGGATCGTCGCGCGGGTCGCCGCTGCGAGCGCGACCGCGCACTCCGCGGTGACGCCGCGCGCGCCGCCGGTCACGACCACCAGCTCGCCGGGGGCGACCGGGAGCGACGAGGGGGGGAGCGCCGCGTAGGGCGCGTCGCGCTCCTCGAGGACGATCGACCCTTCGCGGCGCACGCCGAGCTCGACCGGCCCCTCGGCGAGCACCGCCACGGCGACGCGCTCGAGGGCTGCGGGATCGGTCTCGAGCTCGGGATCGAGGTCGACCGCGCGCCCGTCGACCCCGGTCCACTCGAGGGGCACCGTCTTCGCGAGGCCGGAGAGCGCGCTCGGGAGCAGGTCGGCGTCGCCGTCGAAGCCGGCGAGCCCGAACGCGCCATCGAGGCGCGAGACGATCGCGACCCGCGCGCCTCCCCACTCGCCGGAGCTCCGGAGCGCGGGGGCGGCCTCTTGGAGCCGCGCGAACGCCGTGAGCGCTCCGTCGAGCCCCGAGCCGGGGGGCGGGACGAGCACGAGCAGCCGCAGATCAGAGTCGGGGGGGAGCGGCCTCTCGATCGGGAGCGGCTCCGCCGGCACGCCGAGCGCCCGGAGCCGCGCAGAGAGCGCCGCGGGGAGCGGGTCGGAATCCCCGCCGAGCACCCACGCCGCGCCTGCGAGGGGGAGCTGGACCTCGTCGATGCGCGGGGGACGAACGACGCTCGCGCCGACGACGCGCCGCGAGAGCGCCGCCTCCGCGCCAGGGCGGGCGACGACCCGAGCGGGGGAACCGGGACCGGAGCCGGAACCGGAACCGGAACCGGAGCCGGAGCCGGAGCCGGAACCGGAACCGGAACCGGAACCGGAACCGGAGCCGGAACCGGCAACGGGGACGGCGACGGAGACGGAAGCGGCGACGGGGACGGAGACGGGGACGGCAACGGGGACGGAGACGGAGACGGGGACGGAAGCGGAGACGGGGACGGGGACAGAAACGGGGACGGAGGCGGCGACGGAGACGGAAGCGGAGTCGACGACGGAGCCCCCCGCGAACCACCCCGCGATCTCCGCGAGCGTCCTCAGCGTCCCGAGCAGCTCCGGCGGTGGCGCCGGCAGCTCCGGCCTCTCCGTGCGGATCGCGGAGAGGATCTCCACCCGCTTGATCGAGTCGATCCCGAGGTCCGCCTCGAGATCCATCGCGGGATCGATCGCGTCCTCCGGATACCCGGTGCGCTCCGCAACGATGCGAAGGAGCGCGGCAATGAGTCCAGGGACGAGCTCTCGCCCGGCGACAGGCGCCGCGCTCCGGACAGGGACTGGCTCCGGCCGTACCCGGCCGGTGCCTGTCCCATCCCACCCCACCTCGCGACCGGGGAGAGAGGCGGTCTTCATCGGGCCGGTGCCGGCCCCGGCTTCGGTTCCGGCCCCGGTCCCGGTTCCGGCCCCGGCTCCGGCTCCGGCTCCGGCTCCGGCGCCCGTCACCGCCGCCGCGAACCACCCCGCGATCTCCGCAAGCGTCCGCAGCGTCCCGAGCAGCTCCGGCGGCGGCGCCGGCAGCTCCGGTCGCTCGGTGCGGATCGCGGAGAGGATCTCCACCCGCTTGATCGAGTCGATCCCGAGGTCCGCCTCGAGA
>Ga0137444_1000016_pt1 | contig 13732 bp, 9 predicted proteins | sample EasRivERMGT319_2_FD_102314 | JGI IMG/M metagenome (GOLD analysis project Ga0137444, IMG submission 102314) | Soil microbial communities from meander-bound floodplain in the East River, Colorado, USA - East River MetaG ERMGT319_2 | ecosystem: Environmental > Terrestrial > Soil > Floodplain ... | reverse complement strand
TCTGCCTTCGTCAACTTGACACCGTTCAGTTCGATAGTGTCGCCAACTAGCTTAGGCTCGCCCGCGCCAAAGATCTCCTCCATTATCTGCGTAGGGTAGTAGTGCTCGATGCCATTCTTGGACCAGATTATGATACTCGTACGCGGAAGGCCCATTCTCTCGAGCGAGTCCTTGAGCCCGCCTTCGTGAACCTTATCCAGTACAACAAAGATGCGGTCCCGGTACGGGCTCTTACTCAAGTCGCCTAGCAACATCTTGACCATGTGGAGCACTTCCTTCGTCCGATTGTCGGCGTGACTCCCGAGAACGCTGATCTGCCTGTCGGGGAAGCGAAGCGATAGCACTCGCTCAAGATAGTCGCGATCGGTCTTGCCCTCTACAATCACAATCACAGATGGCAGGTAGAGCGACTCGAATCGGTTTCCAAGGAGGAAGAAGTGAATGCGGTTGATGTCGGCATAGGTCTTTACTTGTTCGAGTGTAATCACGTCTCCTGTTTTTGCGACGAAGTAGTTGTTGGCGATCTGAGTCCTATCCAAGAAGAGCGTGGAGTGGGTGGCTAGAATGATTGACTTGAGGTGGTGGAATCTGCGCTTCCTCACCTCCTTGTTGAAGAGGAAGTCCGCAAGTAGCCCTTGCGCCTCTGGGCTGATCCCCAGTTCAGGCTCATCAATCAAGATGGTGGTCACTTCTTCGTCGAGCAACGAAGTGATCAGAGCGGCGATCAAACGGTAGCCGGAGCTGGTGAACGAAATGTTGTGGCCGTCAACGGAAATGTACTTCTGCGACATGTCGTTGGCTGGCTCAGTGTGGTCTATCTGCATCTTCGAGTCGAGCAACTCGTCCATAATCTCTTTCAACTTGGAGCGCTGCTCGTTCGTTAGTTCGGCGATCGCTTGTTGCAGATTCAGGGGAGAGTTGTCTATGTTCTGTTGTTGGTTCTGCCATTGGGAAACGAACTGGCGGTGCTGCTCTTGGTGACGTCTGCGACCCCTTTGCGGGGCGAATGAGTTCAAGGTGGTGAAGTTCTGGTAGCGTGCCGGGCCGAGGTAGGACGCGCGTTCTCCTAGCCTCTGGGCAAGTGTCTTGAGGAGGTACGACTTCCCGCAATTGTTGCGGCCGCACAGGACCGCAAACTCCATTGAAGATGCGCTGTCGAGAAACGTAGAAGTCTCTGGCGAGAGTTTCGTCTCAGGCTTTTCGTCAAATCGGTACTGCCTCAAGTTCAGTCTCCCGTTCAGATGAAATCGCCCCGTGCAGGACTTGAACCTGCGACCCCGCGGTTAGGAACCGCGTGCTCTATCCGCTGAGCTAACGGGGCACCGATTCCGTTCCAACGTCAGGGACCGTCACGAGGCACGGTCCGCTCTACGGTTCGACCGACCGGCTCCGATCGCCCAACCTATGCCCTGCTCACGCTTTCCGCCAGCCAGGACGTGCGGTTAGGAACCGGTTGCTCTATCCTCTGAGCTACCGGGGCTCCGATGCATCGCGCGAGGATGACAGAAGCCCGGAGGGGCGGCAACGGCGCCGCGCGCGTTCCCCCTGCGACCCCGCGACTTCCCCCCCGATCACCCCATCGCGAGCGAGCGCCCGTCCTTGTCCCGCATCGCTCCGCAGCCGATCACGAACATGTCGATGAGCGCCCAGATGCCGAGCCCGCCGATGGTGATCAGTTTCAGGATCCCGAGGCCGATCTGTCCGAGGTAGAAACGGTCGAGCCCGAGCACCCCGAGGAAGTAGGAGAGGATGAATGCGACCGCCTGCGACTTCTCCGAGACCCCGGCGGGGGAGGCCTGGATCGCGAGCATTTGCCCCTGTCCATCGCGAGCGGCGCCGGCGCCGATGAGGATCACGTCGATCACGTACCAGATGCCGAGGCCGCCGATGGTGATGAGCTTCAGGAGGCCGAGGAGCGGCTGCCCGAGGTAGAAGCGGTCGATCCCGAGCCATCCGAGGAAGTAGGAGAGCAGGAACGCCGCGGTCTGCGACTTCGAGCCTTGCACGGTGGGTCGCTCCTTCCCGAGCGCGGGGGATCGGCGGCGGGACGGGCGCATTGTGCCGGGGCGCGCGCGGGATGCCATCGGGCACCGTAGACGCATCGCGCTCGAGTGATACCATCGGAGTTCGTTGGGTATCTTGCGACTCGCGCCGCCGGGGTATTTCCCGGGACGGGGTTCTCCCGTGGATCGGCCCGAGTCGCATGTCTGTCGCACCGCGGCGGGGCTCCTCCGCGCTCCACTCCTCTGCTTCCACTTCCGGTCGCTGCCGGCACGGCACGAACGTCAGATCGAGCTCGCTCCTCGATTCCTCTCCGGATGGGTCTGACGTTGCTGGCGCGACCGGGTCCTTTTCTTTCTTCGCTCGCGATTCGCACCTTCTGGTCGTCTGGCCCCGATCCCGTTCTCGACTCCAGTGCCTTCCGCCGCCGAACGGTTCATCGCGGGGGAGGGGACAGGCACCGGCGGGGTACCGCCGGAGCCTGTCCCCGTCCGAGATGCCGGAGCCAGTCCCCGCCCGGGTTGCCGGAGCCAGTCCCCGTCCGAGGGGGCGCGGAGCCCGTCCCCGTCTCGCGGGCCGGGAAGGGGAGCGGCGGGACCCCCTCCGGGGCCGATAATGAGGGTATGCGCCCGGCCCGGGGCGCTCCTGTCCGGAAGGGACCCTCGGCATGAACCCTCGCGGCTACGACACCATCATCATCGGCGGCGGCATCATGGGCGCGTGGATCGCCCTCGAGCTCGCCGAGCGCGGGCTCGAGCGGATCCTGCTCCTCGAGAAGAGCTACCCCGGCGCCGGCTCCTCCGGGAAGTCGGGCGCGATCCTCCGTCAGCACTACTCCCACGACACCACGATCCGGATGGCGCGCCACTCCCTCGGCGCCTACGGGCGCTTCCACGAGGAGCACGGGATCGACATCGGCTTCCGCCGCGCGGGGATGGTCTTCATCACCCACGCGAGCCAGCTCGCCGCGCTCGAGGCGAACGTCGCGCTCCAGCGCTCGAACGGGGTCGAGTCGAATGTGATCGGACGCGAGGAGCTCCTCGAGCTCGAGCCGACCGGGATCTTCACCGAGGAAGACCGCGCCGCCTGGGAGCCGGAGGCGGGGTACGTGCACCCGGTGCGCGCGGTGCACGCGTGCCTCGAGGTCGCGAAGCGCCGCGGGGTCGAGGTGCGCGTCGGCGCGGCCGCGCGCGCGATCGAGATCGTCGGCGGCCGCGTCACCGGAGTTCGTCTCGACGGCGGCGAGCGCGTCCCCGCGCCGCACGTCGTCAACGCCGCCGGCCCGTGGGCGAAGGGATTGATGCGCGGCGTCTCCGTCGGTCTCCCGCTCCGCGTCGTCCGCCCCGAGCAGGCGTTCTTCGAGCCCCCCGCGGATGCGCGCGACCGCCGCACGATCTACGGCGACCTCGTCACCGGGCTCTACTGGAAACCGGAGGCCGCCGGTTGGACCCGCGTCGGCCAGCTCAGCTACGACGAGGACCCCGAGGTCGACCCGGACCACTACGATGAAGGAGTGAGCGGCGCGTTCATCGGGCGCTGTCGCCGCGGCATCTCGGAGCGGCTCCCCGCGTACCGGAACAGCCCCTCGTGGGGAGGCTGCGGCGCTCTCTACACCGTCACCCCCGACGCCCACCCGCTCATCGGCGCGGTCCCCGGCTACACCGGGCTCTGGCTCGTCTCGGGCTTCTCCGGACACGGGTTCAAGATGGGCCCGGCGGTCGGGAGGGGGGTCGCCGCCCTGATCGCGGGGGGGGATCCCGGTCCGCTCGACCCCGCCTTTTTTGCGGTCGACCGCTTCGACCGGAACGCGCCGGTCGCCACCCGCTACGCCTACGGAATCCTGGGCTAGACCCCCGCAGAAACCCATCCCGGGCCGGACGGCCCCCGCGCCCGGGGCCACGCGGCGGCGGATCGCCGGGGGGCGCGACCCGAGGCGGGAGGGCGCTCCGGCACGGCAGACGCGGACGGCGCGGATCTGCTACTTGGCTTCCCACCCGCTCGCCACTATTATTGCGGCATCTGGGCTCTATCGGGTTACGCCCGGGACGCGGTGACGCGCCCTCTCGATGAGGATGGGATGCGGGCCGCCGAGGAGGATTCTCGGGATCTCTGCCGCAGCGGAGCGGCGTCGCTGGGCGATCGATGCGACGACCTCCGGAACGCACGGACATCCTCGAGTGCGCTCTCGGCCCCTCCGGGGCGAGTTCCTTCGGGAACATCGCCCACAGGAGGCTCGCTCGATGCGTCGCCGTCCGACCGATGGATCCCTCGTGAACTATCTCGCTCGAGGGGTGTGTCGGCCACGGGATCGACCTCCCCAGGGCGCTTCGAGGAGGTGACAAGCGGGGCCGTGGGTGCGGTCCCCGAGAGGAAGTTCTTCCGATCCTCATCGCCGGTCGTCGCCGCGCTCCCGCTCGGCCGAGGTCCGGAAGTGCGACGGGATCGGCAGCGTTTCCCCGTCTTTCCGGCCACGAGGAGGTGTGGCGGGCGAGCGGGGCTCCGTGGCTGGGATCAGCAAGACGAGGAATCTGGGGTGGAGGGGTGCGGGTCGCACTCTCCCGTTCGGCAGTGAAAGGAACGATGATCATGCGTGGAATCGTGACGGGCTGTGCGCTCCTGACGGTGGTCCTCGGCGCGACGACGGCGTTCGCGGGGGGCGATCCGAACTATGTCATCTCTTTCTCCAGCGCGAGCGGGTCGCCGGGAGATGCGATCTCTTCCACGACCTTCCTGGACAGCTCCGCCGGCGCGCCCGTGCAGGGGTGGTCCTTCGGCGTCTGCCATGACAGCGCCATCCTGACCATCGACGGCGTGGTCCTCGGCTCGACCGCGGCCACCGTCAACGGCGGCGCCGCGCCCGGCTTCGTGTCGCTCCAGACCTACCCTGGCGGTGCGACCTGCGGGCTCGTGATCAACCTCTTCGGCTCCTTCACCCTTCCCCCGAGCGCCGCGGCCCAGCTCCTGGTCCTGAACTACACGATCGACGGCGTGAGCGACACGACCCTCAACATGTGCAACTCGCTCGGCACCCCGCCGGTCGCGTCGGTGGTCGTGGTCGGCGGCGCGAGCATCCCGCCCACCTCGACCGCGGGCCTCATCGACGTGATCGACCCGAACCAGCTCGTCGCCTCCTCGGCGACCGGCCTGCTCGGCAGCACCGTCGACAGCACCGTCAGCCTCAACAGCGTGACCCTGGCGCCGGCCGATGGCGCCCAGGTCGCCCTGACCTACGACGCGGGCGTCACCGGCGTCTCGTCCGTCAGCAACACGGTCGGCGCCGAGTTCTTCGATGTCCAGCCGGGCCCCGCGGGACAGCTCGTCGTCGGCCTCGTCATGGACACCACCGACCCGCTGACCAGCCAGATCCCGGGCGGCGCGACCACCGCGCTCTTCACCGTGACCTGGGACGGCCTCTCGGTCGGCGTCAGCTCCGTCGCCTTCGCCGACGGGATCGGCTCGCCGCCGATCGACAACGCCGTGCTCATCGGGCAGGACCCGCCCTACCAGCCGAGCCTGATCAACGGCGCGATCACGATCGTCAACTTCAACCCGTTCCTGCGCTCCGACTGCAACAACGACGCGCTCGTGAACATCGCGGACGGCGTCTACGGGCTGAACTACCTCTTCCAGTCCGGGCCGGTCCCGGTCTGCGATGACGCGTGCGACTCGAACGACGACGGATCGATCGACGCGTCCGACATGATCTACATCTTCAACTACCAGTTCCTCGAGGGCCCGGCGCCGCAGGCGCCGTTCCCGGTCGCCGACCTCGACCCGACCACGGGCGACGGGCTCGGCTGCAACGGGGACGCCGACGATCTTTAATCAGCGAAGGCCCCTTCGGAAATGAAGGCACGCCCCCGCGAGCACTCCGTGCTCGCGGGGGCTCTTTTCTTGCCCGGAACGAGGATGCACGGCCGTCTGCGTCGTTGGACCGTGGTCGACGATCCTCGACGACCCGGTAGGGTCGCCTCCGGTCGTCGACCACGGTCCGCCTAGCATACGGCCATGCCTCCTCGTTCCTTACGGTGGGGGATGCGGAGACGTCGGGGTGGCTCGCCGCTTCGCGTCTCGCTTGGCTCGCTCGCTCGCCGCTTCGCGTCTCGCTCCTCGGCTCGGGGTCGATTCGCGTTGTCGACGGGGACGGGCTCCGGCCGTACTCGGCCGGTGCCTGTCCCCTCCCCCGTGGTCCGAGCACGGAAGCGGATCACCGACTGCCCCTGTCTCGCTCGCTCGCCGCTTCGCGTCTCGCTCCTCGGCGAGGGGTCGATTCGCGTTGTCGACAGGGACGGGCTCCGGCCGTACTCGGCCGGTGCCTGTCCCCTCCCCCGTGGTCCGAGCACGGAAGCGGATCACCGACTGCCCCTGGCTCGCTCGCTCGCCGCTACGCGTCTCGCTCCTCGGCGAGGGGTCGATTCGCGTTGTCGACGGGGACGGGCTCCGGCCGTACTCGGCCGGTGCCTTCGTCAGCTCGCGGTAGAGCCAGAAACCACTGAACCCCGCCTCGTAGACCGTCACGACCGGGGCATCGCCGGGGAGCCGGAACCGCGCGCGCGCACGGGTGACCTCCTCGAGCACATCCTTCGAGCACAGGGGCACGGTGACCTGGCGAATCGGATCTCCCGCCCTCCCCGTACCAGAGACGGCCAGGCACTTCTCCTTGGCGAGCTCCAGGGCCATGTACAGGGTCGGAACGGACGTGGTAGCTTGAACCGCGGTCGAGAGACTTGGCATGGGTCCTCCCTTCGTAGTGGTTGGGAAGCCGTTTTACCCTCGTCTCTCGGCCACTCTCATAGCTTCTGTCCCCTCCCCCGTGGTCCGAGAGCACGGAAGCGGATCACCGACTGCCCCTGGCTCGCTCGCTCGCCGCTGCGCGTCTCGCTCCTCGGCGAGGGGTCGATTCGCGTTGTCGACGGGGACTGGCTCCGGCCGTACTCGGCCGGTGCCTGTCCCATCCCACCCCACCCACGGCAGACGTCCGCCCTCCTCTCCCTCCCGACGCTCGCGTCGACGCTGCCGAGGGGATTGAGCTCGGCGGGTCGGTTCGGGTTCGGGTTCGGATTGGGCTCGGGTTCGGGGTCGGCAACGGGGTCGGGCTCCGGAACCTCAGGGGCCTCGACACAGCCCCCACTTGCGGGGGTTTCGGGAATGCCGTCATCTGACTTGCCGACTTGCCGACTTGCCGACTTGCCGACTTGTCCACTTGCCGACTTGCCGATCTGACGGAAGGACCCCCATGGTGAAGCTCGCGCTCCTCCTGCTCCTCCTCGTCGGGCTCGCGGCGCGGCTCGGGGGGGCGGATCGGATCACCGGACGGTCCTTCGCGTCGCGCTCGCCGGTGCTCGCTTCGAACGGGATGGCGGCGACGAGCCAGCCGCTCGCGACCCAGGTCGCGATCGACATCCTGAAGCGCGGCGGGAGCGCGGTCGACGCGGCGATCGCCGCGAACGCGTGCCTGGGACTGATGGAGCCGACCGGCTGCGGGATCGGCGGCGATCTCTTCGCGATCGTGTGGGACGCCGAGTCGGAGAAGCTATGGGGACTGAACGGCTCCGGCCGCTCGCCGAAGTCCCTCTCCCTCGAGAAGCTCCGCGCCGAGCTCGCGAAGCGCGGCCTCGAGCGGATCCCTCCCACCGGAGTGCTCCCGATCTCGGTCCCCGGCGCCGTCGACGCCTGGTTCTCGCTCCACGAGCGCTTCGGCGAGCTCCCGATGCCGGAGCTGCTCGCCCCCGCGATCGCCTACGCCGAGCAGGGCTTCCCGGTGAGCCAGCTCATCGCGCACTACTGGGAGTCATCGGTGAAGAAGCTCGGCGGCGAGCCGGGCTTCCTCGACACCTACGCGATCCGGGACGGCGACCTCCGCCGCGCGCCGCGCGAAGGGGAGATCTTCCGCAATCCCGCGCTCGCCGCGACCTACCGCGCGCTCGCCGAAGGGGGGCGTCACGCCTTCTACCGCGGCGAGATCGCCGCGACGATCGCGCGCACGGTGGCCGCCCACGGCGGATTCCTCGGCGAAGAGGACCTCGCGGCGCACCGCTCCGAGTGGGTCGAGCCGGTCTCGACGAACTACCGCGGCGTCGATGTCTGGCAGCTCCCGCCGAACGGCCAGGGGCTCGCCGTGCTCCAGATGCTGAACATCCTCGAGGGATACGACCTCGCCGCGTGGGGGCCGGAGAGCCCCGAGTACGTGCACCGCTTCGTCGAGGCGAAGAAACTGGTCTTCGAGGACCGCGCGCGCTACTACGCCGACCCCGACTTCGCCGAGGCGCCGATCGAGGCGCTCCTCTCCGAGGAGTACGCGGCGAAGCGGCGGGCGCTCATCGACCCGAAGAAGGCACAGCCGCGCTACGACGCGGGGAACCCCGCCCTCGAGCAGGGGGACACGATCTACCTGACCGTCGCCGACCGCCGTGGGAACATGGTCTCCTTGATCCAGAGCAACTACCGCGGCATGGGGAGCGGGGTCTGCCCGGAGGGGCTCGGCTTCTGCCTGCAGGACCGCGGCGAGCTCTTCTCCCTCGAGGAGGGGCACGCGAACCTCTACCACCCCGGCAAGCGCCCCTTCCACACCATCATCCCCGGCTTCGCGACGCAGGGGGGGAAGCCGTGGTTCAGTTTCGGCGTGATGGGGGGCGCGACGCAGCCGCAGGGGCAGGTCCAGGTCCTCGTGAACATCATCGACTTCGGCATGAACGTACAAGAGGCCGGCGACTGGGCGCGCATCCTCCACGAGGGCTCCTCGGAGCCGACGGGGGAGCGGATGACCGACGGCGGTGAAGTGAGCCTCGAGAGCGGGTTCCCGGCGAGCGTCCTCGCCGAGCTCGAGGCGCGCGGCCATCGCTTCGTCCCCGGACGCGGGAACTTCGGCGGCTACCAGGGGATCATCCGCGACCCCGCGACCGGCGTGTATCACGGCGCGTCGGAGTCGCGGAAGGACGGGATGGCCGCGGGGTATTGAGCTCGCGGGTCGAGTGAGCGCGGAGCCCGGAAGATCGGCGGACCGATGATCGCAGCACTGACGACGCTCGCTCTCGCCCTCGCTCCCATCATCCTCCAAGCCCCCGATGGCGCTCGCCCGGTGCTCCAGGCGCTCGCGAACCCCGCGGGGGAGAGGAGCGGGCTCCCGCAACTCGTCACCGCGGCGGATGGGCGCTTCCTCCTCTCCTGGGTGGAGCCGGGAGCGGAGGGCGCGATGCGGCTCCGGTTCGCCGCGCTCGGCACGGAGGGGTGGTCCGAGGCGCGGACCATCGCCGAGGGGAAGGACTGGTTCGTCAACTGGGCCGATGTCCCCTCGCTCGCCCTCCTCCCGGACGGGACCATCGCCGCGCACTGGCTCTCCCGGGTCGGCGCCGACACCTATGCGTATGGCGTGCAGATCAGCATCTCCAAGGATGGCGGCGCGACCTGGAGCGCGCCGGTGATCCCGCACAGCGACCGCTCTCCCACCGAGCACGGCTTCGTGTCGATGGCGGCGGTCGATGCCGACCGCTTCGCCGTCGTCTGGCTCGACGCGCGCGCGCGGAGCCCATCGGCGCACTCGGGGGACGGGCACGGCGAGCACGGCGGCGGGGACACCGCGCTCTACGGCGCCGCCATCGACCGCGACGGCAAGGTCGGCGCGGAGCGGATCATCGACCCGCGCGCCTGCGACTGCTGCCCGACCTCGGTGGCGCCCGTGGGGGATCGGCTCCTCGTCGCCTACCGGGACCACGGCGCGGACGGGACCCGGGACTGCTCGATCGTGCACGTGACGGCGGAGGGGAGCTCCGAGCCCGCGGTGATCCACGCCGACGGCTGGAAGGTGGATGGCTGCCCGGTGAACGGCCCGGCGCTCGCCTCGCGGGGGAGCGAGGTGGCCGCGCTGTGGTACACCGAGGCGAACGGGCGCCCGCGGGTGCTCCTCGCGCGCTCCGAGGACGGCGGGCGCACCTTCGGGGAGCCGATCGCCATCGACGATGGCAATGCAGTGGGACGGGTCGACATCGTCACGCACCCCGATGCCGGATGGCTCGCGGTCTGGCTCGAGCGCGGCGATGGCGGCGGCGAGGTGCGCGGCCGGTCGATCGGCGCCGCGGGAGAGCTGCGTCCATCGGTCCTCATCGCGCGAACGTCCCTCGAGCGCGCCTCCGGGTTCCCCCGCGTCGAGCGGAGCGGGCGGCGCGTGCTCCTCGCCTGGACCGAGGTCCTCGAGAAGGGCGCCGAGGCGGGGGGAGCGGTCCCGCCGCCGCGCGTCCGCACCGCGGACCTGGTCTTCCCCCCTCCGGACGCGAGCGCGGAGTGAGCGGGCGGCCGAGCGCGAGCGCGTGGCGACGAGGGAGCGGCGTGCGGGGGACTCGGCGAGCGGCCGTCGCGCTCGCTCTCCTCCTCGCCGGCCTGGGGTGCGCCTCGAACGAATCGGACGAAGAGGAGGCCGCAGTGGGCTGGGAGATCGGCGAGCTCGTCCCCGATGTGACTCTCTCCGGCTCGGACGGAAAGCAGCACCGCCTGCGCGACCTCGCGGGGAAGCGCGCGTTCGTGATCGCGTGGTTCCCGAAGGCGTTCACCGGCGGCTGAACGGCGGAGTGCAAATCGCTCCGGGAGAGCGAAGCCGCGATCGCCGAGTTCGACGTGCAGCTCTTCGCCGCGAGCACCGACGACCTCGAGACGAACACGAGGTTCGCGGCGGAGCTCGGCATCGGCTACCCGATCCTCGCCGACCCGGACAAGAAGGGCGCCGAGGCGATGGGAGTGCCCACCCACCTCGGCTACCCGAACCGCTGGACCCTCTACGCCGGCAAGGACGGGAAGCTCCTCGCGATCGAGAAGAAGGTCGACCCCCGAGCCCACGGCGAGCAGGTGACGAAGAAGCTCGCGGAGCTGGGGATCGCGCGGAAGACGAAGTAGCTCGGCGCCGACGCCGCGGGAGCCGGTGTCCGAGCCCGCCGAAGGGGACGATATGCCTCGGGTTTCCCGCCGATCGTCGTTCCTGCTCGTCCTGCTCCTCGCGCTCCCCTGTGGGGCTCGCGACGAGCCCACGCCCCAGGGAGCGACGATCTTCGGCCGCATCATCGACGAGGCGGGGACCTCGGTCCCCGCGAGGTGCCCGTTCCGCTTCACCGAGCCCATCCCCGAGGAGAGCGTCCCGATCCTGCCCGGCGCGAACGATGGCTTCGACCTCGACGCCGAAGGACGGTTCGAGCGCGATCTGGTCCCGACGGGGGTCGCCTTCGAGATCTCCATCCCCATCGCGGAGGAGCTCCGCCACAGCGTCGCGGTCCGACCCCTCGCCGAAGGGGAGCGGCTCGACCTCGGGACGATCATCCTCCCGCCGACCGCGGTCATCTCGGGGCGCGTCGTCGACGATCGCGGCGAGCCGGTCCCCGACGCGGTGGTGCGGATCACGAGCTCCGGGTCCGCGGCGATCTGGAGATCGAACTACGCCGAGACCGACCTCTCCGGCGAGTTCCGTGTGCGCGGCGTGCGCTGGGAGCGCTTTTGCCTCTCCGTGGAGTCCTCCGACCACGAGGTGCTCCGCGATCCCGTCCGCGGGCGAGGCGCCCTGGCCGACCTCGCCGGGGGAGAAGATCTCCGTGTCGAGGACATCGTCGTCGGCCGGCGCGCCGTCCGCACGGTCCGCATCCGTCTCGACGACGGCCCGATCCCGGAATGGACCCGCATCGTCGCGACAATCGAGGCGCTCCCGGAGGGACCGCTGTGGGAGTCGTGGGGCGATCGCAATGGGGTCATCGAGCTCCCGGGGATCCCCGCTCGCACCGTGCGGCTCACGGTCCACTGCGACGGGCATCCGCTCCGGACCATCCTCGCGGAGTCGGTCGAGAACCTCCCCGAGCTCGTGACGTTCGCCCGCGGCGGCTCTCTCGAGGTGCGCTTCGTGGTCCCCCCGGGGGGCGAGCCGCCGAGCGGCATGCTCGACATCAGGACCATCACCGGGCGCTACGCCCGGCGCTTCGCGAAGGTGGATGGCGAGGGGATCGCCCGTTTCGACGATCTGCCCGTCGACGCTCCGGCGTTCCGTCTCTTCTTCCGCGATGGCTCCTCGCGGATCATCGACGGCGTGCGACTCTCCCGCGACGCGGTCGCGCAGTGCGTGCTCGAGCTCGAGCCCGCGCGGGTGCACACGATCCTCGTCCGCGACGACGCGGGCCCCCTCGCGGGGGCGACGGTCGTTCTCGACGGCGCCGACCACGACGGCAGCGGTGTCACGGACTCAGAAGGAAGGGTGTCGATCGAGGTGGAAGGCGAGCTCCTCGGGGCCTGGCTCATCACCCGTGCCGGGGTCCCCGAGAGGACATTACCGCTCGCACCGCACGCGGACGGAACCTACCGTCCCGTGCCCCGACCGACGGGGAAGGTGCGGATCGAGGTGTCGGATCCAGCGGGGATGCCGGTCGCCGGGGAGGACGTCTTCCTCTCCACGGCCGGGTTCTCCGAGAGCGGCGTGACCGACGCGGCTGGCGTTGCCGAGTTCGGCGATGTCCCGCCCGGGACCATCCGCGCGGAATGCGCGGGGCGGAGCGCCGAGCTCCTCCTCGCGATGGACGAGAGCACGGTGTCCCGTCTCGTCGTCCCCGCGCTACGGAGCATCGCCGGGACGGTCACGATCGAGGGCTCTCCGGCGCGCAGCGGCGGGGTGTGGGCTCCTCACGGGCACGCCGAGATCCGCCCGGACGGCACGTTCGAGCTCCGCACGCGGGCGGAGGGGGAGATCCCGCTCTCCGTCCAGACGACCTCTCGCTTCCGGGACGCGCCCGGTTTCCTGGAGTGCCGGGTGAACTTCATCGCCCGATCGGCCCACGTGCCCGGCTGCGGCGGCTCCCTCACCTTTCCCCCCTGGACCGTTCCCGCGGGCGCCGAACGGGTCGATCTCGACCTCGACCTCTTCGATCTGCGCGGTCGCGTCGTCGATCGCGAGGGTCGCCCGCTCGCGAATGCTCGGGTGAGCCCGTGCAACCTCTTTCCGAGCTCGGAGGACCCGTCTGCGTGGACCGATGCCGAGGGGCACTTCTCTCTCGCGGGTCTCGCCCCGGGGGAGCATGCCTTCTGGATCGATGGAGTGCGGATGGAGACCCTCGTGCTCGATCAGGATCGGGAGGTCGAGTGGACCTTCCCGCCGCCGACCGAGCCGCGGACGCTCCGCGTCCTCGGCGCGGAGCCGGGAGCGGGGATCTACGTGATGCTCCCCGCGGGGGAATTCGTCGCCGAGCGCCGCGCGGGCGAGGTCGCCATCGAGGTCCCGGTCGGCGAACGCTGGCTCGTCGTCACGGCGGACATCCCGCGGGCTCCGCCTCGGCTCGGCGCCACGATCTCACTGGGCGAAGCCGCTTCGGAACCGATCGAGGTCGTACTCGCGCGGGGGATGGTCATCGATCCCTGGATCGCGGGATCTCGCGAGAGCGGCTGGCCGATCCGCGTGCGCCGACTCGAGCCGGGGGGTGAGAGGAGCGCGGAGGGCGGGCTCGATCTCGAGCTCGTCCGCGGGCGCTGCCGGATCTTCCTCCCCGATGGCCCCTATCGGATCGAGTGCGACTCCCCCGACGGGCGTACGTACGCCGCGGAGATCGTCATCGATGCGGAGGGATCGCTCCCGAAGAGCGCGATGGAGCTCCTCCCGGAGTGACGCGAGCGTCTGACTGAGTTCGTGCGAGTCCCGGCGGACCGCGACCGCCTCGAGCCGGGGCCGCACCGGTGTCCCACGGAGCGGCGCGCTCGGTCGGCGGTCAGCGATCTGCGG
>Ga0137444_1000015_pt1 | contig 14078 bp, 19 predicted proteins | sample EasRivERMGT319_2_FD_102314 | JGI IMG/M metagenome (GOLD analysis project Ga0137444, IMG submission 102314) | Soil microbial communities from meander-bound floodplain in the East River, Colorado, USA - East River MetaG ERMGT319_2 | ecosystem: Environmental > Terrestrial > Soil > Floodplain ... | reverse complement strand
TATGCCGGCTGTCATGCCGCGTACTTGGACGTTGCCGTCTGCGCCTTCGAGGGTGACGGTGCTACCGCTTACCATGTCGATGCTGATTACCGTGGCGCTGGTAATGCCGGTTATGCGTATACCGCCCGACCAGCGGCGGAACGATACGTTGACGGTGCCTGCGGGGATGGCGAAGACTGGAGTGCCGGTGCCGGCGACGACGCTCGAACAGTCGATAAAATAGTAGTTGCCAGCCGCGTTGAGTGTCAGCGTACCGGCGAACTCGCAATGAGCCATAGTAGCCGCCGCGACCGATACGCCATCGGCAAATTCACAGTCGGTCCAGAGCGATTGGGCGGTCGTTGAAGCGTATGTGCCGCCAATTACTTTTGCATCACGGAAGTCAGACGAGCTTACGTCGCGCGAGCCGCCCGTAGTCGTCAACGACCAGGCTGTGCCGTCAAAGTCATATCCAACCATGTCAGCGCCGATTTGCACTGTGCCGGTTCGGATGGTGAAGAAACGGCGTAGACCAAGCGCGTCGGCAATTGTCTTGGCTGCGGCTATCGTGCTTACAGGGTTTGTTATGATGCCGTCGACGTAGGAAGCTGTGTTGGTATTGGCTGTAGGACCGATCCACACGGCGCCGTTGGCGTACTTGCCGCGTTCGTTGGTCAGGTTGGTCACGGTGGTCACGGCAGTAACTGTGCCTGTAACGTTGCCAGTTATGTTGCCGCGAATGTCGACGCCGCCGCCTGCCACGGCTTCGATGCCGTCGCCACCAGCACTGACGCCACCTATGGCGTGAATACCGCTGCCTGTGCCTGTGCCGGTTGCTAGGATACCATCTGTGTTGGTGCCGCCCGTAGCGCTGATACCTGGTGCGCCGTTGCCGATGGCTATGATGCCAGGTGACGCAGCCGAGCCTGAGCCAAAGGCGTAGATGCCCGCGCCGCCCGCTACGGTCGCGTTGGAGACTGCCAGGATGCCGGAAGCGATGGAACCTGTGCCCGATGCACCGTAGATGCCGTTGCCGGTGCCTGCGCCTGCGGCTAACAAGCCATTGCCGTTGCCTGCACCTTCGAGATGGAGTCCGTCGCCATCGGTTGTCGCATCGACGTTGATACCGTGGCCGGAGGTAGCGCCGCCAGCGACGGTTATGCCGTGGCCGGTTGCGCCAGCCGTGCTCGATAAGCCTGCGCCTGAGCCGTTGCCAGCAAGCGCGAGTCCGTTGCCGTTGGCGGCTGTGCTTGTCAACGTCAAGGCGTTGCCGCTGCCAGTGATTGTGACTGGCGCGTTGGTGCCGGCGATGAACAAGCCGCCTGCGGCACCAGGTACGGCATTGGCAAGCCCGGTCAAACCAAGGCGCACGCTGTCGGTTGGGTCTGCTGCGGTGGTGACGATGTTGACCGTCTGCGGTATGGCGCCTGTGCCGGTGAAGTTAAAGCCGATGTTGTTGCCGTTGGTGTCGGCCTGGGAGAGCGCAAACTTGTACCAGCCCGTCGTGCCGTCTTCTCCTGCCGTGCCGGTAGCCGCCGCGAACGTGCCGTCGATACAACGGCGCACTGTCCAGGTGACGCCGGTTAGAATGCCACCCGTTGTCGCGCTGACTCCTTGCACATGGATGAATTGGCCCGCGACATTCTTGCGAAACATCAGAAAGCGCCTCCGACTATCTGCGTAGCGTGCTGGCCCCAAGATGGTTGAAATGCGGCGGGCAGTTCCATCGTCACGGCCCACAATTGGCGATGCTGTCCAGCGGGTGTGCTGGTAGCAGAGTCGGCGGAAGCATCAAGGGCTATCGTATATTCCGTTGCGGTCAAACTTTGGACCGTTTCGATTCCGAGTGGTGTCTCGTCTGCGTTATCACCACCCCACTTGAATTGATAATTCGCAGTTGTCTGACCCGCTGGTATATCATTGGCGCCCTCTTGCAAGCGGAACTCCGCTTCCCGACCTGTCGCTTGGGAATCAAATCCCCAATAAGCCCCGATCCAAACATCACCAGCGACAGCGGGAGTAATCGATAGAGTGGCTAATTCCGTTGCATAATCTGTGGCGCTCAAGGCGGCATCCGCCTCGGTATAGGCACTTGAATGCACTCTGAATTTATTAAGGTTGAGGGCAAAGACGGACGAGTGGAGCCGAGTGTGGGCCACGCCGCTACTGGTCGCCGACTGCTCCTTGAATGTATTGCTGGCGTTGCCTAAACTGAAAACTCGCGTCAACGGGTAACTGAAAATAGTTGTCCCGCTTTGGAAAGATTCGAGACGCGCCGATGGCACCGAACTCGCCGCCTCACCAGAGCGCGACATATTGCTGATGCTGGACGTATTAGTGGCACCAGGTTGTACTTGCGCATAGGTGCCTACTAGCCAGTCATGCCCCGCCGTGCCCGGAGTAAATGTAATACTGGCACCATCAAGGGGCGTGGTACTGAGAGCGTCATCGTTCGCACGTTCGGCAAAAAACCAATCGGTATTTTCAGTAAGATCGTCGCTTAGATTTATCGCCAGGATGGAAACAAAATTGCAACTGAGCGTGGTCGAGTTGTCGCCGTTCTTAAATTGAAGTTTTATACCTTCGCTTGTAACGGCAGTCCATACCGTCCGCCACTGATATACATGCCAAAAATTCGCTGTCGTACTGGATAGGATCAGTTCCGACTCGGCGAACATAGTCGTTCCGTGCAAAACGCTACAGTAACCGAGAATGCTGTTCGCTGATAACGACAGTTGTGCCGTGACAGTGATTAGATACTTTTTGCCTGCTGTGAAGGAACTCGACGCAATCGCCGCCCCCGTCACATCGCCATAAGTGCTAGACGTGGTGGTCTGGACTGAATTGACCGCGACTGCAACATGCTCGATAGCTGCCATAATTTACGTTATCGCCATTGCGACACACTGTTAAAGCTTATGTGCCGCTTTGAAAGCATCGAAGGCTTTCTTTACGTTATCCAATTCGGTCTGCTTCGCCATCTTTTCTTGTGCAATCTTGTCAATTTCCCTGGCGTACTGCGCGCCTAACTCGCCAAGCTGTTCCATCTTGCGGTCGTGATCCGCTCTGAATGCGGCAAACTCGGCTCGCAGGGCTTCACGCTTTTCTTCCTGCGACACCATGAAGGCGTTGAAGTCGGTTTTCTCTTTACTCACTTGCGCCGAAGCGGAGCCGAACCGTGCCTCAAGTTCGCTTATCTGCTTTTCCAATTCGGCCTTCCGCTTCTCCAAAGGCTTCATGGACTTTTCCGCCGCTTCCGCCGACTCGACAATCTCGATTGCCGACATAAGCGCAGGCGCAAACTGCGCCATCGGTTTCAACGCTTCCTTGATTTGTATGGCTGTCATGGTCATAACGCCCCCTAGTTAGTAAACCCTGAAATTTGAATGTTAATGGTGTTCGTCGCGGTTCCAATCACACAGACGGCATGAGCGCGTGTGACTGGAATGGGTGAAGTCGTAGTGATGACCAGTGACGCGGCAGTGGAAATCGGCGCCAGGAAACGCGCTGAAGTCGAGTTGACCGGGTAAACGGCAGTCGTGGCACTGGCACAGTTGGTCCCGGTGCCGCTCTGAATCGACCATGATCCGGCTGTGGTGGTAGTCGTGCCGACGACAATATCGGTGATGTAATACTGGACTCCAGCCGCCAGCGCCTTGCACTCTGTAAGAGACGCGACAAGACCGGCAAGCGAGCATGTCCAGGTCTGCCCAAGTGAGCCGACACGCGAGTAAAACTGCGCATCGGCGGGAACGGCAGATAACAGAACCAACAGTAAAATGAGTTTCTTCATTGCCAATGCTCCTTCACCCAATCCACTTTTTTATAAACCTCGGCCGGCTTCGGAAATCCATGAAAGACCCACATAGACTTAGCCGTGTACTTGCGTTCTGCGCCTTTCAGATTCCAGTAATGAGTATTGAATCCCAGGACTTCGCCGGGAAACATATCTTGAATCAAGTCGGCGTCTGTAATCTGCGTGCTGATGTATTCCTGATCGCTGTAGTGAGTTTTCATTATCTCGTCGCCATGATGCGCGAAGTTCTCCCATACATGGGTTGCATAGCCTGGCTTGAGCGACCAAAGAGAACCGTTGTAATACTTTGGCGCATTGGCATCGTTGACCGTTTTCCAGTGATAATTGAGGACTGCAAAATTGCCGTGGTAGTCTAACAGCCAGTCGATATTCCCCGTTATAACTATGTCCAAGTCCATGCAGATTATCTGGTCGTTCTCGATGCACATGGGAGGGGCAAATAACGGAATCTTGCACCACCAACCACGCAGATGATAAGGCAGCGGTCGCGCTTCGATGTACTCATCAAGGCCATCCCGCGACTCGGTAAAGCAGACAAACCTGAAAGGTCTTTTAGTGTTTCGGGCCACCATGTTATACAATCGGTTCACATACTCGGGACCGTAAAAGCCGCCTTGCTTGACGCAGACCACGTTCACCACGGCGCCCCCGTCAGCACGATTAGCCGGTCGTCCTCTGATGTTTCTTGCCATTCAATCGGCCAACGCTTATCAATCTGGTCGAGCCACCACCTGGCACTCTTGATGGTTAGATGCAAAGTCTCGCCTATCTTCGCGCCCCAGCCCTCAGGCCAAAGCGCGATTTGCATGAAGGCGCCCCACATGCTCATGTGAGCGATATTGTCCAGCACGGCGTCGACATGCTCTGGCGGTATGTGTTCGGCAACGTCACAACAGTAGGCCCAATCGAACTTGAGCGTTGTCGGCTCCCATAGGCAATGCTGAATGAATGGCATCTGGCCCTTACTGAAACTCACATCGAGAGCGTTGCGCGTAATGTCCAGGAGCGTGACATTAAAGCCCGCCTTGGATAGTTCAAACCCTGCTCGGCCTGAGCCGCAACCTAGGTCAATAAGAGTCTCACCTTTGTCCCATTCGGCGTGTTGCAGGAATGTCGGCACAAGCAGTTCGCCGGGGGACTTCACCCGGTAGCCGGGGACTTCCCAAATGCGCCGGTACTTATCCTGCTCTTGTTCGGGTGTTATCATGTTGTGCCGTGCTTAGTGCATGGCGGCGGCGAGGTGCAGCCGTCAACCGGACACTTTGGCGGTGGCTTTACCGGCTCAGGCTTTTTGACGGTCTTTTTCTTAGGTGGCATCGTCGGCTCTCGATTCAGTCCAGCCGCCGTATTCCTTAGTCGTTGCGCTGCTCGGGCTAGCCGGTCTTTGAAAGCGGCAGATGGTGTTGCCGGCCTTGCTCATCGCCATGTGCGCGTTGGTCCAGGTGCCGTCAGCAATCTTAGCCCTAGCCCATTCTTCAGCGGCTATTCTGCCGGCCGCGCTGTCAGCGAAATTTGCCATGACTATTCCTCCTGTAAGCTACACTGTCCCTGTCTAATTAGTTTCGTTAACTCAAATTCTTCAGCCTGCGAACCATGTAAACAAAACCCCTGCTTAACGGCGCCGTGCGGATCGGCGAGCAGGATAGGCATGTCGGTGTAGCGTTTGTCGTGGACGGTGCAGCGCGTAGACATTGGCATACCAGCGATACCGCCAATATCGAGATACTGGCACTTGAAATTGCCTATCCAACAGCAATTTCCGCATTGGTTACACTGTCCAGAGATACTCACGAGTCCACCCCGACATGCTATGCAATGTCTTCTTGAATTCCGGGTTGCGGTCTACTTCCGCCTTGAACTGGCTCTGCACTTTTGCATAGCCACCATTCACAGTATCGTTGCTCTGCCAAAAACACGGCTTTGTGTCCGTGGGACAGCCGCAAAGTACGATGGGAGAACATCCCATCAACCACGCAATCTGTGCCGCAAACAGTCCCGATAGAGCCATCATCGGCGTCAGTCCCGTCCATTGGTGCCATTCCCTTTCCCCATATAAGCCGCCGTCGTGGACTCTAAAATCCTTGTTCCCATATCCCTTGCTGGTGGCATCCCGCCTCAACCCGGTCCAGTGATCCAACTTCGGAGTGTGAAGACTAACCATATGGTCAACCCGAGGAAGATAGACCCCAACATCGTTAGCAGCAAACTGAACGCATCCGCCCAATATTGATTTGGCGGCTTCCACTTCTTCAAAGACGCCTTTCCCGTTCCCGGCGACTATCGCGGGCTGGCCGCGAAGTTCTCCTAAGAGTTCTTCGCAGCCTTCGCCATGATACCCGCCGTACTCCCAAGTCACGCCTATTCCGTGAACAAGAAAGTGTAGTTAACAACTGTTGTCGCCACCGGAATGACCGCACTCCAGGTTAAGGTAACTATCACGTCAGTCGTCGGCTGATAGTGATGCCCGGTCGCGTTCATGCGCCCAATAGCCGCCGCGTCAACATCAAAGGCGGTAACGTACTTATCCGCCGTGCTGCCGTCGCCTAACGCCAACGTGACACCCGCGCCAGCCGAGGCGCCCGCGGCACCGCTAGACACGATAACTTCCAGACACTTCCAGCCGGCCCGGTGTTTGAACAGTTTCACGGTGCCCGATGCCGTCTCAGTGGTACCGACAACATAAGTGCCGGCGCCGACAATGTGCGAGTCGCTGATGACGATAAGATGGCCGAAACGGTCGTCTGAGCGGAACGGCCGACCAAGAATGTCGTAGTTCTGATACGAGGTAGAGCGTAGCTCGCTCGCCGTTCCACGACTCGATAGCAATACTCGCTTGATGAATTGAAACATATCTTTGTCCTCTCTAGGGCGTTCTCCATTTCCACCCTAATTAACTAGCGTTAGTGTTTAATTTTCCTTGGCGATAATCTCTACAACGGCGCCTTCCCATAGCCTGACTGCTCCGAAAGTTGCTGAAATGTAGACCTGATTATCGTAATTGAGATCGTCACGTTCACTTACCCGAGGCGTGAACTCCTGACCTGAGCTAAAGCCTACCGCGCTTTTCGACATCGCAATCATCGCCCGGCTGTTGGTGTCGTACATCGGCAGAATGGTTTGGAGCGCAACCGCCGTGGCGTCGTCGGTCCAGGTCGTCTGGTCGACGTAATCGACTACCTGCACCCACTCAAACCCCTGCCAGGTATCGCCGTTCATCGTGCCACGGTCCATGATGCGGTTTGCCGTGAAGTCGCTGGACGACGCTTGCGTGATCGCCATAATGTCGGTTTCCTGACCGGGACCGTAAAACATAACGCGGTTGCCAGGGCCAGTTGGGACCGAACCTTTGGAAAGCAGCACGCCCGCGCTGATGATAACGGTTAGGTTAATCGCCGTGTTGGTAGTGCCGACGATCCGGCTGGTAATCATGGCCTGGGTGCCATAGGTCATCTGACCCGTTGCACTGGCTGTCGTGATAACCATCGCATCGCCCACCGCCGCCGAGAGTAACGCCGCGTCACGCGACCGCACCGCAGCCGCCGAGAGTTCGCGCACATAGTCGGACTGCGGGTTGATAAGCGCTCGCACCAAGTCGACATTCTTGGAAATCAAGCACGCCCCGCCGATCGACTGCACCGTGCAGCCGCGCCGGGTGTGGTTGGGGTTTAGAATCGGCGTGGTGGCATGAGCGCCGATAGGCACAAGCATGACACCGCCCATCCGTTCCCAGGTGTCGATGGCGCCGCTGACTCCCATATGCTTGACGGCTGGAGCAATCTTATCGAAGACGACTGCTTCGCGCTGCTCCATATTGGCGAGAATGTTTTGGTTGAATTGATGGACATAAGCCATCGGGAAGCTCGTGCTTCCTCGCATACTTAGCAACTTATTTCTAAAGAACTGCTTGAATGAATTGAATAAACTCATTGCTTTCTACCTCCGTTATGAGTATTATTGTTTACGGAGGGGACACCTATATGACAAAGACTGAAGCCGCTTACTTCGCTGGAATCATTGACGGAGAAGGATCGCTGCGCATTTTTGAAATGAAACAGAAACGACCAGTCACAGGTCAGCCGTACACGGTTGCCCATTTGCGCTTGAGCGTTGGGAATACCGATGGACCGCTTGTTCACTGGTTGCGGGAAATGACTGGCAGCGGCGCTATTCAATTTATTCCTATCAGGAAAGACCATCCGAACTGGAAATCCCTTTACCAGATCGTTTGGAGTACCGGCAGCGCAGGTCCACTTCTCAAACAAATGTTGCCATATTTGAGATTGAAGAAACGCCACGCCGAAATTGCCCTGGATTGGATTGAACTTAGCCGCGAAATGCGCCATCACGTCGGCGGTCGCGGACGCACAGACAGAACTATTCCGCCTGAAATCCGCGAGAAACGTGATGCACTTCTCACCGAACTGAAGTCTTTGAATCGTAGAGGAATACCCCTTTCAAGTTAATGTTCTCGGCTATTAGGCAGGACCGAGACTGCCCGAATGAGGTACCCGCTTGCGCGGACTCGTTCTACCCTGAATCGTTCAGAGCTAAACGGCGACTTTAGTCGCACTCAATCGGACTAACCTTGAAAGGTTAGGTACCCGATAGAAAACGCTTACTTAATCAATCGTCTTTTTCACCATGCTTCGCCGGAGCATCGCCCCGGTACATGCGATCGACTATCTCATAGGGCACGCCGCTTAACTCCACGGCATGACTTTTCGTAATGCCGCGCCGCTTCATGTTGGCGATGGCAATCGCCATTGTGCCCGACTCCCAAATTTCGCGCCTCACGTCGATGCTGTGATTGCGCTTCGAGACGACGTTCTTTTCTTGCTTCATGTTACTCATATCATATCTCCAGGTTTCCGGGATAGCCCTTTTTCATTAACGAATCGACATAGGCGGCAACATCGGGATCGCCCCGGTGGTACGCCTCATACTTCGGGTTTTGTTTGTTGCGGATAATGTCCTTGGCTTCGGATGCCGCGCTTTGAGCATCTGGCGACATGTGTCCGTTTGCTTGACCGCCGAAATCAGGTGAAGTCATTTTCGCCACCAGTCCTATCAGTTTTACCATTGCCGGATGATCGCCTAGCGCCAACGCCTTGTTCTCCGAGGCTTGCCCGTATGGTGCCACACCGTCGTTGAGTAAGTCTTTCAATTCGGGAATGTCGCGGGAGAGCAAGTCCACGTTCTGCTTGTACTCGGCAATGCGTTGAGTCGACTCACCCTTGAATATATCCGCCATCAGCGCGTCGACATGCTCGCCCTGAATGAAGTCCACTTCGGCACCCTTGGCAGGTAGGAGAGAGGGTAAAATGTCCTTGGCGAAGGTTTCGACTAGCCCCGCGGCTTGCGTCTTGGAGAGTCCTAGCTTGTGCGCCTGTTCACGGAAGATGCCGAGAGTCTTGTCGGACTTGATGGTTTCATCGGCCATGCCGTCGAACTTGAACTCATAGTCGTCGGCTTTCGCCGGTGGCATCCGGTCGGCGAATACATGCTGAAGTTTCGGCAAGTGTTGAGTTTTCCAGGCCTCTAATTCCTTGGGGTCGTTGCCTGGTATCGCCACCGAGCGGCCCTGGTAGGACTCCATCTCACTAAAGCCCTTAACCAGCGAGCCGACATCGTTGTACTTTTGGACTGCCGAACTGCCGCGCAACTCCTCGGGTAGACTCTGCACTATGTCATCAGGTAACATACCGAAAATCTCCATTTCGGAAGTCTGTGTAAAGTCGGAAATAATTCGTTCCGCCACCGCTAATTCGATAGGCAAGTCTGCGCAAGCCGTAGTGGACGTAACGCCTTGCCCGTTCTCTGGATATATTTTCTTGTCCAGCTATAGCCGCATAATCGGCGCCGCGAATCCATTTTTCCGTCAATTCAAAACGGTACAAATCACTTTTCGCCTTCTCGGTATTACGTTTGATTTGCTTGACTCGTTTTGGCGAGATTTCCAGTCTTACTTCCTGCACGGTTACATATCCTCGTTGGTCTGTATCCTGATAGCCGTCCTACTCATGGCAATGGTCAGAATGGTGCGCGAAAGGCGCCGCATTCCTTCAGCCATGCCGCGCTCAAATTCCGTAGCACCCTCCACGTCCTCTGAAATAATAGTACTGAAATAATCCCACAACACACCGCCTTGGAATACCGCCGCCCGTATGGCCTCGTCGATTTGCTCAGGTGTGCGCTCGACATAAGTGAGCCGGATTTTACGCTGCCGCTTGCCCGCCACTTGCACCTTCGCGTGTTACTTTAAGAAATGGCGCGACATCTCCCGCCGCCTTGGCCGCGCCCATGCCGAGCGCCGCCATCTTCTCGGCGTTCTGTTGCGCGAGTAGCTTGGTGACTTTCTGGCTGAACTCGTATTCGCTGATAAGCATGTCCTGGGTGCCGCGTATCTCGAATAGCTTGCGGCTGACTTTCTTGAAGTCGACAAGCTGGAGTACCTGGGGGTCGAATTGCTGAATGCCGGCAAGGTCGGCGACGGATTGTTGCAGGTCGGTTATCTCCTGATTACGTGCCGCACGCGCCAACGGCGACTCGTAGCTTACGGCTAACGCGCCGTCGACCGCGCCTTGTCTAAGAATATCCGGTGGTTCCTGCAACATGCCGGCGTGCGCCATGTTGTCCAGGGTGACGTTGATGACTACGCTTTGGTAGTCCTGTTCGAGGCGGGAATATACCGGACCTTGGATTTGCTGCAACAGATTAAGCCGTGCGTTCGTTTCAAACGCGGTGAGTTCGGGTTTCTCGCGAGATAGGAGGTTAAGAATTTCGCTAACGTGGTAAATTCTGAGGATTTGCTCCACCTTGCGTTTTCGCATGAGATCATCAGCCTGCCAGTTAGGCTGATCAAACAACTGTCGCACAGAGTTGTTGGGGTCAGTAACGACCGTGTCGCCTCCAGCTCGCTTGTTAAGGATTCCATTAATAATTGAATTTCGTTTGCTAAGAGTGGGAGGGTCCAGCTGTCGGTCCCACATGAGCATTTCTTTTTTGTCCGCTTCATTCATCGTCCTCGCGTCTGGTAACGCCATCTCTGAGGGTCCGCGACCGTAGGGTTCACCAGCTATGAGATCATAGCGTGCTATCGCAACAGGGAAGAGCCTATAGCCTGATTCGCGCACTAACCGTAACTTTTCTTTCTCTATCCAGCATGACGCCCAGGGGAGTTCATTAGCCTTCTTGGTTTTATAACCGCTGTACTCGAGGTTCTCGCGGGGACTGATGGAGTGCAGAAACGTCACATCCCGATACGGGGTCTTTTCGAGTTGACGGTTGAGGTCGTCGGATAAGCCATAATTTACCCCTCCGTCCTCCTCGAACATCTTGTGCGCGTTGACGAGCTTGATGGTCACTTCCCGGATGAATGTGTCTATCTTGCCGTCCGGTCCTTCGCACATGACGTAACTGCCGAATGGGATAGCCGTATAGCGAAGCTGGTTGAGTCCACTTCTGGACTGCGGCACCATCTCGCAGAGCAGCGGTCCATTGCCCATGTTGATCCATGAGTTGATCGCCTGACCGTTGCCTTGGTAAAAGTTGCTGCGCCGGAATGCGAGCAGCATTGCCGTGGTCCAGTCCTTGAGGCAATTGGCGGCGTCCGAGTCCTCGTTTATTTCCGTGTCACTGTGCCCGAGTCCAAACCAGCGGGTAGCGGAATTACAAACGGCACCCTGGATAAACTGAGAGAGAATGAAAGAGCCGTAGGTGGCAGTGGAGTCAAATATCTTGCGCGTGCGCCGTTCGCCCGGCGCCCTGGTGCGCTCAACGTCTTTGTAGAACGGCGCTATGTAGTCGATGATGTCCTGGACTATGTTGTCCAGGTTGACGCGCTCCGCCTTGAGCGACTCGTAATTCTTGGCGATGGACTGAGGGAGGTTCATTTAATAAAGACCAAGCCGGACCACTTGTTCTTCGGCAAACCGCTCGTTGCAAAAAGCACAAGTAACAGGGTCACTCCGAGTCGGTCCCCACCAGAAGCCTTTCCAATACCAGTGACGTTCCAGGAGTGGAATTTTCAGCGAGCCGCATAGGCCATGAACGTAAAAGCGAATCTTCATCCCACGTTTCCGAGGTTGCTCCCGGCTATCACCGTGGAGCCGCGCCCCATAGCGCCGGCCATTCTCTGCCTTGCCCTAAATTCATCTTCTTTAACTTGCGCGCTAGCCGTTGACGGTGGGTCTTTCTGCTTTGGTATCTTCGGCTGGGAGGCGCCGACGAACATATCTTTTAGCAGCATACCGGGATACTCCTGATAATCAGCCTTTATAACTAAATTGCTTTAATTGCAATAAAAACTCTTGCATCTTTACCATCATTGCTTATACACTCAACTCCTATGAAATATCCCATACGCAAACAAGCAAATATAATACTTGGGAATATAAGGGGTAGACTCCGATACTCCACGGTTCATGGGTTTGAACATTACGGCGGCAAAGGTATCAAAAACACACTGACACGCGATGACATCATCGCACTTCTTGTTAGAGATAATGCTGAATGGATGGAAAAGCCATCTATTGACAGAATCAATAGTGATGGAGACTACTCCATTGATAACTGCCGCATCATAGAACATCGTAAAAATTGTGGTGTACACGCCATTCAAATATGTTCCGAATGTGGCGGCGCTGCCAAACATAAAAATCTCTGTTTGTCATGTCGTATCAGAATCAGAAAAACTAGAGAATGTGTCGACTGCAAAAAGCCATTCGTTCCGAAAAATATCCGTAAATTGGCTTGCCAGGAATGTTGCCGGGTTTCTCGTCCATGCGCCTATTGTGGAAGTGATGTGGTACGTTTCAAATATGCCGGCTACTACGCTTCTGTTGCAGAAAATAAGCAATGGTTTTGCTCCAAATCACATCAAGGGTCGTGGCTGCATCAATTCAGTCCTTATCAAAAAGGATGTCATTACCGAAGTGAACTAGGTTGCCGGTCGTCTTGATTCAGGTTGGTCAAAACTTGGAGCGGGCGACCGGCATTCTCATTCAACCCCGGCACACCCCACCTAGCCAAGAGGTAAATAAAGGCATCGCCTATATCCTCATGGGGATGGTTGGGCTTCTTCGGCTTATCGCTTCGAAGTTCCCCAAGGTGCGACTTGGCGTAATACCATCTTCCATCGAGTGCCTTTATCAAGTCCTGGGTGTAGGCATTCTCCTCGACGACAATCCCGGTACGCCTGTTGAATATCTGGACCAGGATATTCTTTCTTATCTCCCACTGGACAGGTCCGCTTTCAAACCAGCCCCCGCCTAGCATCTGCTGGATCATCACCAAGGCGGCATTGTCTATGTCGGCTTCGCTACCCTTCGGCTTCTCCATGCTGCCCTGGGCAGGATCGTAGCCGATAAAGGCATAGTCGTCGGGTGCCCTCAGCACCCAAGGGGCAAACCTACCAAGCCATGGGATCACCTGGTCCTCGAATAGCTGCTGGATACCCGCGCCCATTGCGCACAGTGACGCCTTGACGCGCATGGTCGGCCCTTCCGGCTGTCCTATCACACAAGCAGGGGTATGGCCGAAGTCTATGCCGAAGTAGACAGGCTCACCCGGAATGAAGGGGAGTTGTTTAGGTGAAACGTGGAGGTCACGGCTAAAACCCTGGGCCACCTGATCCCCAAGCATGATAACGCCGGGTAGTCCGAGTAAGAGCCGTCTTACCAGGTCCGGTCTATTCTGAAGGCTCTGGCCCCAATCGGCTCTCGCTTCTTCGTTCGCTCTCTCGCCGGCAGGCACCCGGAACCACTGCACCGTGGGCAGGTAGGATGAATTGCCCATACATTCCGATAGGGGGCTACCCTGGGGATACTTGTCGAACTCGGGAAGCCACCGATAACCATTATCCAGGAACATCTTCTTGAACTGCTCGGGGTGGGCAAATACTGGCCTCTGATGCGGGTTAGCCCTTCTCCATGTCCAATGGTCCTCATCGGGTAGGTTCTCCGTCGTCACTGCCGGATGGAAGTGGCTAGGTGTCCTTTGGCTGGTCAGCCCTAGGCTCCAGGCGTCCTCATTGACACCACTGGATACCACCATCTGAGAAGACGGCGCCGGCTCCTCGAACCACATCCCGACCGTCTCCATCCTCATCCGGTCCATCGCCCCCTGATCCTCAATGCCAAACAGATCAACCCGTACAAGAGGAGTTCCAGCAAGGTAGAAAGTAGCCACATGATCGTTGTCAGTAAGTCGCCACCCCCCCTTGAATATCGCATTCTCGAAACTCTTGATGGTCTTTAACTTGTGGCTGGTAAAGGTGTCGGTG
>Ga0137444_1000014_pt1 | contig 14244 bp, 26 predicted proteins | sample EasRivERMGT319_2_FD_102314 | JGI IMG/M metagenome (GOLD analysis project Ga0137444, IMG submission 102314) | Soil microbial communities from meander-bound floodplain in the East River, Colorado, USA - East River MetaG ERMGT319_2 | ecosystem: Environmental > Terrestrial > Soil > Floodplain ... | reverse complement strand
TCTTGATGGTCTTTAACTTGTGGCTGGTAAAGGTGTCGGTGACTCCAACCCAGGGAACGGGAAGCGGAAACCCCGCGGCATGGTGAGCTCGGGCATGTTCTATGGCCCCCACCATCCACCCTATCGTCTTGCCGTCACCACGAGTACCAAAACAGAATATCTCCCGTCTCTCAGGGTTACGTCCCCCATCCCTAATGGTCTGGACAAACTCAGCCACAACCGGCTGCTCCATGAAGCTGATCTCTGCCTTCTGGTTTGCCTGCCGGGGGTCTATCTTGTGGCGTAGCTTAGGCATTAACGCCGTTCCAAAGTACGGCTAATGGCAATTCTGTGCGCTCTGGGGGTGTTGTGGTGGCTTCTCGGTGGGCTTTGGGGTTTGCCATGATCTCGATATGGGGACACACCCCACCGTTCATCTCCTTACCCCAATTGCAGTTAGCACAAAGAATCTGATAATTGGCCGGGAATCCGCCCCTGATAATCTTGCGGAAGATCGTCAAACGACGCCGCCCACCCCCACCCTTGCGCTCCACATTGCCGTCATTGTGCACATGGTCTATCTGAAGAAACTTCTCGTTAGACTCGCCACAGCAGTTACACCGTCGCCCGTACCCGTCTAAGACCATCTTCCTCAGGATGGAGTTCTCAAGAACATCACTCCCACGCGCCCCTAAACGCATATTCTCCCTGGCGTTAGGATGCGCCCTGAGATACTTCCGTCGCTTCTTGGCTCTGATGACGCTTGGCTTCTTGCTTGGCATGACCCCCCTCTTACGTTAAAACGGGGGAAATGTATAGAGCACTACTTAACGTGAGGGGGTAGGGACCAAAAAACCCCTTGGTGGGGGTCACCTCGTAGGGAAAAAGCACCCTGCCGGCCACTACTACCAGCACCACACGCCCCAGCTCCCTTGTTCTACTCCTGAACACATAGAGATATCACTAAGTTAACATAATAGCTGTTATCAGACACGATGATATGAGTCATATCACATACTTACAGCTGTAGAACCATTATCACTTAGATGGGTTAATTATCGTAGCCTCTTCAGGCTCATTACCTAATTTACTTAGGCCATTATCGGGCATTGTTGCCCGAGGTGACTGACCTGGATAGCTGATGGCTAATGCTACTGGTCCGACTGAATTCAAGCTAAACCCTTCTCTATATTGAGGTTTTAGGCCTTTTAGTAGTGCAATTCTCTCAGCGGTAAATACCTCCCTGTAATTGCCTGTGACCTCACCTTTGTACACTATATCTGACTTATGACCCTCAATAGCATCACCAAGCATAGCCGACTCCAATACATCAGCTATTAACTCCTTAGCGTATTCAATAGCTTGTTTGTACTCAGGCTTATGTAACCAGATGTAATGAATACGCCAATCACATTTCAAATACCTAGCTGCCTTCTCCACATTGAAGGCATGTTTCAATAATCCACTAATGAACCTTATTTGCTTAGGTTTTAGTGGCTTAAAGGCTGGTATTCTTTTTAATGTTGGGATGCTAGGGAATGATATTGATAAATTATCGGGAGGCATTTCAAAGACAGGTACTCCTTAGGCTGGGACGCTGCTCTCACTCCCTCACTCCCTCCGCTATCCTCTGAAGCCCCCCGAGTCACCCTGCAATCCATCCTATGATGCAGGCCATAGTTGATTCAATGTGATTAGATCAAGATTGAATCGTGAAAGCGTCGGTCGGTCGGTCGGTCGATTGCGCTGGTCCGGTCAATCACGTTATTAGCAGCTATCCCACCAGTGGCGCTGTAGGCAATGGCGCTATGGAGTACCTGAGAGACGCGATCCATGCCTTGTGATTGCCGAGTAGCCCTACAAACAACAAAGCGTAGCCCGGACTTCTCCGAACTACGCTCCATTGCCTCAGGTACTACTATGGATTGCTCCATGTAGTTTCCTTAGTCCTATTCGAATCCCAAGTCAAGCACTATTTCATCGGGCATTTCCGCGAATATCAGGCATTATTGCACCACTCAACAATATCACATACTTACAAGCCAAGTTATAGGTAGTGTAAATAAACATGGCACCATTACCCGAATTACCTTGACTGCTACGCTAGGTGAATGTAATGATAACAGACACTTAATGGTGCGCAGTTACTTGGCATCGTGCTTGCTTTAATGACTTAGTAACATCAACGTGCGCAACGCCCGCTGCCAAGCGGGAGAAAGAGAAGGGGTTTACCATGAGAACTTGGATTGCTGATATATCACCGAACCCTGCGCCGGAATGTTGGCTGGCGTACATCAACGACGTTGGCGACATTGTTAGACGGCAATATTACGGCTCTGGTACTTACGCCATTGTGAAAGTCAAACAAGCTGTTGAGTTAATGAACGAAATCGAGCAAGAACGCGAACGCCTTGCCACTTAGCCCCTTTCCAGGTGGCAAGCGCCGTGAGTCTGGCAACTCACCAAGCCCGCCGGCGATACGGGCGGGCTACAAACTAAATTTGGAGGATGAAATGAAAACATCAGCACACTTGGACCATATCAAGAAACGAATATCCCATAACAATTGCCGCGAATGCAGAGCCGACACTGAGCGTCGTTTCCTGTCTCCGCAATGGCTCGGTTATCAATATGTAAGTGATTATCTGGCATGGGCAAATCCGAGATTTGAGGCAATCCGCGCTGGTGTAAACCCAGGCAATTGGAGAAACGATTTTCAGCTTGCACTGGACAAACGAATAACGCTGAAAGTCGCCGGCGAAACTGGGCGAAAACAATGTAACGGTTATCTCGAAAGACTTGGCCAATTTCCACGATCTACCGATGCCAATTACCTACGGCAATTTGCCAAAGAGGGCGCGAGTGCGCTTAAACCATAATAGGACGGAGGCAAAACCATGAAAGACTTAGACGTTTACCTGCTCTTATTCCTAGTCCTCATAGGCATCGGCTCATGCAGCGTTTACAACGTCGCCCAAGTCGATGCCGTGGTGACGAGGATGATTGAACAAACGATGGAGATGAAACGATGATAAAGTCCGGCTCCGACTTGAAACATGAGCGCCAAGCTCTTGGCATCAACCAAAGCCAATTCGCCAAGCTTGCCAATGTAGCCAGGAACACGGTTATCGAATGGGAGAAACGAGACAAGCTGCCGTATGTCCTGGCGCTCGGCTTGGACGAATTGACTAGGCAGCTTTACTTCTCGCAAGGTGAGAAAAGAGGGAGGGTGCGCGATGAAGATTGAAAGAGGGGACCCGCTGGGGCCATTACTAGGGCTGGCGTTTTGCCTGCTGTTTTGGGCACTGGTGTGGGTGCTCGTTAGCATCCTGGTCTGATGAAGCGAAGCGACAGTCCGCTAAGGACGGAGGCGAGTTTATGGCAAGACAACAGTGCCAGTTTTGTAGTGCGTATTACCAACCGCCTAAATTCTACCGCAGTCCTAGCCAGTCTTGTGATAGGTGCTGGCTGGAGATTAACGCTGCACTAACGCAGGAAGGAAGCAATATGTTACCACGAGGCAAAGGACTGAGGAACGACTACTGGGCCTGCTATCACGACTATGACCAGGAAATGGCCGAGCTAGCCGCCCAGAAACGGCACGAAAGAGGCGAATGTGAGATTTCTTGCGGCTATTGCGAAGCCGAGGCTGAAGCTGAAGCCAAAGAAACGGAGGATAAAGAGAATGAACAATAATAGCCCGGCATTCCCCCGCCCCGGTACTCATGTATGGGATGACAATCCCGGTCTAACCAAGCGCGAATGGTTTGCCGCTATGGCCTTGATAGGCTTATCAATGGCGCCTGACCGTGGCTCGGTCGAGGTTGTTGCCGCTGAGTCATTTCGCATGGCAGAGGCCATGATTGCTGAAGCCGAAAAGAGGGCGAAATGAGCGAGCAACTATACAACCAAGCCATTAGCGTGCTGGACCTAGCCAAGATGATGCCGGCAGTCAAGGACGACGAAGACTATGCCGGTGCCGGGAAATTCATTGTCGACGCCAAACGCTTAATTTCAAAGATCAAAGAAGCGCACAAGCCGAGCATACAAACGACTCATGAGGCGCACAAAGCCGCTATTGCCTTATGTGACAGCCACATTGACCCGATCCTAGCCGCCCTGCGCATAGTCGAGCCGCTGGCTCTCCAGTACAAGCAGGAAAAGGATAGGATGGCGCGGGAGCAAGCCGAGACTGAGCGCCGTGAGAAGGAAGCAAAGATACTAGCTGCTGCCACACAACTCGACGACATGGGCTTTGCCGAGGAAGCCGACGCCATGCTCGAGGAATTTGCCGCTCCAACGCGCATAACGCCCGTTATAAGCACGCTACCAAAGGTTAAGGGGCTGAGTACCAGAAAACACTGGACGTTCCGTGTCGTCGATCCTAGAGCGGTTAAACGCGACTTTTGCCAGCCTGCCGAGGGTATCATAAAGGCTGCAGTCGAGAATGCCTTTTATAAAGTCTCCGTTGTCACCCCCAACATGATAAAGCAGCTTGAGGATGAGATAGGGGGGGTCGTCATTGAGGAATTCGAAACGATGGTGGGGAGGACAAAGTGAAAATCAAGAGCGAACGGGCATACGCATGGGAGTGCGATTTCGGGCTTTGCCAATGGGCCGAACCGACAAAAGAGGTATTGGAAATGAGCATAAAGCCATCCCCTGAAGCCAAGGCCGTCCGGGTGCGCATAGTCAAACTGACGGATTTCAAGCGACTTATGAAAGCGGCTGGCGAATGAGCAACCTCACCGAACTTGAACGCACCGTGGTCGAGTGGCGCAAGAGGGGGCTAGCTTGGGCTGAAGCTAAAATGAAGGCCGATCTATTGGAAAAGGACAAAGAGAGTTTTCTTGCCGGGATCATCAACGCTCTGCGCAAGGCGGACCCGGATGCCAGCGACACCAAGTTAAAAGCGCAGGCGCAAGGGAGTCAGGAATATCGGGATTTCATTACCGGTATGGTGCTGGCGAAACATGCCGAGCTAATCGCCAAGGTAGAGTATGACTGCGTTGATAAGCTGTTTTCGGCCAGGCAGTCCGATCAGTCTATGGAGCGGGCTAAGATTGAGAAGGGGATTTTTCATACCGGGGGCAAATAATAACTCAGTTAAACAGGGGGGAAACATGATTATTCAGGTAGACGCCGTAACCAAGGAGCCGAGGGTGTTCCAAGGTCGGAAACAATGGGGAGTTAAACTGCCCAATGGCGAGTGGCTGTCGATGGAGTGCGATTTTCAACCGCAACGGGGCCAAAGTTTTGACGTAGCCATTAAGGAAACATTCAAGAATGGCAAGACGTATAAGAATGCGACCATAGTTGGTCCCGCGCCAGCCGCGCCACCACCGGCGCCGCCATCGCTCGAAGCAATAGCCAAGGAAGCATTCAACCAGCTTAAACCAAACTCATACGCCGAAGCACCACGAAACAGCAAAATATCATGGGATGACTGGTGCTTAATGATCCGTGCCAGTTGGCAGATTCTAAGCAGTTTAGACCTACCTCATGCTGAAGCTGTTGCCGTAATTTCGACGACTTTAATTGCTTTTTCAAATGGCAAGCTCGAAACGCCGGTCGAAGCCGGTCCGGTAAGCGATGGCGCCGAGGCGCCGGAAGCGAAGGACGATGATATTCCTTGGTAAGTATACGAAAAGGACACGAAAATGAAACCAGATTTAACTAAAACAGCCTATGCCGAAATGGATCGAATCTTTGAATTGCGCAATGAATGCGTGGATATTCTCAAGCTGGTTGTAGCGGAGTGGTCCAGTGATCCCACAAGCGTTCAGTGTTTTGACCTGCGCACTATTGAAAGAGCTAAGTTTATTATCGCTTCACTGAAAAGACTTGACCCATTATTTTGAAGTAAAAAATGAATATAATTGTCTGCGGCGCCAATCTCAAAGCCGCCCTATGCCCGCGGGGCTGCCGTATCTACCCGGTATCGAGTCTTGCCATGCACATGCTGATTCATGCCAGGCTCGATGCCGGGATAATCGACGCATACCATTGGGCTGAGCACCGGCCCACCAAGCACCATGTCAGTAACCGGCATGGCCGACCGCGCAAGAGGCAAAGCGAGAAAGCCAAGAGTGTAACCATCAGGAGACGGGGGAGAGGGGCTTACGAATGAGAAGGCACGCCATTATTCTGAGAGATCCCAAAATGCCAAAGATGACCGAGCGGCTATTTCAAGGCAGAGTCCAGCAAGCCCTGCGGGTAGCCGGCTTCGAGTCCTACCACACCTATGACAGCCGACGATCAACCAAAGGCTTTCCCGACTTAATAGCCCTGCACCCCAAAAAGAGGCGTATCCTTGCCATCGAGGTCAAGACCGAAACGGGTAAGGTAACGCCGGAGCAAAACGATTGGCTGACTTGGTTTAGTCTGTGCGGAGTGGAGACTTGGCTGCTTAGACCAAGCCAATTTGACGAGTTTTGGGAGTCGATACGGAAATGAGCGGCTAAATAAGCTGTCCGAGAAGCCGGATTGACCGGCGCACCCACCCCAAGCCGAAGGTTGGGAAAGTCTCAAGACTGGTGTAGTACATCACGCGCTCGACGGTGACTTCCTCCAATAGCTGCGGGCCGTATTTGGCTTTTAACGCAGCCCTGGTCACTGGTCCTAGCAAACCATCGTCTTTCACCCCTACCGCACGCTGTAGGCAAACCACGGCGTTTCCACGCCCCATATTGACGGCCATGTCGAATAACATGATGGCGATGTCGTCGGGTAGCTCGAATGCCTGGAGGGGGAGCCAGTAGTCGTTGTAATATAACGTAGCCGCTCTATCCTTGGTCATGTTTTTAATATCTTCATCGGGGTACTGCCGGCTGCTTATCCCCCATTTTGTTTCACCGCCTGGGTCGGCACTTAAATTTGAATAACCCCCTTCAAAACCAACCACTATTTCAAAAGCCCTATCGAAAAGCTCACTCATAATAGTTGCCTTACGGTTCCCGTAATGATAACACCCTTAGGTGGAGGTAATATGGCTGCCTTTAATGATCTTACTAGTCAAAGATTTGGCCGTTTGGTGGTTCTTAATCGTGCTGCAACTGTTGGTAAACGCACTCAATGGCATTGTGGCTGCGACTGCGGCAATAAAATTATTGCTATAGCCTCCCATTTGAGAAGCGGTCATACTCAAAGTTGTGGCTGTCTTAAAATTGAAACCACCATTAACCGTTCCACTAAACATGGGGCGAAACGCCGTATTAAAACATCTCCCGAATATGAATCGTGGAGAGGCGCTAAGGCTAGATGTTTTCGGACTACTTATAGAAGGTATGCAGATTGGGGTGGGCGCGGCATTACGATGTGCGAAGAATGGAAGAATGACTTCACCGCTTTTCTTCGAGATATGGGTCCATGCCCCGAAGGACGATCTATTGATCGAATTGATAATGATGGTAATTATGAGCCGGGGAATTGCCGATGGGCGACTCGTAGTGAACAAGTTCGCAATAGTAGACCGCGCAAGAAAGGCTATACAAAATTCCAACCTTGTCGACGTTTTATTGAACATGAAGGTCGCAGTCTCAGTGTTCGCGACTGGGCAAAAGAACTCGGAATCCCCTATGGGCGACTTCAGACGCGCATTTTTCGCGGCTGGCCAATCGAGAAGGCTTTGAGATAAACCAATCACTGTAAAATCTGACAATTCTGGCTGAATTTGACAGTTACATTCCGCGCTTTTGGCGTGAGTATCTTAACATAATTCCCTCCCGCTGGTGGGCCTGAAACACTTAGACATGAGTGAAGATCAAAGCCAATTTCGTTATAGGCTTTGATCTCTTCGGGCGTCGGTTCTTGACCATGATCGAAAGCGTTCCCCAATAACATTGACGTGCAGCCCGGCAGAAACGCCACGATGATAAGCAGCGCCGCTAGTAGCAATAGGTTTTCAAGCCAGGGTTTAGTAATCATCGTCACGCCTTGCTGTCCGGCAGAGCATCACCACAAAGACAACCACCACCACGACAAACAGTATCACGATAACGATCATGTGCCTATCGAAAAACATCGACCAGTAGCCCACGGCTAGGTAGTAAAGCTGGTCGGTCACGCTCATGCGCGAAATCTGCCGCCGTCCATCTTGGTAAGAATTTCCACGGCGTTTTGAATTAGCGATATGGCAGCGGGCGCCAACGCCAGGCTCGCCGATTGAATCATTAGCTGGCCGAAGTCAGCCGCCGGTAGTTTGATGCCTACGGCATCGGCGGCGCCACTTCCCATCGCCAGCAGAAAGCCAAGTAGACTTTGCAAATAGGTACGAAGCACGCGCACGCCGACTTGCGCGTACCAAGACATCTGCACGACTTCGACATTTGGCTGGCCTTCAGGGGTCTCAATGACGGTGCCGTCAGCAGGTGCCGATGCACTCGCCGTTACCAGCACTGGTACGTTCGCAAGCGCAACCGTTTCGATCTTACTCATAATTCCTCCTAACGTGGAAAGCCGGGCAACGAGCCAGCCGGGAAGTACAGAAGACAATAGTACAGCAAGAGTAATATGCCGATGACGTACATGAGTTGGACGATCTTCGCGGGCGGCTCAACGATCTTCGCGATAGCCCAGATCACGATGTAAATGAAACCCGCTGCGATAGCTAACCAAATTAGGAACCCGACGATTGCCGTCATACAACCTCCTGTTCAGTGTCCTCAGTTTTCTGCAAGGCACGTCCTGCTACTTCTCCTTCGATAAGCGCCAGCTTGCGAGTTGCGTCCACCAGCGCCGTGTGCATGCCGTTGGTGTGCTCTCTGATTTGGTTGACCGCGGCCATGACAAACCCTATTCCGATCGCAACCATTGTCGCAATGATTGTCAGCGTTACGAGCAACCAGTTAGTGAGAAACGCCGACCTCTGCGCTTCCAGTGCCGCCAGTACGGCGTTGATAACTGGTTCGGGATTCTTCGACATTTCTTCAGCGGCAAATAATAAGCTAAACATCATCCACCTCTCGGCAAAGCGGGCCGGTCGAATAGGAATTTGGGAATACAACCGAACGTATCGACGGGCAGCCGATCCCAATCGATCGGCGCCCCCTTCGGTGTGGTGTAAATGTAGATGGACAGCTTTGAGGCGCACATAATATTACCGTGCTCCGTGCTGCGCTGCGTATGCTCCCATATCGTCAGGGCTATGTTGAGTACAAGCAGTAACATCAGAAAGAAGAAAAGCGCATTGCCGCCGAACATGCGCAGGGTGCCGCCGAAGGCCGATACCTCTACGCCGTCGCTGTGTTGTCCTTCGGCCATAGCGCATCAGGCTTTACAAGATGCAGGGATCACTCCGAATATGGTTTCCATCTGTGTTGTTATGGGTGCGGTTAGGCTTCCGAACGTAGCGAGCGCCGATCCCGCGCCATTATGGGCATCCCACAACGCGCCAATTCTCTCGTCCATCGGCCAAGGCCATAGCTTGGTGCCGGTAAGCGTGCCGTTTTGGTAGCGGAAGCATACATTGGCTTGACTCGCGCCGTCCCAAATATCGGTCGATCCGAGCGTTGCTACGTCAATGCGATTGGTCTGAGTAAAACCCGTCCCAATGCTTGACGCCACACCACCTACCTCAGTGGTTCGGATCATGTAGCAATCAGTGCACGCGCCAAACTCTCCGGTGGTCAACTGGAATGGACGTTTGGCCGCGTGGTTAGATGACAGGTACACCACAACGTCTTGATAGCCCCCCGTAGTCGGCTCGCTGAAATAGACGATGTTGGTCAGGTTGCTGGTTTGAGAATTTGTCAGATAGGCAATAGAGCCGAAATACCGGCCATTACTCGCTGGATTCTCACCGCTATTGTTATAGGTTGGTCCAGTGCGGAAAATAGACGTAGGCTGATTCGCCGCCGTGCCATTCCACGTTCCGATGCAATTCTCGCATAGGTTGTTCGCTCCAGCGTATCCAAGATTGAATGTGCTTTTAGGCCCCACGCTGGTGTCGTTCTCCCACATACCCCAAGCCCTGCGAAAGATAGTGCCAGAGGAATTGTAAGCCTGAAAAATCTTTCGTCCCGTACCAAAACCGGCGACATCCTCGAAGACGTTCCCCGTATTGTTGTTAGAGTTGAATACCATGTAATTTTGAGCCACGTTTGCGTGATACGCCACTACCCGGCGCACTATATTATTGTCCGCGCTAGAGCCAAGATTGACGACGTGCAAATTGCTGTTATAGGCGTTGAACCCTTCGATAATAAACCAGTCGTTATTCGTCAACGTGATTGGCGCACGCGCATCCTGACCGTCGATATTACACGCGCCGTCAGTGGCGCAACGCACCGTGATCGGGTTTGCCGCCGTGCCGGTGATGCCGCTTGTCGGCGCAATCATCCGTCCAGAACCTTGATAGGTGCCAGCCGCCGCCTCGATGATGCTACCGGGAACGGCCAAGGCAAAGGCCGACGAGAATGAACATGGAGTGCCAATAGTAAGGCAGTTACCGGAGCCAGCAGCGGAAACAAACAGAGTCGCCGTGCTTGCCGAAGTAGTCGCCGCCGTGTCCTCGGCGGATTGCCCGGTATTGGCAGCGGCATCGGTGACTTTGGCGCGGTAATAATAAGTCGTGCCGGAGGCTAATCCAGTGAGCGTAATCACACATGATGAGGTGCATGGCGACGTGCTCGATGTTAAGGTGTAATCGCCGGTGCCGGTGCCGTAGACAACAAACGCAGTCCCCGCCTCATTGGTATCGAATGTGATTGTTGCGCTGTTCGTAGTTAGGTTTGTCTCGGCTGTATTGCTCACGGTCGGCGCCGTCACGTCACCACCGCCACCGCTTGCTGGAACCGTGGTACTAGAAAATTTGCAGTTGCCATACTGCGTGGCATCGGTCATACCGGATATATTAGTGCCGTAAAAGTGCTTGATCGTTGTGCTAGTTCCGGCATCTCTGTCTCGAATCGCCAAGTTACAAAGCCCGGTGGTGTCAGCCGTGACGCTGCCCGCGTCGATGGCGATAAAACTTTGCCAGCTAGTCGCGGCAACGACGGTTTTAGCAACGGTGGTATTGAAATTCGTCGCTAGATTAGCCGTGCCGCCTACGCCGCTGTAATCGGCATCGCCATAAACGGGCTGTAAGTTTGCGATGACGCGGCGCATTGACGAGTCAAAGGTTTGAACGGTGTCTGGTGGAGATCGCCAACGGAAATCCACGTTATCCTCAGCCGAGGTAAACGCGGCATCGTTCGAGGTGTTGGCAATCTCATCGTCGGTGTCGTTACAGTTTGTCGATATGTAAAGTCGGTCAGTGGTGGTGTTATCCCAGAGCATTTTCACGGTGCAGGTTAGGTTGCTGTTGTCATACCCTTGCCATGTCATCACGTTGGCGTTGGTAAATGCCGCGCTATTCCAGTCGGTCGGTGTAGCCTCGGAGCCTAGTTCGAGGATCGTGTAATGTACGGTCGGTTGAGGCGCGCCGCTTGGGCAGGCAGGAGCAGCGTCCGCGTCTGGGTCGAGCACTATACAATCCAATTCCAAGCCGTCCGCGCTTTTCCATGACACCATACCGTTGCCATTGAGCGCAAATGTCCGGTTACCGCCGCCGTTGAGGCCCTGACGAAAGTTCGCATTGCTTCCGGTGAACTGGACTTGCACAAAGCCAAACGATGCTTGGTTTGGCAGGATCATTGCTTGAGTAGCGTTATCAGGAGTGCCCAGGATAGGCGTTGTCGATAACCATATCGGGCATCGAGTCTCGCTGCATCGGTAGCGTATCCAGGCGTAATACGTTGCGTTGGTAAAGTTGGCGTGGAGCGCGCCCTCGCCGACGTAAAAGCCTGCCGTGGTGCTGGCCTTTTTCAAGTACGTTCCGCTGCCGGCGGTAGCGTCGGCTGCCGTGGTGTATCCGGTCACGATGGCGTCTTTGAAGTTCGCCTGGTAGCCGTTGCCGCCGTCGGCCACGAACGTAGCTGCCGCCACGCAATCGGTATCCGCTGCATCCACGGTGCCATCGGCGTCGTTGTCTATGCCGTCGGCGCAGGTGACATTCGGGACTTCCGGCGACCGATAGAAGCGTGCCGCATGAAGCGGAAGCGCCCATGAGGCAAGTAAAAACACAACAGCAAAAAGTCTGGTTTTCATGACGCTCCCCCAGCCCTGTCACCAATGATAGTCACGCGAGGTGTGACGGTATATGTGTTAAGTGCCGCGCCTGTTTGATCGTATGCCCGGAAGTCGTAGTAGTCACCTGCGGTCACGGTGGTGTTGAACTCAATCGCCCATCGGTTTGTAACGCATCCATTTTGCACCAAGTCTACAGTTGGAATTGCGTTCGCCGTCATGACCATTAACCCGTTGGCAGGTGTGAGCGCACCGCTGAGACAAGTGGCAATGACTTCGCCCTCGTTGGGCACGTCGATGCCCGCTTGCGACGTTCCTATCCGCACGTTGTCGGCGCCGAAGCTGCCGGTTAGTGCCGCGTATCCACCCGCGCCGTTCTTTTGGTAGTAAGGCACCACACCGATGGGCGGGCAGTCCGCAGATGTGCAATCGACCTGGACGGCTAGAATTAAGTTTGCGCCGGGAACAACGCTAACATTAGTCGATACCGCTACTGCCGTGTGCGGAATTCTGACCACTGAATCGCTTACTTTTCGGATGCCGTAGAACTGAAACACGCTGTTTGCAAAGTTATGAGTTTCCGGTGCGCCGTCTACGTTGTTAGTGATTGACGGCACGCCGCCTGCGCCTGTCGTGAGAGCCGCGCTGTCGGCTAGGTCGGAAATCCAGGTAGCGCCCACGCGCCCGCTGTTGACGACAAGGCCGAGGGTGCCAGCGCAGACAACCGCCTGGCCTGCCGTCACTGCGCTTGCCAATGTATGCTCGGTAATGTTGGTGCCGATGATGGACGATGAGTTGACCGTACGCGCTACGCCCGCCACGGTACAGGTGATCTTGGCGTTGTCTACGGATGCCAACGGTGGGAATTTGTCGTTGGTCCAGGTGACGCGGATTTTGTCGGCGGCAATCAGGCCGATCTCGGCACTGGCAATGATGGGCCGCGCTGCTAGTTCGCCGGTGATACGGGTAACTTCGGCATCGCATACCCCTTGAACCTGGTCAAACAAGTTGCCGGTTGTGTCGGCTACGGTGCCATCAGGGTTCTCTTCGATGGTCGACGGCGTATTGCACCAGGTATTGCTCGTCCAGTCTTGATTTGTCCCGGTAGTATCTCGAATTGACATGGAGCGGCTACCCTGAAAGTCGTGAATGACGTTATTGTTCACGCTCCAATTCGCCTCTTGGGTGCGCAGTACGGCATACAGGCCAACGCCCGCCTGCGTACCGTTTCGCAAAATGTTGTTGCGAAATAAACTTCCCGTAGAAGTTTGACCACCTCCGGCAAACACTCCGGCACCGGGATCGTTTTGAATTTGATTTACGCCAGGCCATGACCAGCCATCGACAAGGTTGTGATGAATGTTGGCGTTGGTTGTGTTGCTTTTTACATCCCAAACATTACTGATTACGTTGGTCATTGTGTTGCCGTAAACCTGAATGTTGTTCACGGCATGAGTAATGGTGGCTGATGATATATAAATCGATTCGGAACAACATTCAGCCGCTCGATTCCCGGTGCTGTTGATTTGGTTGTACCGCAGGATTACATCGTTTGCTCCGAGAACCCGGATTCCCCTACCGCCGATATTCGTTAGCCAGTTGTCCTCGATGATGATGCCCTGGAGGACGTTACCGTTACCGCCGCATGTTGTTACAGCATCGCAAACGTCAATGGGGATATCGTTGTCGTTCGCACCGTCAAATTTGAATCCGCGAACCGTTATCCAGCTACGTCTAACTCTGAAATCGAGTGTGCTTACTCCGCCAGTGATAATTGCTTGATGCCGGTTCTCGGCGCGAATAGTCAGCCGCACAGTGTCCGAAGTGCCCCCGGTTGTGATAGACCACTGCGTCCAGCTTGAATAGGTGCCATCGCGGAATACAATCTCATCGCCGGCCACGGCTACGGTCAAGGCACGGTCACGAGTGCAGGCCGTCCCGGTGGTTAAGCAGTCGCCGGTGCCGATGCCGGTCGTTGTGACCCAACGGGTGGCTGCCTCAAGCGGTGAGGCAAGCAAGAACAATATAGCAGCAAGAATTGCTTTTTTCATGGAAACACTTTTGGCTTGGCGCGGCGCCTTGCCTCAGAAAACGCCGCAGCAACTATTGCTATGGCGGTTGGGTCGCTTGTCGTTGAGCTAGGCGCAGCCTCGCCCAACTCCCAACTAGAGGATATACGCGCCGACGGAGTAGCTGGAC
>Ga0137444_1000012_pt1 | contig 15180 bp, 20 predicted proteins | sample EasRivERMGT319_2_FD_102314 | JGI IMG/M metagenome (GOLD analysis project Ga0137444, IMG submission 102314) | Soil microbial communities from meander-bound floodplain in the East River, Colorado, USA - East River MetaG ERMGT319_2 | ecosystem: Environmental > Terrestrial > Soil > Floodplain ... | reverse complement strand
GGTCTGTTAATGCTTGTTGTCTGAATGATTGTTCAGCACCAGCAGCTTGTGTACTATTCAATAATCCTCTGTTAGCAAAAGCTTGCTGTATTTGTGGTAGCCCACTCTGTACAGCACCAGTTGTATTATTCTGGATACTACCCATCGCCTGTCTAAGCATCTCATTCGAATATGGATCAACAGGCATTGCTAGTGAGGCTTGTCCGATTAATTCATCCCATGCTTTCTGGTCCAGTGTCATCTGTGTTTGTGCTTGATTAATCAGTGGACCATAGGAACCTTGAAATTGATTAGCTAACTGATTACTCTTTGTTAACTGATTACCGAATAATTGAGATAACTGATCTGTTAATGCTCCAAGATTTTGTTGTGCAGTACCTACTAAACCTTGATTATACCCTAAGGTATTCTCGATACCACTATAAGCACCCGCAACAAAGGGCCGATACTGAGGATCATACGCATTAATTTGTGGATTAAAACTACCTAATGGTCCTACTGTACCATAGGGCGATGCTCCTGGTGGCATTGGATACGTAGGTGCATTCTCTGCTTGTTTATTCGGATTAGAGTAGCTAGATGGCGATGGCCCAGGCCTCTGTCCGAATAAATTCTGACTAAGACTGTGCCCAAAATTAAATGCTGGTGATCGTGATCCGTATTGAAATGGAGGCATTCTATTTCCTTTACCGTAGTAAACGGTCTTTCAATGCTAAACCTGCACCTAAAAGATAATGAAGTACACACCATCCACTACCTTGTGTACTCTGAGTTCCACCTGATTGATGAGTAATGCCTTTGTAGATTTCAGTATCTCGCGTTAGGATATTAAAGTACACTGTAGTATTCCGAACATCCAAGTTATGTGGACCAACCACATGCACTGGAACAGAACCCACAGCAACGTGATTATCTTTTATTCCTACATTTAATTCTGGTAGTGTACCATTAAATTTTTCAATTATATTTATTTGATCCGACCATAGCATTGCATCTTTAGGTAGTATAAATATTGGTTTAGTAACAAAGTCATTGAAATCAAAATAAAATAAAAAGAACTGGTACGGATTTATGTACTCTAACTCATCTAAGTTAGCTCTATCCTTTCCTCTACTGCGACCAGGATAGGGTATCGCCATTAACCACCGAGAATATAATCAATAGTAGTGGATACACCGTCATTCTTGGTAGTTACTGTAACCGAAGTAATCGAAGTAGTAGCAGGATCATCACTATTCTGATGAAGGTAATTAACAGATGGCTTCGGATTAGTGACTGAATTCAATGTAACTAACACTGATTTATCTAAACCAGTTGCTGTACTCCGGCTACGGACCCACACAAAGCGAATGTTAGAAAAGCCCGTTACGTCTAGTACTGCTGCTGTATTTGGTGCAATCTCTCGTGTATTAGCTTTCAATACATTAAAGTTACCCGAATTCATTGCTAACGTATACGATGCTAATAATAAATTATTAGCATCAATTACTGAGATTGATCCATTAACTGTTGCTGAATTTGCCATATATCACGCCGTAAAAATATAGTCCACATTCATATCCGTTGTTGCTTCTGGAATAACAGAGACAGTAGTAATAGTCTGGCCGCTACCTTTACTACATGCATAGATAAATTCTGATCCAGCCTGGAAGGTAACACCATTAATTCTAGGCGTGATAATGGCATCAGCATTATTAAGGTCACGTGCTCGAAGCCAAATAAACTTACAACCTTTACCAGTAGTGATACCACCCATGTCTAAAGCATTAGCAATAGGTACAGCACTAGATGCTAAGAATACTCTACCTTTAGTCTCATGAGTAATTGAGCCAGAAGTTAAATTTACTGCTTGTTGAGTACCTCCAACTCCGGCCTCAGAGACAACTATCTTACCATCAAGTTCAGTTGTCATTGCCATTAGCGTCTACCTCGTGGATATACATCCAATAACATTCCATTTATTTTGAATGGTCTGCGAATAACTGGTTGAACCACAATACGTTGTGGGTTACTTGCTCTATTAGGTCGAATACGAATACTACATTGTTTAAGCATTCTCTCTAGAGCAACTGTACCAGTGATAGACATGATCATAGTTATTGAACTAGTTTCTAAGTTCTCTGAGATAACCTGTAAAGGTCTGCTATTACTATCCATATTATAGTCAGCAGGACTAAGAAAATAGGAGGATTCTAACTTTATTAGTTTCCAGTATTTCTCTCTGAGTACATCATTCAAATCGAAAACGGTTGTCTCTATTAACCAGTCATAGCCCACAAAATTAATATGGATATCGTCTGATCGTGGATCAATGACGTACATATCACAATTCAGACCGTCATCTTTTAATTGTATCTGATAAGTAAGGCCATCCAAACCAAGCATAGACTGGAAAAAATGTCTATAGTCTTGTCTATCCTGATTCGTAGTATCTATAAAACGACTAGGATTATACTTAGTCCAGACACCAACGCCATCTTCCTGTATCTCATTATAATGATAAATGAAAACATGAGTCTTTAAATTAGTATTTGTTTTTTCACCACAAACCACATAGAGAACTTCTATTTGTGGATCGTGATAAAAGGTCATAGTACTAAAAGTTTCACTATCTAAGTTCTCTAAGTCCTCTTCGATATCTCTTGATACTAATAATGGATCAGTTTGTCCATCAAATCTATAGATACCAATCTTGTTCTTGCAACCAAAATAGAGTTTACCTTCAATGACTATTTGTGCTCTACCATTGTGAAGGTTAACACTACCTAAATCTTCAAAGAGTATTGTTGGTCCAATGGTAGTTGCGTCATCTGATAATACATGAGTTTCACTTTCCTTGAATATAACTAGTTGTCTTTGAAACTCAATAACTCCAGTGAAACCTTCCTCTTTCTTTCCTACGAGTAATGCACCTTCAATGTAATTAGCTTCACGGCCATCAGCTAGAACTAATTGACTATATTGAAGTTGTGCTGGTGACCAGAACTGTGTTGACTTACCAAATTTAACATTACACCAGTATACTCTATTCTTAAATAAGATAGCATGTGCGGATGCGTTTGGTGTAAGTCGCTTATCAAACTCAGCAACAATATTTGTGTCTTGAGTTAGTGGTGTTGATAATGTAATATCAACATAAACCCAACCATTGATATCAGTTACTGGTGCAGTTACCTTAGTACGATTGGTTATATCTATTTCTTCAACCTGATAGTAGAATGCCTGATCGACTGTACGAACATACAGAACAATATAACCAACGCCAGGCTCAAAGTTTGTATAGCCAAAAGGTAAATACAAACGATAGACAATCGTATTATTACCTCCACCAAATGTATGAGTATCATCTGCTAAGTCACGTGTTACATTACTTTCTACTCTGTCACCTTCTGAAATAACATCGTACTGAACACCACTAAAAATACCAATCAATTTATGCTTGAAACTAAAAGCAAAACTATACGTACCAGCAGCGATTGATCCACCGCCACTAGTGCCAGAACTTTCTATATATTCTGGTCTATGTAATCCTGCAAAAAAGATATTCTCTTGTGGTATAGAATCCTGAGATAATACTCTCAGTTTTGCCATTCGTGGATACGATTGATAGGACTCATTACTAGATGGTAGTGGTGATGTTTCAGGTAATGCTGAGATATTAAGTATATAAACAAAATTACCAAACTGTACTATATTAGCATGTATTGGTTCATACGGAGAAGATTGTAATTGTCCAAAAGTAAAACCAGCCTGTCCTCTAAAGATAGTACGGATATCAGATGAACCATACGTAAAACCAACAACTACTTGATCTGGCTGTAATACAAGAAAGTCTCCTTGGCCAGTTATAAAATTTCTAACATAACGTAATACATAAACAAAGTTTTCTAAATTAACTAATTGAATCTTATATAAGAAAGATGACCCGACAATATTCTTAGGATAAGGTAGATTACGAAGATAACCTTTATGTACAATTAAATTTTCACAACGAGCTAGTTTCGCAGGATCACGCATTAGTGATTCGCGTTGCGAACTATAACCCTTGAATCTATTTACTTTAATAATCGACATCAGCGACTGAATGCCCCACAGCTAAGTGTGGTTTTAACTGACTCATCATAGCCATAAATTGTTGATCGAAGATATTTTGCCAGTAATTAACAGCCTGTTCGTCTTTACCTAAAGCTAAGAGTGTGGCCCATGTAATAACAATATCCTGGTACTCAGCAGGTATATCATTGATTTCAGTGTTATCATTCGCGGTTGAAGAAAACTGACTAACAGGTGGAGCACTTGTCACTGTTACTGTAAATGTAGATAGGGGTAAAGTGAACCAACCAAGTGATTGATTCTTCTTGTATACGCAAGGTGTTAAAGAAGATATTGCATTTATTTCATCACGTAATGGTATGATACAACCATCACTATCACGAACAACAAAGATTCTCTGCACACTACTAGTGAATGCAGCCTCTTGTGTATTAACAGAGAAGATTACATCCTGATCTTCTTTAACAAAAGACTCACCATCAGCAAGTATTTTATTATAGCAATGCCTGTATGCAGCATTAATTAGAATACGGCATCTCTCAGTATTAAAGATATCCCCATTAGGATCACTGAGATTAAGCTGTAAGAGCGTTCTTAATTCACCTAAATTCATCGTACTCTTACCTTTGCTTGCATACGTATAATTCCAAATGTTATTAACATAACTGTTGGCATTGCTACTGGATCAATAATATCTGGAAGTACACCATCATAAGTATACCCAGTTGTTTGTAAACCAGTTGTTGCTGATGCTGGATTATTGGTATCATAAGGTAATAAATAACCTTGGGGTACCGATGGTATACGTATTATTGTAGCACCTGCCGCAGCTAATTCTTGACCATACGATATCCAATACCATCCAGTATCAAGATCAGCAGTAATAGCAACAGATTTATAGCCAGTTGCCCCCTGTAAAGAAATTACTTTATCTCTAGGAGTGACTATCTTTAACGGAAGATAATTACTACTTTGATTTACTGCATACATCCCTACAACGATTGATTGCGGATTAACAGCAGCAACTGTTGTACGACAGCCAATTTCTATTAGCTGACAAGGCGACGCAATATACAACGGTAAATGATTTATATAATTACCACCACCAGATAGTGATGTAGTAGCTGAGCTATTACCATAAGGTACAATCCAATGATTGTCTATTGGTGGCATAACCGGATAAACTGGCAGAATAGTTTGCATTAAAAAATAAATGGTGTTCCACTAGGCTGCCAACCACGCCCTACCCATACACCAAGTAATGATCCAGTTGTAGTCGTAGCACTAGCCGTAAATAGCTTTAGATACTTAGCTCCTGGATTAGGGATTGTCCAAATATAATTTCCAGTTGCATCCATACGAAAAACAGTTTTAGCTAGTGTATAAATTTTACTTTGTGCAGCAACAGCAGCCCCAACCAATGATGCTAAGTAATGATCCACACCACTACCACCATTATCCGTAAACTTAGGGATGATGTCAGCAGTTACTAATGATCCAAGCGTAAATCTACAAGCGATAGTAATCGCAGCTACAAAAGATACATCTAGTATACCTGCTACTAACTCATTATCTACTGTAGGAGTTAACTGTGTTTCTGCGTTAGGGACCACTCCCCCAGTAGTATGATTACGAAATTCAATCCATTTATCACTAAGTTCACCTAGGCCCGAATTTTGAATTGCTCCGCCAGAATAACTGTCTGGTTTCAGACCAGTCTGTGGCTTAAATAAATTCATTCTTTTTTACCGCCATTATTTTTTTTCCTGTTTTCTTATTGTAACCAACAGTGACAGGAACAGCAATCTGATCCGTACAAGCCCCTAATCGTCTAGTATACCACTGAGCATTATTAATAATAGCTTCACGGATAGTTGCTTGTCTATACAAACGTAGATCAGTATTCTTTTTTATGAGATTAAACCATTTCTTAAGCATCTCTTTAGTATCTAAATAACCACTAGGATTAGTATCCTTCTTCTTGAGATAGTTAATTAAATCCAACGTGATAGCATGAGGATAACTTAATTGCCAATGAACCACATCATCAGCAGGCACACCACCACGAGACTTAATCCTGTATACTTCCCACTGATTATCATCTAAATTCCAAAGCAGTAATAGTGTTTTATCGAATTCTGCTAGTGCAGTTCGTACCTCGTCAGGATAATTACTAGTGATTAACCTGAATTCATTACGTTGCCCATACTTAAATTCAGTTATAATCATATTAGCAATGCCTCTTGTTGCATACCCATACCAACTGTGTATATAGGAGTATAACTAAGTTCTAAACCTAATAAAACAATTACACCAGTTGTACCTGATTGATCTGTAGGACTAATAGAAAATTGTAAGCTAGCACCATTTTCAATATCATCTCTATTAAGCAATCTACCATTATTACTTAAACGTAACCTAAAGTTATTATATGTAGACCACATATTAATATCTGTTGATAAATTACCACTATGAGCACTGGTCATTGTTTTCAAATTACCAGCAATTTCTAATCCAGCTATTGAAAGATAACTTCCACTTTTTATAATAGGGGCTTGATATATACTCCAAAGTAAAGTACCAGCAGTGGTACCTTCCATTGACCAATTAACTCTTAAGCTAATATTAAATTGTGGGTCAATATTATAGGGTAAAGGAATTCGTCCATAGAATTTTTTACCAGCATCTTTGAATTGTAAATTCCATACAGAAGCTACAAGTGAACTCATACGAACGGACGGTGATGTAATTGTATCGCCACCAGACAATACTGAAGACTGTAATAAAGCACCATTAGCAAAGATTGCCGCACCTGCCTCATTAAAAGGTGCAGTTACTAATCCATTAAGTTCATACCATTGGTGGTATTTACGTTTACGTCGCCATTGAATTTCACTATCGCATATCATACTTCAGAGGTCCTTAGTAAATTGACCTCACACTGATCACCACTGCAACGTCTAGGTACATAATCAAATTCAACACCACGTAATAAAGGATTAGCAATGGCCCCATCAGGAACTAAACCGATTTGAATTACTAAAAAAGTGCCCTCTAACAAGTCTATACTTGGTATAAATCCCTTTATTTCTAAACGTGGAGTCCAAAGATTCTCATAAGCTGCACCACTTGCAAAACTCTTAGAAAGATTACCGCTAAAAAGAGTAACCTCACTACCAGTAATAATAATATTTACCGGGATATACTGAACAGTAGCTGTCCATACAACTCCTTGAGTAGTAGCAGCATTTTGTACCCAAGAAAAAGATAACCCAACAGATTGAGAGTAATCAATATCGTAAATTGGTCCTAATCTAAATATATTACTACCAAGAAATTCTAAGCCAGTTGCAAAAGAACGTGTAGCTTGTAAATTACGAAGATAAACATTAGGTACAAATGGGTCAGAATAATCCGATCCCATAAGTAATTCACCACGATTATATGCTTCAGCACCACCTTCATTAATAGTAATACCAGGACCAAGACCATGAAGTGTTAAATAATTCCAGTATCTATGCTTACGTATCCAACCAAAATTACGGTCATTCATTTTAATTCCTCCCCAATGTTGTTACCGGACAATCAATATTCGAACCTTGTCCTACACATCGTTGAGGAACATAATCTAATTCAAGACCTTGGAAATACTGCCCGAGAGTACCAGTAACAACTAATTGAATCATTAATTGTGCTCGATTCTCAACATCAGCACGATTAATAAAAGGACGAGGATCAAATGTTAATCGATTCGTCCATGAATTATCCATATTATTTAATACATTATCTTGAGCAGTAAAATTCAATCGTCTTGCTGCACTTGGTGTATCAGTACCAACAACAACATTTCGTTTTACAAAAGTATAATTAAATTGATAAGTAATCGTAGCAGGAAAATTTGGAAGTATATGATTGATTCTTACACCAATAGGAAAATTAGGGTTAAGATCATACGGTACTGGAATACTACCATCTAAAAATCTAGATACCGACCCATTCAATACTAAATTAAATGCTAAACCTTCTCCTTCAGCACCAGCACTAACCGCAGTAATATAACTAGTAGGGTCTTCAATTGTACCACCATCAATATCAGGGCGAATTGTCTGCATCAATTCACCCTGATCAAAGTTAGCAGTACCAGCTTCATTTATTTCAGCAATAATGAAAGCATGGAGATCAAACCAATTAAGATACAACCGTTTCCTAATCCATGCCACATTATAATCTGTTATCATAAACCACTTGCTGAAAGAGGGTTGTCAACCTCATTACCACTACCAACGCAAGCACAGACAGCATAGTCTAATTCAATACCTAAGAAATTCACACCAGCAACAGAAGCATCAACAACATCCGCTTCTAATACAATACTTAAATTAACACCATCTTCAATATCACCACGAGTAACACCCAAATTATTTTTGATACCACGAGGAGACCATTCATTACCATTAGCAATTGTAACTAATGATTCAGCAATCACTGTATTGAGAGCAGTTGTAGCAGCCGCAAAGACTGCACCCTTTTTAATAGCATCAGCAAGAAGTAACCAAGTTACACCACGACCAGCAGCAGCAGCACCAGTATTAGACCAATTTACACGAAAACCTACAGGGTACCCTGGATCAAGGTCTGTAGGTAATTTCATAATACCTTGGAGTAACTTACCAGCAGCCGTAAAAGTAATACCAACTAATCCTAATGTACTAATCTCTAGCATAGCTAAAGAAGTATCAACAGGATTCGCTAGAATTTGACCTTCTGTAAGTGAACCAGTTTCAGCACGAGTAATTAATGAACGTAAATCGTAGTATGTATAATACTCTCGTTTACGTACCCAACCAACATTTCTATCAGAAATCATTGAAACCTCCTTTAGATAGTGGCTTCAATGTTCGCAGCAGTCGTCAGATCATCTAACCGGACGGCAGTGCTGCAACGCTTAGCACCTAACTGAATATCCTTGTAAAGAGTGAATTCGTAAGCATCCTTGTTAGCAACACGGAAGAGAACAGCACCATCCTCATCCATGAATTCATACCCACTCTGAGAAAGAATGAGTACGTCCTTCATATTAAGGAACCACATGATATCACGAGGAGCATCACGATCGTAAAATACCTTAGAACCATTGTACTTCAGGAATTCCCAACCACCCTCAAGAGTATCCTGGTAATCACTATATCGACGATCGCCGATATGCAGCAGACCAAGAGTCATCCACAAGCCGGGATTAGTAAAGATTTCAATCGACTTACTATCCGCACCACCAACCGTGATAGCAGTAAGCCAAGCGTGTTGCAGTACAGTATTAGTCAATGCACGATTAGTGCCAGGAGTTACTGGATTACGTAACCACTGAGCACGCCACGAAGCATTAGCCGCAGCCGTACGGTCAATATTCCCGAACTGAAGATTGGCGTGAACAAACTCACCAGCGGCGGCTACTGTAGTTTCTTCAGCACCAACGTTTCCAGTACCCGCGTATGCTGGGATACCAAACATTTCAGTAGCACGAGAAACATCAGCAGCGGTTAATGACGCAGCCCCCGCACCAAAATAAAGTGCGTCAGCAGCAGTCGTAACTGTACGACCAGTAGCCGCAGTTAATACAATTTGATGAACACCCGCAGCAGAATCACGAGTAATCGCTGCTACTGTCGTACCAGTAGCAGGTGCCCAACCAGTACCAGCAGCGATATCAGCAAAGTGAACACGATCTCCCACCTTAACATTAAAGTGAGAGGTCGCATCCATACTGAAAGTAACACCAGACGCAGACGTAGTTAACAACGTAGCAGCACGACCATGACCATAGGACCAAATCTGACGATTCAAATCCTCAGGCACAGTCTCCATAATACCCTGCATCTCAACGTCTAATGCCTGTGCAAACGCACCAGCACTAGTCTTTGATGCACGCATAACCGGACCAGAAATCTGTCCACGAGCATAATGCAGTGTCATCTTAAATGTAGCTGCATTATAGGTCTGACGACCAGCATCCGGTAAAGACGGACCAACACCAGCAGTATCCGCTCGCGAACCAACACCAGGATTACGCCCAGTAATTAATGGCACATAAGCATACTCACCATTAACATACTCAGACGATTTCTGTGCTCTATCTAAGAACACATGAGCCTTGACCACTTGTTGATTAAGTGGGCCAAGATAGAATTCCTTCATTGCACTTACAAATTCGGGTGAAGCTAAACCTGCCACTTACATTACTCCGTTGAAAGACGAGCAACCAACTCGGCTAATGCACGTCGTGAGACACCTGTATTTACATCTTCAGGAGTATATTTTTTAGAGTTATCAATAGAAGGAGTCCCACCAGAACCACGAATAGAAGGAATCATTGAATGTTGTACTTTGTTATTGATAGCGATTTTCTTTACTTCTTCTTCCACTTTCGCTGCTGACTGCGATGCGATAACCTCTTCAAAAAGTTTAACAGTATCATTATAAACTTTTTCGAGATTAAGTCTAGGATTAAGATTCAATTGTGCTAACGATAACGCACCAGCCATGTCAGCGAATTTAGTATTAGTCTTTGTTAATTCTTTACTGTCAGCTAATTTAGCGAGTGTATTTAATACCTGATTATGTTGTTCTCTTTGTACGTTACCTTGTTCAAGAGACTCAATCTTCTGTTGTAACTGAACTATTCTATCCTCAGTTGTAAGTTCAACTGGCTCTGTATTATTGTTATTCTGAGGTTTATTTCTATTATTCTGTTCCTCTTGGAACTTCGTGTAACCATACTGTGCAACACCGTAAAACTCTTCTGGTCGAAGGTTAACTACTTCGCCAGACATAGTTCGTAATTCAATAAACTCTGGTGCAGGATTAGCCGCCGGTTGGGGCGGAGCCTGCGGTGGCGTTTCCGGGGCCGGGGGTGGGGCCGCCGGTGGCGTTTGAGTTACCGGGTCCATTAACAGCTCCTATTAATTGTTGAGCGAACAGTTGAGGCATAACAGCTTCATAAGACTGCTGCTTCACATGATCTTGCCAGTGTTGAATAACTAGTTGTTTAATTTCTGGGGGATGTTGATCCCAACGATTACTACTAATATATTTCTTTACTGTTAATATATGAACGTCATGATTCTCTGCTGGTGCTACAGGCACAGGCTGTTGTGTAGAGATAATAGTTTGTATTTCTCTCCACTGTCGTGCTCTGTCACTGGCATTCTTATCATATACTGACATAATGTCAGCAGCACCAAGAATACCTAACAACTGTTCACGATCATTAATCGGATGGAGCAAACCACTCTCAACTAATGTTTGTGCTAACTGATTCCTTCCCGAACGAGACATAATCTGGCGACCATAAGTCTTAACTCTGACTTTGAAATAGTCACCATCATTAGTACCCTTAAGCATTGTGCCAGTAAACTTAAGAGTCTCTAGCTCGTTAAATTCACCCGTGATTTGCAGGACTCTTTCTTCCGTTGAGAATTGACAGATCGTTTGAAGAATGAGCCGTCCGGTATAAGATAAACGGTCATCGAACCAAAGGAGTACAGGGCCGAAGATAGAGTCGTCTGCTTCTTGCAAAGCCAAGACAGCTTTGCCAGAGCGTAGTCCAGGTTCGCCTTTTCCTTCACTACTATCATGGCTACTCGCTGTGTTTTGTATATCTGCTAATACACGGTCCAGCATCCGTTCTACGTAGGCTGGAATTGGTTTGAGATCACCTTGTTCTGGCTTGTATGGAAAATTATAAGTGATAATTTCGCCAGGACGATTACTAATATTCGCAGAATTACCACCAGCTTGTGAGGGTACAAGCCAGGGTATCTTACTCATTAGGTTAATTTGCTCAACAATACCCGACTTGATACGATTATATTCAGCTTGACTAGGCCTGATCTGTTCAGTGACACATGTACCCCAGAAGTTTCCTGGGTCGTAAATTTCGGTGAAGTGTACATAGGGAAGCTGACCATGCTGAAAGGGTAGGTCACCACAATAGAGTTGTTCTGTATTCCCAAAGATTGCATGGATACCCTTGGGAAATAAGCCAGTGTGCTTTACATACAATTCATGTATTAATACACCTTTCCTAGGACCACGTTTCTCGCCGTGGTTATACACTGAAGGAAAGAGTGTGATCTCCGATTCTTCTTTCTCAACTAACTTATCCCACTTTCTACCAAATTTCTCTACAATCCAATCCTTAGATCGGATCGAAGATTCAATAATATAGTCTGTGTCTTGCAACACAGCTGCATTGTCATCAGTTGTAATATTGAATGGTGATACAACCTCAGTAAAAACATCACCTTCTTTAACTTTAACTTTCTTCGGAATTTCACGGAGACCCATTACCTCCATTAATTGTTGCATTACACCAGATTCAATTAACTGTGAATCATAATCTATATCTTTGCCTAGTGTAGAATCCCAACCTACCTTGAAGAATGCATTACCGCAAATCGACTGCCACGATAGTAGGCGGACCAGTTTCAGGGATATATCCATTGTATCCCAGTAGTGGCGAAGTAATCTCGTCGAAGTTTGCGAAATAGCAATATCTTGTTCATCTGGAGTAGCAGGTATTACATCCCATACTGGATGAATGTAAGTCAGTTTTGCCAGTGTCTTCCGCATAATCGGAAGCATTATATTCGCTATTAATCGTGGTCTCCATGATTCTTTTGTAGGTCGTATGTATTGTCGTCTAGTTTTATCAAAATCTACATTTTGATAACCACGCGTCCAAGCTAGATTAAGCATCCACGATCTATAGAGTTCGACCCTTCCCTCACGATTCTCTTTGAATCGAGTGAGTACGAAATCCTTTATAGACTCTTTCTTATTTTTCTTTATCTCATATAAATGCATTAAGGGAGTCCACCGGAAATCGAATCGATATACTCTTCTGGCGTCATCTCTGGCTCAATATGAGGTTGTTGCGTGTATTCAGTTGCTTGATACGACGCTGGTATTTGTGAATTCAATTGATTAATTAATGATACGGATAGACCACTATACGTATGTGCGAATTGAGTGATAGTCTCCATATGCTTGTCCACTTTATCTAGTGTTGCACCAGTAATTTGAACAATAGACTTATCTAACTTTCTATAGGGGTACATACCTAAGAAGTAACCAAGAGCAAGAGTTAAGAATGGTAGTATAGTAATAAAAATATCCATACTACTCAGTGTACCTTCCGATTGTGATAGCAATGACATTCTGCTGACCAACACCACCCATCACAGGTACTCGTAAAGTATTCCAAAGATTCTTAGCAATATCACTAGCAGTAGCCCACATACTGGGAGTAACATCTAGGATCGTAGCCATTCGTCGTTTATCAGGTGTAAGAGGGAAGAACTCAGATGCTGTAGGTGGCATATTACTCATAGAGATAAGTTCCCCAGCATTCTGTATACCCTCAAATACGTGCGGACCATACAGATCGCCGATACCCGTACAAATTAATGCAGGATACGACTTCTCAAATGGTTCACCAGTAAATGGATTGTATCCTGGCCAACGTAAATGCCAAATAATTTCGTTACCATCTTGTATGTACGTAGGACCATACCGTGGATGCCTGAACTGTGGACCAGGATACTCTTGTGAAGTTTGTACCTTGGGTGTGTATGCAGCAACAGGCCCAGAAAAACGGTAAGAGATTGTATTCGCCCAATCAATAGCTGGTATCTCTGCTGGTATCATAAAAGATTCTCCGCTAGTTTGTTAGAGATAATCTGAATTCTGTCAGGCACATTTTCTAGTATAGAAGGAATACCCCCCATATCTCAGATACAACTAATTGTTCTTTCTTAGCTTGTGTGCCAATTCTCTCTGGTGCATTCCCTCCAGTTAAACGATTAACTAATCCTTCTAGTTCAGATAAAATTTTATCTAATTGACTAGCAGAACTTAAAATTCTCTCACAACGTGATACTGTTGCAGAAGGGGCTGTACTAGGGTACTGAGGTCCACTATTTAGCATCTAGTTTTCTCCGCTAGTCACTAGCTTTAGTTTGCCTTCGGTTATTAGTTTATTACGATTGTAATCATTTTTTTTGTATATATCACAATTGATTTCACCAACATGACCAATAACGCAACCAAGATGGATAAAAAGTTTGAAACCCAATGCTACAGCTTTACGAGAGAAATTAATATCTTCACCCAAGAAACGACTGCCAATATGTGATGTCTGGCCGAAGAATATAGCGTCGATAATAGTTTGTTCAGGATTGTTTGCGTAATCCTTAATTGATTCCTCAACAAAACTTTTTATTTCCTCACTTATACCCTCTCTAGGAAATCTGTCACAAGTAAACCAGATTGGGCCTTCACTTGTTAATTCTCTCATCTTATCAAAGACTTTTCGTTTGATTAGTGTGAATGCTGTGCCAACAATCTCTGTTGATAGCACTCTACCATTCTCGAAATTGTCTTTGAAGTTATCAGCGTCCTCTTCCGTGAATGCAGAAATAGTACCATAGGGTGGTTTACGTTCATTAAACAACCCTGAGATAATATCCTTATCTGCATCGATGAGTTTCTGAATATGTTCGTGATTAAAGTTACACATATCTGCATCGACTAGTAAGATATGTGTAAAATCAGGCTCAGCCTCATAGATATATTGAACTATCTTATTTCTAGCGTGTGGGAGCAGTGTTCCTTGTATAATAAGAAAACCATCAAATAGTTCAGGTTTCTGTGCAAATGTATTCAGCAATGAAAATACAGTTGCATGATGCACCTGCTCAATACAAGTCATACCTAAAATCAGTTTCATTGCTTAACTATAATACCTTTCCAGTGTTCGCCAGCAGCATGATAGTGTCCTTTATAGTTTCTTCTATATTTATTAGCTTGTATACGCTGTAGTGCATGAGTCTCACAAATCACAAATGGTACATCATTAAGGTACATATCATATAATGCAGGACTAGTACAGTTATTTATCTCACACAGTCTGCTTTCTTTTAATTTGTCCGACATCAGTACCCTCAGCTGTATATGAATAGCTAGTGCTTCCTCTATGAAAGAAAGTCACAGAATACGTACCATCAGAGTGCTCTGCTTCAATTATAGCAGGAAGAAATACGTTTAGTGTGTGGTGGTATAAAACCATAT
>Ga0137444_1000011_pt1 | contig 15580 bp, 15 predicted proteins | sample EasRivERMGT319_2_FD_102314 | JGI IMG/M metagenome (GOLD analysis project Ga0137444, IMG submission 102314) | Soil microbial communities from meander-bound floodplain in the East River, Colorado, USA - East River MetaG ERMGT319_2 | ecosystem: Environmental > Terrestrial > Soil > Floodplain ... | reverse complement strand
GACGTCTACAAGCTCGAGCAACGGTACCGCAACTGGAAGGAGGCGGTGCTAGCTGAGGGCGTGCCGGGGCTCACCAAAGCAAACTCTGATCTGCTCGTGCAGCACGTGCTCGATATGGAGCAGGGGCGCCATGTCGCCCGGGGCTCGCGCAAGGGGGGGCGCAGCTACACACGCCTCGTCCACCTGCAGCAGCGCCTCAAACAGTTCTTCCGATTGCTGCAGGACCGTGCGGTCGCTGACGTATCCACGGTGAGCGAAGACACCGTCGTCGGGTTGGTTCGCGACATGGAGCGCGGAACCCTGCTCACACGCAAGGGCACGCGCTTTCTCTCTCCCGACGACTACGTCCGTGACTTTAAGGCGTTCTGGCACTGGTGGATGCGGGTGCAGCACCGCGCGGGGAAGTCGGTTCCCGACCTCACCGAAGAGCTCTCGGCTCACCGCGCGCAGCCCAAGTTCGTCTACCTCCGCAAGGAAGACGTCGAGGCGCTCCTCCCCTACTTCACCCAGGACGAGCAGGTACTCCTGCTGTTTCTCTTCGACAGTGCGATTCGAGCCCCGACCGAGGTCCTGAGCCTGCGGGTACGCGACGTGTACGAGCAGGACGGAGAGGTCTGGGTGCACGTTCCTGAGGAGGCCAGCAAGACGTTCGGGCGTTCGTTCAACCTTCTGTACTGCGGACAGTCGCTGCTCGACCTGATTGCCCGCAAGGCGCTCACTGCGTCCGACCCCCTGTTCGCCTTCTCGCCGCCCGTGCTCAATCGCAAGCTCAAGGAGGCTGCACGTGCCGCGCTCGGCGACCGCCCCTCACACGCGCAGGGCGACACGTACGCCCACCTCTCCCTCTACGACTTCCGCCACTCGGGTGCGATTCACCTCCGCTTGCTTGCGAAGGACAACCCGGCGCAGGTGAGCCTCGACGCGATTCGCCACCGCGCGGGGTGGACCGACTTCTCAATGCTGAACTACTACACTCGCTTCATTGGCCTCGACGGGAAGATCGAGCGCACCGGCATGCTCTTGCAGCAGGAACGCTCGCACCTCGAGCGCGAGGTCACCGTGCTCCGGAGCCAGCTCGCCGCAATCCGCGAAGAGAACACTCGCTTCCTTGCCGCAGTCGAGGCGCTCGTCGGGCAGCCGCTCGCCCTGGCGGTGCGCGAAGCAGGCGGGGGTTCAAGTACCCTCTAGCCCCCTTCTCGGCATGGAGAATCCAACAGCCACCGTGCTCACCGAGCTGCTTGCGCTCCTCGCCCAGCACACTAAACGAATGCAAGCACTGACGCTCATCCATGGTCTCGCTTCCACAGAGACGACTTTGGTCCGTGACCTGTGATCACATATTACTCGCGCTCCTGGTCGAGAAGAGTCCCCAAGTCTCTGACCAGCTGCCCGACCCTGGTAGCACCGAGCACCTGGGCAACCCTGCCATCCGCAATCGCTGCCCCGACTGCCACCGCTAGGTTCTCCTGCATTTCGGCTGGAAACACACCTTCCAGAAGTTCAACATCTAACTCAACATGCCGCTCGTCTCCATCAATTCGATTCCTTTCATGAACGAGAAGCGCTGCTACTTGCGGCAATGCTCTCACGGCATCGATCTCAATTGCTTCCAGCAGAACTCTGCCGAGCCATGCCAATCTCTCTGCTGGAATCCTGCCATGCCCAAAGTAGTCCACCATCCACACCACACTCCATGGCTCCCCAGGGTCAACTGCGGCCAAAAGTGCCTGACCATCCTTAAATACGCGTCTAGCGACGTCCAACAACCGGCAGTGGATCTCGTGCCCACCAGAAAATACTCTACTGTGCCTCGTAACGCATGAGAGAGCCAAGTGCGTACACAAGTTCACGCTTTGCGCAAGATGTCGGTCAAACACTGACACCAACCACGGCACTTGCCCGTCCTCCTCACAACATGCCATGCACGCGTACACCCTCCACACCCCAGCGAAGCGCTCAATATCTCCACTAGGTCCCTGCTGCGCCACGAAGCTGTCAATGAGAGCGTCTTCAATACTGCACAATTCCTTGAAGCAGAGGACATCAGTACCGCCAAACTTGCGGCTCACCAGCAGCTCGAATGCTACACCGTAGTCCTCAGAGTCGGAGAGTCCTGTCAACAGCGCCTTCTGGTTACCACTCTTACACTCGTCGATGTGCCTTAGCACTTCCTGATCTCTCGCTTCAGATTGACCGATCCGCTCTCCGATCACGCGATTCCAGTACCGATCATGCACCCTCACACGCTGCCTCGTATCACCGAACGAAAACGAACCCCTTAGCGCAGGGAATAGATTCGCAACGATGACGAATGCGCACCCTGTCTCTCTTCCTTCGCCAACCTCCTCCTTCCACAGCTTCTGTAACAGTTCTCGCAACTCAGCAGCACCATGAGAACCCGCGAGCTGCCGCAATTCAGCGTAGTGGCGCACCAGGTAGGCGAAGGCAGCAGGGCACGTCTCGCGCAGAGAGGCAACTAGGATTATGTCCTCCAGGCTCGCCTCCCCGTGTAGGCTGCCCCATGCCCGTTTCGCACAACGCATCATCGCCTTCAACTTGCGCGCGGTGTTCAACAGCCCTGCCATAGCAGGAGGAGCGTAGTAGAGTTCTCTCCGCACCTCCGCAGCAAGCAAGAGCGGGTTCAGACTATCGATGTATGGCTCTCCTCTGGCCTGCACGGGTGTGTCAGCCGGATACGTCGCGACCCAAGCCGCAACGTGCCTAACGATTGCGTCCCATGCGTTCTCTGCAGTCAAGGGGCCGATTCGCTCTACGTACTCGCACAGTCTCATCAAATCCGCGTCCACGCTCGGCGTCATGGCGACAGCGAATGACACGTGTGTCAGCTCCCTCAAGCGATCTAGCAAACCCGCAAGCTCCGATGGAAGGCTCCCATCGTTGCTACCACGATCGAAGTCCTCCAGGACCACGACTACGCGGAAGCCCACTGCTCCGAGGATGTCATCCAATTGCCGAAGCGCCTCGACTGGACTCTTCACCGTTCCGAAGACTCCCAAGAGTCTTAGTGGTGTACCGCTCAGCGCACCTGCATATTGCTCCGGCAGTTGCGCTATCGAAAGCGTCTCCAAGCGTTGGGACAGCACTGCAACAACTCTCTGCAATACGTACTGCGCTGCACTCTGGCCAGAATCGATATCCCATGCATCGATCCGGCAAAACACCGTCCGACGGTGCCGTCTCTGTATGCGCGACACGGCCATATCAATAATGCTCGTCTTGCCGCTACCCCACTCTCCGACAACCGCTACTGGGCGAAGGGGCAACGTTGTAAAGATGTCAGCGAGGCGTTCAACCGTGTCAGTCCTCCCAAACCAGTCGTCTTCTATCAGACTGAGTGGTCTCTCTGCAAGCTCGTTGATGTCCTGCTTGCGCGTCGAGAGTCGCACAAGTGCCCATTGAACTGCTTGAGTTGCCAAAATGGCGCCTATCAACACCGCGGAGCCGAAAAGTACATCGCTTGGCCGTGTACCGAGCATACTGTACACGACGGCTACGCCAGTGATTGGGGCCAAGATGAGCGGGGGATAACTAATCACGGCCGGACTGAATACGTACCGCATCGGCAAGGTTCCGAGCCGCACTAGGGGCACGGCGAACAGTCCCAGCAGAACGACCAAGAGCGTTGCACCACTCGCAACTGTCCCGTTTCGGAACCACCATGCCGCGACCTCGATCCCGAGGGGAGTGAGGGTCGGAACCGCCAGTAGGGCGCCCGCGATGCCCACACCAATGTACAAGGCAACTTCTAGCCACCGGCGCGCGACCAGTCGAGTTCTCGCTGAGAGCTTCACGGGCGCGTCGCCTTCCTCGAGTGTGGGACTACTCATCGCTAGCTGAGTAGGGGCTGTGAGCGAGTTCGGCCCGTTCCCGCACCTACAGCTCCCCGTGATCCCGGAGACTGTAGTACGTCCCCCGCCCAATGACCAGACTGTCGAGCAGGGGAATGCCCAGCACGTCTCCCGCCTGGCGCAGCCGTCGCGTCACCGCGTAGTCCTCCGCTGAGGGCGTCGGGTCCCCGCTGGGGTGGTTGTGCGCCACCACAATCGACGCGGCATTCGCGAGGATTGCGGCCTTGTACACCTCGCGGGGGTGGACGAGTGAGCCGACGAGCGTGCCCCGGCTGACCTCCTCGCACGAGAGCACGGTGTGGCGCACGTCGAGGTGCACGCAGTAGAAGGCCTCTCGGTCGAGCGCCGCAATACCGTCGAAGAAGGAGTAGGCAGCCTCCGACCCGCGGAGATGCGGAGCTGCGTCGTACCGTCCTCTGCCCTCGCGCACGAGCCGCACTCGCACCCGATACTGTTTGTAATTGGGTTCGCGTGGTCTGCGTGCCATAACCTTCGCAAGGCAGGCCGCCTTGAAGAACTGCCGACTGGTGCACTCACCTCTGAGTCCCCGAGTTCACGCCGGGCGAGGCCTACAATCAATCTTCAGCCAGCAGCACGCCCACCCTCACGAGACGCCGCGTCCGGGCGTAGTCTTCGAGCTGAGCGTGCTCAGATTGTGAACTGCGGTTCGAACTCGAGCAGGTAGTGTCCTGCGATGATGATCCGGGCGTCCACGGCAAGCGCGTTGCCGTACTCGCCCCGCTCCCAGAGGCGTGGCGAGCATACTTCGCCCCTCCAGTATCCTCCACCAGGTCTGCTCCAGTTCCACTGGCCACCAGTGCCAGCTCGTGCTATTCTCGGCACGTTGCTGGTCGACCTCTGGAGGGCCCCGTGTCGACGTTACGAGTAACCTCGCTGGTTCTCACACTGCTCGCTGCCTATGGCTGTTCGTCAGCGCCCTCCCCGCTTCAGCATGAATCTCCAAACGCAGTCCCACCTTCTTCGCTCGAGGGCGCGACGCTCATTCTCCCGCCCTCGACTTCACAGCCTGCTCCTGAACTCACACAGATGAGTCCCACCCCGCCTTCAAGTTCGAATCCTGAGAAGGAGGACGCTCCCTCCCAGAGCAACTCACGCCCTTCCGCACCCGCACCCCATGCCACTGCGGCGGCGCTGCAGCTGCTCTCGGCTCTTATCACCGAGATTCACACCTTTCCAGAGAAGCCAGCTGTCCAGAGAATGGCTGCGGCCTGGGCATGGAAACCACTGCCCATCGAACAGGCTGAGCTGTTGAATGCGAAGGTTGGATACTCCGGAAAGTGGAATGACGTGCCGATGTTTGTAGGCACGGATGGCACGAACGAAGTCATCTCACTCTGCTTTGACGGATTCAACCAGGATGCATTTGCTGCCGCGCTTGTCGAGCTTGGCCTCTCGGCGAAGGCGCCAAGAAGCGGCACTCATGCTATTGCCCAGGAGCTCACCGTATATGAGTTGCTCCATAACGAGAAGCGGCTCGGCTTGCTCATTCTGAACCGGGGCACAGCTGGCAATGCAAAGGGCATGGCAACACTTGGTTACATGTCGGAAGCGTGCGCAATTCGCGAGGGGCTCCTCGATAGAGCAGTCGACGCACATGTAGTAGCAGTGCGACTGTTTTCTGAGCTGCTTGCCGAAGTTCCTCGCTGTCAGCAGGGTGAGGGACCTGCTGAGCGAAGCGCACGCCACAAAGGATGGATCTCCGTCAAAGACCCAATGACGAGCAACACCTATGCCCTTGAGCGAGATGGACATCGCTTTGTAATCGGTGATAATGATTCGCCCGAGATGTTCACTGTGAGCTTGCTAGAGGGTTATGATAGTGACAAGATGCAGGATGCTCTGCGCGCAGAGTACAGCATCAGTGGCGGAAGGGAGAAACGTCTACCCAGAGGCACACTCATGATTCTCAAGCTCGCTGGGGATGCTGGATTCGTGGCGGTGACCCAGGTCTCTGAACTCTCGCCTGTGGGCGGAGGAACCATTAGCTTCATCTCGCTTCGTGCAGGGCTCGAGGCCGGAGTGTGGTAGGGACGCACGTCCTCAGTGTCGTGGCCGACTGCGATAATGACCACGCACATATGTTCCGTCCTTGCGATAGTACCCGCGCACGTGGACAGTCTTAGGTCGTCCGGTTTTTTCACTAATCTGCCCGTAGTAGGATCCATTCTCGGCAACTCGCGATGGACTGACGCGCGGTGGAGGGGGAGTCAGTGTCGCGCTTTGTGAGCCGTTCCTAGTCGCCAGGGTACTTTGCCCTGATGACTGAGTGCTGGGACGAGTCTGCCCCGGTGCCCAGGCACTCCCTCCCGAAGGCGCCCTCGTGTAGGGGGCCAAATTATTCGAGTCCGTTTGTACACTGGCTTGGTGAGCTGGAAGCGAGCGCCTATCAGGGTCCCGCGGGGCATACCACCCGTCGACGGGGCCGACCCAGTCCCGCGTAGTGGTTGTTGGTCCGGCGATTGCAGAGAGAACTCGACGAGCGCTTGTACTTGTCCCCGGAACAGTGCTCGACTGGGCCGGAGCAGCCGGCGTCACTCGTTGCTGGGGCCGCGGCTTGTGGGAGGAGGACGGTGAGTCGTTCTGGCTAAGGGCAACCACGAAGACGAGCAGAAGTACTAGGAACACCGCTATGCCACGCACTGGGCTGCCTCTCCAGTCTCGACGAAGAGTTCTTTAATGAAGGATACCACGGATCCCCACCGCATGGCCAGAGGATCCTCCTCGCCACGACCAGGCTAGCCCAAGCGCCTGCAAATCGACGTTCATCCCTTAATCTGGTGCTCCCAGGCGTGCGGATCCCCAAGCTCCTCCCGGTGCCAGAGCTCCACGTTCCACTCCTCGATGACCCGAAGCGCGACAAGCGAGGCAAAGATGCAGTACTTGGCTTCGCCGCCGGCTCGCGCCAGGTCTCGGGAACTGGTCATGGCCTGCTAGCCGCTACCGAGCAGCAGTCTGGTGACGAGGAGCCCCACGAGGGACCAGGCGACCCGTTCGCCCCGGGGCATGCTAGCTCCCTAACCACCTGATGAGCAGTAGGAGAAGTACGATGCCGATGATCCACGCAAACACGCGATGGTGAGAGCGCCGCAAGTGCTCCTGGAATCGGAGTCGCTCCAACTCAAGCCGCATCCGCTCGGGGCAGGCGGGCTCGTGCCAGCTGATCGTGTCGGTCACGCCAGGCTCGAACTGCCCGCCACAGAGCTCACATTGCATGCAGGAACTCACTGCCCACCACCAAGGTCTCGAAGCTGATCGCGCACCTTGTCGACCAAAGCGCCTACGGCCCCATGATAGTGACGCTGGAACCCACAAGGCAACGGCGGGGCGAGGATCTCTTGCAGCCCGTCTCGGAAACTGGCATCCTATCCGCAGAAGGGCGCCGAAGTTCAATGGAAACTACTAGCACCCTCCCCGCCGAGTCGAGAAATTCTCCGGCGTCCCCGACCCTTCCCCCCAAGGTACTCAGTGGCTCCCCTGACGAGAGCGAGGCGCCCGTGGCGAAGAAGAACCACACGACGAAGAAGCGCCGCATCAAAAAGCGGGCGTCGAAGCAGACCGCGAAGCGCGGGCGCAAACGTGGGGGCCGCCCCAAAGGCAGCGCGGGCGGCGTGAACAAGTCGCAGGCGATCCGCGACTACCTGGCTGCCCACCCCCGGGCGAAGCCCCAGGCGGTCGCGACAGCCCTCGTCGAGCAGGGCGTGGACGTCACTCCCGCGTTCGTGAGCGCCGTCAAGCACGCGGCGAAGAAGGGGCGTACGGGGAAGCGCGGGCGCAAGACAGCCAGCACCCCGTCGCCGATCCAGGCGACCCCGCGCGGGCGGGCTGCAGCCAGCAAGGACGGGGCGCTCACCGTCGACCGGCTGCTCGAGGCGAAGAGGTTCGCGGAGAGCGTGGGTGGCGTCGCGGCGGCACGCAAGGCGCTCGAGGCACTCGCGCAGGTGCTGCGGTAGGAGCTCCTTGTAGTTTCGTTGCACATAGCGGCAGGATTCAGCAGGCGCGACCGAGCCCGACTGCAAGCCTCGGAACGCTCAGACCGCGGCGGGTTTCCGGCCACGTGCATCTCCGGTAGGCTGGTGCCTTCGAATCCGGAGAGCAATCGAATGGCTGCGAGAGCATTCGCTCGAGAAGATCACAAGGCGTGCTCCGCCTTCGTCCGGGGGCTGGTGCAGCATGCCGGGAGTCCTGACTGCGTGCCAGCGGCGCTGTCGCCAGAACCGCCACGGACACTCGTGCAATTCTGGCACGACCTCAGGCGCCTGCCGAACGATGTCGGCGAGTGCATCGAGTCGTGGAAGGGGCTGAAGGATCGGGGATTCGAAACCCTCCTTTTTGACGCCGACGGCGCCAGGGAGCTCATCGCGAGCAGCTTGGGCCCGCGTCACGAGTATGCCTACGAGAGGTGCTATCACCCAGCGATGCAGTCGGACTACTTCCGGCTCTGCTACGTGTTTCTCAAAGGCGGCTGCTATCTAGATGCTGACGACGTCTACAACGGGCCGCCCATTGAACGATTCTTCGACGACGGTCGCCTAAAGGTCCAGCCACTGTGCTATGACATCGCGATGCATCGAATGGTACCGCCCAATGTCTTTACCCAGCCAGGCGCCGACGCTTCGCCCTGGATCTTCTACTTCAACAACAATCCGCTGCTCGCAGGCCCCGGGCACCCCATCGTCGAACGGGCTCTCGCCAACGCCACTGAAGCTCTCGAGGGGGCGACCGACACCGAGCTGCCGGAGATTCAGTCGACCACGGGTCCCGGCAACCTCACCAGAACCATCTTCGAACTCTCGCAAGAGCGCAACGAGACGTCTAGCGCCCTGCTTGTGCTGCGCCACTGGGAGGACGTCGCCACCAGCAAGTGGCCGCTCAGCTATCGGCGCGATGCGAGGAACTGGAGGCTCTCGAACTGTAGAGTGTACGAGGCTCCCAAGCGGGGTGACGGTTGAACACGGCCAGGGGCATGCTCGCGCGCACGAGATTCCTACAGCGTCTCAGCCTCATAGGCCGGTGGCTGCTACCGAAGCAGCGCTGCCGTACCTTCGGACCTGCTAATGGGACCGAGAGAATCGAGAAGATCTACGTCATCAACCTCGATCGTCAGCAGGACCGCTGGAATGAGATGATGCGCGAGCTCAGCCAGATCATGGACTCCTCAGGAGACGCGCTCACAAAGAGGACCGTGCGACATCCTGCCATCGACGCGAGGAGCTTCGCGCAGTCGCCGGTTGAGGACACAGAGGTCGACCCCTCGTACAACCTCGGGGACCAGCTCTTCGTCGAGCCGCAGCCGCGCGTGCTCCCCGACCGGTTCGACTTTGATCTTCCAATCCAGATGAGCCGCCCGGAGGTCGCGGTCGCCCGCTCACACGTCCGAGTATGGCGCCGGATCGCGGCTAGCGAGGACGCCTACGCGCTCGTGCTGGAGGACGACGCCTGGTTCAAGCGAGGCTTCGGTCGCTACGTGGAGCGCGCCTGGTGCGAGCTTGAGGGGGGCCGCGAAGGCGCCGCGCGCTTCGACATACTGTACCTCTCCTACAAGGAAGTAGTGGGCGGGGCGCAAAAGGACCTTTTGTCCGCCCGTGTGTTCCGCCCTGTACGCGGACTCTGGTACCTGTCTGGCTACGTCCTCTCGCGCGAGGGCGCCCGGAAGCTGCTCCGGCTGCTGCCCTGCCGGGGACCGGTCGATCTGTGGGTGAACCACCAGTTCGGAGTGCTCAGCGTGCGGGCGACCAGACAATGCCTGATCGGCCAGCGATCGGACTGCAAGTCGACCAACTCATACTCAATCCTCTCGACGCTGAGCCGGATTGGCGTACTCGACTGCGAGGGGCAGTCGCTCTTCTCGATTCGCCCCCAGCATCGGCCGGTGTTCGTCTTCGGAGACGAGGGCTCAGGGCTCTCATCGCTCGCCATGGCGCTTTCGATGCTCGGATACCGATGCTGCAGCGATCTTCAAGATCTTCCGCAATGCGAGCGTGACCAGCTCCTGGCGGTAGAAGTCGATAGGGTGTTCGACGCCTACGTGAATATTGGCACTCTGCAGGAAGAAGCGCGTACGCTGAGGGAGCGCTACCCGGGGGCGAAGTTTATCTTCACGACAATCGCTGGCGCGGCCACGAACGGCGCCGCCGGCGTTCTCCCCGTTGGGCTAATGGGCGGAGAAGTCGCCGTCCTGCACTTGGACGCCGCCGACAAGTGGAAGGTCATCTGCGAGCACCTAAAGTGCGCGCCGCCCATCTGTTCCTTCCCCGAGATCGCCGATCTCGGCCAGAGGCCGCTGCTTGACGCGGGGGCTACGGCGAGCCCGGCCATGGACTGCAGCATACCCAGGCGCGACCCGTCGCCCTGGGTGGTCGAACCGCGTCCGGCGTGGCGAGGGATCCGAGTCTCCCCCGTTGACCCGGCGACGAACTCCAATGCGCGTGTTAGCTTCGACGACCGCCTGGAGGTCCTCGACCCCGAGCGTTGGGCGATGAGGGACGACACCTTCCCGGGCAATCTGGGTCTGTTCCGTCCCGCCAATATTGAGACTCGCGCTGGGGTCGGAGTCGTACTCAGCGTGAGGAAGGAGCCGCTCGGAGTCCGGGACTACAGCGCCGCCGCAATCTCGAGTCGCGACCAGTTCCTGTTCGGCAAGTTCGAGGCGACGCTTCAGGCGTCAAGGGTGTCCGGCCTGGTCACCGGGTTCTTCCTACACCGCGACTCGCCCCGGCAGGAGATCGATGTCGAGATTGTGGGCAAGCGGTCCGACCGCATGCTGGTAAACGTCTTCTACAACCCAGGGGAAGAAGGGGCGAGGTTCGACTACGGCTACCGGGGCGCCCCGAGCATCTTCGAGCTCGGCTTCGACGCTTCAGAGTCCCCTCACCGGTTCACCATCGAGTGGGGCTCGGACGCTATCCGGTGGCTGGTCGACGACCGCCTGATCCACGAGCGTGTTGATTGGGATCCAACGCCGATTCCCCGTCTACCGATGACCCTGCACGTCAACACTTGGCCGTCGCGCTCGCGCGAGCTCGCCGGGCGGCTCGCCCGCCGCCGGCTTCCTGCGACTGTAGTAGTGAGGTCGATCGCTGTCGAGGCGACCTTAGCGGGCTAGATGGGAGCACTAAAGGGAGCACATCGGGAGCGAATCGGCAGCGACCGCATCCCCGGCCAGCTCCCGATGATCTGAATCGTCGCCGCCGCAACCGATGCCCCGACCACGGGTTACACCGCGTCCAGCTCTACCGTCGAAGTCGCCTGCCACCCCTCGAGTCCACTCGGGGGGCTGACAACCTTGGTGGCGACGGTTCTAGGTCTAGAATCTGGCACCCCCGAGGGGAGCGATCGGGTGTAAGGAAGGAGTCCCAGTGCGAGGAGAGGTCTGGTTCAACGCGGGGTTTGTTCAAAGCCTCGTGGACGCAAGGACACCAGCTGAGCGAGGGGTGATGATCGAGCGGTTTCGGATGGCGGTGGGCATGCTGCGCGGAGGAGAGTTCTCGGACTGCGCTCCCATGCCAATCGAAATCGAGCCGGGAACGGAAGGCGGAGAGCCCGCACTGCGGTTCAAGATGCCCTTCGACGACGCGCGTCCTCCGCAGGCATGGTAGGCATCCAGACGGGCATCCAAGTCCGAGCGACTCCGAAGTGACCTAGAAATGACCGAGGATGGAACGGAGATGGAATCTGACGCCAGGCCGACTTGCGTCAGACCCCACGCCGCAAGTGATGGCCAGGCATCGACTTGCGTGCACTTGACCGGACTCAGTCGGACACCGAGGATAGACCCACGAGCGCCTTCGTAAAGCGGAGGTTCCGGGTTCGATTCCCGGTGTCCCGAGACCCCACGCGCACGCGCGGCGTGCCCGTCTCGTCGACCTCGGCTGTCAGCACGGCTCACCGGCGGCGGCCGTGAAGAGCGACAGCCGCACGACCGGTCCTCGGAGGCTTCCGTCTCAGCATCCCCCGATCCGGGGTGGCTCACGATCACCCGACTCGGGGTGGCTCACACAACCCGACTCCGGGTGGCTCAGATTGTGCGACTCTTGACATGATCCAAGCGAAGCGCTTCACTGACCTCGTCGGAGGCCTTACGAACGCGCGTAAGATGCTCGAGTTGCTCGCCGCTCGAGCGGGTCCTGCGGTAGAGAGGCGCTGCCGCACATTGACGATTGGGAGAACCCATGATGCTTCGTCAGCTCTGGCAGGCGTCTACTGCGGATGCTAGACTTCAGACGGTTACTACCCTGCCTGCAATCCTGCTCTCTGCAGCAGCCCTGACGATTGCACTCTGGACCTCAAGTCTCGAGGTTGAGCTTGGAAGACGTACGCTGCTTCCCCCACTCCTGAGTAGACATCATGCCATTCCGTACATCCCCGGCAGCGAAGCTCCCAAGGGACGAATCGAACTGAATGATCTCACTTTCGAACAAGATGTTCGCCTTTATCGCGTTGAGACTATCGGATTCCTGCACGAGTGGGCATTGTTTCTCAAGGGTCCTGACGGGGCGTTCTCTGGCGCGCTCGCCGGTGCCCATGGCAGCACTCCCTGGGAGGCGCCGGACTCCGATGGCCTCCTCTTGAAGTCGGGCACTAGACTGGAATGGACCTCGATTGACGATACACGTACCGGACCGCCAGACCTGCGGGAGGGGGATGTCGGTGTCACACTCTTTTACCGTGAATTGGACTGAGCCTTGACAGTTCTCACGACGTAGTCGGTCAGTCTCGGCGTCAGATTGGATCGAAGCGATCGCCCTCGCCTTTTCTTTTTCGGAGCTTGAACTCGCTCCGCTCAACATAGCAAGAGCTCAAAAAAGTCGTAGTCATCTCTGCGGGAAGCGACGACAGCGTTCAACGCATCGCGCCACTCTGCTTGGTAGGAGTCCGCCCCATCCCGCAGCGAGACTTCCCGCTTGACATCAGCATGTAGCGCCACGGCGCTATCAAGTACTGCGCACGCAGCTGCAGCGCATGCACGAGGAGTCCCAGCAGCGGCAACTGTCGTCGCACGATCACCTACAATGTAGACGAGATGTCGCCAGGAATCGCTTGGTTTCCAATCAGCATGTGAAGACACGGGCCCCGAGAATGGAGAATGCGTTAGCACCAGTCTTGCTACTGGATCACTGAGTAGCGCGGTCTCATCAGGATAGACTATGGTCCCCCAAAGCGACGAAGAGAAGAACCTGCGGGGAGGGAATTCCTGTGGACCTCCCCCCTGGGCAGGCGTAGGTCCCCACCTGTCGCGGCTAAACTGCCAGAGGTTCTGGAAGTGACCGACCGCCGCTGCCTGAGCCCCCACCGCGAACGACAGTAGCGCCATGGGGCCGGCGTAACCATGCATGACAGGCTTGCCAGCAGACGCAATGGTGATCGAAGCATTCAGGAAGCGCTCCACCAGAGCTCTCGAGGATGGAACTCGCAGTGCTTCAAACTCGCAGGCAAGAAAGACGCCGTCGCAGTTGTGGGCAGTAGCCGCTCCAAGTGCCGCCGAAAGTGTCTCGTCTGAACTCATCACGGAGCTTCCGAGGACCACAGTCGAGAGCACGGGCACGCCCAGCTCTTCCGCAGCGTGTTGCGCGGCGCTGAACAAGCGACGATTTAGACGCTCGATCTCTCTCTGCCCCGCCTCGTACAAAACCGCAGGAGCCATGACAGCCGAAGAACCGAGACGGCGATTAACCTCTACAAGCCTGTCAGCAAGTTCGGAGAGATCAGAATCGGGAATGTCCCTGAGGGTGTTGACGGACTCGCGAAACGACTCAAGGTTGTAGGTTGCGATGTTCTCATTCGTAAAACCCGGAACGTGGAACTGCGGATCGAGTAGCACGTCTGCTCCGAGCCTACGAAACTCTTCAGCCCTCTCAACAGCAGTGTCAAGCCGCAGGTCTCTTGGACTGACTATAACACCAACCCCAACACCCGCTTCCAGTACATCCTTTGCAAGCGTCTGGCTCTGGTGGCCAAACTGGTGCCAAACGCCTCGCCTCATTTCTCTGCTCCAATGCGCTGCAGGATCTTGGCTACATATCGGGCATCCGATGGCCTCTGCTCCCGTTGCTTGGCCAGTAGCTTTCGAAGGAGCACCTGAACAGCGTGCGAGAGTCCTGTGAACTCCGGTATCCCGAAGTGATTTGCACACTCGCACACCGCGCATCTTAGCTCGGCCAACGACATTCCGCTTTTGTAGAACGGGTGGCATCCGCACATGGCTTGAAACATCAACACTCCAATGGCCCAGAGATCCGCGCGATGATCAATGTCGTACTTCGTGCCCTCGAACTGCTCCGGTGCAAAGTAGATCGGCGTGCCCTTCTGGGCACCGTCCTCTGTTCTTGTCATGTCTGGCAGGTCGAGATGGCGAGCAAGTCCAAAGTCAATGATCCGTGGACGTCCGCAAGTGTCCACTCGTATGTTGCTCGGCTTGAGATCACGGTGAACAATGTTGCTCTCTCGCATCGCCCCCAAGGCATTGCAGATTTGCACAAAGACCTCGGCAAGGCGGCCAAGCGTCCATGGCGCGTGAGACAGATCTTCCGTTAGATCGTGACCGTCAACGAACTCCTCCAAGATGAAACGACGCGACACACCTCCTCTGGTAGACAGGGTAAACTCAACCAGTCTGGCAATTCCGTCGTGGGCAAGGGTCTGAAGCGCCAGGATTTCGCGCTCTAACATCCCAAGTTCGTAGTCGGGCGAGATGATCTTCAGGCAGAGGTCATTCCCTTCAAGGTCCCTGACATGAAACGCACACTTTTGAGCGCTTGGTGTCAAGGCCTTCACGAACTCGTAGTCAGGAAACTGAGCCTTTGCATCTTCGATCGAGATTGTGTACGTCACTTCGGCCCCCCCCCGTAGCTGTCTCCGATCACGAAGGCAAGTTCGTAGTAGTACGCCCAAACGATTGGAACTGTATGTCTTGCTATGCGTACGATTGTGCATTCGGCTTCATTGGACACCCCGATGATGCCAATGCCCCGATGGCCAAACTCCGGTTCATGCCTCACTCTGTGCGCGAGTCGAGCCGGAAGGGCGACGTACGCGCGGTGTGCGAAGATGCGATTCCTAGCAGCTTGACGAACTGCAGCACGCCAGTCCGAGATCTTGGCTTCGACCGCCACGATCTCGAGGAGAATATCCCGCCACGCGGAAGCTATTCGGAACACTCCCCGCCTCTCCAGTACTGCCCCGGTCTCTGCGAGCACACCGAGCCTCTTCCGAACTGCTCGTTCACTCTTGTCAGTCCGGCGGAGGATGGTCTCCAGTCGAGCTCCGCTCACGGTCCGCAAGTAGGCAAGAAGGTACCCGTCAGATTTGGTCAAGGAAAGGGCGGCTAGGAGCTCAGGGCGATGTGATGCACTCACGAGATCAGGCAGCCCCGCACCGACAGGGATCGATCGTCCGACCCAGTTTGGGGTGGTACGCTCGCCGAAGAGGTCATGCAGTTGCGGGACAATCGCGTCCTCAAGGTCGGCCTCGGGGCCACTGCGCCGAGCTCGGAATCGAATCACAGTTGGGGTCATACTGAGCTTGCTCACCAGCCGCCCCCTCTCCCTTGCACGCCTCTTTGTACTAGCTCAGGAGTGGCCTTCCGGGCAAGTCCAATCCAGGACCTAGATTGCCGAATTCGAGTCGACCAGACTGTCTCCGAATCGCTCGCGCGGCACGACGGCGAGGAATGCTAGCCTCAGCGGGCGGTCGTG
>Ga0137444_1000008_pt1 | contig 18290 bp, 21 predicted proteins | sample EasRivERMGT319_2_FD_102314 | JGI IMG/M metagenome (GOLD analysis project Ga0137444, IMG submission 102314) | Soil microbial communities from meander-bound floodplain in the East River, Colorado, USA - East River MetaG ERMGT319_2 | ecosystem: Environmental > Terrestrial > Soil > Floodplain ... | reverse complement strand
GACTCTATGATCTTATCTCTATAGATAGACGAGATCTTTAACTGATACCACTTCTATCTATAAATTTCTCTTTTTCAATTCTCTCTAAGAAATTTCCTATAAAATTTTACCTTAAGATATTTATAAGTTAATAAGGCTTTCTTACACTTCGTTTCAGAAAGCCTTTACTATCTTAACTTTCTAATTATCTATGCTAATTAGGTGCTCTCTCAAGGTCATTGAGAAGGCCATTAGGGGCCATATAGGGAAATAACGACACACCCTTACGGCTTTTTTCTTGGCCAAGTCGGGCCACTGCAACAACTTAGCCGGTTTCTTCTCCATTACTATTGACTCATTATTATATTCATGTTCTTTTCTTATGCGAGTTCCCAACACTCCGTTGGAAACATTCTATTTATTCCAGTGAGGTATCAAATGTTTAAGAAAAGTGGGAAAGGAAACAATCCTAGTATTGGGCAGACTGGTAATATTGGGAATGAAAAGTCTAGTGGTGGTAAGTATCCGTTCCTTCCTAATGATTATTTAGGTTCTATGAACCGTCCAGAGAAATCAGGACCAATTGCTAATAATTCATCCAGTGATATTCCTTTTCTACCTAAGTCTCCAGAGAAGTTTTAACTATGGCTAAAGCCCATGCCATTATCTATAAAGTATTATCTCCAGCAGGTTGGGCTTATACATTTGACAGAATAGATTTATTAGATGCTGGCATAGATAACAATGGAACTGAAGCCAATGCAAATGCAGCACTGGATGCAATTAAACCTTTGATCCTAAATTTACCTGGAAGTTTATCCAAAGTAACTTTAGTTATTGATACTTTTGAGGGATAGGAGAATTCAATATGATCTTAGTATTAGCTAAGATAACAGAGTTAGTAACCCAAGAATCAGGAAAATGTTTCTTATATGAATTTGGATTAGATACTAAGTTATCTGCTAACTTAGACTACAAAGCTGTTGTCTTTCAAATGCTAGTCAAAGATAAGTTACCTGAATATGAAGTAGGAGAATATTACACTTTTACCAGTAAATCTTTTATTACAGCTTCTCCTCAAGTTGTTAGAGCAACATATCAAGGTAACGTAGCAGGAGAGTCCTAATGTCTATCATAGCAGGCCCATTACAAATATTTGGATCTCCAGCACAAATTAATATAGGAACAACTGATACAATTGTTGGTATTGTTAGAAATGTTTTTGGGGCTAGATATATTCTAGGTTGGTTTAGTGCTGCTTCTACATCCAATCCAATAACATTTGGTGCTGGGCAAGCATGTTTAGATGGAACTAATGGTACTATTGGTGGCTCAGTAACAATTTCAGGATTTGGTTCTGCTGCTGCTAATGGTGCTGGTGGTGCATGGGGAGTTTGGGCACATAATGGAATTGTAACCCCAGGACTTAATCATCTTTTATTCCCATTTGTTCGAGTCTTTGCTTCTGCACCAGCAGGTGCAACAAATGTTACAGTTAATATTTGGCCTATATTTGATGAACATATTCCACAGTTTGCACGAGGACAAAATATTACCCTTCCGTTCTAACCATGAAATCTCTAACCCAAGAAGAAATTAAAGAAATTTTTGGAAACTTTACTCCATATCTTACTAAAGAAGGTATCCCTAATATCCAATGGGAAACTGACAAGTTAACTAGTTTTAAGTTACCAGCACCAATGAATTATGGTTTAATAAAAGTTACAAGAACAAGATGCCACATAAAAATAAAAGAACATCTTAAAGCAGCTCTCACAGATTGTTATAATATTCCAGAAGTGTGGGATACTATTAATGATTATGGTGGCTGCTATAACTTTAGATTACAACGTAAGAGTACTACTAGTTTATCAACTCACTGTTGGGGAATATCTATAGATATAGATGTTGCAGATAATCCATTTGGTCGTAACCCTCGGGTCAACCCTAAAATAATAGAGATATTCAGAGAGCATGGTTTCTTATGGGGTGGTAATTTCCCATTAAAAAGACGAGACGGTATGCACTTTGAATTCTTTGACCTAAGGAAACTCTAAATGGTTGATGATAAACCAATTAAATTAACTTGGCCTCAAACAGTATGGGCTGCTGCAATTGTTTTTATTCTCGGTGGTTTATATGTTCAAATGGATTATATAAGAAAAGATATTAAAGAATTAACTCTAGCTATTGGGGAGACATACAGTAAAGAAATAATTAATGAAAAGAATGTCTTAATATGGGAGCATATTAAAGAGTTAGAGTCTACAGTTTATGGAAAGGTTAAACCTAAATGAATATTGGCCTAAAGGTAATTAAGGATTCTCCGTCACTTAAGAAGCGTATGGAGAAGATTGATAACAATCGTTTAACACGGTTAAAGGAAGCAAGAGATACTAAGAACTTTAAGTATATGATTGAGAATTGGGCAGATGAAAAATTAACTAAGAAGGTCTTATCAGAAGAACAACGTATGGCAATTTATCTCATGACAGATTTTGTTCATAACTTTTCTTACGAGTATATTGCTGTTCGTTTAAATGTTTCTAAAGAAACAATAAGTAAGTGGCGTAATGACCCATTCTTTATCCAGCAATTAGATAAAGAACTTACTCGTCGTCGTTCTTTTATTCGCCTCCATGCATTTAGAAATGTGCATCGTGCAATTCTTCGTGGCGATATGAAAGCTACCTGGAATTATCTTAAGATGTCTGGTGATCTTAAAGAGAATATTAATATTGTGGATCGTACAGGTGAGCATGAATTATCAGAGCATGAACTTGAAGCAGAGATTGCACGTCTTTCTAATAACTTAGCAAATGCTAATACTCCTAGTCAGTCTTAAACTAGACTGCTACATGAGAATATCTTAATTATGCTGAGTCCTTTACAAGAAACTGTTGCTCTTGATCTTAAGAGACAACTTAGAACACTTCTTAAGGAAAAAGAACGTAGACTTGGATTAACTGACTTACATTATTTCTGTAAACATATTTTAGGATATTCAGATTTAACAGATGAACATGGATTCCACGGGGAGTATTGTAGACACTTACAAAATCTTGATAATAAATTCAAGTTGTCTCTCACTCCCCGTGGTTCCCTTAAATCTTCAATAGGTACAATAGGTGGTTCATTACAAGCAATAGTTAAAAATCCAAATGTTCGTATTCTATTAGCTTCAGAAAAATTTACAATTTCAACCAAGTTCTTATCAGAAATTAAAGGACACATAGAAAATAATGACAAGTTTAAAGATCTTTATGGTGATATAAAGGGAACTCTTAAATGGACAGAATCTGAAATTATAGTTAATAACAGAACTAACTGGAAGAAAGAACCAACTATATCGTGTGCAGGTATTGACGTTACTAAAGTCGGTATGCATTATGATATAATCAAAGTAGATGATCCTCACTCCGATCAAAATACAAGTAGCCAAGATCAGATTGATAAAGTAATTAGATGGTATAAACTTCTACTGTCTCTTGTTGATCCTGGTGGTTACGTAGATATAACAGGAACTATTTGGCATTATAGTGATCTATACAGTTATATTATTAATAAGGAACGTGAGAGAGTAGCTGCCGGCCGTAAGAAAAGATTCTCTATATTTCAGAAAGATAGTTTTGAAGGAACTAATGACGATCTTTTAAATGATAGAGTTCCAGTAAATAAACTCTTATGGCCTGAGAGACTTAGTGCAGACTTTCTTAAAGATCAGTTAATAGAACAGGGTCCATACATATTTAGTTGTCAGTACCGTTTACAACCTGTTGATGATGAAACTGCAATATTTAGAAGAAGCTGGATTACTACATGCACTCCAGATGAAGTTCCTAAGAATATTAATATGTACTCCACTATTGATCCAATGCGAGACGAAGATGGAACTGATTACTTAAGTATTATTACTTGTGGTGTGGGCGAAAATTGGAGATTTTATATCTTAGATGTTGTTCGTGAAAAAGCTGATGAGCATGATACTGTAGATGCAATGTTTAATGTTTACCAACAGTATAAACCTATTAAGATGGGATTTGAATCTGTTGCTTGGCAGAAATCATATTATAAATATGTTACAATGCTTCAAATGATGCGTGGTATTAGAATGCCAGTTACACAATTAAAGACCGACAACAAGACAACCAAACGATTACGAATTAAAAGTATGGTTCCATATTGGAAAGCCGGATTATTTACCATCGTATGTGATAATGGATTAGATAATCTTAAAGGTAATATGGCAATATTAGTAGATGAATTAACTAGATATCCTAAAGTTCGTAATGATGATTGTGTGGATGCACTTGCTTATATGAATCAATTAACACAACGCCCTGGAGTTATTCATATCTTATCTAAGATCCATCCAGGTTCATTTAAAGCTATTAAAAATAGGATTAAGAAGTATAAAGGGGTATTAGGTTCTAATAATATTCGTAGGAGACGACATGGCTAAAGATAAAATAGAGCCTGATGAGGTTAATAAATGGTTTGATGAAATATCAATATCTTTAAAATGGCGTAAGCCGTATGAGGATACTTGGAGACGTAATATAGATTTCTTAAAGGGTAAAGTTTATGACGATACCGATGAAGCAGATCGTATTTGTGTTAATATGGTATATCCGTATGTTCGTGTAGTTATTCCCGCAGTCTACTCACGTAACCCAGATGTTCTAGTAAATGGTCGTAAACGTAATGATCAGAATGATGAATTAATTCGTAAGCGTGCTGAATTAATGCAAAATCTTCTACGTTATTATCTTAAAGAACTTGATATTAAATCTGAAGTTAAACTTTGTATTCTTGATGCTATCCTAACAGGACACGCTTGGGTTAAGACAGGATATGAAACACAATTTACAAAAGAAGAAAAAGAAATTTCAAAGAAAAATGAAACTGCTGCATCTATCTTACTTAAGGCTTTAGGTGTTAAAGAAAGTGAAGAAGAAACTGAAGAAACCCCGACATATAATGAAAAGATTACATCAGAATCTGCATGGGCATTAAGAGCTTCTCCATTTGATATTATTGTTCCATTACTTAGCCGCCGTCCTGAAGAATTATTATGGATTGACGACCGTAGTATTTGTTCTTATGATGAAATAATGAACAATGATGATTATTATACAAAAGGATTAAAGCCATCTGCTAATGCTAATCAATTACTTGCTGCTTTACGTGGTGGTAATTATAATTCATCTCAGTTTGGTGATAAGCTTAAGTATATAATTAAGCATGAAATTTGGGATAGTACTTCTAAAAGTGTTATTACACTCGCTGAAGGGTTTGATAAACCACTTTTAGTTAAACCTTCTGAGTATACGTTCTTAGATAGTAAGTATCACCCATTTAAGACATTACGCTTTAATGAATTAATAGATGAGTTCTACCCTCAAACAGATATTGAACCCGCTGAACCACAGTTAGAAGAATTAAATGAAGTTCGGACACAAATGAATAATCATCGTAAACGTTATAATCGTCGTTATATTTCACGTCCTAGTGCATTTGATCCACAATCTAAAGCTGACTTAATTCAAGGTGATGATGGTACTATTGCAGAAACAACACCACAAATGGATGATAAGCCATTACAGGATATTATACAACCTTTAATAGATGCACCATTACCTCCAGAAGTATATGCTGTAGAAATTCGTACTAAGGATGATATTGATAATATTCTAGGTACTAATGCTTATGCTAGTGAAGCATCAGGTGGGGCACGTACAGCTACAGAAGCATCTATTATTGCATCACAATCTCGTTTTAGAGTTGAAGAACGAGTTGACCAAGTAGGGCTATTTGTTGAAGGTATCTTACGTAACCTTGCTATGATATCTATGTATTTCATGAGTAAAAAAGATATCTATCCTATTCTCGGTACTGATGCAATGTATTGGGAACAGAAATCTTCTAGACGTGATATCCAAAGAGAATATGATTTTGAAGTAGCTTACGGTAGTATGATGCCCATTAATAGAGAAGTCGATCGTGAACAGTTCCTTAAGTTATATGTCTTAGCAAAAGATGACCCCTATTATGATCAGGTTAAATTACGTTTACAATTAGCACGTAAGTTTGATTTAGAGAACCCTGAAGATTGGCTAGTTCCTGAGATAGCAGCAGAGATTGATAAACAACGTATGAAAGCAGCAAAATTAGGTTTACTCCTGCCGGGTGTCGAGGATCGCTCAGGAACGAGTCCGGGGGTTGGCAGGGTTCCAGACTTAGGCAAGCGTGGCGGGGGCATCCTGAGCGATCCTCAAGCGTCTGGTGACGTTTCAGGAGCGGAGGCGGAAGTCCCCGGAGGTAAGGGAGGCACGGCCCTAGCAGATAGCCCATATTAATATGCCATTATATTGTTTTAAGTGCCCAAATGAACATAAGATAACAAAGTTTAAAGTAACACCTTATAAACGTAAGAGGAAGAATAGGTGTAAAGAGTGTGGATTATATTTAGCTAGAGACTATGAGGAGGAAATGAAAACTGGTAAAACAAAGGAAATACATTTAGATTATAGTAATGATCCTATTTCACATTTGTCTAAGAAACGTAGCTTCAAAGGTATTATGATTGAGAATCTCACTCCACAGCCTGTATTTGTGAGAACTGAGAGACAATATCATAAATTATTGAAAGCTACACACTCGTTAGAGAAGGGGCGGTAAATGATTAAGAAAAATGGAGAAGCAGACGATACTACTGAGGAGAAAGATACTACATCTACAGAAGAAACTAATGATGATTCTTCTGATGATGAAGAAGATTCTTCCTCAAAAAGTAGGTCTGATTCTACTAATGATGATGATAGCGAGGACGATGAGGATATTAGTAAGAAGTATTTTACTGATCCTAAGTCCATAGAACCAAAGATACGTGGCGCATTTAAGAAAATGCAGGGTCAATATACTCGTAAAATGCAGGAGCTTTCTCAAGGTATTGAGAAGTCCAGAGCATTTGACCAGTTAATACTTGATCCTGATTTTCGTGCATGGATGGAACAACGTAAAGGTAATAGGGCTACTAACAAACAGGAGATAGAGCAAGACGACGATAATGGTGATGATGAAGATGCACCATTAACTCGTAAGGCTCTAAAATCCGAAATTGCTAAAGCACTTGAACCTATACGTAAGGATAGAGAAGATGAAAAAAGAGAAAGGTATCAGCAGCAATTGCGCCAACAAGCTGATATCTTTAGGAAAGCAAATCCAGATTGGGAAATCTATAAGCATGAGATTATTGATCTCATGAATAGTCATCCTACACTAACTTACAAGCAGGCTTATAAACTTGCGATTGAGGAAGATGAAGATTCCCCAGAAGAAAAAGATAGTATGGATCGCAAGCGGAAGGGTAATATAAGCAAGCCTAGTAAAACTAGTGCTAAGGATGTTGAAGAAAAGAAGGGTAAGATGTCTATTATGGATGCCTATCATGCAGCTAAAAAGAAATTAAAGTTATAAGGAGAAATAAATGCCAGCCGGTAATCCTAGTTATGATGCTCTATTATCTACTACTCTCGCAAATTATCGCGATCAGTTTGCAGATAATCTGAGTCAGAGTTTCTTTTTAATGTATTGGTTAACTACTCAGGGTCGTAAGATCATGGAAGATGGTGGTGAGTCAATTGTTGTTCAGTTAATGTATGGTAAGAATTCTACTGTCAAGTCATATGAAGGCTATGAAGTACTTGATACTACTCCGCAGGAAGGTTTAACTTCTGCTAAGTATCCTTGGAAACAGGTTGCAGGTAGTATTGCAATCAGTCGAAAAGAGGAACGGCAGAATTCAGGTGAACAACGTATTATTAATCTCTTAGAATCAAAGGTACAGCAGGCAGAGATTAGTATGCGTGATGAGATAAACCGTATGTTATATGCAGATGGTAGTGGTAATGGTGGTAAGGATCTATCTGGCCTTGCCTTACTTGTAGAGAATGGTTCTGTTTGGGGTACTGTAGCAGGTATTGATCGTAATGATATTGCTAATACATGGTGGAGAAATCAGTGGGTTAGTTCAGGTGGTATTGGTGCTTTAACTGCATCAATGCAGAATGGTTATAATTTAGCATCGCGTGGTAATGAGCATCCAGATATTGGAGTTACCACTCGAAATGTTTATCAGGTATTTGAAACTTCACAAGTAGCAAATCAGCGATTTGTAGATTCTCGGGTTGCAGAGTCACATTTTGAACTCATCAAATTCAAGGGTATGATTCTTGGATGGGATGAACAGTGTGATACTGGTGTTATGTACCAGCTTAATTCTAAGTATCTTGGTTTTGTAGTTGATAAAGAGACTGACTTAATCACTACTGATTTCGTCCGTCCTGAAAATCAGGATGCTAAGGTAGCACAGATTCTATTAATGGCAAATCTTGTTTCTTCAAATTGTGCTCGGCAGGCTCGTATTGATGGACTAGTTTAATCTAATAAGAAATAAATGAAGTTAACATAAAGGGGATAAAGTGTTAATTCCGCGTGTAAATCGTGGGCTACCTGATAAAGTATTTGCAATTGTCCGTAATTTTACATCAGCAACTATTTTGGATGGTATAGTGTTACGTTGGGCTACATCAGCAGATGTATTATCTGGATATACACGTATTCCAGGTGTAGATGTAGCAGTAGGTACTGCGGCAGTATTGAGTGCAGCAGGAATTTCTGCTGTCGCTAATACTATCACTGGACATATATCTGGTGAGTATGGATTATGCCAGGTATATGGATATCATAGTAATGTTTCTTCTAGTGGTGCTACTGATGCAGTAGGTGTTACTTATATTGCAGGAGCAGCAGGTGTAGTTAATCCAGCTGGTGCTGCTGCGGATGATCCTTCTGCACGTTTGGGAGTTTGTATTACTACAGGAGTTGGTAGTCGTTCTGGTGTAATAATTAAGTGTATGGGTTAAGAGGATAATATGTTAATGAAGGGGAGCCCCATAGAGTTATACAGGTGTCGTTCTTGTTTCAACTTGCTAACAATGCATCATGTAAAAAAGAATGGTGCTTGTAAGTGTGGGAGTCGAACTCTTACTGGTGGTTCCCCTTCATCTTTAATTGATTATATCAAATGTTGGTGGTGGTCTTTAACTTTGGAGTAATAATGCCTAGAACACAAGATGAGATGGATGAGCAGCCAGCAGTATTAATAGCAAATACATCTACTGGTGAGAGATATGATCTTAATAATATTTCTGGAATTAGGAAAGCTCAATTAATGCGAGATGGTGAAGCTGATTTAAATACTTTTGCTGGATATGGTGATAATATTAGTGGTGTTCGTAAGAAGGCTCTTATGGATGCACAGAATGGATTAATTGAAGAGATTAAACAGCAATTACCCGACATTCCTAACGTCTATAAAGTAGGGGATACAGTTAAATTTAAGAACTTAATGACTGAGATATTAGAAGTAGACGCGTCAGAAGGGGTTAAGATACGGAGAAGTAATGGAGTTATCTCTAAATGGATTCATCACTCAGATACTAGACTTGAAAAAATGAATCCTAAGGACTAATAATGAATCATCAGGACATGATAAACCAAGTTTCTGATGAGTTGAGAAATACTTCTATTCAAGAGAAGATAACACGATGGCTTAATTTAGCTATTGTTGATTTGGCTACTACCTACGTATTTACTTCATTACATAACTATAGTTTTACTGTAACAACACCAGGAATTCCAGATATAAATCTTGACGCTGATTTCTTATGGATTAAAACAGTTCAAATGCCAGATCAGGATCGTAAGTTATGGCCGGAAGATGAACAAAGATTATCCGAATCTGATCCAAAGTATCGTACACAAATAGGAACACCTACACATTACTATTTCTCTAAGCCAACACAAATATCTTTATATCAAGTTCCGGGTGGAACAGCTGAGAGTGTTACATGGTCATATCAAAAACGTCCTATCCAATTAAGTACTTTAACTGATACTTCTGACTTACCAGAAGAATGGCATAATTTAATTTGTCAAAAAGCAATTACTGCTGGATTAAGATATGAGAAGAATGATTCCGACTATGGTAAGTCTATTCAAGCTGAGCAAATTTTACTTAGGTCATTAGGAACAATGATATACCGTAGAACAGATGTAACAGCAGTATTAGGTGGGAGTACTACTAGACGTAAACCAGCACGTCCTAAACTTCCTTCTAATTTCCCTAATAGGTATTAATATGGGTGTTATTCCAATTGAATTAGGTCCATTTACAGAAGGGGTTAATTTAGTTGATCCAGCGACTAAGTTAACTCTCCATGAAGTAAGACAGTGTAAGAATTTTAGAATTGGGGTACGTGGGGATTTAGAGAAACGTCCTGGATTTAATGAATATGGGTCAACGCCACAAGAAATAGGTGCTAATCGTGTAAACCTACTTCTTAGATACTATAAGAGTGATGGCTCTAGATTACTAATTGGGGCAAGTGCAGGATTACTTAAATTTGGGAATGACTCAACAGGTGCTTGGACTAATATTAGTATTAATGGAACCGGCGCTAGTATGGGGTCCAATCTTGCTGACTGGATGGTATATAAGAATCGTTTATACATTACAGATGGGACTAACCCCCAAAGATATAATGGAACAGATGATATTTATGCTGGACATTTTGTACATGCTGCTCCTACTACAGCAGAAACAACTGGTGGGGCATTAACATTACTAGGAGTTTATAAGTATAAAGTAGCAAGTGTTGCTGGTGATATGGGGGAGGGAATTGCAGGAGCGGAAGCAACTAGAGCATTAACTGGTGCAAATAATCAAATTAATCTATCAGTAATGGCAGCGGCACCTGCAAAGCATGAAGAAACATTTAAGAGGATTTATAGAACTAAAGCTGGTGGAACTCTATTTTATTTTTTAGCACAGGTTGCAACAGGAACCACAACATATAATGACCAATTAGCAGATACAGCATTAAGTGAAGAATATATTCCAGTACATGCTCCACATACTGATTGTAGATTTGTTATTGTGGGCCATGATGATAGAACATATTGGTTTGGTAGAAGTGGAGTTAATGCATCATTAGTTGATGTTTCAGATGTGGGATTTCCAGATCGTATTGTTGATACAGCAAACTTTTCAGTAGCAAATAATGACGGAGACATTGTTACTGGTGGTGGTTTAGTACCCGGCGGTATTGTATTTTTTAAACGTAACTCTTGTTGGCTACTAAGAGCATATGGCTTTGGATTAATTAATATTCATCCTAGAGAGAAACGTGGCGCTGGTATTGGTACACTCTCTCATTTTAGTATTGTTACAACTCCAGCAGGTTTGATATTCTTATCCCAACGTGGCGAAATATATTTATTTGATGGGACAAACTTAAGAGAAATAGGGCGTAAGGTAGCTTCTGAATTTGATGATATGTCTACCAATAGTTTTACTAAAGTTATTTCTTGTTATCATGATTATAGATATATCATTAGTTATGATTTTAGAAACCAACATGGGCATAATTGGAGAACACTTGAGTATGATACAAGAGTTGATAAGTGGGAAGGGCCGCATGAGAATCCTGCTTATTATACACCTTCCTATTATTCAGTTTGGGATTCAGCTTTAGATAAAGGTGAATTATATTGGGGTGAGGCACAAACAGCAGTAGGTGGATTTGTATATGGGAGAAATGAATTATCTAAATTAGATAGAGGAAATAAATTTGTTTCAATAATTCAAACTGGTGCTTTATCATTAGCTGGTTTAGGTGAAGTAATATCTACTAAAGCATTTGTTCATGGTGAATTTTCTACAGATACTAGTTTAGTATTTTCTCATATTGATGAGAGAAAGATAAAAACTAGTGTTTCTTTAAATACCCCAGTCCTTACTACTTCTGCTAAATGGGATTCAGGTGTACAGTGGGGGATTGATGCACAAGGTGGTAAATGGGGTGGATTAAGTTTTCAAGTAGTAGAGGGTTCATTAGGTCCGTGTCGTTCAAGAGTTCCTATTTATGAAATTACTGATGGTGGTACAGCAACAAGTATTAAAATGAATTTATTCCAGTTACTTGCTGAAGGTTTACCTCTTAAATAAGAGGAATGATAATGGCAATTATTGCTAGACCAACTAAAATATCTGCCGGTACAGACTATGTTGCTGGCTTTGATATTTTAGTCGATGAAATGAATGATGATTTAAATACTATTTATAGTGATTATAATGGTAATATTACAGCAGCCAATGCTTCTGCATCTGCTGGATTTTTAGGCACACAAATAGCAACTAAACCTAATGGTATTCAAACAGCTAATATTTCTGCTAAAGCTGTAACAGATGTTGAATTAGCAAATGATCCAGCAGTTTCAGCGTTACGTGCAGTTGGACCAGACCATATTAAACCAGAAGCTATAATTTTACAGCATGTTAAATTAGCAACATGGGATTCTGTTCCCGGGGGTAGTGTTTCAACTATTATTTCAGGAGCAACAGGATTAACTCCATTAACAGCTATCCCTCTAATGTGGACAATTATTATTGCGGGAGTTCCTAATAGTGCTGAACGTATTACAGTTCATACTCATCTTCATTCAGGAACTAATGAATATTATTTAGTAATTGGTAACCCTAATAACGTAGCAGGTGGGGAGCCTTCAATCTCTCTTGTTGGGTTGACTTTCCGCTTACTTTATATTCCAATTTCATAAGGATAGTTTAATGGCTATCAAGTTAAGATATCTTGATACTGCTAAAGGTCTAAGTCCTTATGAGCTAGAACTTATAAATAATAATTATTGGATGATAGAGCAAGCACTTAATTCAGTAGGTGCTGCATCACCATTAGTTCCTGGTAGTGGTACACCACCAATAAGTGATCATCATTTATTAACTAATTTAACTACATTTGATGATCATCCTCAATATGCTTATCTAGCAGGTAGATCTGTAAGTCCAACATGGTTTGGTGGTTTAATAGCTGGGCAAAATATAACATTACGTGGTAATGCAGCAGATACATTAGGTGCTGGCGTTAATGTTATAATTGGTAATACTTCTCAAGGTGGTATTGTAGTTGAACCAACTGCTATTAACTCTGGCGGCGAGGCTCAGTTACTTAGATTACAGGGTAGATCAACAGGTGGTGGTAGTACAGGATATTTAAATGCAACAGAGGGTGGGTCATTTAGAATTAGGATTTCAGACTATAATTCTTGGTTTTATGGAAATGGTACAACAACAGGAACTATTTTTGGGAGTAGCGAAATAGGATTTGAGTATAACTTAAGACTATTTTCATTTGGAACAACAGTTATTCCACTGACAATAAGAGGGTTAGCAGGGCAGACAGCTAATCTTTTAGAGTGGCAGGATAGTACTCCTACAATTTTAGCTTATGTAGATAAAGATGCATATATAGCCAGTCGTCGTTTTTTAATGTTAGGATCTACATCAGGAATTCTTACACATATAGCACCAGCTGCTATTACTGATTATTCATTAACATGGCCTGACGTTCAATCGGTAGGTATTGGAGTTTTAACTAATGATGGTAGTGGTAATTTAACATGGGCTGCTGGTGTTGGTGCAGTAGAATTTGCAGACAATGTTTTTCGCATTTATGATGATGGGACAACAACAAAGAAATTAGCATTTCAATGTTCAGGTATTGCTGCTGCTACTACTAGAACATGGACTGTTCAAAATGCTAATGGTACAGTAGCATTACTTAATGGTATAACTCAAAGTTGGGCAACTACTCAAAACTTTTTAGGTGCTGTAAATGTTTCAGATACTTTATTTACTCTTAATGATGCTGGATTTATTAATACATTACAATTTACTGCTACTAACGCAGGAATTGTTCTAGACTCACCAGCGTCAAGTGGTGTTATAGCTTTAACTACAGATATATTGACAACAGTTCGTAGAAATTCAGGTGCAAATATTGGATCAAGACCTAGATTAAATTTTATTGAAGGAACAGATATTGTTCTTACAATAACTGATGACCCTGGTAACAATGAAGTAGATATACAAATAGAGAGTACAGCAGGAAGTGGGAGCGGGACATTTGTATTAGCAGAAACAGAACAAGATTTAGGGACACCAGCCCGTAAAGGTGGAACATTTGATATAACAGGATTATCTAGTCTAACTACAGATAGACAAGTAGTAGTTATTCAAAAAGCTGCTCCATTTACAGATAAAGGAATACTTAAGGATCATGGCGAGCTTGACCATGTATTAGTAACTGCCTATGTACTTAACGCTACTACAGTTAGATGTCATTGGTTTAGTGCTACCTTTGTTCAGGGTAACTTTAAATTTGGGTATGTTGTCAGCGGGTAAGGAGAATACATATGGCAGTTATTGAAACTGGATTAGGTACTGCTGGTCTACTTGTTGTAGACCCAACAACTGGTGCTGCTAGGTCAGTAGCAATGCCTACTGAACATGCAGATGGTGGAACTAATTATGGGCATTATAGTTGGGGTGGATTTAGTGGGGTAATGGCAGTTAGTTTAGGTGCAGCTACTGAATTATTTCAATTTAGATGGACTTCTGGTGTCGCTATAGCAGTAATAAAAAGAGTTAGGATTAGTGTTGCAGTTTCCACAACATTATTTGCTGCTAGCACACCCATGAATATAGATATGGTAAAATCAGGTACGTGGTCTGCACAGGGTACAGGTGGGACAGGTATCACTCCTGCGGCTACATTAAAAAGACGTGGCGCAAATATGGGTAGTACTGCGTTAGGTGCAGGAGATATGCGTATTGCTACTACAGCAGGACTAGGTGCTGGAACTAAAACATTAGAAGCTAATGCCTTGGCAGCAATCTCTGCTGGATTACAGATAACAGGATCAACTAATCTTACAGTTATCCCTGCTGCTACTGCATTATTTGACGCTGAAGAAGGTAGTGGACATCATCCATTAGTTTTAGGACAAAATGAAGGATTTAGTATTATAAATAGAATAGCATTACCAGCAACAGGCACATGGGGATTTTCAGTTAATGTAGATTGGATGGAGAATACTGGTTATTAAGGAAGGGGGTAACAAATGGCTTTTCCTTATATGGCAGCAATTAGTGGTGCATCTGCTTTAGCAGGGCTCTTAGGTAAGAAGAAAAATAAGTATCAACCCATGCAGCCTTTCTCATTTAATCCTAATGAAAATGACCCAGAGTTATTATTACGTAGACGTAGGGCATTAGAAGAAATATCAAGGGATCGAGGACGCACAGTAGATGAAATAGGTAGAGCAGGATTATTAGGTTCTAGTGCAGCATTTGGTCAATTAAATGAAAGCGCAGCTAGAGGTGCTAGAACATTAGAAGATCTTGATGCAGGTGCATATGGTAGACAAAGAGATGATGCATTAGCATTATATCGAGATGAAGCTAATTTTGCAAGACAGCGTGCATTATTAGGTGACCAATATCAAAACCAGCAAGGGTTAATGTCATTAGGTGCCTTAGGTGATATTGGTGGTGACTTAGGTAGTTTACTTGATGAGTATCTTAATCCTGAATCTATGTTCTCTAAGGATGAGATATTACAAGCATTAACTGGTCAACTATATTAAGGAGACTAAGATGGGAATTTTAGATGCATTAACAATCTTAGGCTCTGGCGTAGGTAAAGGTTATAGAGGTTCACAAGAAACTAGACGGCAATTAGCCGAAGCTAAACGTAGAGCACAAATAGAACAGCAGGAACAATCTCGGGCGGACAGGCTAGCAGCCCTGCAAGAGGCTCTAGGATCGTCCACAATCGCCTCGCAGGGGTTGGCTAGGGACATAGACCAATTCGGACTTGGAGAGGCTAGGGATCGATCCTCGGAGCTTTCAGCCCCTATTACTAGAAATAAGGCACCATTAGGATTAGATATATTAGGAAATCGAGTTAATGTCCCAGGTACAATGAGAGGTCTTACTAGTGCTCAAGATATAATTGGTAGATTACTTGGTAATCAGAATGATGCTGCCGATAGAATTTTCAAACAGAAAAATCCTAAATTATTTTCAAGTGGTGGTAGAGAGCCTACTGATATGGAATTAGCAATTAAGATATTAACAGATGTTACTGGGCCTTTAACTCAATTAGAAGCACTTAATCCAGAAAAAGCAGGAGCAGGATTAAAGGTTAGAGAAGATTATATTTTCCAGACTTTACCTTTATTACTTGCAAAGATTAAAGCATTACGTAGTGGCGGTGGTATGCCTTCAGATAGTTTAGGTGATAGTGGTTTATCAGATGAACAAGCATATAAATTATATTTACAACAAAAAGCTAAGTAGGAATATCTAATGCCACTATCAAAAGAAGCCTTTGCTAAGTTAAGATCTCAAGGACTTAGTATAAAACAAATTGTAGCTTTCGAGAAAGGCAATGTTCCTAAACGTGACCCTGATACAATAGCTAAACCTATAGGAACTCCTGCTAAGATATTTGAGGCAGGTGAACGTGCCTTAAATGTTTTATCTGATCCTGCTACTAAGAAAATTTATGGGCCACTAGCACGTAAATTATCTATTAGCCCCCAGGCTAGGGCTAAAATACAAGCATTGGAAGGACAGAAAAATGTTGCTTATCCTTCTGATATTTTAGAAGAATTAGTCCCACAGTTAAAAGCTAATACAATTGCTTCAGATATTCCTTTTATGTTACCTATGGGTGGTATGATACAAGGTGCCCCACGTATAATTGCTAAGACAGCAGTAGATGTAGCACTTGATCCTTTATCATTTCTTACATTCTTCCAGAAGTCTCCATTAGGTGCATTAGTAAGAACAGTTCATGAAGCCAAACAAGCTAGTCAATCTATTAAGTTAAGTTCTAAAGTAGCTAAACAAATAGCCAAAGAGATGGGAGTAGCTACTCCAAGTGCTAAAGTAATTAAAGACTTTATTAAGAAGTATCCTAAGCCTGCTGGTAATATTACTCAAGAAATGTTACGTAAAGAGAAAAGTTTAATTTCTGCTAATCTGCCATTCACTGATGCAAATATACCTTTACTAACAGGTAAGCCAGCAGCTGTATTAACTCAACCATTTAGTGCTTTAGCTAAGACTAAACAAGTCAATTTTATTGAGAATGCAGTTAGAGATGTTTTTTCTACTAAAAGTGGTAATGAAGATTTTGATCTTTTAATTGGGAAAGCTAGAGATATAGTTCATTATAAAACTGGAATAGAAGTAGATGAAGGTAAAACATTTAATAAGAAGTTAGATGATCTCTCTAGAGAAATGGGTATCCCTAGAGATGAGTTAAATAATAAGTTAACGGCTATTGGGGAGCTTGCCACTAAGCCTACTAAAGCACAAGTTAAAGCTAAGTATAATAAGAATGTTTATGATATACTAGAAAATACCTATCATGGAAAAGTAATAGACTCTCAAGTAAAATTTAAAAATACTGAGACTGCCTATAAGAAAGCTTTTGCATTAGGTGATGATGACTTAGCAGTAAAACTTAGAACAGATATGGATAAACATAGTAAAGATATTGTAGATTATCAATCAGAATTAAATAAGTTACAAGGTAAGTATGCTCCCCCGCCGTCTATGAATCCTAAAGAAGCAGCTATAGTAAAAGAGATAAAAGCAAAATATGCTAATGCATTATTTAAGAATCAAGTATCAGGAGTCAAAGCATTACCTTTATTAGCTGATGGTGAGTATGTTCCACATATTACTACATTAGAGGCTGCTGAGGCAGCACGTAATTTATTAAAAAAGGAAGGTAAGTTTCCTTCTAAACTATCACAGAAGGAATTTAACACAGAATTAACTAACTCATTCCGAAGACAATTTAATGAAATTAAACCTATTGTTATTAAAGCTTGGGAACAAGCAGGTCTTATAACTAACAGAGAAGCTAAGGCTATCTTTAGTAAAAATCCTTTAACAGTAGTAACTACAGATAAATTTGGGAATAAGTTTAAAAATAAACTCCCTAATGGTATGGATATGTTAGATAATTTATTAAAAAAAGGTAAGATTACAGAGGCACAATTCACTGATGCCGTCCATTCATTGACTGTAGACGATGTTAATGAATTAAGTCGGCAGGGTAAGTTATCTAATATGTTTGGTGATTACACAGGTGAAGTTTTCCATACTGATCCTGTCTTTACTTCTACAGTACGTGGTGTTAAAGGTGAAGTAGCCAATACAGCAGCAGAATTTTATCAACAAATGACTAAGAGAGGATTAGCAATACCCGATGCTAAAGCTCCCCCTGATTGGGTTAATGTTAAACAAGCAGAATTAGAAGGATTTAAGGTAGAGCCTAGAATTGCAAGAGTATTAAATAAGTTAAATG
>Ga0137444_1000007_pt1 | contig 18870 bp, 12 predicted proteins | sample EasRivERMGT319_2_FD_102314 | JGI IMG/M metagenome (GOLD analysis project Ga0137444, IMG submission 102314) | Soil microbial communities from meander-bound floodplain in the East River, Colorado, USA - East River MetaG ERMGT319_2 | ecosystem: Environmental > Terrestrial > Soil > Floodplain ... | reverse complement strand
GGGGAGACGTCGTCGCGGACGATCGCGTCGAGCAGGGTTCGGCGAACGCCGAAACCGCGTGCGGAGTCGAGCGGCGGCGCGGGGTAGCCGACCTCGCGCAGGATCTCTCGCGCGCGGTGCTCGAGCACATCCGGGGGCAGCTCCATCGGGACGAGCTCGGTGAGCCGCGCCGTGCGGTCGAGGAGCGCGACCGCGGCGAGGCCGGCGAGGACCATCGCGGCGAGGAGCACCCCGCTCCGCCGCGCGATCGTCCCCTTCCCTCCCGCGGCGGCGACGAGCTCCGGCGAAGGCGTCTCTCCGGCGGCGAGGGAGTCGCGGAGCACATCGGTGCCGGGGAGGAGCGCCGAGACCTGGAGGGCGCTCTCGGGGCGCTCGTCCGGATCGGCGGCGAGGCAGCGGCGGAGCACCGCGGCGATCGCGGGGTCGATCTCGCCGCCGCTCCCGAGCTCCTTCGCGCGCCCCGCGCGGTGCCAGCGCTGGATCCCGTCAAGGGTCTCGGCGTCGATCGCGCGGCGCCCGGTGAGGAGCTCGTAGATCACGAGCGCGAGCGAGTAGATGTCGCTCCTCGGCGTCGCCGCCTCGCCGCGGAGCACCTCCGGGGCCATGTAGAGCGGCGTGCCGGCGACCTCGCCCCCGTCCGCGCCCTCGGCGAGCGCGGCGATGCCGAAGTCGGTGAGCTTCACGTTCCCGCGCCCGTCGAGCATCGCATTCGCGGGCTTGAGGTCGCGGTGGAGCACGCCGCGGGAGTGCGCGGCAGCGATCCCGGAGCAGATCTGCCGCGCGGTCTCGATCGCCTTGTCCTCGGGGAGCCGGCCGATCCTCCGGAGCAGCGTCCCGAGATCCTCGCCGTCGATGTACTCCATCGCGATGAAGATCTCGTCATCCGCCTCGACGAGGTCGTGCACGCGGCAGACGTTCGGATGGCTCACCTGCCGCGTCACGCGCACCTCGTCCTGGAGGCGCTGCCGCCAGGTGGCGTCGGCGGAGAGCTCGGGGGGGAGGAACTTCAGCGCAACCGACTCGCCGAGGCGCAGGTCCTGCGCGCGGTACACCTCCCCCATCCCGCCGCGGCCGAGGAGCGCGACGATGCGATAGCGCTCCCCGAGCATCCGTCCCGGCTCGAAGCGCGAGACGGGGGAGGAGGGGGGAACGGAGCCGGAGATCGCAGTGGCGCCGCCGGAGGAGGGGGGACGCGCCGGCCGGGGTGAGGCGGGCGCGCGAGCGGGATCGAGCGGCGTCGTCTCGTCGATCGGCGGAGGGGGAGATCCTTCGGCGGAGGCGGCGACGCGCGCCCCGCAGGCGGGGCAGATCGCCCCCCCGGCGGGGATCTCGCCGCCGCACGCGGCGCACCAGGACATGCAGCCCCTCCGCTTTCGCCCCCGGTGGCCCCCCGGCGGCGCTGCAGGGTAGCGAGGGGAGCCCGGCGAATCACGCGCGCGCCGGAGAACCGGGAAGGAACCGGCGGCCCCGACGGGGGCGGGCGGCGCCCGGGCGGGCGGGGACGGGCCCGCCTGCGTGTCGGAGACGCGCCGGTCCCCGTCCGGAGATGCCCGGCCGGATCGCGCGGGGCGGGGACGGGCCGCTCCAGCGAAGAGCGCGGCACTGCAGTGCTCGCGGTCGGGGACGGAGCTCAGGGGAGAACGCTCCTTCCGTCCCTCCCCGGAGCGACACGAACGAACGGCTCAGCGCGGCGGTCGCCGAGACCGCTCACGTGGACCGGAGGGACCGCCTCGCCGGCTCGATGGGGCCCTCGGACCTGGCGATTCCGGGGTACGGGGTGGAGTAGAATCCGCGGGTGGAGCAGGGGCGATGCCGTGGGCTCGCCCACGGCCCGTCCGGCCTTCGAAATCCCATCGCCGAGCGAGACATGACCGAATCATCCTTCCGCATCGCCCGACTCCCTCTCCCCGTGCACGCCTCGGATCTCCGCGACCTCGCGCACCTCCTCGTCGACGCGGTCGACTCCGGCGCGGCGGTGAGCTTCCTCCCGCCGCTCCCCGTCGCGCGCGCCGAGGAGTGGTGGCGGAGCGCCGTCGGTTCCGCATCCCCGCGCGCGATCTTCCTCGTCGCGCGCGATGCCGAGGGGATCGCCGGCACCGTCCAGTTCCACCCGGCCTGGGCGCCGAACCAGCCGCACCGCGGGGAGATCGCGAAGCTGCTCGTCCACCGCCGCGCACGGCGCGCCGGGCTCGGCGTGGCGCTGATGGGCGCCGTCGAGGAGGCCGCACGGCGCGATGGCTTCCGCCTCCTCGTCCTCGACGCGAGGAAGGGGGGGCCGGCGGAGCGGCTCTACCGGAAGATCGGCTGGGTGCACGTCGGGTCGATCCCGAACTTCGCGCTCGACCCGGACGGGATCACGCCGCACGACAACGTGATCTTCTACAAGGAGCTCGCCGCGGCGGGAGAGTGAGTCGCGTCATCCGGCGCGCGCGGGGAACGGAGAGCGGCGTGAAGATCGCGCAGGTCCGCAAGTTCGCGCTCTCGCTCCCCGAGGTCACCGAGGAGCCGCACTTCGACTTCGCATCCTTCCGGGTGCGCGGGAAGATCTTCGTCACCGTCCCGCCGGGAGAGGATCGCATCCACGTCTTCGTGAGCGGCGAGGAGCTCGAGAGCGCGCTCGAGGCCGATCCGGCGATCGTGGAGGAGCTCCCCTGGGGGAAGAAGATCCTCGGCGTGAAGGTGCACCTCGCGCGCGCGGGGGTGCGCTTCGTCGAGAGGCTCGTTCGGCAAGCGTGGCTGGCAAAGGCGCCGAAGTCGCTCGCGGGGGAGCTCGGAAGACCGCGAGGAGCTCGATAGGCCGCGGCGAGCGATGCGGTCACGCTCGTTCGCGGAGAGTCGGGGCTCCGGAGTGTCGCCCCCTCCGGCGTCGACGATCCAGCGCGAAGGAGGAGCGATGGGATTCCTCGGGCGGTTGAAGGAGCGCTTCGCCCCGAAGCGCCGGGATGATCCGCTCTTCGGGAGCCTCCTCGACATGGGCGGCTACTGGGAGGGCGCGGGGCTCTTCCCGCCGACCGGCACGGAGATCGAGTGGTTCGTCGATGGCGGCGAGGAGGGACCGGGAGAGGGCGCGCGCGCCGCCTTCCGCGCCATCGTGGAGCGCTACGCGGAGATCGAGCCGGTCGTGCTCGAGCTCCTGGGTCGGGAGATCGCCGAGCGGATCGCTGACGCCGCGCCGCCGACGGCGGAGGTGGTCACGCTCGTCGCGATCTCGGTCCCCGCCGCCGCCGGCCCCGAAATGTCGTGGGAGCTCTCCTACGACTGCTCGCTCGGCCGGTCGCCGCACCTCACCGTCGAGATGCGCGGGTGGCGGCCGACCGGCGATGTGGTGATGGACACGTAGGAGACCGATCGAAGGGAGCGTCCGATGTCCGATTTCACCGAACTGAAGAAGAAACACCGCGCCACCTGGGCTGCCGGGGACTACGACTTCATCGCCCGCGGCATCCTGCCGGTCGCGGATCACATCGTGCGGAGCGTCCGCATCCGCGCGGGGGAGCGCGTGCTCGACATCGCTTGCGGCACCGGGAACACGGCGATCGCGGCGCGCGCGCGCGGCGCCGCGGTCACGGGGCTCGATCTCACCCCCGAGCTCCTCGACGTCGCGAAGCGGCGCGCCGCGGCGGAGGGCATCTCCGAGATCACCTGGACCGAAGGGGACGCCGAGCGCCTCCCCTTCCCCGACCGCTCCTTCGACGTGGTCGTCTCCTCGTGCGGCCTGATGTTCGCGCCCGACCAGGCGCGCGTGGCCGCGGAGGTGGCGCGGGTGATCCGGAAGGGGGGGCGCATCGGCATCCAGGCGTGGACGCACGGGAGCGGGGTCGGCGCGATGTTCCGCGTCACCGCCGCGTACATGCCGCCACCCCCCGGCGTCCCGAGCCCCTTCGACTGGGGGGACGAGACGAAGGTGCGCGCGCTCCTCGGCGGCTCCTTCTCGGAGCTCCGCTTCGAGCGCTCCGACTGTCCTGAGTTCACGGACACCCCCGAGCAGCTCGCCGAGCTCTTCATCGACCGCTACGGGCCGACGAACCGCGTCCACGCCGCGCTCCCCCCGGAGAAGGCGGCCGCGTACCGGCGCGACCTGGTCGAGCTCTACCGCAGCTACGTGACTCCGGCGGATGGGAAGGTACGCTGGGGGCGGGAGTACATCATCGCGCTCGGCACGCGAGGGTGAAGGCAGAGCGAGAGCGCCTCGAAGGGGCGGCGGCGCGAGCTGCGCGAGGTCTCGCCCCGACCGGATCGCGAGGACGGGATCGGAGCGGGCGTGAGGAAGCGGGTCGTCGTCCCCCTGATCCTCGTGGCGGCGGTCGGCGCGCTGGCGCTCCCCGTCGCCCCGCGCGCCTGGTCCTACCTCGCCGTGAAGCGCGTGTGGGTCCGGCCCTCCGATCGGACGATGGGCTACTGCACGGTGCACCGCATCACCGGTCGTCTGAGCGGCCCGGTCGAGGTGTGGAGCAGTTCGAAGGGTGAGCTCTTCGCCTGCGGGACCTTCCGCGATGGGCGAGGAGCGCTCTGCGCGGTCGATGGACCGCTGTCGACCATCGAGCTCTCCGAGTGGACCCCCGGGTCGCTCCCGGCGGCGATCCAGTCGCTGGAAGAGCTCGCCCGGCGGTGGCGTCGAACCGAGCACGCGGAGAACCCGCTCCCCTCCCCGAGGTCGCTCGCCCCCTGGGTCGCCGCCGGGATCCCGCGCGAAGAGTGGTGGGCGAGCGTCCCGAAGGAGTGAGGCGTCGGGCGAGGATCGAGGCTTGCCGCTCGTGCGGGGGGCGGCGAGAGTCCATTCTTCGGGGGAGCTCGCGACTTCGCGGCTCGGACGGGGATCGACCGGAGCGGCGGTCGGAGGAGGCGACGATGGGCGCAGGCGGCATCGGTGCGATCGTGTGCGGGATCCTCTGCGTCGTCTGCATCTTCGTCGCCGTCGAGCGCTACCAGGCGAACGCCGCGAGCATCGAGGCGATGAACCAGCTCGGCGGCGGTCTCTTCGGCTCGCTGAACGGCGGGGGGGAGGTTCGGGCCGGCATCCCGGCCGCCACGAAGTACGCCATCTTCTTCGCCATCCTCTCCGGGGGCGGAGCGATCGTCTTCCTCGCCACCGGCTCGAAGAGACCGGCTCCAACGGGCCCCTCCCGCTCCGATGACTGATCCCGCGAGGGAGCCTTGCGCCGACGGATCCCACCGGGACGCGCACAGCATTCTCGCCGAGCTCGTGCGACGCACCGTTCGGGGTCACAAGCGCGCCCGGTACCTGGATCTCATCTCGCGTCCGAACTCCCGGCCGAAGTTCCTCGCCGTGATCCACCACGAGCTCGAGTGGGAGATCGACCGCACGCGGGCCCTGCCGACGCTCCCGGACGCGCTCCTCGACCTCCCAGCCTACTGCTACGCACCGCGCCGTGACTTCGGGAGCCCGCTGTCGTCGCTCCGAGAGGTGGTGGAGTCCGCCGAGGACTCCCTCATCGCCATCGCCCGGGATGGCAGCGCGGCGCTCCTCAGGCCGGAGGACTGGAGGTCCGACCCGATCTGTTTCCACTGGGGCGCGGTACGTCGACGCTGATCGCGATCGCGAGAGCACGCGCGACTCGACGCCGCGCGCTCGCCGCGCGGGATCCTCTCCTCCGCGGCGTCCTCCCCCCGCTGGCGCGACGATCCTCCCTAAGGAGGAACGTTGCGGTTCCCATCCACGGGGGAGCGCCGTCTCGCGGCTCGCCCCGCTCCCGTTCGGATCCGGACGATCGCCGCGCTCGCGGCGATGCTCTCGCTCGGCGCTCCGGCTGCGCTCGGATCCCTCCTCGCGGGGCCCGATCCCCTGCCCCCCCGACGGGCCGAGCCCTGTCTCGCCGAGCGATTCCTCCCCGAGCCCGCATCGGCCGACGCGCGCTTCGGGGGCGCGGTCGCGATCGATGCGGCGGGGAGTCTCGCGATCGGCGTCCCCGGCCGGGACGAGGTCCGGATCGGGTCGGTCGACCGGAGCGCGGGGCTCGCGCGGATCGAGCGGACGCTCCGAGGCCCCGCGGGATCGCGCTTCGGCGCGTCGCTCGCGCTCGACGGCGGTCTCCTCGTCATCGGCGCGCCCGACTCCGCCCCCGGGGGCGCGGCGTACCTGCACGACCTCGCGGATCCCGCCTCCGCGGCGATCGAGCTCCGCCCGGCGGCGGCGAGCGCGGGCGCCCGCGCGGGACACGCGGTCGCGATCCGTGACGGAACGATCCTGGTCGGCGCTCCGGAGCACTCCGAGCCCGGGCACGGAGGCGCGGGTCCCGGCGCGACGGGGGCTCCGAGCGGAGCGGTCTTCGTCTTCGCGGCTCCCGCCGCGGGCGGTGGGATGGGCGGTGGGGCGGGGGGCGGCGCGGGCGCGCCGTGGATCGAGCTCGCGGCGCTCCTCCCCTTCGACGGCGGGAGCGAGGGTGGGTTCGGCGAGGCGATCGCCCTCGACCCGACCCACATTGCGGTCGGCGCCCCGCGCGGGAGCGGAGCGCGCGATGGGACCGGCGTCGCGTACCTCTTCGCGCGCGGGAGCGCCGCGGGGGTGGCGGGGACCGCGGCCGCTCGTCCGCTCGCGCGGATCGAGCTCCCCGACGGCGTCGCGGACGAGGCGTTCGGAGCCGCGCTCGCGTTCGCGGCGGGGGATCTCGCGATCGGCGTCCCCTACCGCGATGCGGCGGCGCCTGCTGCGGGCGCGGTCGCGCTCCTCTCCGCGGCGGCGATCGGCGCGGCGGCGGCGAGCGCGCCCGCCGCGCGGATCGCGCCGGATCGGCTCCTCGCGCGCGCGGCGAGCCCGACCGGCGCGGCGCTCGGCTCATCGCTCGCGGCGGCGGGGGAGACCATCGCCGCGGGGGCACCCGCCGATGGCGGCGCGGCGCCGCTCGCGGGGGCGATCGCGCTCTTCGCGCGCGATGGGGGAGCGGGGGCGCTCGCCTGGCGCGAGCGCGCGCGGCTCGGCCCCGATCCCGCCGCGGCGGGGAGCGACTTCGGGCGCGCGATCGCGCTCGCGACGGTCGCGAGCGGCTCGGGGAGCGCGTTCCTCCTCCTCGCCGGCGCCCCCGGGGACCCCGAGCGCTGCGGGGGCGGCTTCGGCTGCGACGCGGGGAGCGCGGCGCTCGCCATCATCGCCGGGGGCGCGGACTGCGATCGCGATGGCGTCCCCGACCCGTGCGCGCGCCGCGCGGATCCCACCCTCGATGCGGATGGGGACGGCGCGCTCGACCGCTGCCGATTCCGCCGCGGCGATCTCGACGGCGACGGCGCGCTCACCCTCGCGGACCCGGTGCTCTGGCTCACGGAGACTCCGCCGGGGGGAGACTGTCCCGCGGCGGCGGACGCGAACGGGGACGGCGCGCTCGACCTCGCCGATCCCGTCGCGCTCCTCGAACATCTCTTCCAGGGCGCCCCCGCGCCGCCGCCGCCGTTCCCGGGGTGCGGCACGGAGGAGACCGGAGGGCTCGGCTGCGCGGGGAGGGGGTGTGAGGGGGAAGCAGGCGTGCCGTCGATGGCGCGGTAGCGGTTCCGGCTCCGGTCCCGGTCCCGGTCCCGGCTCCGGTTCCGGCTCCGGTTCCGGTTCCGGTTCCGGTTCCGGCTCCGGCTCCGGTTCCGGCTCCGGTTCCGGTTCCGGCTCCGGCTCCGGTTCCGGTTCCGGTTCCGGTTCCGCTACCGCGACCCTTGCAAGGGTCGCTCGCCGCTCGCGCGCCCAGATGGCGTTCGACGTCGTCGACCGCTCCGCGCCTCCTGGCTCCCCCGGCGCGATCGTGACAACATACGCTCGTGTTCGACACCCCCACTCCCCCCGCGGACCGCGAGGCCGAGATCACCCGCGCGCTCGCCGCGCTCGGGCTCTCGCCGTCGGGACGCCCCGCGTATGACGTCCGCACGATCCTCGACCGGCTCGCGCGCGCGGGGGCGACGCTCGCGCCGGCGGAGCTCCTCTCCGGGCTCGAGGGGGCGTTCGACCGCGATCTCGCACTGAACGGGCTCGAGCGGATCTCGGCGGAGCTCGAGGACCTGGGGAAGGCCGGCGCGCTCGCCGAGCCGCATCTGCGCGCACGTCTCTCCCTCCTCTGCGGCGCCGGCGAGCCCTTCGCGGAGCTCGTGGTCCCCTGCCTCGGCGAGCTCGGGAACCCGGACTTCCCCGCCGGCGCGGGGAGTGAAGTCGCCCCCTTCGTCCCCGCGGGAGGGGATGCGCACGCGCGGGCCCGCGCCCTCTCCCGCTGGCATCGGCGCGAGCTGCTCCGGATCTGTCTCGCCGAGCTCGAGGGGTACCTCGATGTCGAGCGCACCGCCGCGGCGCTCACCGCGCTCGCCGACCGCACCGTCGAGGGGGCGCTCGCGATCGCGGGGGGCACCGGGGTGCGGATGGCGGTGATCGCGCTCGGGAAGTGGGGGGGACGCGAGCTGAACTACTCCTCCGACATCGACCTCTTCTTCATCCGAGACGATGACGAGGACGTGGTGCGCGCCGAGACGGTCGCGCGCGGCGTGCTCCGCCTCCTCGCCGGCTACGGGGGGCTCCCGCACCTCTACCGCACCGACCTCCGTCTGCGCCCCGGCGGGCCGACCGGGGCGCTCGTCCCCTCGGTGACGCAGGCGAGCGCCGCGTTCCGCGCGCATCCTTCGGCCCCTTCCGCGGAGGAGCGGGGGGAGGAGGGCGCGAGCTCCCCCGCCGGCGAGGTCGCCGACACCTGGGAGCGGATCGTCTTCATCCGCGCTCGGGCCGTGATCGACCGCACCCGCGCGCTCGCGGCGCTCTCCCGCGAGATCGAGGGGTTCGTCTACGAGCGCCCCTTCGACCTCGACGAGATCCGGAAGCTCAAGGGGTACAAAGAGGTCCTCGAGGCGAGCCCATCCGGCCGCGACGAGGCGCGCCGCGAGCTCAAGGTCGGCTGGGGGGGGATCCGCGACGTCGAGTACTTGGTGCAGTTCCTGCAGCTCCTCCACGGGCAGGTCTACCGCTCGATCCGCGGCGGGAACGTCTTCGAGGGGCTCCGCCAGCTCGGGGGGATCGGAGCGCTCACCGCGACCGAGACCTCGTTCCTCCTCGAGGGGTACCGCTTCCTCCGCCGCGTCGAGCACCACCTGATGCTCCGTCACCGGCGACAGAGCTTCACGCTCCCCGAGGACGCGGCGGCGCGGACCGCGCTCGCCCGCGCGGTCGGCCTGCCGGAGTGGGGTGCGTTCCGCGCCGAGCTCGACCGGAGGCGCAGCGGCATCCGCGAGATCCTGGAGCGGCTCTTCCACCATCTCTTCCGCGGGTACGGCGACGAGCGGATCGGCGAGGTGCACGTCGTGCTCGCCTTCAAGCCCCACCCCGGGGTGATCGAGCGCGTCTTCGCGCCGCTCCGCTTCAAGGACCCGCAGAAGGCGTACACGCTGCTCCGCCGCCTCGCCTACCCGCGCAAGGAGGAGCTCCGCTCGCCGCGGGCGCGGCACTACCTCGCGCACCTCTTCCCGAGCCTGCTCGAGGCGATCTCGAGCACTCCCGACCCCGACCAGGCGGCGCTGATGTTCACGAGCTGCGTCGAGACGATCGGCGCGCCGGCGGTCTTCTACCAGCTCCTCGCCGAGAAGCCGGAGAACTGCCGGCTCTTCGTCGACCTCTTCGGGCGCAGCCGCTTCATCTCGGAGCTGCTCCTCGACCACCCCGGCACCCTCGACGAGATCATCGACCGGCTGCGCACCGGCGCGAAGATCCGCGAGGAGGGGCTCGTCGAGGAGCTCCGCGACACTCTCGCCGCGACCCCGCCGGAGCGCGCCGGATCGGCGCTCCACGAGTTCCGGGCGATCCACACCGTCGAGGTGGCGATCCTCGACCTCGGCGGCAAGATCCCGCTCCTCGGCGTGCTGCGGCGCCTCTCCGCGATCGCGCGCGCGACGCTGCGCGTGCTCGATGAGCGCGCCGCGGCGCTCGTCGAGGGGCGCCTCGGCCGCCTCACCCCAGTCGAGGGGGAGCCGCCGCCGCGGCACTCGATCCTCGCGCTCGGTCGGCTCGGCGGCGACGAGATCGGCTATGCCTCGGACGTCGACCTGATCCTCGTCTACGACGGGCGCGGCGCGACCGCGGGGGGCTTCGACGAGCGCGAGTACTACACGCAGCTCCTCCAGCAGGTGATCTCCGATCTCGGCAACCCCGGCGCCGGCGGACCGCTCTACCCGGTCGACCTGCGCTTGCGCCCGCACGGCGCGAAGGGCGCGCTCGTCCACTCCTTCCGCGAGTTCCGGCAGTACCTGCTCGGTCCGGACTCGCAGATGTGGGAGCACCAGGCGCTGACGCGGAGCTCTCCCGCCGCGGGGGACCCAGAGCTCGCGCGCGCGACGATCGAGTTCGTGCGCGGGAACCTCGGCCGCGGCCTGTCGCGGGAGGAGATCCTCGCGAGTCTGCTCGAGATGCACGGCCGCCGGCAGCAGAGCGCGCCGGCCGCGCAGATCCCGCTCAAGGCGGGGCCGGGGGGGATCCTCGACATCGAGTTCCTCGTGCAGTCCCTCCTCGTCCTCCACGCGCACGAGCACGGGGAGCTGTGGGAGCCGAACACCGCCGCGGCGATCCAGCTCCTCGCCGGCGCGGGGATCCTCACCGGCGCCGAGGCGGCGAGCCTCTCGACCGCCTACCTCTTCTTCCGCCTCGTCGAGAACCGCCTCGGGATGCTCCACCGCGCGAGCGTGAAGACGGTAGGGACCGATGACGCCTCGCTCGCGGACCTCGCGATCCGCATCGGCTACGGCACCGAGGGGGGGGCCGAGCCGCGCGAGACCCTCCTCGAGGAGATCCGGTACCACACCCGGACCGTCCGGAAGATCTTCACGGCCCGGACCGGCGCTTCTCGGGCCATCTGAATGCGCGATGGAGGCCCGAAGTGGGCGCGGGCGCGCTCCCGGACGGCGTTCTCCCGCCGCCGGGAGGCGGGGACCGCGGTCGCCGCGGGATCGAAGCTCCGCAGAACCTTCATGCCGGCTTTACAATCGGGACGGAGGATCCTCGGGGGAGGTAGGCGGGGTGAATCGGTGTTGAAGGCCGGGAGCAGAGTGAAGAGCCACGGGATCCGGGGAAGCGTCCCCGCCGGGAGCGGCGCTCCGGGGAGCCGCGGGAACGGTGCTGCCACGATGAAGAAGAGCATCATCGTCATCGAGGACGAGAGCGACATCCTCGAAGTCCTGAAGTACAACCTCGAGCGCGAGGGGTACCGCGTGCGCACCTGCCGCGACGGCGACCTCGGCCTCCGCCTCGTGCGCGAGGAGAACCCCGACCTCGTGCTCCTCGACCTGATGCTGCCGAGCCTCGATGGCATCGAGATCTGCCGCCGCCTCCGCGAGGATCCGGTCACCCGCGGCATCCCCGTCATCATGCTCACGGCGAAAGGGGAGGAGAGCGACGTCGTCCTCGGTCTCGGCGTGGGCGCCGACGACTACGTGACGAAGCCCTTCTCGACCGGCGAGCTCACCGCGCGGATCCGCGCCGTGCTCCGCAGGACGGAGCACGCCGAGAGCGACCAGCAGCGGGAGCGCATCGAGCGCGACGGCGTCGTCATCGACGCCGCGAAGCACATCGTCTCGGTCGACGGCGAGCGCGTGACCTTCACGGCAACCGAGCTGCGCCTCCTGCACTTCCTCGCCTCCCACCCCGGCCGCGTCTTCACCCGCGACCTGCTCCTCGGCCGCGCCATCGGCGAGCACGCCTTCGTCGGGGACCGCAACATCGATGTTCACGTGCGGTCGATCCGCAAGAAGCTCGGGCGGTACCGCGACCTGCTGGAGACGATCCGCGGGGTCGGATATCGTTTCCTCGACGAGGAGATCTAGTTTCCTGAGTCGATCGCTCGCGATCCTCGAGTTCGAGCGAACGATCGACTCAGGAAACCAGGTGTTGTCGTGACCCCCACCCCGCCCCTCCCCCCTTGGGGGAGGGAGGGCTCGGACACTCACAGAACTGCTGGGACAGGACACTAGGGATGCTGCCCGCCCGCGACCGGAAGCTCGACCCCCAGTCGATGGACACCGCGGGAGACACCAGCGGGCAGCTCGAGATGATCCTGAACGGCCTCGTCGAGGGGGTCGTCGCGGTCGATCTCGACGAGCGGGTGATCCACCTGAACTCCGCGGCGGCGCGCCTCCTCGGGGTGCGACGCGCGGAGAGCCTCGGGAAGCAGCTCTCCGAGCTCACCTCGCTGTCGAACCTCTCCTCGACGGTCAGCCGCGCCCTCGCCACCCGCTGCGAGGCATCCTCCGAGGCCGTGATCGAGATGCCCGCGAACGAGCGGAACCGCGTCCTCGAGTTCGAGGCCTCGCCGGTGCGCGACTCGGCCGGGCGCGTCTCGGGGGCGGTCCTGTCGATCCACGAGATCACGGAGCTCCGCCACCTCGAGCACGTCCGTCAGGACTTCGTCGCGAACGTCTCCCACGAACTGAAGACGCCGATCACCGCGATCCGCGGCCTCATCGAGACGATCCTCAGCGACCGCGAGATGCCGGACGCCACCCGGCGCCGCTTCCTCGAGAAGGTGCATTCGCAGGCGCTCCGTCTCTCGACGCTGGTCACCGACCTCCTCACCCTCGCGCGACTCGAGTCCCGCGATGCGATCCTCGAGCCGGTCCCCTTCGACCTGCGCGATCCGATCTTCACGTCGATCCGCGCGAGCCGCACCATGGAGGAGCGCACCGCCCGCATCGAGCACGACCTCCCCGAGACGCCGGTCATCGTGCGCGGCGATCCCGAGTCCCTCCGCCTCGTCGCGAGCAACCTGCTCGACAACGCGCTCAAGTACACGCCGGCCGCGGGGCGGATCCAGGTCCGGCTCTACAGCCGCGGCGACCAGGCGGTCTTCGAGGTGGAGGACAACGGCATCGGGATCGAGGCGAAGGACCGGCAGCGGATCTTCGAGCGCTTCTACCGCGTCGACAAAGCCCGCTCCCGCGAGCTCGGCGGCACCGGTCTCGGCCTCTCCATCGTGAAGCACGTGTGCCTCGCGCACGGGGGGCTGGTGGATGTCGAGAGCACCCCCGGGAAGGGGAGCCTCTTCCGCGTCACGATCCCGCTGGCCGAGTTCCGATAAACCGCGTTCCGATCCGTCGCGTTCCGATAACAGGAGCGCCGGGACGAGGCGCGGCACCCCCTCGTCGTTCCCCGCGCCCGTGATCCGGATCGCGGGGAGGACGCCGGCGGGGCGCGCGCGCTCTCCGCACCCGCTCGCCTCTCGGGCCGGTCCCACGACCGGGAGCGTTTCCCCGGTCCGGGCCGATCGGCCCCCATCCCGCCGACCCCCCGGATCTGCCGCTTCCCCTCCACGGGGGCCATCTCCACGGCCGATAGTGAGTTGCGGCACTCTTCGTAGAGCGGGGCCCGGGGTCTGTCCCGGGGACGGAGAGGGCGCCGCGGGGGCGGGTCGTCGTGGGAAGCGAGGGAAGGAGGTGAGAGTGGGCGGACGGGCCGCGATCGTCGCTCTCCTCCTCCTCGCGGTCGGGCTCTCCGGGCTCGCCCACGAGAAGCTCCGTCGCGATCTCGCAGCGGCGGGGGAGTGCCACGTCGAGGAGCGGCACACCGAGGCGCTCATCGCCCGCCGCGACCTCGAGCAGCGGTTCCGGAGCATCTACGAAGGGCTCCGCACCGTCGCGCGGCTGCCGGGGGTGCGGGCGTTGCCTTCGCTGCGCCCCGGGACCCTCCGAGTCGTCACCGCCGAGGTCCCCCCCGACTCGCTCGCCGTCGTCCGCGAGGTCGCCGCGAACCTCGCCGCCTCCGCCTCCGTGGCGCGCCTCACCATCGCGCCGTACCCCTTCGACCCGGATGGGCTCGATCCCGCGGGGCGCCTCCCGCGCTCGCCGGTCCTGCGCATCGACTCGGCGCCCTTGCCGGGCTTCCGCCCCGATGGCGAGGCCGGACCCGAGGTCGACGACACCGCGGAGAACCGGCTGATCCTCCGGCAGCTGCAGTGGCTCGCTCAGAACCACTTCGATGAGAGCACCTTCGACGGCATCGACCCCCCGGCGATCAGCGGCCCCGAGGTCGGCTCCGGCGGCGCCGCGCGCTTCGCTGCGGGCGCCACGCGGACCGATGATCTCCACGGGCTCGTCTATTCGGTGCCCTTCTACGGCGAGGATGGCGAGCTCTGCGGCTGCGTGTCGGCGGTGATCCCCGCCGCGGCGATCCGCGCCCTCCTCCCGAGCGGCGACTACGCGGTGAGCCACCCGACCTACGGAGTGGCGATCCTCGGCGACGGGGACGGCACCGCCGCGGCGGGGCGCGACTTCTGGTCGCGCGGCGAACCGGACCCGGATCGCCGCCACTCGGAGGTCCTCACGCTCGCGATCGCGGACGCGGATGAGAAGTGGTCCCTCTGGACGAGCACTCCCGACGCCGTCTTCCTCGCGAGGGCCGAGGTGCGCAACGCCACTACCGCCGCGTTCGTGACGCACGGCATCGTGTGGGCGGCGACGATCCCGCTCGCCCTCCTCCTCGAGCTCGCCTTCCGCGAGAGGAGGCGGTTCGCGGCGCGCATGAACGACCTCGAGGCGAGCCTCCGCGACCGCGCCGGCGGGGACGCCGCGCCGCGCCGGAACCTGGCGGAGAACATCGAGGCGAAGAGCGCCTTCCTCGCGCGGATGAGCCACGAGATCCGCACCCCGATGTCGGCGATCCTCGGCTTCACCGATCTCCTGTGCGACCCGGAGACGAGCGAGAAGAAGCGTTCGGACGCGATCGAGACGATCCGGCGGAACGGCCGACACCTGCTCGGCCTCATCAACGACATCCTCGACCTCTCGAAGATCGAGGCGGGGAAGCTCGAGATCGAGAGACTCCCGGTGAAGCCGCGCGCCATCGTGCGCGACGTGGTCGACCTCCTCCGCGACCGCGCCGAAGCGCGGCACACGACCCTCGGCACGGAGATCCGCGCCGGGGTGCCGGAGGAGATCGAGACCGACCCGACGCGTCTCCGCCAGGCGCTGGTGAACCTGGTCGCGAACGCGATCAAGTTCACCGAGGGGGGGGACGTGCGGATCGTCGTCGAGTGCGAGCGCGCCGACCAGATGATCGTCTTCCACGTCATTGACGACGGGATCGGCATGACCTCCGCGCAGGTCGCGAAGATCTTCCAGCCGTTCTCGCAGGCAGATCCCTCGACGGCGCGGCGCTTCGGCGGCACCGGCCTCGGCCTGACCATCACGAAAAGCATCGCCGAGCTCCTCCAGGGCGACATCCGGGTCATCAGCCAGCCGGGGAAGGGGAGCACCTTCTCGCTCCGGGTCGCGACCGGCACCCTCGACGGGGCGGTCGAGCCGGTGGAAGCGGTGGAGCCTCCCGAGCCGGCGGAAGCGCCGCAGCCGGTGACGCTCCCGGAGATCGAGGGGCGGGTGCTGCTGGTCGAGGACGGCCCCGACAGCCAGGCCATCATCGCCTACATGCTGAAGCGGGCCGGCGCCGAAGTGATGGTCGCGAGCAACGGCCAGGAGGGAGCCGAGCTCGCCCTCGCCGCGAGCCGTGCCGGCCGACCCTTCGATGTGATCCTGATGGACATGGAGATGCCGGTCCTCGACGGCTACCAGGCCACGCGCTGGCTCCGCGAGGAGGGGTACCACGGTCAGGTGATCGCGCTCACCGCCCACGCCATGAAGGGGGACCTCGACAAGTGCATCGCCGCGGGGTGCGACCACTATCTGTCGAAGCCGATCGAGCGCGCGGTGCTGGTGCGGGAGATCGCGCACCGCGCGGGGCTGCGGAGCGCAGCGAAGCCGCTCCCGACCGTCTGACCCGGGGAATCTCGACGCGGAGCGCGCGAGACTGCGCGGGGAGCAGGAGGCCGGGGGCTCCTCACATCGTGCAAGCGCAGCGCAAGCCGGGCGGACAGGGAGCCGGCCGGGAGTCTCCTCGAGACTCCCGGCCGGACTCGCGACAGGGGTCGATCCCCCATGAGCGGAAAGTGATCCCTCGCTGCCGTTACGGGCAGGTCGGGTAGCTGATGCAGCCCTCCACGTCGGCCGTGGTCGGGTCGACACCGCACGCCGGGTACGGCGCCGGCAACACCGTCGGACCGCCACCGCTCGGGAAGAGGACCCCGAGGATGGTGATCATGTCGGCGATGTTGATCAGGCCGTCGTCGTTGGCATCGGCCGCGTCGCGGCACTGCAGGAGGTTCGCCGGCTGCCCCGGCGGCGGGAAGAGCGCGCCGAGTCCGTGGATCGCGTCGGCGATGTTGAAGAGGCCGTCGATGTTGGCGTCACCGCGACGGAACTGCGGCGCCGAAGGACCGCCCGAGAGCGCGGCGATGTACGCCGCGGCGAGCGCGTTCTTGTCGCCGCCGAAGCCGCCGAACTCCCAGGACTGGGAGATCACGTTACCGGCCGGGGCAGCCCCCGTGCCGTAGACGCCGGTGTTGTAGGGCCCGCCGGCGAGCGCGTCGTCGAGCGCCCAGATCACCGCCGCCGCAGTCAGACCGGGGTCGGTTGACGACACGGCGAGCTGGTCGGTGTAGTCGAAGCCGACCTGGTCCTGCGAGTAGACAATGTTGGCGAAGCTCGAGAGATCGAGCCCGAGGCCGGAATCGAATCCGTCCATGCCGAGGAACGTGTCGTCGCCGTCGATCGTGGCAGGGGCCGGATCGACTCCATCGAAGTTGTCGAACGCGGTCGCGACCGGCGCGAAGCCCCACTGGTCGCCGGACTCGGTGTAGATCGCGGTGCCGGCGTTGTGAGCGGCTTCGAGAGCGAGGCCGTCCGCCACGGTCAGGCGGCGCCAGTTCGGCCAGGTGCCGTTCATCTGCCAGACGATCTCGAACGGAGCGGTGTTGCACGGGTAATCGCCGAAGCCGCCGGTCCAGACCACGAAGGTCCGTCCCTCGGCCGTCAGCTCCGCGGTGAGTGCCGCAACGCTGTCGACCTGGCCGGCAGCCAGTTCACCGGCGACCACGAGGTCCTGTTCGCCGTTGTAGGCGGCCATCGTCACGCTCACGGACGAGGTGCCCGAGGAGCCGCCGGCGCAGCTACCCACGACTTCGTAGAGGTAGGTGCCGTTCGCCACGCCGAGATCGGTGTAGCTCACGGTCCCGGCCGGCAGCGACGAGGCGATGCTCACCGTGTCGCGCAGGATGCTGAAGGTATCGAAGGTCGACGGATCCCAGGAGAGGGTCACGTCGCCGGCGAGGCAGTCGGCGCTGCCGGCGAGGTTGTCCACGCCCGGAACGACGCCGCCGGTGCACGCCGCGTCGCACGCGCACTCGGCGTCGGCGCAGTCGACAAGACCATCGAAGTCGTTGTCGAGGCCGTCGATGCAGTCCTCGACGCCGCCGACCGTCAGCGTGACGGCCGCGATCGCCGAGGTCCCGGCGCCCCAGGAACCGACGCGAACGGTGTAGGTCGTGCCGGCGACCGCGACCCAGTTGACCTGCGACGGCAGGCCGCACGAGTCACCGCTGCAGCCGACCGACACGCTGGTGTCGCACGGGCCGCCGGTGGCGTCGTAGACCTCGAGGTCGCTGTCGTGGCCGGTACCGCAAGTCTCGACGCTGTGCCCGACGGAGGAGGTGGCGGTGAAGGTCCACCACACGTCATTGCTCATCGCGCCCCAGAAGGCGCCGGTCGGGCAGCCCGAGTCCGGCTCCGGGCTTTCGGTCGCGAGAGTCGTGTCGTAGGCATTGGCGCCGACCACCATCGTGTCCGGCGTGGCGCAATTGTCATTCGACGGTGTCACGCACGGCAGAGTGCCGGTCGGGCAGTCGACGGTGTCGCCGCAGTCGACGAGTCCATCGACGTCGTTGTCGATGCCGTCGCCGCAGTTCGGCCCCTCGTTGCACTGCGGCAGGGCGCCGCAGTCGAGCGTGTCCGCGCAGTCGGTCAGGCCGTCGAGATCGTTGTCGAGAGCGTCGAAGCAGTTCTCGACCCCCGGCGTGAGGCAGCTCACGCTCATCTCGAAGGCCCCGGCCGTGCCGGCGAATCCGTGGACGAGGATGTAGTACGTGGTCCCCGGCGCGGAGAGCCACTGCACCCGCGAGTAGAGTCCATTGAGCACGCAGGCGGCGTCGTCGTTCCCGGTGACGCAGGTCAGCGCCGCGCAGGCACCCGAGTAGACTCGGATCTTCGTGTCGTAGTTCGTGCCCGGGTTGCAGGTGGTCAGCGTGACTTGGTCGCCGGTGCCGACCATGGTGAACCAGACGCCGCCCGCGGTGCCGTCGCCGGTGCCGCAGACCGGCATCACGTCGGGGGTCGCCACGGCCGTGTTGCCGAGGACGATGTCGCCGCAGAGGATCGGCAGCGCAACCGCGCAGAAGTCGTTCCCCGCTGCCGCGCACGCCGGATCACTGCCGCAGTCGGAGTCCGTGCAGTCGGTCAGACCGTCGAGGTCGTTGTCGATTCCGTCGTTGCAGATCTCCGCGGTCCCGCTGGTGCAGGAGACCGTGAGGGTGCCGGAACCGACGCCGGCGTTCCAGCCGGAGACGCGCACGAAGTAGCTCGAGCCCGACACGGTCGGGAAGCTGAGCAGGCTGAGCCAGCCGTTCGGGGAGCCGTCGTCATCGCAGCCGATGACCGTGCCCCCGCACGCGTCCAGCACTTCGATGATCGTGTCGTTCGGGGACACGGTGGAGACGAACGAGGTGGTCTCGATCGTCGCCAGGCCGGTGCAGCTCGAGGTGTACTCGTACCAGAGGTCCGGTGCGTCGATCCCGCAGATCTGCCCCGGAAGGCTCTGGGTCATCGCCGTGGTGTCGAAGTTGAAGCTCCCCTCGCCGATCGGCGGCGCGGCGAGGCACTCGTCGCTGCCGACCGCCACGCAGGCCGGGTCGCCGGCGCAGCCGCTGTCGGCGCAGTCGGCGAGACCGTTGAAGTCGTTGTCGATCCCATCGTCACAGATCTCGGGGCCGCCCTCGATGACCTCGAGCGTCCCGGTTCCCGCGTACCCCGCGCTCG
>Ga0137444_1000001_pt1 | contig 45488 bp, 67 predicted proteins | sample EasRivERMGT319_2_FD_102314 | JGI IMG/M metagenome (GOLD analysis project Ga0137444, IMG submission 102314) | Soil microbial communities from meander-bound floodplain in the East River, Colorado, USA - East River MetaG ERMGT319_2 | ecosystem: Environmental > Terrestrial > Soil > Floodplain ... | reverse complement strand
GTTTCCAGACCGTCACTTACGAACATCGAAAGTCCCCCCCCCGGTCTGCTCATCGCGCGCGCATCCTTCCCTTCAGTGATTCGCCCTGTGTTTTCGCGTCGTGACAGGGGACGCAAAGTCCTTGGCACCCGTCGTTACTCGGCTGGTCCTGTGTCCCTGTGGCCAGGTTGATGATGTGGTCTCGCACCATGTCTGTCAGGAGCAGGGGGCGGTGGCACGTAGCGCAGCGGCTACCCTGCTGGGACCACAGCGCCAGCCTGAGCGCTTGCAGCTTCCGGCCTCGAATGCGTGTAGGAGTGGGTGTCTGTCCTCGCCAGGCTTGACGCTCGTGGCTGGCATGGGCGGGGCAGTAGCCTCTGGGGACCGTGGCACCACAGCGGGGGTAGGCGCAGAACTGCATCGCTGGTGGACGCTAGTGTATACCCTCACACGGCAGGCGCTGCAGACTTTGTGAGCTTCACCTTCCCTTCGACGAGGGTGACCTCGAACCCGGGATCCATCCGCTTCAAGGCGTGGGCATAGACGCCTGCGTCGAAGCCATCCGTGTCCGTGTCGGCAATCGCGATCAGGACGCGCTGGGTGTTGAGCGCGCGGGACGCGTTGAACGTGCCCGTGTCTGTGATACCCAGTCCGCCGGTGCGCTTCTCGATCAGGGCGGTGTCGAGGTCGTCGGTCGTCGATACAATCCAGGCGAGGGTCATACCCGTCACGTCCTGGGGGGCCTTGGTGGGGTCGGATGGGGCCTTGCCGTCGCTCTGGAGAATTTCGAGCTCGTATTCCCGGTCATCCCCAACCGGCCAACCGATGTGCTGAATGAACGCCATACCTGACTCCTATGCGTCGTAGATCCCCACGCCTGTTAGGGTGAATTCGTAGATGCCGACCCCGTGAATGACCTGGGGACGCTCGGGATAGAGCGTTTCTGAAATATGCAGCGTCTCGGTGAGGTTGACCAGGAGCGTGCCGGCCACATAGAGAATCAGGTCATCCGAGATGTGCAGCGTCTCCGAAGGCGACGCCTCGAGCACATCGAACGCGGCCTCGACCGTATCCGTAATGTGCAGCGTTTCCCCGCCAGAGAACGCAATCGGCGGGCTCAGCGGCTCGACCTGCACCGTGTCGCTGATGTGGAGGGTCTCCGAGACCACCGCCGCCAGCGCTAGGCTGGTCGTCACCGCACCGTCGGCGACGTGCAGCGTCTCCGACACCGTCACGAGCAGCGGGCTCAGTCGCGCGTCGACCGTATCGCTGACATGGAGCGTCTCAGATACCTCCACCAGCAGCGGCGTGAGCTGCCCGGTGGCCGTGTCCGTGATGTGCAGCGCTTCCGAGACCGACGTCGTCAGCGTGCCTTCCGCCGCCAGCGCCGCGCCGGTCAGGTCGTCGTCGACGTGGAGTGTTTCCGTGAGGACCACATCCCCCAGCGTCATCCGGGCCGTGACTGCATCCGCAATGTGGATGGTCTCACTGACCGCCACGTCCCCGAGGGTCATCCGAGCGGTGACCGCGTCGGTGATGTGGAGGGTCTCGCTGACGGCCGCGACGATGTCGCCCATCGTCACCAGCACGACATCGCTGATGTGGAGCGTCTCAGAGAGCACCGCCTCGAGGGGCGTCAGGCTGACCGTCGCCGTATCCGTGACGTGGAGCGTCTCGCTGACCGTGACGGTCAACGCCCCGAAGGACTCCTGCACGCTGTCGGTGATGTGGAGCGTTTCGCTCAGGACGATGTTCCCGAGCGTCATCAGGGCCGTGACGCTGTCCGTGATGTGGAGGACTTCCGGATCGTCGATGCCGGCCCAACTGCCCTCGGTCGCATCGGAGACGTGCAGGGTTTCCGCCAGCACGACGTCCCCGAGCGTGAGGAGGGCCGTGACGGCATCCGCAATATGGAGCGTTTCAGACGGGCTCGCCGTGAGCGCGTCGGGGTCCGACCGCACTGCGGTCAGGCTGTAGTCGATCGACCGGATGCGCCCGTGGACCTGAATCTCCCCGTAATCGTCGATGTGGAGCGTTTCCGAGAGGGAGGCCGACAGGTCGCCTTCGATGTTGCGCTCGAGGGTCTCGGCAATGTGCAGCGTCTCGCTAATCACCGCCTCGAGCACGCTCAGTGCGGCAGACACGGCCTCACTGATGTGCAGGGTCTCGACACTGGTGACCTCCAGCGGGTCAACCGTCGCCGCGACCACGTCCGAGACATGCAGCGTCTCTGCGGCCGTGGAGAGCAGTGGCGTCAGTTCGGCCGTGGCTACGTCGCTGAGGTGCAGCGTCTCGGATGGCGTCGCCGTCAGACCGCCCATGAGCGGGGTGACCGTGTCGCTGAGGTGCAGCGTCTCGGCCAGCACCGCCTCCAGCGGCGACAGTTGGCTCTGATCGACCGCGTCCGCGATGTGGAGCGTTTCCGCCAGCGCCACATCCCCGAGCGTCATCTGCGCAGTCGCCTCGTCGGCGATGTGGAGGGTCTCAGAGGGTGGAGCCTCCAGGGGATTCAACCGGATATTGTCGACCGTCTCCGACACGTGCAGTGTCTCGGTGACGACGGCCGACGGCTCGCCGGTCGAGAGGCTCGCGGCCAGGTCCGTCTCGATCACGCGAATGCGTCCGAGGACCTGAATGACGCCGGACGTCAGGACGTGCAGCGTCTCGGCCAAGACGACATCGCCGAGCGTCATGCGTGGCGTCAGCGACTCCACGACGTGCAGCGTTTCGGCCGCATCCGACCGGGCCAAGGTCGTCGGTTGCAACCGGAAGGCTATCGTGCTGACCGACCACGCATCGGACAATCCCATCGTCCAGGTGCCAGGATTCTCCGTCGTCGGCGACGCGATCACACGCGAGGCGATGGCGACGGTCGACCCGACGGTCGTGCTCGCCTGGCCCGTGTTCCCGCTGATGAGATTCGTATAGTTCGTCGGCGCGGTCGCCGTCGTATCGTCGTCGTCGTGGAAGACCACGGTCACGACGAGGGCGTCGGTGGATTGCGTGGCGACGGACGGCGGGTCTGGCGTGGTCGAGGTCCCGGTGACCGGCGTGGCCCAGGCCGCATCGAGGATCGTGTTGTGATCCCCACCGCGCCAAACCTGCACCACGCACGACTTGAGGATGGTCGCATCCCGAAGAATCGCGACGCTCGTATCAGCAGCCGAGAGAATCTTGTAGCCGAAGCACGCGCCGGGATTCGCGCCGGTGCCGTTTTCAGGTCGGGTGTAGTCGGAGGGAACGGAGTTCTGACAGGAAATATCTCCGGCTACCGCGACGAGGACGAGATCGCCAATGATCGGGGTGCCGGGCAGCGTGACGGTCTGGCTGCCGCCGGCAGCGGTGATGATGGCCGAGGTTTCGGCGTGCTTGACCCAGGCCATTTACGACTCCCGCGGCGGAGGGTCAGCACCCGTCTGCGTCAGCGTGGCATCCATCGCCTGCTGCACAGGAGACTCAGCCGTGGGCATGGGCGCCGGCAATGGGGCGACCTGCGGCTCTGGCGTCGATTGGCAGTCCTCGAGCTGCGCGATGACGCGATCCTGGATGTGGACGCCGCCTTCGGTGAGGCCCATGGCTTAGAAAATACTCCCGCCGATGATCGGCTCTTCGAGAAAGACCGACAATCCGCCGCCGACCGCTTCGGTATAGTCCACTTCCAGCCAGAGTTGCGTGCACCGGATGTCCGTGTTCGGCCCAATCGACCGCACGCCAAACTGTCCCAAGCGATTCGCGGTCGACCCCTCCGTGTTGACCTCATTCACCGTCCACGCCGCAGCCGTGAATGGATTCGTGGTCATCTGCCGGGTCAGTTCGCCGTAACTGGCACTGCTCGCGACGGAGATGTCCGCGCCCTCGGATCGCGTCGGCGTTTCGTTGGCGATGTTTAGCCGGACATCCGACCCCGTGCCGACATATTTAAAGTAGCCGCGCACCGTGACGTGATTAATGGTCGCCCCGGCCGGGACGGTGAACACGGGAAAAGTGTAATCCTGATACTGTCCGGACACCGTCTGAAAGATGTAGGTCGTGTCGCCATCGTTCGCGCCGAGAGTGTCATCGACGGCATCGAGTCGATCGGTCCCGGCTCCCAATTGCCAGCCCGCCGCCGTGATGCCGTAGCCGGTCGGTTGTCGCTGTTCAATCGCCATGCGCGCATACCCCTATTGGTTTGCGTGAAAACTGCTGTCGAAGGCGTCGTCGTATTCCATCTGACAATAATCTAACTGCACGCTCCCGCCCGCGGCTGTCGTCGCGTTGTGGAAAAACCCTAACCCGAGACTGGTATGCGAGGCCGAGGGGAGGGCGATGTTTGTTGCACTGCTGGCCGTGGGCGAGGCATACGTGTCGTTGTTCACCCAGAGTTTGAACCAGCCATCGGTCGCCGTCGACGTGGACGAGTACCGAACTTCGTACTGGATGTCGTTCCAGATCCCGAGCGTCAGGTTGACATCCCCCGCGCCGTCCGACGGAACGTCTCCGATGTTTTTTGCGACCCGGATATGACAATCGTTCAGCGTCACGCGCGGTGACAGCGCTACAATGATGCGGTCTTCTCCCGGACCGTCTTGGTCGCCGTGGATGATCCATTTGGTGGACCACACCGTCTCGGGCGAGTTCCCCGTTGCGTCAAACCCAGAACCTATGCGAAGGCGGACACGCACATACCGCGTCGAGCCCTGCGTCGGCGCGGTCAGACCCGTCTTCTTCCACCCCGCATAGGGCTGCGCGTGCGTGCCCGTGGCGATATTCGTGGACCGCACAAAATCCCGGCCGCTCGGCCCGGTGTTGAGTTGCTGCGAGAGCGTAAAGTAGGTGCCCTCATCGTCCGCCCATGCACCAGTGAAGGCATATGGAGAGGTCGCGCCGAAGTCTGAGGCAAACAACAGATCGCCCCCACCATTCGGCGCCGGCGCCTGGATCTGGCTCGCCGGATACCGCCCGCTGCCGACACGCACCTGGAGATCGGCCATCTCAGTAGACCACGGACGTGACCCGGTCGACATGCCCAAACCGCAGGGCCGTGTCGATGATGTAGGGGTATTTCTTCTTGGCGATCTTCGGCCAGCCCGCCTTCGCCAGCAGTCCGCGCTTAATCGTCTCCGCGCTCCACCAGAGGTCGGTAGTGCCACCAGAGGAACACGTCACGCCGCTCGGATCGGTCCAGACCTTCGACGGGTTCTGGAAGATCCGCCGGACCTTATGCGGGTAGCCAGGCACCTCGAAGGTCTCGATGTCCGGCTCGCGCGCCCACGCCTCGAGCAGCGCCCGGTGAATGAGCAACGCGCCCGTCGGCACGCCGCTGACCCAGATGACATCGCCGGCTGTCCAGTCGCGATACGCGCGCGTCCCGCTGTCCCGGTAGGCTAACGGTTCGGGCCCCAGAAGATTGATGCCGCCCCTCTTGCCACGGCGAATCTCAGCCGAGCCCTTGATGTGGTAGAGGCCCGATACCACCGGAGGCGCCAGCTTGCGCTCCATCTTCCAGAACCAGCGGTCGAACTCGATCAGCGCCTGCGGCGGTGGACAGGTATCGTCCTCGATGAGCAGCAGCGCCTTGAACGATTCGCGCAGGATCGCGTCGACGAGGATGTTCTGCGCCGTGGCCACGTCAAACCCGGTCGGTGTCGACCGCACGCTGGACCAGTTCGGTGGCACGACCATCCCCTGCATGGCGTTGTACCAGTGGATATGCACCATGCCGAGCGTCGGCGTGCCGATGAGGATGCCCGTCTGGGTGATGCCAGGGGTCGGGTTGACTGGCGACAGCGCGAGCGCTTCGACCTCGGCCGTCTGCTCAGGCGTCAGCGTGCCTATGGAGGACGGGAGGCCGTTCAGGATCGTCTGGCCGCTCACTGATTCACCACCAGATGATTCATCCAGTCGTCAAAGAAGTTTTTGTACAATGGCAGGCGCACGTAATACGGCCCATACCACGACTCTCCGGCGATGATCGTCCAGCCCCTCATATCCGCTCCAGCCATCCGCCGGGGTGCATCGAAAGTAGCCAGCGCTCGCTGACGATGTCATGCCGCCACTCGCCGGGATGCTCAGCCAGGTAGGCCTCCAGCGCCCCGCGCGCGCCGCGGTCGTGCGGCCACGCGACGTTGGTATCTTCGACCACCAGCCGATCGCCGACCTGACACGCGGGCGCGTAGAGCTCGAGCTCCTGCCGCACATGCGCTTCGCTGTGGTCAGAATCCAGCACGACCAGCCGCGGCGCGCCATCCGCTAACGCATTCAGTTCGCGCGCAAACACCGGGTCGACCGAGCTGTGCTTCAGCAACTGAATCCGAGGATGCCGCACCAGCGGCGACAGGTAGTCATGCGAGATGTCGACGGTGTAGACCTTGCCGCCCTCGATCTGGAGCATGTCCATCAGCACGGCAAACCACAGCGCCGAGCCGCCGGCAAACGTGCCCATCTCGAGCACCGTCCTCGGCCGCACTCGCACGAGGATGTCGTGATAGGCCCAGAGGTCGTTCGGGCATTTCAGGATGCCGACCCCGAGGAAGTTGGTGAAGCCCCATGTGTGGTTGACCGCGTTGTACCACACCTCGTGATACTTCTGCAGCAGCGCCGCGTGCGTCTGCATCGTCGTCGTGATTTGGTCGGTGATCTGCTCCAGCGAAGTCTTCGACGTCGAGACCTTCGTCAGCAGCTCCGGCTTCGGCATTTTCAGCACGTTAGCTTTTGCCATGACCGTTCACCGGCTGCGCCTGCATGTGGACGTTGTACCCGTAGGTGCCATGCGTCCCCGGCACCCGCTGGACCTGGACCGTATGCCACGGCTTCGGAATGGGCCGCCCCAGCGTCGGCGCCTGGTCATAGAACGGCAGCCGCGGGTCGAGCCACGCGAACGACTGCTCGATAACCCGCGTCTGGTGCAGCGGATCCGCCAGCCAGCCGTGCGAGCCGTCCCCGCCATACGGCCCGCTGACAAAGACGCTGCCCTTCGGCCGCACGATCCGATGCACCTCGTCCCAGAACGCGAAGAACTGCGCCGGGGGCAGATACTCGAGCACGTGCGTGATGACCGCCGTGTGAACGCAGCCGTCCGGCAGCGGGAACGGCAGCGTCCGCGGGTCGTGCTGCAGGTCGGCCATCGTCACCGCGCCCTCTTGTGGCACGCCGCCGAGAGAGATGTCCAGCAGGATGCCGCGCTTCTTGGCCAGCATCTGCTGGATACGCTTGCTCGGCTTCGCCATGCGCCTCCTTAGATCGCGACTAATTAACAGGCGCTCTACGTACCGAACGACCAGTTGTAGGTCAGATTGAGGGCCTGGCTGTTGCTTTTGCTCGAGGACGCGAACGTCGCCAATGAGATGGCCGTGCCCGAGCCGATCGACTGGTGGGCATACTGCGCCAGGCAGTTGATGATGACGTTGTTGCTGATGTGCGAGGAGGCGTACTGCCAGGACTGGCTGAGCGTCCAGGCACCCGCCAGTGCCTGCGAGGCCGCGACGTTGGCGCGCGAAGCGCCGGCCTGGTTGACGGTGGAGTTCGACTGCGTGCCGTATTCCGAGCTCATCACGGTCTGCGTTGAGAAGTTGCTCGACTGCGCCTCGGTGTGCTGACCGATGCCGAAGTAGGACGCATGCGATGAGGCGGCGAGGCCGACGAAGTTGCGGACGATGTGCCCGTGGCCGTAGCTGGTGATGATGTTCTCGTGCCAGTCGCCGGGCGTCTCTTCGCCGGTCAGGCTGTCGACGAGGGCGCCGCGGATGAAGCCGCGCACCGGGCTCTTCTCGCTCAGACCGCGTGTCCGGCGCCGGGTGCGGGGTGGCAGGCCGTCGGACTGCATGACGTGCAGCGCGCCGTCGTGGAGATGGATGCGATCGCCCTTCTTGAACATAGCTACCTCGGCTGTAAATGGTGGACTGTCCGAGCCGGAGTATGCGCTAGATAGGGCCGCGTTACTAGACACTCTAGTCCGTCGTTTGCGTAGTTTGCGTTGTCGTGATTCCTCCCGCCATCCCATTCACGTCCATGCGTCCAGTGTTCGCTGCAGTGTGTCTCGCGCAGCCGTCAGAGCCGCCCGCTCTGTGGAGAGCTCGGTGAGAGCGTTGGCGGCCTCAGTAAGTAGTTCCTCGGCCGTGCACGTCAGTTCTATGCAGACCGGCCCCTGCTCGTCATCCTCTCGCCACATTGCGATCTCGCGCGCGTGACTTCGGACCCGCGTGATCAGGCTTGGAATGTCCATTCAGCGTTCCTCACTTTTCGTGCGTCGTTTGCGTGATGAGTGTTGGGCCAGTAACGGACGCGGGACTCGTCGGCGCCAACGACCGCTCGATGAGGTGCGCCTCATACACTCGCGCATCCGCCAGCCGGACCCGGTAGTAGCCCATCTTGCCGCTCCTCGAGCGCACATACCGCGCTTGGAGCTCGCCGGCCTTGATCTCGTTTCGGATAAACTGCGCCGAGAACCCGCCGACTAGGTTGCCGACTTCCTGGGGGGTCAACCAGTCCGAGGCCCGCTCCGTTGTCACTTGCGCTCCTGCCTGGTGGACGCCAGGGCCGCAGCGGCAATCGCTTGTGGACTGTCCTGTCGGATCGTTGGGAATCCCTCAGGGTCTAGCGCAAACCGATCACCCGAATGGGCCGCGATCTGTTTCAAGGTGGCCGTCAGCGCCGCGACTTGAGCCTCGGCGGCAGCTAATTTAGCCTCCGCGTCCCCAGACTTGATAATCATCTCCAGTTTTCGTATGTCTGATTCTAGCCGTTGAATCTTGAAGGACTGTCCGTCCCGACACATGGCGACGTGGGCTATGTCTTTCTCTAGGGCACGATGGGCCTGCGTCAGCGCCTCGTGGGAGGCCGAGAGCGCGGTGAGGGCGTCGGCGGCTTCACGTAGTAGTTCGCCATCGACATCACCAGACCAATGCGACCCGACCCGATCTAGTAACCGCTCTATCAGGGCGGGGAGGTCCGGCGCTCCGGGGGCGGCTGGCACCCCAAAAGGACACGTCGGCGTATCGTGCTCGGCTCCGCAGGCGCATGGATACCAGTTCATGGGCGCTCCGTCCCGTGTGGCCATCGGTCTTCCTGGCCTGTCCGCTGGCCGCTCCACCAGCCGCACAATGCCGCATCGTTCGTCCAGTGGCCGCCATACTCAAAATGCTGAGACTTCTTCGGGTCAACATGATCGGGATGCCCGCAATAGCCATTCGCCCAGTCGAGGCCTTCGGTGTCGCGGTAGTCGAGAAAGAACACACAATTTCCACAACACCGTCCCGAGTGCGGAGCACAGAAATCGTAAGCGGGGCGCTGACGTATCCATCGGAGCAATCGTGTCGACAACGGAGGGGTGTCGGGCCTGTCCGCTGCCTCACGCTGGTCTGACATAGCCGCTCCCTTCGCACGTCCAGCACCGAACATTCTTCGGGTCCGCCATACCGTAATCGTCGTAGGTCTTCACCGTGGTTCCTTTGCCATCGCAGGCCGGGCACCACTTGCGGTCGTCGGGCCTGTCCGCTGGGGGTGCAGGCACCGGCCCAACATTTTCAGCCGCGTTCGTCACGGTGAACATCTTCCACAGGTTACTCATGGGTGGGGGACTCCTGACCGCTCACATATCGAGCAGGGCGCATCGCCGTTGTTAATCCACACGTCGCCGTCCTCATCAACGCAGACGTGACCGGGACACCCGCAGATGAGCGCCTGCCCGTCGAAGAACTCGCCCGACTCGTTGCTTTCCGCTCCGTCATCTCCACAGCAGGGGCACTCCAGTGTGGTAGTCACTGGCCCTCCGGTGCTCGGCGCTCGGGCTCGGCAGGTATCGGGCAATCGTTCAGCATGTCCCACCCTGACCCAGCTTGTCTCCGCATAGGCTCGGGCCGCTCGGGCTCGGCGGTGAGCAGGGAGAGGACATCGCGCAGGGTAGTCAAGGCACCGTTACACCACGTTCTGTCGGTGGAACCGTGGTCAGCCTGCTCACGCTCAGCCTTCATTTCCGCGATCCTGTTCTGTATCTGCGCCACGAGCGCCGCCCGATCCATGTCAGCCACCTTTCGCCACCCGAACCTTTTTACCCATGTGCCAGCTAAACACGTCCTCGGCACAGCGGAATATCTCCACATGCAAACCCAGCGCGGCCCAATCCTGCGTCTCTCGGAGCTTGCCATTGCCCGTCTTGCACTCCGCCAGCCAGACGCGCCGCGAGCGTGGATGCCACACGAGCAAGTCAGGAATACCCTTCTGCGCCAGCTTCTTGCAGCGGTAGCCGCAGACGTCCAGGGCGCGCGTGACTTCTGGTTCGCTGGTGTCTCTGCGCGCTCGGTGGGCTCGGTTGCTCACGCGGAAAACCTCAGCCCGCGCTGTCTCGTACGCTTCTTCGACAAGTGCTGATAACTCAAGTCTGTCCCAACCCATCGCCGGCCGAACCGCTCGCACACCGCGCCCACCGTGCCGCTGCCAATGAACGGATCCAGCACCAGATCGCCAGGACGTGAGCCAGCGAGAATGCACGGCTCGATTAAGGCTTCGGGGAACGTGGCGAAGTGCGAGCCAGAGTACGGCTGCGTGGCGACGTGCCAGACGCTGCGCTTGTTGCGGGTGCCGTCATACACCTTGTATTCAGGCGGTCGGCTGTTCACGCCTTCCGTGTTGAATCGCTCCGTCGAACCTTTCGCGCCCAATGTCCCGGCAGGTATCGTGCCTTCTTCCTTAATGGCCTCGGCGTCGTAGTAGTACCGCTCCTGCTTGCTCAGCAGAAAGATGTACTCATGCGCCTTCGTCGGCCGATCCGTCACGCTCTCGGGCATCGGGTTAGGCTTGCTCCAGATGATGTCTGAGCGGAGATACCAGCCAGCCGCCTGGAGCGCGAAGGCGACACGCCAGGGGATGCCGAGCAGGTCTTTAGGCTTCATGCCGGCAACGGGTCGAAAATAGACCTGTAAATGGGCCGGAATATCCGCTTGACACATCGTGAGATTCATGGTTTAATCTACCTATGGTTAAACACAACGCACTCGCCGCCACTCATGCCGCCGACCTCGCAGCCGCCCTGAAGGCCTGCACTGGTTCCGTCAAAGTTACCGTAACCGTCACCGGGCCTGGAAAGGAGGCCCGGTGATCGGCGTTTCCTGGCCCGTAATGCGCCGATACGGAAGCGATAAATGTCCTACGAACGAACACCCGAACACCGCGCCCGCATGTCCGAGCGCCTGCAAGGCCAGACGAAGCCTTGGCTTAAAGGCAAGAAACGGCCGGATGTAGGGAAAAAGATCGCCGCGGCCTGGACGCCAGAGATGCGCGTTGCCGCTCAACAGAGGGGCCTGCTTAACGCTGAAAACCGTGACTGGCTGTTGAAGATTGCAGAGGCGCTCAGCGGCTCTAATAACCCAAACTTTCAAGACAAAGACAACGCGCAACCCTATGCTCCAGGCTGGGGACGTGGATACCGCGAACGCATACGGGCTCGCGCTGCCGGCATTTGTGAAAGGTGCGGTAGAAGTCCCAATTATCCGCTCGACCTGCACCATAAGGACTTTCAGAAGACTAATCACGCGCCTGATAATCTCGCCGTTCTGTGCCGGTCGTGTCATAAGTCCTTACACGCGGCCAACTCTCGCAAGACGTAAGCGACTTCTGCCGGCGTTAAGTCCTCGCGCAATACCATTTGCTGATCGGGCCGGTAACGGCGTGTCCCAGGACCGCGACCCGTCCCGCCGTCGGATGACCCATAGCTACGCTCACCTCCAGATGAGGCCATTGAATCCCCTAAATTCAGCCATACGGTGCCGTCATCCTTCAGCACCCGCCACACCTCCGCGAACACCGTCAGCAACGATTGCACGTAGGCATCAGGCGACGGCTCGAGGCCAATCTGATTGCCGCTGCCGTAATCTCTCAGCCCGAAGTACGGCGGGCTCGTCACGCACGTCTGGACACAGCCATCCACCAGCGGCAGGAATCGAGCGTCCGCGCGAATCAGGCTCACAGCCGCGCCCGCAACGCGCGGTCCACGACGTGGCGCCCCCACTGCTTACAACAGCTCGCATAGGATCGGCCCGCCTTGAACCGCACGCAAATACGCCACGCCTTGCTCATGCGGCCCTCCTGGCCTGCGCTACCGCACGCTCCGCCCACCGCTTCCACTGCTGCCAGGCCCGCTTATACCCGAGCAGATACCCCTTACGCCCAGCCTCGAGCGGCGTCAGGCCTTCGAGGGTCGCTTCCCAGGCCGCGCGTTTCGCCTCGGTCGCCGCACGGCCGCCGTCCGCCGAGCGCGCCTTCCGCCAGGCCGGATCCTTCACCGGCGAGCACTCTGCGGCGTAGCGGCCGACCGTCCGTGCGTGACGCCCGCAGCCGCACTTACACGTCGGCTTCGGCCTCATCGTTTCCTCATCAGCCGTTCGGTCAGTTGCCGGTGTTTCATGGCCTTGACGTTGACGTCCTGTGTCTCGCAAATCTCGCGGATCAGTTGCTGGCACGCCTCCACGAATCCGCGCTCAGCCGCGGGTGCCAACGGCTCGGACTGCTCGACCTCAGACTCGTCGCCGGGCTCACGGCTCATACTTGCCAGCTCCACTTTGCACAGAAATACGCAAAGAGCGTCATCGCTACGAACGCGGTTAAGCGCCACCAGTCGTGCATGTAGACGGACACGCCAATGCACCATAGGCCAAGGGCCGCCGCTAGATACAGCATGACGCCGACAAAATTTCCCGTGACGCGCTCGTCTCTCATACGGCAGCCTCCCCGAATAACGGCGCCACCGCGGCGATCCGGGCTTCCGCAATCCGGACGTACTCCGCGTCCCGCTCGATCCCGATGAACCGCCGCAACTCATACCGGCAGGCCATGCCCGTGGTCCCGCTGCCGGTGAACGGGTCCAGCACAAGGCCATCGAGCGGTGTGACCAGCTTGACCAGCCAGCGCATTAGCTCGACCGGCTTGACCGTGGGATGGACGTTGCGCGATCCGCCTGTGCGGCCAGCGCCTGCTCTGGGACTGTTGACGCCTGCGCTGCCATCGGTGCGATCCGTGGCTTCGCCGCCTGACCGCTGGCGTAGACCTTCACAGCCGTAGTCGCGTTCTTCTCTGCTTGGCTTCGCTACATAATAAAATCTTGAAGCCCCACCCACGTCCACGCCGCGCGCCGCGAAGCACTCTGTCTGCCCCTTGAACTCACCGTAAGCGTCTCGGAACTTGTCCGAACTGCGCCGCGTGGGATTGGCTCCACTCACCAGTTCCCCGGTCTGCTCATCTAGCATCGCGGCACTGACCGGATCTAAAATCACGTTCGCAGGCCAGCGGCCGAGACTGCTGGTGGTATTGCCGCCGTTCGCCATTTCCTCCTGCGTCCATCGATCCTGTGCATAGACCAGCGAGCCGCGCCTATCGCCACTTCCGGTCGGTGGTTCTTCGCCGCCCAGCCCAATTCGGCACGCATCCACGTTGATCGCCCCGGTCCCATACCGCGCCACGTTCGCTGCCACCGTCCCGCGCAACGGCTTGCGCGCCATGCAGATCGGTTCGTATGCCGGCTTCAAAGCCGTTCCTCGACCATTGCCAAGGTTTAAACTTTTCGGAAATCCGCTGCCAAACATCCATGACAGCGAATCGCGGATCTCGAATCCGGAATCCTCGATCGCGCAGACCATGCGATGACTGGTCCGTGTCCCACCGAACGCCAGCAGATACCCGCCCGGCTTCAGCACGCGCAGCACCTGGCGCCACGTCTCGATGTTGAAGGCTACGCCCGTCGCGTCCCATTCCTTGCCCATGAACCCGCCACCCGTGCTAATGCGCGAGCGCCCTGCTGGCGAATCCAGATTCAGCGATGCCGCGCCCGTGCCGCCACGCTTACCGCTCGTGAGGTCATACGGCGGATCGGTCACGCACGCATCAACTGACTCCGCCTCCAGCGTCGGCAGCACGTCGAACAGATTGCCGTGATGGATCATCTTGTCCCCCTCGCCCGCTCCCACTCCGCGATCAGTTCCAGATCCCGCGGCGAGGGCCCCTGTCCGACGTGTTGCGTCGCCTGCGCGCTTGACGGTTTCTTGACCGCCGGCAACTCTTCGGCGATACGAGCCTTAACCCACGGTAAGAGGTTGTCGATCGGGTCGGTGCGGAGATCCCAGCGCTGATACGCCCCGAGTAAGTCGAACCCACTCGCCGCGGCGCCGAGCTCGCGCCCGAAGAATTCGTGTTGCCGATGCGAGATGCAGAAGTGTTGGCCGCAGAACGAATGCTGCGCATGTCCGCGCGGTGCGCTCTTTCTCTTCTCTGTTTGTACTTCTGCTTGTACTTCTACTTCTACTTCTACTTCTGCTTGCGTGATGTTACGGCGTGACGGCGCACTATTACGGCGTAACGCGAGTCGCTCACGATAGCGTCTCTGGCGCTCGGCAGATGTGTAATCCCGCTCCCGGTATTTCATGTAGTTGAGCACGAGATACCCACCGTCCACGCGCACCAATCGCCGACCCTCAAACTCCGGGCTTCGGCTCGACTGTTCCGGCGATCCGAGCCGTTCAAGCGCCACTAATCCGGCGGCTTGATCCACTCCAGCACGATTGATAATGCCCACGCCAGCCGCAGGAACGAAGCCATACCAGCCAGGAGGAACGACCCACCCCGTTGCATTCAGCGAATTGACTTCAATCTGTTCCGTGGGGCTGGTGAGTTCGACGGGCTCAGCCATGAGCAATGCCGTGAGAAACACCTCCCGGCACTCGCGTTCAAACCAGATTGTTGAGTTGAGAATACCGCAGTCGAGCTTTACAAAAGGCATAACGCATTCTACGCCGTAACGATGTGACTATCAACCACTCATTGGAGCGGGTAACGGACAATCACTCAGGCTCGATCCGATGCGTGGCTTTCCAGAGCGTGACGCGCTTCCCATACTTGCCTTCGATGGTGCCGGCGACCTCGATCAGCCCACGGTCGAACAACCCATTCCGAATCGAGCAGATCGACGAGAGCGGCCAGCCAAGGTCGTCCGCCGCCTGATGGTCGCTGAGACGGCCCTGCAGCCTGAGCCAGTCGAGATACCGCTGGCTCTTGTAGACGCGCGTCGAGGCCGCAGAGACGGCCGCCTGGTGGCTGCAGTGCCGGCTCGTGGGCGTCTTGCCGGACCAGGGGAGCGGCGGTTGCGAGTCAGTCCACGGCATGTTTTGCGGCCTCCCGATCGGCCCGTAGCCGAGCCATGTCGGCATACTCGGCCCACATCTCTGGAAAAGCCGCCTTGAGCCGGCGCTGGTTCTCGCCGTCCGCGTGAAAGAACGCCGAGGCAATGGCTTGGGCGAAACTGCCGCCATAGGTCCGCATCGCGTCCATGACTTCCCAATCAGTTATTGGTGTCCCGCCCATGTCCGCTCCTGTTCTTTGGTTCGCAGAAACATCTTCAGGCTCCGGATCATCTCCACCGCCAACACACCGCAGTCTTTCGCCTCGCGCTTGCGCGCATACTCGGGCGTGATCTCGGCGTAGAGCTTCGCGCGGCTCGCCGCTCCGTGCTGCTCATACAGCGCGAGATGCACCGTCGCATAGGCGAGGTCCGCGTCGCGTTGCTCGTCAGCGATGTTGCCGAGCAGCGCCGCCAGCTTCGTCAGCATCTCCGCGGCCCGGTCAGGCTGGAGATCGGGCGTCTGCCGGATCTCCACCTGGATCGCTTTCACCATGTCTCTGACGGTGCTCATGGCTTCGCAACCAGCGCCAACCGCGGTCGCATTAACTCCTGGTCCGTCATGATGTTCTTGCAAATCGCACAGAACACCTGCAGGTATTTGCCGTTACCCACATAGATCCTGCAGCGATTCCCAGGAATACACCGCCGGCATTTTGGCTTTGCCTTCATGCCTCGCCTCGCTCCGCGCGTTGCCGGTCGCACTCATCGCGTGTCATCGCTGGCTCGGCTCCGTTCGTCCTCTCCAAAATGCTTCATTCAACGAGTCCGCGAAGTTTTCGGCGTCCTCTTCGTCTTCCCATGACCGTGAAGCACCGACGCCGTTCGGGCCGATAACTGTCCAGGTGCGACCGACGCCGCAATGGCGACAGCCGTTGCTGTCCACTTCCACGAAATACGGGTCTTCTTCTTTTTTCTTCTTGTCCGCTGGTGTCATGCCCCACCTCGCTTCGCGCGTTGCCGGTCGCGCTCGTCCCGCACCCCCTCCCCACACCACGGATCAGAACGCGATGTCAGCCGCGGTCAACGGCTCGGCCTTCGGTTTCGACAAGTCGGCGTTAAGTTCGAGCGCCTTCAGTCCGGCGGCCGTGTGGGCCTCGGTGATGTGCGTGAAGCCTTTTTTCGTTTTCTCGGTCGTGAGTTTGACGGCGGCCTGATCCTGCGCCAGCCCCTCGAGCAGCTTGACCATCTGCCCGAAGGCCATCACGATCTCGCCCGTGCTCAGCGTCACGTCGGCATAGGCGCGGCCGGTCTTCGTCGTCTTCGCGTCGATGCGCTCGAGGTAGACAAACCCATTGGGCGCGGGCGGGCGGTTTGGCGCGGTCTCGACGATGAGCGGCGGCGCCTCGTGGCGGATGGTCTCGACTTCGGTCTCGTCGAGCATCCCTAGCCCACAGATCGAGAGCGTCACGCGGCGCTTCGCCTTCGTCTCGGCCTTCATCATTGCGTTGGCCCGGTTCTCGCCCTTGAGCCCGTCGATGGGCACGGCCCCCGTCGAGACGTCGGTGCGCCCGTTGGGCATCGACGCCGGCGCCGTCACCACATAGACGCCCTCGATCACTTCGCGCGTGAAGCCCTTCGGGTCGATGCTGATGCCGTGAATGAATCGCAACTGCTCGGTCGCGTCCTTCTTGGCGTAGAGGACTTCTTTCCCGTTCAGCTTCAAATAGGCGAACGGGTGTGTGAGCGGGTTCAGGCCAAGGGTTTCGCAGACGCGGTTATAGAACACGACGCGCTGGGCTTCGGTGAGCTTCGAGAGGTCGCCACCGAGCAGCACCTGCTGCACGATGCGCGGGTCGAGCGGCGCCGGTTTCTCTGTCAGTGCTGTAGTCATCGTCTCTCCTGTTTACCCGCTTGAATCATAATCAGCCGAGTGCAGGAACAACCGGCCATCGTCGCCGACGCGATACCACTCGTATCCCCATGGCACGCGCGCACCGTCCTCGACGTCGAGCTCTTGCCACGAGGGCCGATGCGCGGCTTGCAGTTGAAATTTCTCGGTGAAGGCCGCATCCCACGCCCGCAGGTCCAGCAGCGCGTCGTCGAGCGTCTGCCCCGCAAAGTCGGCCGGTCGGACGTGCCCTTGCGGCAGTTGTAAGACTCTCATCGGCGGGGATCTCCCGCCGTGCCAGGGCTGACCGAGGGGTCGAAACGGTGCGGTAGATTGAGGTTCGTTTCGTGCCACCAGATCAGAATGGTGTCGTTCCCCCACTTCTGCATCAGGCGGTCGAACTCCTCGCGGTCGAGGGCGTACTCGGCTTCTTCTTTGGTGATGACGTTTGCCGTCGGCGGCGGTCTGTGAGAGACTGGCTTGTCCACGTTCGATCCTTTCTGGTTTGAAGCCTCGGTTGGCGCCGGGGCTTTTTTTCTTACTCCTTCGGCTCCGGCGTCCCCGGCCGATCCCCCGGCTTCCCCGGTAGACCCTGATCGGGGCGATCCCCCGGCTTGCCTGGTAGACCCGGATCCGGGCGTCCGGGTCCAGGCGTGACCGGCAGACCCTGATCCGGTTTCGGCGGCTGCGTCGGTTTGTTCGTATCGCTCATCGTTGTCAACCTCCAGACCCTAGGATACCCCCTAGTGCCGGATCTCCTGGCCGTCACGATCTAGCTGATGCGGCCGGACGAGCTTGTCCGTCTGCGGGGCCATGTAGGCGGCGTCGAGCAGCGCCCGGATCTCGATGGCATACTGCGCCGTAGGGTCCGGATGCGCCAGCGCGAAGGCCGTCGGAGCCACGGCCCGGACGACGGAAGCCGCACTTGTGGCCGGAGGCACGCGGCCCGCCTTGCGATCCTCATACGCCTCGGGAAACCAGGCCCGGAGCCGCTGTTCGCAGATTGACTCCGGCGGGGCCCACCAGCGCGCAATCCACCGCGGCAGGGTCACTTGTGCCCCCGGGCCGGCGCCTGCACCTGGACCCTGGAGGGGGTTGGCTGCACGCCCGCGAGCAGCGTCAGCAAGATCGCCCCGACGACGAAGAGGAATAGCGCCATTCCAACCTCCGGTAATTTGATCATGGGTGCCGCTCCCGTCGCAGCGCCCGCGGGGCGCCGCCGTATCGCTTGACCCGCTCAATTTCTCCGGACGGCACCCCTAGGCTGCGATAGTAGGCCTCGACCGCAGGATACAACCCGACCCAGGGCGTGGGGCAGGCCTGCGGGTGACGCACCGTCACGAGCAGGAGCGCTCCGAGGAACCCCCGCCGGCTGACTACCACCAGCGCCAGGCCACGAGCGCCAACCCCATCGCGTAGAGCGCCACGACGTAACAGAGAATCGGGAGGATCGACATCCGCGACGCCGCCTCCGCGTCTTCGCGCGCGTGCAGTTGCTGCATCCTCGTCATACGATGGCCTCCGTGGATGTCGGCGGGGTCTCCCGCGCGACCAGATACCGGCGAATCGAGAACCCCAAGGCCTGCGCGATCTTCTTCGCTGTCCGCGGCGTCTGCCGCTCGCCGCTCAGAAACCGGCTGACCGTCATCGGGGAGATTTTCGCGCGGCGGGCGAGGTCGGCCCCCATCCATCCGGCTTCGATCAGGTCCCGCCGGAGCAGGTCGATGTCGTAGGTGGCGTGTTTCGGCATTACCAGGGAACTCTACGCCTGGTCAGGAAAGGTGTCAATACCTTTTTTTAACAAACGATAACTAGTGTGCCTACAGGATGTTCGGGATCGGCAGCACGCGCCGGATTAGATAGAAGAGCAGGAGCACGACCGCGATCACTTGAATCACCGTCGCCCAATGCGGCGGCATCGGGATCTTCGTGGTTAGCAGCCAGACCGCGAAGCCAATCACGCACAAGACGAGGACGAGCAGAATGAGATCCATGTCTGTAGCCTCCAGAAGCAACCGTTACCGCACCGCGTCGGCCGTCAGCACGCCCCGATAGGTCCGCCCCTGCCACTCGACCGTGACCGGCAGGGCCTCGGTCGCCGGGGCCACCTTCCCGAGATCCGTCCGGTCGAGCGCCGCCCCACAATAGACGCTCTGAGGCACCAGAGCATAGTCAGGCGTGAACTGCGCCGCGTGCTCCTCGACGGGTGGCCGCCAGGTGAACTCCGGATAGGGGTAGGGATAGCCCCCGGCGAGGACGTTGTGCGTCCAGGTGTAGCCCGGCGCCATCTGATCGAGCGCAGGCGTCCCGCTGCCGCCTCCGTCCGCCTTCACGCCATACTCGTTGTGATACGCGAGCAGGTTCGTCACGGTCAGGGATGACGCGGCATACCCCGCCGGCCGGGCCGAGGGTTCCCCAGCGAGCCAGACCTCCCCGGTGTAGAGCGTCAGGACGTTGCCCTCCTGCGCGACCGTGTTGTGGTCGAAGGTCAGGTGCCCGACTTCCCCCCCGATCAGGGCAAACGGCCCGGAGCCCAGGCAGAGGTTGTGCCGGATGGTGATCCGCGTCGCCCGGCCGGAGGGCTGATAGCTATCCACTCCGAGGACGTTGAAGAGCCCCATCGTGTCCCGCACCGTGTTGTGCTCGAAGAGGACATCCTCGACCACCGACCAGGGCGATCCCCCTTCGTCGTTGCGCGACGTGAAGACGATCGCCGTCCCCCCCTGCGCGTCGTTCCAGTTGTGCTCGAAGGTGTTGTGTCGGATGGTCGCCCGTTTCGCCGACTTGAGCTCGAACAGGTTCTTGACCGCGACCCCGGCCCCGCGCCACTCGAGCCGCTTGGTGCAGTGGTTCCGCTCGACGAGGATGTCCGCCGGGATCCGATCGGCTGAGAGGCTATTCGCCCCGCCAAACAGGACATTGATGCTCGCCGCTTCGAGGTAGTTGTCGACGAGGGTGTAGGGCCCCGCGCCATCCCATGCCGCGAAGGCCTGCGACTCCTGCCCGGGTCGACAGATGTTCGCGACGTGCGACCGCCGGAGGGTGATGCGCGTCCCGTTCCCCTGGATGCCCCGCTTCTGCCCGGCCTGGCCCGCGACGATCAGGATCCGGTCGAGCGTGACTGCATCCGACCCATCGAGGCCGATGACCTCCCCGTGCCCGCCGGTGTTCGATTCGAACTGCACCCCGTCGATCAGCCAGTTCGCCACGCCTGGCGCCCCCCGGAGAGCGGAGTCCCCATTGCCCGAGCGGATCGTGGGCAGGATCGGATCATCCGCCGGCGTGACCCGCCGATCGGGGAGAACGGCGTCGGTCGTGATCGTGATGGGCGGCCCGGCCGGTTTCGGGGGGAGTCGGAAGTTGCCGGTGAATGTCGCGCGCGCCGCGAGGATCAGCGCGTCCCCGGGCTGCGCCGCATTCATCGCCGCTTGCAGGTCGTCGCCTTGATTCAGGAACGCCATATGCTTTAGCCTTTCTAGGACTGCCCGGCCGACTGGACCCCACTCACCGACCGGAGGCGATCGGTGTTCCCAGCCGGGTCCCCGTCGGCCGGATCAGACTTGCCGAAACGTCTGACTGCACACCCGACAAAACCACCACGACGTGCCGCGCCCGACCGGCTCGACGTGCTTCGCCGGCGCCGTGCACTTCGGGCAGTCCGGGGTCATCCTTCGAGCGCCTTCGCCGTCGCCACGTTGGTCGCGGCGTCGGCCTTGATCTGCTGCACCGTCAGCCCGCCGGCCTGCTCGATCGTCGCCATCGGCACGACCCGCCCCCGGACGAGAAACGTCAAGAGCCCCGAGACGAACGCCAGGACGAGGCCCTGCTGGGCGTCGGTCCAGCGGATGATCTCGAATCCTAACAACAGATACATGAACTGCCGGACGAGCTCTGAGAGCGTGTTCGGCTCCGACTGAATCCGCGCGACCACCCATTGCACTAGCGCCACTCGTCCCTCCAGTTTGTCTCACGGAATGACCGTTACCGGCACGCCTTCGACGGTCGCCTCGTTCCCTTTGGTATCGCGCACCAGGAGCCGCGGCGTAAACGTCCCATTCATCGTCGGTTTCCACGCCAGCCCCCGGAAGTACCGGCCGTCGGGTGGGAAGGGCGGTTGCACGGTCATCCGGAAGACCTCCGGCGCCCCGACCAGTTGGACCTCGAAGCCTTCGACCGGATGCGTCGAGTCGATGTCCCAATAGAGCGTGAGGCCCTTCGGGTCCGACCGCCGCACCGTCGTCTGGTAGTCCTGAAATCTGACCTCGATGGTCCCGGGTTCGGGTGCGGTCTTCAGCCAGTTGACGCCCGTGACCGGGATCGGATGCTGCCCCGCGAGGTCGTGCCATCCGGGCGGATAATCCGCGAGGTCCCGGGGGCCGTTGATGCTGGCCGCCTTGAGCATGTCCCACCCGTCGAACCGACCGGCGAGCTGTCGGGCGGAGACGTCCTTCGAGGGGGGGCGGGTCGAGTCGCCAGACTTCCAAATCCATCCCCCCTGCGGGTATGAGAAGACGAGCTGCTGAACGACCATCTCGGTCCAGTCGCGCGCCGCCGCGTCCATGTCCGAGGGGTGCTCGTCGATGCACTTTTGGGCGTACTTCGTGTGCATCGCCTCGACGACGGTCCAGGCCTCACGCGGAAACTCTGCCACGGGAACCTCCGAATCTGGCCGACCCGTGATGGAGTCGGCGAGCTGTTGCCAATAGGGCCGCACGTCGGGATGGTCCTGGAGCCCCGTCTTCCGGCCGCTGCCGGAGAACGGCACGAGCGCGTAGACCTCCGGCGTATCCGCCGCGATGCGCGAGAAGACCGAGACGATGTTCCCGAGGTCGGTCGTGTTCCCGACGTTAGACGTGTAGCACTGCGGCACGGGCGCGTGCTTGAGTTGCGGGCGCTCGGCGATGTGCTGCGCGAGGATGGCGCGCATGTCCGCCTCGAAGGCCTCGAGCGACTCCGTCGCGCCGCGGTAGCCCTGGACGGCCAGCCAGGCCCCAGGCGGCACGTTCGGGAGCCGGGGCCATCTGCGGGCGTCCCAATAACAGAACGGCGTCAGGGGGCTCGTGGCGGCCTTCTGCTCGATCTCCTCGACCGATCCCCCGGTGACCATGACCGCCACGGCCTTCCCGGTCTCGTCGATCAGCGTCGCCGATGGCACGTCGAGCCGGCCATTCCCAGGCGTGGGGCTCGTCCCGGGCGGGTCGTCGTTCGTATCCCACCCGCCGGAGGCGCCGGGCGCGCCGGCGTAGAACATCAGGAACATCTTGCGGTTGATCGGCGTGATAGGACCGACGGGCACCGCCGAGCCCGTCGTCGGCCGATAGGTTCGCAGGTCCACCCGTGGGGCGTTGAGCGAGACACTCGTCCGCACAATCCCGCCCTGGTCGTTCGTCGCGGCGATCTCAATGACGCCGTTCAGGAAGATCGCGTGATGGTAGTAATAGACGCCCTCGAGGATGTAGCCGTCGGCGCCGCCCCAGGGATAGACGATCAGGCCCTTGTGGGTCAGGGTCACCAGCCAGAGGCCCGTCGGCGTCCGCACGGGCACGCCCGTAAATGTGAGCTCGGTCGACGGCAGCGGGGACAGCCGCGCGATCCCGGTCTCCGGCGCCCACCCGTAGAGCGTGCGGTTGGGCTCATACTCACCCCAAGTCGCGCACGCCTCGCCCGCCATAATCTCGGTCGCCACGACGCCCTCGCGGACGACGGTCCCGTCGAGCACCACGCGCTTCTGGTTCGCCTGGTAGGGCGTGAGGTAGTAGAGCGCGCCCGTGCGCTGGTCGACGGCCCCAGGCGCCGCGGCGGGGTCCACGCTGACGCCGTCATAGATCAGGCCCTGGGAGACATTCCAGCCGCACCAGTGCCCCGCGCCGGCCGCGATGCCGGAGGTATTCCCCACGCGGGGATTGAAGACCCACGGCAGCGCCTGCACGATCTCCCCGGTGACCATATCCACCAGACGGAGCGCGTCCCCGATGAGCGCGAGCTTATCTTCGGGATCGCCGAACCACTGCGGCGAATGGCCGGGCACGAGTTGATGGCCGGGGTTGACCCCGTTGAACCAGATTTCGCCGTTGCCCGAGGCGAGACTGCCGGTCTTGTTGAAGCGGGGATACCACCAGCTCATCGGTCCCTCACGCCAGAAACGAACACGCCCGACGGATCCAGCCCTTCAGAAACGCCGCTTGCGTCGGGTCCTTCTTCACGAGGTCGGCGAAGAACTCCAACCGCTCGAGCACCAGCCGCGACCCGAGCGACGGCCCCGGCCGTGGACGCTCGGCCAAGGCGAGCAGTTGCCGCGCGCGTCCGGGGCCACTATGTACCGCAATGTCCACGACGTGCGGCTTGATGTCCTGGGCGACCCCGAGAAACGGCGTCACGTAGAGCGCCCGGTAGATGCTCCGCGCCTCCTCAACGGTCAAGGCCTGGACGTCCTCGACGGTCACGGGGCCATTCCGCCAGCGCGCGAGCGTCGTTTGCGTGATCCCGAAGTTTGTCGGACCGCCACGGTCGGCCGCATGGTTCACATACCCGCCCTCGTGCACCAGGATCCCGTCGATGATCTCGTCGTCCGTCATTTCCCGCTCTCAATCTGGAGCAGCCGCCGCTCGATGCGTTCCAACCGTTCGCGCATGTCCTTGTCCCGATTGACCATCCACTGCTGCAACCGCACGGGCGGCGCGATCGGTTTCGTCTTGGCTTCCTGCTCCATCAGCTTGGTGACGACATCCCCAAAGAGCACCCGCTCCAGACTATCGACCCGAGCGATCACGTCCCGATTCTGCACCGCGCTCTGAGTGGTCAGCTGCTCGTGCTCGATCCGATGCTGATTGAACTGCGACTGCAGGTCATACGTCACGCGCACCCGCAGCACGACCACCCCGCCCACCACCAGCACGAAGGCCACCATCAGGCCCACCACTGCAATAATGATCCGCACTTGCCGTTCAGTCGCAACGGTCTCGGGCATAGGTGTCTTTCGCCGCATTCTCACATGCGCGCTTGACGCTCCGAATAATGGTCGCGTTCTGGCTCATGATCGTGTGCTGATTGGCGAGGATCTGGTCCTGTTTCGCCAGCTGGTCGCGTTGATTCTGGAGCAGCTTGGGGATTTCGTTGGCCCCGACATAGACGAGATACAAGGCAATGACGGACCCGACGCCCATGATGCCGATGGCCCTAGTCCATTCCCGGAGCGAAGCCCAGTCTTTGGCGTCATGGCCGTTGCGCTTGTCGATGTCCAGCGTGGTCATATGCCAACGACCCAGGGGAACTCGCAGCCATGATGAATGCTCCAACGCCTCGCCGTCCTCCGATAGCGAAGCAGGGTTTATCGCTAGATCAATCGCCGATACCGCAGAAACGAGTTGCGCTTCACGATCAACGCCCCGGCGTCCGACGTGTTCTGGGCCCACTGGAATTGCAACGTCCCCGCGGTCGTGCTCACCGACACGATCCCCATGAACCACGCGCCCCACGTGCCGGCGACCCCGGAGGTGCCCATATCTAACACGGTCGTCTCGGTCAGGAGCCCGGTCTGAAAGTTCGCCGAGCCTAGGGGGATCCAGTAGTTCTCCGCCCCGCGCGCCTGGGGGGCCCAGAGCATCGTGGTGCCGGTTGGGTAGGTCCAGCCGATCTTCATATCGTGCGTGGTATTCGCCGAGTCGAACAAAAACACCAACTCGATCAGGTAGACGGCGCTCGCCTCCAGGGGGCACGCGAGATGGTCGTCGTCCTGGAGCGCGGCGCTCCCCGTGACCGTCTCATCGGCGGTCTTGATGACGTAGCTATCGGTGACGCCACTGCCCGGACCAGGCGGGACGCCGGGGCCGACCGTCGTCCCGGCCGCGACAGCGCTCGATCCCGTCTTGTCGCCGGCCCACAGCCGATACACGTCCCGCCAGCCGCGGCCCAGATTGGTCTGGGCGGCATCGACCACGGCTGTCACGTCACGGACCAGCACGTTGACCTTCTGGATCACGAGGTCGCTGATGTTGACATCCGTCACGACAGCCGTCCCGCTGAGATCGCGCCGCGCGATCGTGACGGTCTGGCTCTGTCCTGGCGTCAACCCGAGCTCCAGCGTCCGATACTTGATGGTCTTCGTGACCGGCAACGACTGCGCGAGGTAGGCATCCGCCAGGGCTTGCGCGGTCGTATTCGAAGGGATCGCCTCGAGCGTGAAGACGCGCTCCCACAGTCCGAAGCTGGCGATCTCCCCCGCGTCCTCCGCGATCCCTAAGCCGGAGAACGTACCATCGAACGTGAACCGAATATCCGCCCCAGTCGGCGGCGCCCCCGTGACGCGCTCGAGCGTGTTGGCGTTCGGGTCGAGTTCCCACGTCCCGCCACCCCCGGGTGCGCTCAGCGTTTCCATCCAGTTGAGCGCAAAGTCGGTGACGACATAGCCCCGCGTGGCAAACGGGGTGTATTGGAGTTGAAAGACGGTCGTCGTGTTGTCGCCGGTGAACGTCTCCGTGCGGTTCATCTCAGTATTGGGCGGCATCCGCACGATGACCCGGTTGCCATACGCGGTGCCACGCGTCGACTCCACCTCAAGGTCGCCCAGAACCTCCGGGATCACTTCGCCCACGAGGTCGAAGGACGCTGGCGTCGTGCTCGGCTGATACATCCGAAGCACTTTGAAATCGTCGATGCGCCACACGTAGGGCTCCCCGACCTCGCCCGTCAGCGTCGCCAACTGGTTCAGCACTTCGGACACTTTCACGTAGGCATAGGCGAGCTCCGGCAGCGAGGGCCCCGTCACCTGGCCCGCGTCCAGCGTCACGCCGTAGTCGGTCAGGTAGTTGGCGACCAGGATCGTCAGCGCATCCTCGAGCGTGCCGGCGGGGATCGTCTCGTTGACATGGACCCGTTCGGTGTAGGCGTTGAAGTCCACGGCATCCATCGTGGTCATGATGCCGACGCTCGACCCGTCCACGATGCCCCGTTCCCGCGGTCGGTCCAGGAGGCCGCCAAAGATGCGCGTGGCGTTCTCCGTGATAATGACCTCCGCATCCAAGGCCGGCCGGTAGGTGCCAGTGAGGGACTTCAACTTGAACGACGCCGTCCCACGCCCGTTCGCGACTTTCGCAATCCGCAGCGACCCGACCACGGGGAGTTGTGCGGCGCCGCCCACGGTCAGGACGATCGCCATCAGGCCAGCCCGTAGCTTTGCACGACGCCGGGAATATACGGCGCGACGCCTTGGGCGGCCTCCCGTCCATCGATGTAGGAATGCACGATGACCGTGCTCTGCGACTGCACCGAGCTCGCCTGGGTTATCGCCGCCGCGCTGGGGAGCGCGCCACCCCCACCGGAGGGCGACGGCAGCTGCAGCCCGCGCATCCCATCGGCAATCTTCTGAATCTGCGCCGTCACCACGTCGCCCCAGGAGCGCCACTCGTCTTCGTTGGCCTTGAGCCGCGGGGTCAGTTCGTCGAGCGCCTTGGCGGCCTGGCTGGCCGTCTCGATGGTGGCCTGTGCTTGCTCCTCGGTGGCGCCTGTCACGTCGTCTTGGGCCTCCGCCTGACGCGCGAGCGCCGCCTCGACTTCCGCGATGACCTTCGCGGCCTGCTCGGGATTGTTGCGCCCAACGCCTTGGGTCAACTTGACCCACAGCGCTTCGCCGGCATCCCCGAGCTCGAGCAGCTTGGTGTGCAGCGCATCGAACCCGCCGAAGGATTCCGCGAAGTCCTCGACCGCGTCGCGGCCCTTGTTGCGATCGAACACCGACCAGAGTTGTTTGATCGCGTTGATGGCCGTCGCCGCCGCCGTGACGACGCCCATGATGCCCGTCGCCATGCCAAGGATGCCGTCCATGCTGAACCCGGCCTTGGACCCGGCCTTGATGTTGTCGATGGCTTTCGACGCGGCGTTGGCGGCATTAATGAGGGACGCGAATCCGCTCGCCATCGCGCCGAAACTCCCGGTCGACACGGTCGCGAGCTCAGCCATCGCCCGTGACAGGTCGCTCAGGTTGAGCTTGAACGTCTCCAGCTTCGGCACCACGACCTGCACTTTGGCGCCGACGTGCTCGAACTCTCTCCCGAGCCCTGCCACGACCGGCATGTTGCCCGAGAGCGCCATACCCAGCCGCACCGCTTCGTCAGAGGTCGAGCGCAAATGGAGCACGCCCCGCGTGCCGAGCTCAGAGAGCCTGTCCTTCACCAAGATGTGCATCTGGAGGTTGACGGCCTCGGTCTGGTCGGACATCTCTTTCAGGTGCTTCTGGTGATCCTTGTACGACTTGACGCCCGCCTGTGCCGCGGCGTCCATCGCCGACTTCAGTTGCTTCGCCGCCTCGGCCGCCGCCGCCATCTCCACCTTCGTGGCGGCGAACCCGGCCGCCATCGCCGCCTGCCGGCTCAGCGCGCCACCGGACGAAACGGAGTCGATCGCCTGCGCCGCCCTGGCCGCCTCCGCCGTCGCGCTCGCCAACGCTGATGCGGCCCCCACGCCCATCGTCGTGGCATTGCTCACGAACACCAGGAAGTCTTGCCAGCTCTTGGTGGCCTGCGACACCGTCCGCATCGTGCTGGCGATGATGTTCCCGCTGACGATGACGACCTTATTCCCGAGGTTTTCCCACGCTTGCTGCGCCGCCTCCAGATCCTTGATCGTCTGGGCCGACATGATGTCCGCGGCATCGGCCGCTTCCCTGAACCCGCTCGCGATCTGCGCGCCGATGCCAGCCGAGGCCTTGCCGAACAAGTCCATCTGCAGCCGCGTGCGGAGCATCGGATCTTCAATGTTCTTCAGTGCGTCCGTGATCCCCAGGAAGGCGTCTTCGGGGCTCTGCCGTCGAACCGCGTCGAAGCTGAGCCCGAGCAACTTGATGGCCTCGTAGGTCTCCTTAGATCCGGTCGCCAGGTTGTCGTTCATCTTGGCGATCGACGCGCCGACGTCATCAATGGACCCGCCGCCCTGCTCGGCCGCGAACTTGAACTTCTGGACCGCATCCGTCGAGACACCCAAGCGATCCGACAAATCCTTGACCGAGCTGGCGGCGGTGAACACACTCCCGACAAACCCGACCAACGCCTGTGCGGAGAACGCGATTCCGAGCACGCCGCCAATCGACTTCAGCGTGGTAAACATCCGGTCCATGCCACCCGCCGCCTGATCGAGCTGGGGCCTGATGTTCTTCGCCGCGTCCGCGATCTTCTGCATCCCAGGCGGGACCTCTTGCCCGCCCGCCCTGAGCTTCGCGATGGCCTCGTCGGCCACACGGCCCATCCGTTGCAATTCCGCGTTCGTGAGACCGATGCCCTCCTGGGCTAACCGCTCGAACGCCTGCGACATCAACTCGGCGTCTTGAATGATCTTCCGGCCGGAGAACTGGTCGACCATCTTGTTGAGACTGGTCGAGACCTTGCCGGCGCCGGTCTCCATGCCCACGAGCGACACCGTCGCCTTCTGGACCGCGTCCTGGAAGCTGGCAAAGTCGGCGACGAATTTTCCCGTGATGGCCATAGCTACTCTTCAGCCGGCCGTGACAGCCACATCACCAGCGCCTCGTATTCTTCTGGCATCAACGCGCGCACCCACTCTAACCGCCAGCCATTCATGGCGCGACAGATGGCGAAGTCTCGCTCAAGTCGGTCGCGCCAGACGTGTTTTTTTTCTGTTCCTCGATTTCTGCATCACGCTGCCACTCGTGCCGCTCGATCGCTCGGTGAATCTCCGTGAACACTTCCGGCGCCAGGCTGTTGATCGCCCCTTCGCTGACTTCGACCGGTTGGCCGTGGTCGGTATAGGACCAGCCGAGCAGATACGCCTGCACCTTCGCGAATCGCACCTGTCGGGTCTGCATCTTCACGCCCTGGCCAGGCGTGATCAGCGGTTGCCAGATGGCATGCAAATCCTCGAGCTCTCCGGCATTGAGCCGGTCGCGAATGTCGATGAACGAATCGTGACTGAGCGACAGCCGCACTTTCTTCGGCTGGACGAACGCGTCAAACCCCACGGACCACACTCCCCTCCGATAACGGTGTCCCGAGCGAGGCCGTCACTGCCCGGTCTTTAATCTCCAGGTCGGTAATCGGCCAGACCATGTCGCCCTTTGTCGTCGGCACGACAAACAACAACGGCTTCTTCGACAACTTGAACGCATCCGACAGGACGAGCGTCGCCCTGAGCATCCAGCGCCCCTCCGCACAGCGCGCACACTTGCACGCGATATGCGGCGTCGAGCGCGTGACGGTGACCTGCGTGCAGGAACCCGCGCGGTAGTAGGACCACGTGATGTAGCCCACGCCCGCGCGGATCAATCCGCCCGTCGTCATGGCCAGCCCTTAGGGCGCCATCGTCCAGTTGTCGGCCGCGTCCCACGTGCCAGCGAACGACACCGCCCCTGTCGCGGAGACGTCGATCGCGCCGTCGATGTTCGCGAGACCCTCGAAGAAGAACGTGGCCTCGTTGCGACTTGGGACCAGCTTCAACTCGACGGGTAATCCGGCCAGGATGACGTCGAAGAGCCGTGGCGTCGTCAGGCTGTTCCAGAACCCCGCGACCGTCCCGCTGAAGTCTGGTAGGCCGGTGACCCGCTGGATGTTGGTGTCACCAAAGCACGTGACCGGAACGCGCTCCGATGAGAGGTTGAGGGTGAAGGCGGAGATGTCCGCGACTTCGGTGGGGGTATACGGGCTGCCGCCCGACTCGTCCATGAGCACTTGCCCGCTCTTGCCGTGAATACGCGCCATGACTGACTCCTTTACGTGTAGACCACTTGCCCGACCCTAGGGGGATACCGTGAGTTCATATCGTCCGCCCCGATGCTGCCAGCGCACATCTGGATCCTCGGGGTCCGGATCCACATACCGCACGCGCTCGATCCGCTGACTGTTCATCAGGCTGTAGCCCGTGACCGTGAACGTCGCGTCGTGCAGCAGCGTGTTGATCCGCGCCGCCGCCGCCTGGATGTTCGCGCCGCTCGTCGCGAGCTCGACCGCCTTGACCAGATACGTGACCTGCTCGAATGCCGTCTGCCCCTGCATCGACGCGTCGAGGTGGAACACTTGCGACACGATCACGAACCGCGTGGCACCCTGCTTGGCGACGTCCCAATAGACGCCATCCGGCATCAGGGCCATCAAGGTGGCGTCCGCGAGCAGGCGCCCGACCACTGCCGCGTCGATGTCGGACGTATCAGCCACCGCTCACCAGTAACCCTTTGCGCCGCAGCAGGTCCGCCAAGCGCTGATAGAACCGCAGCCGCGCCCGCATGACGGCCGGCACGAACACGTGCTGCGGACGCATCGCCCCTGTCCGGTGCGTGTTGCCGAGCGCCGTGACATAGGCCCGCGTCTGGGTGCCGTTCTCGAAGATCCACGCCAGCTTGTGCCGGGTGATCACTCGGGCACCGGCGACCCAAGCGCCGTTCTGACTGACCGCGTCACGCTGGACCACCACGGCCTGCGCCAGCGATTCAGCCGTCGGCGCATAGCCGCGCCGAATATCCACCGCCGCCCCGTTGGCTGCGCCCAGCGCTTCGTTGCTGGCTTCACCGACCAGCTCTTTGGGCAGGTTTTGCAGCGCGGCCTTGAGTTCCGCGAGTCCATCGAACACGAGTCTATTCTGGCTCATGCCGTCACCCGTTCCGCGCACGTGAGCACCAGCACTCGATGCTGCATGTCCGTGTCAAACACCCCCGTTACCGCCAGGTCGCGATCGGTGACGTCGTGAAAGATCGCCCGCGTCTTCGTCGTCACCCCGAACAGATACCGCAGCGTCACCAGGTGCGTGGCCATCGGCGTGACCGTGTTCGCCCCGATGCGCTCGAGCATACGGGCCGTCGCCGGCTCCACGGACGCAGGCGCACGGCTCACGAGCGTCGTGACGGTGTCCGTGTAGCCGCCCTCCCCATCGGGGACCGCGACCCCTGGTGTCTGCAGCGTGACGCGATGGCGCAGTTGTCCGGTATCCATAGGTCACGCGAGCGCGGGATCCCGATACCGCACCAGGAGCCGCCCCACCGCCTCCCAGACCGCCATGTCCGCCTGCTGGTCCTGGCCACGGTTCTCGTAGAAATGCGTCAGCAGGAGCAAACAGGCCGCCTGCACGGGCCCCGGCACGCTGTCCGACGTCCACGACAAGTCCGCACGGCTCTTGAGGTAGTCGATGACGGTGTCGCTCGCCTGGCTGATCTTCAGCCGCACGTCATCATCGTTGTCCGTCAAGGCCAGCGGCAGCCCCAGATGGTTCTTCGCCTGTGTCAGCGTCACCAGATCAGCCATATCAGTCGTGCCCCAGCAACGCGATCACTTCCGGCCGCCAGACAATTTCATGGGCTTTCCAGCGCATGGACTGTAAGAAGAAACAGTCCCCCCCGCACCGCTGCCCCCACGTCCCAAGATTCTTCGGCTGATTCGGAATCAACATCATCGGCGTGCCGACATTTCCCATCCGCAGATCCGGCGTGCTCCACAACGTGCTGCCCTTCGGATACTGCATCTTGAAGAGCACCGGCCGGTCCGGTGTCTGCGTGATCGCGTCGTCCATCAGCGCCCGATGGCCTGGCACATAGACGTCGTCGTCATCGATATGGGCCAGATACCGGCCGGTCGCGAACGGGGTCGCATAATTCCGCTCGGCGTGCCCCCAATTCTTGCCCGGCGCACAGGGGATGAACCGCACCCGCGGATCGTCCGACCGGGGGCTGCTGCTGATGAGCAGGATCTCATCCCCAGGCCAACACTCAATCGACGCCAAGGTCTTCTCCAGCGACGGTCGGCCCACGGTGGGCAGGAGAAACGAGATCACGCCACTAACCTCCGGAGCTTTGCCACCGCTGACTTCACGGCCACCCGATGCGTCCCGTGCCAGTAGGTCGGATCTCGCCGCAGAATGTCCTTGTCTGATTCGCGGAACACCTGATCCGGCACCGGCCGAAAGCCTTCCCAATCGTGGTCGATCTGCACGGTCGGCACCATCACGCACCGCCGAAACGCCGCCATGACGTCCCGCAGATACATATCCCCCCAGAAGATCTTCGGGTCCCAGAGAAAGCCCAGCGCGTCGACCACGCGCCGCGAGACCGTGGCGAACGGATAATGCGTCGGGTTGAAGGTCGAGACACCGATGTCGAAGAGGCCATCCGGATAGCGATTGGCCACCGCCAGAATCTGCTCGGCCCAGCCCTCCGTCTGGAACACCATGTCATCGTTACCGCACATCAACACGTCGCCCGAGGCCGCGGCGGCCATCTCGTTGAAGAACGCGGGAAGGCTGGCGTAGCCGCCCTGTCGTGGCCCGATGACGAGGTGATGTGGCGTCCCGGTCAGAAACGCGCGCGTCTCGTGATCGTCCTCATCTATCCGAAACACCAATTCTGAGACCGTCCGATCGGACGTGCGGTCATACGACGCCAGCAACGTCGTGAGACGTGGCACCCTGCCGCGCGTCGGAATCAGGACAGAGACCTTGGTCACCATGACTCAATGCCCGGCGTAGGTCAGCGTGCTACAGGCCGCAGACGGCAGCACACCCGCCGCGACCGCCTGCTCTTGTTGCCGGCGAATCCGCACGTCTTCCTGCCACTCCGCCTTCGCCCACCCGTGCTCGACGAGAAAGTGGAACATCTCATTCTTGATGCGGAACATATCCTCGACCGTTGACCCGTGTGGTCGCACGAGGATCTCGTCGCGGTCCGAGAACCCGACGATCCACTGGTTGTCGTAGTTGTAGTCGACGATGTCGATGCCGCTCTCCTGCGGATGCGTCCACCAGCGACTGCCAGGGTAGGGAATACCCACCGCGAGGTTACAACTATCCAGGTAGGGCTTCACCGCAAGGAGCCAGTCCTGCGTCTCGCGCATCGTGGCCAGCGTCTCACCGGCCATGCCGATCACGAGGAAGGCGATGGTGTAAAACCCGTGGTCCTTCGCGCGCTTGACCGCGTCGGTGTTCTGCTGAACCTTCGTTCCTTTTTGATTTGCATCGAGGACCTTCTGACTCCCACTCTCGATCCCGAAGCACGTGACCTTACAATTCATCAGCTTCAGGCTGTGCGCGACGTGGTCGTCCATCGTGTTGACGCGCGTGTGAATGCGCGACGCGAAGGCGTCATACCCGAACTCGGCATGCACCGCGTCGGCGAGCTCCCGGAGCTTGGTCTTGTGCAGCGTATAGGTGTCGTCCTGAAACTTGAACATATGGACGCCCTTCGCCATGACCGCATTCATCTCCGCGATGATGTTCTGCGGCGAGCGATAGCGCGGCTTCTGACCGATCCACGGCGTCGAGCAATACGTGCACTTGTAGGGACACCCGCGCGTGCCGATCATCGACATCACCGGGAACTTCCCCGGATGCCGGCGGCTTTCGACGTAGGGCTTCTTCATCACGGCGACGCCATCGTTGTAGATGTGGTCGTCGGGCAGGAGGTCCCACGCCGGAAACGGGATGGCGTCGAGGTCCATCGCGTCGGCCTTGTCGCCGTAATAGAACGGCTGCAGCTTCCCTTGATGCCAATCGCTCAGCATCTGGAGCGTCGCGACTTCCCCCTCCATCACGATCACCGTGTCGAAGAGCGGGACAGACCCATCTTGTGGCGAGTAATCACGTCGTTGGGGTAGAACCCCTTTGACGTGGTACTGTGCCTGCCGCCCTGCGGCCTTCGTTTCCTGCGGCTCGTACGACGGATGAGGGCCACCTGCGACGACCAGCGCGTCAGGGCGGCGATCCTTGATGAACGCCGCGAGCTCCAGGGCCTCGCCGAACTGCGGTGTGCAAAACCCGAACATAAAAACGCGACTATCCATAACGTCATCGGGGAGATGTATGTTGCCCTCGTACCGTTTGTCGAGCATGGAGACCACGTGCACGTCGTGGCCGTTGTGGCGGAGGAGGCCAGCAATGTAGAGCACTCCTAATGGGATGTTGGTTTTGGAGTCCGCGAGCCAGGGGCTCGATGGCAGGATGCAGCAAATCTTGAGCCGAGGCACCGGGAGCATCGGCAAACCAGAATCCGTCACCACCCCACAGAGGCTGGTGTCGCTCATCTGATAACCCGACGAGGCCATCGTGATGACCTTGGACACTAGGGCTTCCTCAAGCAGATGTTGACGAAGCTATACGTCTGCACGAAGTCGCCGCGGTACTTCAGGTCCGTCTCGCCCACAAACTCCAGCCCGAACGTTGCCGGGATCTGCGCCACGCGCGCTTCCATGTAGGGCGTGACCTGGAGACGTCTCGAGGGGGACCGCTCCCACTGCCGACGGTCTCGGAAGTAATCCGATGTGATGAACAGATAGCCGCCTGGCTTCGTGATCCGCACCAGTTCGCGCATCGCCGCATCGTGATGGTCGACGTGCTCAATCGTCGAAATGCACATCGTCACGTCGAACCGATCCGACCAGTCCGCCGGCATCGCTTCGAGCGCCACGTCGTAGAGCGGCAGCGCCACGCCGTATGCCTGTCGCTGGGCCTCCACCATCGCCGTCACGTCGCCATACTTCATCGAATCCGTGCAGCACAAATTCGGATAGCGCTGCGCCAGATACGGGTCGAAGAACGAGGCGCCGGCACCGATGTCCACGATCTGGGCGTCCGTCGGGACGTGGAGTTCCCCGAGCTGCTGCATCATCGAGGCATATTCCCAAACGCGATGCGGATGCCACTCGCGATGGGGCACGCCCCGCTGCTGCATGTCCTGCTGAAAACTGACGATCGGCTCGTGATACGCCCGCAGAAACAGGTAATCGTCCGGATGCAGCGATCGGGTGTAGGGTCGCATCAATACACCTTCGCGCCGTCAAACCGGGCCCACAACGCCTGCAGGTCGATGCCCTGTGCCTGCAGTTGTTGCTGCGCCACGTCCAGATTGCGCGCGGCGGCATGATAGGGATGAAAGAACAACACCTCCGGTAGCCGCTCGCACACGACGCCGGCCTGATGCAGCTTCCATTGAAAATGGGTCTGCGCGTGGCCCCAGGCCGTCAACGTCTCGTCGACCCCGCCCACGCGGTCACACGTCTCGCGCCTGGCCATCCAGACGCCCGCGTCAATGCAGGTGTAGTCGAACATCGCGCCCCTGAACAGTCCCGGACCCGCGACGCGCCAGGAGGACCGCTCGCAGTCGGCTACCGACATCGACAAGTGACAGCCGCGCGACGTGACGAACCCGTCCCACGCGGCCGGACGGGCATCGACCACGTCGGCACACCGCTGCACGACGGAAAAGTCCAGCAGGTAATCGGCGCGCGTGAAGAACACCCACGGCGTCCGCGCCTGACGCACGGCTCTATTCGTCGACCAGGCATGGGTCTTCGTGAGGTCCCCGTGCTTGTCTGACGACAGCGTGACCGGCACCGGAAAGTCCAGGCGATCGATCACCTCCTGGATGCGCCCGACGGCATCATCCGTGTTGTTATCGACCACGATGATCTCGACGACCCGAGACAAATCCTGCCGCCGCACGGAGTAGAGCGCCGCCTGTAGATTCTCCAGCGTCAGACTGCGAAAGTAGGTGAAGCAGATCGTGATCATGCCGCCGCCTCGTGCCCGCACCGCTCGAGCACGCGCGCGAGCCGCGCCGCGTAGGTGTGCGGATGGATGCGCGCCCAGCACGCCGCGCGAATCTGTTCCGCGCGATCCGGATCCGCGAGGAGTCCCATGACCACCTCGAGGCACTGCGCCACGGAATGGAACGTAGGTAGTTCGGGGCAGACCGTCTCGATCTCCGGGCGCCATTCGCTGACGACGAGCGCCCCGCACGCGAGCGCCTCGTAGACGCGCGGGTTCAGGGATGTCGCCGGCAGATGCTCGCGGTTGAAGTGGTGCTGCTCGCGAAACACGTTGAGCACGAGGCGGGTCTGCCGATACAGTCCCGGCACGTCTTTGGCCGGGATGTTCAGCGCACGGCACACCCGCTGCACGCCCGCATGCGACCACGGCCCGCCGATGGCATAGGTCAGGAGTCCCAGGTCGGCCAAGGCCCCGAGATAGGTGTCCCTGGTCGCATTCCCCCCGCCAATGAATCCGACGGCGTGCGGCCTGGACTGCTGATCGCCCGCGACGTGCACCACGGGGTCGTAACAGACCGGCAAATACGACGACCGTTCATGCCGAGGCAGGCTCGCGGGATCATTCACGAACACGTGATCGAAGCGAGACGACCAGGACGCCGTGTCGTCCACTTCATAGGGCTCATCGAGCAGCCAGACGGCCGTCTGAGAGCCCCCCGCTTTCAGCTTCCGCATCCGGTGCTGGGCGAACTTGCGCCCATGCACGACCAGCACGAGATCGGGCTTGAACGCGCTGATCTGCGCCGGCAGCACCGTCCAGTCCGCATGGGCATAGACCAGCCCGAGCGCGGCGGCGGCATGCTGCAGTCCATCGGTGAAAACCGATCCACATGCGCGGAACTGATAATCCACGCCAAAGACACGGGTCATGCCGCGACCTCGGCCAGCACCGACGCCAGCGGGGCCCGCGGGAAATACGGAATCGCCGATCCTGGTGTGCAGTTCACCACCGAGACGCCCAGCGCCGCCAGCGGCTCGACGAGCGTGGCAAAGTGGGGAATGCACAGATGGAACGGCGGCGCCGTGTCGTCGGGATGCTTGCCGAAGAAGTGCCCCCCGTGCATGTCATAGCCGAGCAGCACGATCCGGCTGGCCCCGAAATGCACCGCCAGATTGATCGCCTGGTACCCGCTGTTGTAGCCCGTCCGAAGGCCATCCGGCGTCAGGCAGAGCCCGGGATCATGCGACCCGTCCCGCCGGAGGACTTCCAGCCCGGGCCAGCGAATCTTCTGCGGCTCGAGCGTGTATTTCCGTCCTGTGAATGTCGGGCACCCCTGGTGCCACTGCCACCACTTCTGGTCCCCGGCATAGAGCGCATCGGCCCACGGGGCCACGGTATAGGCGTTGTTGATGGCGATCGCGCGGAAACCGCGGTCCCGACAGGCGTCGACGTCGGCCTGCGTCAGACTTGCCCCTGTGGCGAGGCAGACCACCGTTGCGCCGGGCCAGAGCTTGGGGACGGTGGTCATCGGACCATCCACACCCAATCCCACCCGCTCACCCGCGACAGCCAGATCGCTCGACGATAGATCGTCATCCGTTGGACCCATCCCGTCCCGGCGGCCCGGGCTTGCCGTCCTTGCCACCCTTGACGCTCAGGCGCCACGCGCGCGAGGCCGCGCCCTCATCCCCCGGCCGTGCCGATGTCGCGTCCTGGGCCGTCCAGAGCCCGCCCTGACGGGTCACACAGGCCCCCTTGGGGTAGGTCTTGCCCGACTGCCAGACGCCGGCATCGAACGGGATCGGAAGTGGCCACGCCTTGACGCGGTCGCCCTGCGCGAGGCGGAGCGTATAACCCGTGCTCTCAGCAAAGACCAGGTCAGCCTCATCAAAGCCCAAACCATCTGCCCCGTCTTTCCCATGCTGTCCAGGTAGGCCGTCTTTGCCGTCCATGCCGTTCTGCCCATCCTTACCATCCAAACCAGCGGCGCCGTCCTTCCCATCGAGGCCGGCGACCCCATCACGACCCGTGAGCCCGGGCGCCCCGTCCTTGCCGTCTCGCCCATCTCGGCCCGCGGCGCCGTCCTTCCCCGCCAGACCATCCGCGCCGTCTTTGCCGGCGAGCCCTGACGCCCCGTCTTTGCCGGCGAGGCCCTGTGCGCCGTCGGCACCGTCCCGGCCAGCGGCGCCATCCTTGCCATCGAGACCGGCGGCCCCATCCTTGCCATTGAGGCCGGGAGCGCCATCTGTGCCGTCGCGACCGTTCGCGCCGTCCTGGCCTGCCGCGCCCGCGTCGCCGCGCTCCCCGCGCTCCCCTGGAGCCCCGGCTGGCCCCGCCACCCCCGGAGGCCCGGGAATCGCCGCGCGCGCTTCGAGCACCGCAATCTTGACCAGGAGCGGCGCGGTCGCCTGATGCACCGCCGTCGCAATCAAATCCGACAGGACATCAGCCGTGATCATGCCGTGCCTCGCAACGCCAGCAACTTCTGCTGCACCATCCGCGGGAGCGCCAACATCTTCTCCGGCGCCTCCTCCTCGTCCTCGACGACTTCGCCCTCCACGGGCGGCATCGGCGCGGGCGCCGTCGGTTCCCGTGCCGGGAGCTCCCGCTGTGACAGCAGCCGCAACGGCCAATTCTGCTCCTGGATGTATGGCGACTCCCCGCCCTGCACGGGCCCGAGGTCGTAGAACCGGAACCGGACCTCGTTCGGACTCATCCCGGCCTGGATGGCCTTCGTCGCCGCGTCCGCCTTCGCGCTCGAGTCCATCTCGAAGAGCGCCGCGCGATCGAGCTCGATACCGAGCGTCCGCTCCGGCACATAGCGCAGATTGAACGCGTCGTCGTGCTTGACCTCGAACTTCTCGATCAGCTTCTGCAGGCAGTCCGAGTAATACATCTTGTTGAGCGCTTCGATGTTGTTATAGGTCGGGTCCGGCCCGACGCCCACCTTGTGCCGCGGCATATGGAAGGCCTTGCAGATGTCTTCGTCGGTAAAGTGCAACTGCTCGACGAGCCGGGACTGCTCGGCCGTCATCGCCATCCCCTCGTAGCGCAACCCGTCCCCGAGGACCGCAATCTTGCCCGTGTTGTCGCCAGAGAAGTTGGTGTCCCAATAGGTCTTCAGCCGTAACGCGGTCTCATCGCTGATCGCGCCGGGCGCCGTCAGGACGCCTCCCGGCTTCGACCCGTTGGTAAAAAACTTGTCGGACGCGTTGCGGATATTGAGCCCTTGCATGGCCGGATACCCCGCCGCATAGATCGGCGACACCCCCGCGAGCGGATGAAACAGCGGGCACATGACGTCGTGGATCATCTCGCGCGCCGGCACGACCACGTCCTCCGCCTGGTTCAGTTCGTCGACATACAGCCGATAAAACACGCTGCCGTCCGTGGCCACGAGGGGCTTGACGCGGAAGGGATCGAGCACGTAGAGCGCCGAGACCACATTCCGGTCATCCCGGGCCTTGAGCACATAGGTGTTCCCGTGGTTCAGCTTCGAGAGCATGTACCACTCGACGTATTCGATCCACAGCTGATAGTGATTCGGGCGATAGAGCACGGGCGAGAATGCCGCGCTCGATGTTTCCGTCCAGATGCCGTTACGATCCTGCTCGACGAGCTTCGGCCGGAGCTTCGCAATGTCGCCCGCGATCAGCGTGACGACCGCGTAGAGCGTGGGGTTACTGAGGACGGTATCGACGTGGACGTCTTCGTTGCGCTGCCATCCGCCCGTGGTGAGTTCCCGAATCAACGGCCACCAGCCGCGCGACCCGGAGACGCTGACCAGTGACCCGGCAAACTTCTGGCGCCAACCGGCGAAGGTCTTCGTGAGCCAGCTCATGCCGGCTCCGCGCGCGGACGGTCGTCAGGGAGCGGCATCGCATGCCCGATGGCGGTGAGCAGGAGGGCGTCGCGCTCGGACTGCGCATCGAACACTTCCCCGGCGACGACGGTCCGGCCCGCATAGGGAAACACCCGCCGCGCCACCAGACACACCAGCGCCATACGCCTCCAGACGGATCCGGGATGCGCCCCAACGGACGCATCCCGGTTTGACTTCGACTTACGTGCCCGGCACGTAGGCGATGGTATCGATCACGGCGACCACCGTGGCCCGGCGCTTCGCCCAGGTGATCCACTGCTCGGCCCGGAGACCGACGCAGTTTTTCTGCCAGAGCGAGAACGTCGGCGTCGAGGTGCCCGCCATGTCGAGCGTCGCCTGATTGCTGGCGTCGATGGTCACGCGGTCATCGCTCGCCAGAAAAATCTCCGACGGCTTGAAGATGACCAGCGAGTCGGCATCGACCGAATTCGACACGATGACCGGATAGCCCAGCAGCGTGCCACCCGTCGGCGTCATGCTGAAGCCGCTCGGCGCAACGCCGAGGCTCGTGACCATCAGACTCAGCCGGACGGCCACTTCCGGGGTCGTCACGATGACCAGCCCGTCGAGCGGCAGATTCGCCGCCGTCAACGTGCCGAGCGCCGTGTTGAGGTCGGCCATCAAGGCCGCCAGGGTCGTGCCCGATGCGTTCGGGGCCGACACGCCGTTGGTGATCGACGCCGGGTTGTTCGCCCCGGCCGTCTTGCTGATCTGGATGAACGCCTCGTCGAGAAACTCCGCGCACTGGTCGATCAGGTCCCGACGCACGGTCTCCTCGGCCGCCGGATTCGACAACCGGACGAGCTCCTCGGTCAGCACGACGATCCCGGCGACCTTGTGGTACCCGAGCGTGGTGCGCGAGAATGCCAGTTCGCCGACCGGCTTGGGATCCCCTTCGCCGACCCACGCGAACGTCGATCCGCCGGTCTGCGTGATGATCGGGATGTTGAAGGGCACGCGCCGGAAGCCCGAGACCCGACCGATGATGGTCTGCGGCATCAGGAGCTCGACGAACTCGGTCGCGATCGTCGACGGGTTGACGAGCTCGCCGCCCCAATCGTTCGTCGCCACGGTCGACGTGCCTTCGACGGCCTTGATGTAGGCCGTGACCTGCGGGGTCTGGCTGTTCCACCGCTTGGCATAGGCGAGCGTATCGGACATGCTGCCACGGCCGGCGGCCACCGCCATCGCGTAGCGGGTAAACAGCGTGCCCTTCGGCAGCGCCTTGACGTGGTCTACGACGTCGATCCGCGCTGGCGGGGTGCCCCGATGGCTGGCGATGGGCGTCAGCTGGCCTATCTCACCCGATCGATGCGCGGCTTCGATGGCACTGAGCCGGTCGACCTTGGCCGTCAGCGACTTCACTTCGGTGATGAGGGTCTCGCGTTCCGCGACGTCCCCATCCTCGAGGGTGCCGTTGTCTTCGTTGACGTCCAGCTCTTCGAGCCGGGCCGTCTTGATCTGGAGATTGGCCTTTTCGGCCGTCAGTCGTTCGGAGGTCGGTTGCATGGGAGGTCTCGGAACAGAACCCGTGGCGCCGGGAATGGACGAGGACCGTCGCGGGCCTGACGCGGCCGTGGACGTGTCGCAAGATTTGATCGAGGCAATCGTGGCTTGGCTGTTCGCCGGAACCGCCACCAGGGAAAGTTCGAGGACTTCGCTCTTGATAAACCGGATGCCGCCGGTCTCTTTGTTGAAGGATTGCTCAATCGACCGAAAACCGATCGAGACGCCGCGAATCAGGCCCGCTTTGACACTAGCCCAGGCGGTATCGATCCGGTCTTTCAGGCTGGCCGGTTCGTCCACGACGGGCAAATGGGCGGTGAAGTCGATGCCGTCTTTGGTGGCCTTCTTGAAGACCACCGTCCCGACTGGCTGATGGGAGTCGTGATGTAAGAGGAGCGGCAGCGTCGGGGCAAACTTGACGCCGAGCGGCTCGACGATGTCGCCCATGCGATCCGGTTCCGGCGTCGTGGCCGTGCCGGTGATGATCCGGCGCTCGACGTCGACAGACTTGACCGTGAGAAGCGAATAGGCGCGCTGCTGCACGCAGGTATCGTGCCGCAACTCCCAGGTCGACGTATTAATCTGTAGGAAAAAGAAAAGGCGAGCATCAGAACGATGCCCGCCTATGAATCGTGCCGGCCTTATCATGCCGGGTCACGTTATGCCACGCCGCGTCGAGACGTCTCTCGCCCCGCCCAGCCTGCCTTTTATCGCCCGGTCCCGTCTCTTCGTGCCCGATCTAGTCTTGTCCAGCCCGGCCTGCCGGCCTCGACACGTCGCCTCTCTCCAGTTCGAACCGCGCCTGACCGCGCCTGCCGTGTCTATCCTCGTCCGGTCTGTCCCGGCCTTACCAGGTCATGTCTGACCATGTCTGCCGCGCCCGTGCCTCACCCCGTCACGTCTTACCCTGACGGCCTGGCCTTGTTCAGATCACGCCCCGCCTCTTCGGGCCTCGTCGGGTCGGGCCGTGCCCCGTCAGCCGTGTCTATTCGCGTCTCGTCGGACCCCGCCCTGCCAGGTCAAGTCCAACCACGTCCAACCACGTCAGCCGTGTATCGTCACATCAGATTGGGTCGAGTTAAGCCCTACCATATCGTCTCCCGTCATGCCCCGTCAGCCGTGTCGTGCCCTGCCCAGTCAAGCCCGGTCGGGATCGGTCGGATCTTGCCTTATCCGGCCCAGCCTCGTCAGCCGTGTCATATCAAGCCGCGCGTCGTCAGATCTCACCTCGTCATGCCTCTACGCCGCCTTCTTATTCGACTCCGCGATCTTTTTCACACCGGCAATCTGCGCCAGCAGGGCATCGATCTCCTTGGACAACCCGAGCGGCGCCGCCAAGTCGTACGCCCGCCGGAGATGGCCCGCGGCCACCTCCAGCGTATAAATCAACGATTCGCGCGCCGACGCCGGGTCTTCGATCATGGCCTGCACCGACCGATAGCCACCGCCACCGCTTCGGCCTTGAGCCGATGTGTCGACGACATACGCGCACGACTTGATGACGCGTTCGTTGTGCGTGACCTGCACCGTCACCGCGCCGATGACCAGTCGCGCACAGTGCAGGAGTTGCACCTCTACCAGCTTCTTGTCGTTCCAGCCGCGCCAGACCGACAACGAATGCAGCGGACTCTTCGGCTTCCGCGCATCCGCCAGCACCCGGCGCGCAGACAATCGCCCGTGCCGATCCTCGAGCGTTTTGATGTGCTGGAGTTGTGCTTGCGTCAGCTTCATTACGCCACCCCTTTCAACTGCCGCGACGATCGTTCGGTCTCGAACCATGACAGCAGTTCGGTGCTTTCGTCATCGTGACAGGTGGGCGATTCCAGCGCCGCGACTTGCGCCTTGCGTCCGCCGTCCTTGATGATGCGCTTGAAGTCGGGATCATCGGCGCCGACGATCTTGAACTGCCCGTAACTCATGGCGCCCTTTTCCGGCCGACCGTCCCCGACACCGATCGTGATGCCGGCCGCGGCCAGCAGATTGAGCACCGCGTTGGCGCGAATCAGCGGCTCGACAAACGTGACGCGCAACTGACACGCCCACTCCGGCACGATGGCGCGCGTCCGCACATCCGGTGTCTTATTCATGTCCGCCGACCGCACGATGGCCATGAACAGCTTCGGCACGCCATACACGCCGACCATCTCGCCCTCGACATAGGTCAGCCGGCCGATCTGCGCCTTCTTCGCGCCCGGCATGTCGAGGGCCGCCGACCGCAACGCGCCCTTGAATGCCGTGGCCATCAACGCCAGCAGCGTCGGTCCGTCCTTGAGCGTGTACGCCGACGCCCGATACTCGTCCATCGGGTGATGCTTCAACGTCGTCGCCCGTTCGGCCGCGTTCTTGCGGCCCTTCGGCATCAGCAACTCGTGCTTCGCCTTCTCGCTCATGCGATTCAGCACGAGCGGACTGGTCCCGAGAATGCTGACGTTAATGCTGCTGGTTTGAACCTTGAGAACTTCCGAGACAACTTCCGAGGTGGGTGCGGTATTCTTCTTAGCAGCCATGATGCGTTCTCCTATCAGAACGACGTGGTTAGAGGTCGTGACGATGAGGGATTCATCGCGCGACCTCGCCTACCTTACTAGTTTCCTTCTTAGCGTGTCAAGTCCCCTACCGTAGCCGCAGAATCAGCACCGACCGCACAAACGCCGATACGCTTTGTTCGCGCTGGTTAGCCATCTTCACGAGCCGATCGTATTCGCCAGGACGCACCCACGCGGAGACTGACGTGCCCTTGACCGCCATCGGAGGCCGCCCGCGTGGCTTCGGCGGTATCCGCTCGTCAGCCATCAGCGTCCCCCTAAGACCAGCATGCGGAACTCCGTGGCCTGCGGCTTCCGGAGCCAGGCCCCCATCGCCTCGAGCAGCGCGTCGACGCCGTCGATCTTGTTCGGGCTCTCCGGCCCTTCCTTCTTCGGCAGGATGCTGTCATCGATCCGCCGCGTCACGGTGCAGTTACTGGCCATCCACTTCAGGCAGGAATTCCCGTCATGCCGGAACCGCCCATGCAGCACGCGCGTCTCGAGCTCCCGCGCCGGCGGCGTAAACGTCTTCGCATTCTTCGGCTCGACGACGGCCGGCAGCCCGTCCTTCGTCAACCGCTGGCTGATGTCGAACGACCCGAACTGGTCGAACACGATCGCCTTGACCTGGAATGTCTTGCAGTCGGCCCGGATGTCGGCCTCGATGACGCTCATGTCCAGCATCGGCCCCTCCGTCAGCCGCAGAATCCCCTGGGCCGCCCAGGTCTTGTATTCCGGGACCGTCCGCGCGCGTGCCTCGACGACGTCACGCGGCAGGTAGAGCGTGACGAACCCGTAGAGGATCCCGGCCTTCTCGAACACGAGCGCCTTCGCGGCGAGGTCATCCAACTGCGCCAGGTCGGCCCCCATCCAGCACGGCTGCCCGGCGAAGTCCGCTACCTTCAGCGTCGGATCCGCGCACGCGTCCCAGGACGTCATCGACAGCCACGAGCTCGCCGACTGCATCCACTGCGAACAGACCTTGACCCGAAACTCCCCCTCGACGCCCGGCGTCTGCATCGCGTCCGAACAATACCGCTGCACCCATTCGAGCTTCGGCGTCACCCCGAGCATCGGATTCGCCTTGACCCAGACCGCCGGATCGCGCCAGTCGTCCCCGTCATCGAGCGTATAGACCAGCCCGAAGAGGTGCTCCGCGTCGAAGACCCGCTGCAAGACCTTCGTCAGATGCGTCCGGAGCGCATACCCGACCGACAGCACGTCATAGCCGGCCGTCGTCGGCGCCAGCAGCAACGGATTCTCCCGGCCGCCTTGCGCCGACTTCAACACGTCATGCAGCCCGAACTTCTGCGCGTGCGACTCGTCGAGCACGATACAGCTCGGGTTCAGCCCGTCCTGGGTCGAGGCCTTCGCATTGATGGGCTTCGCCGTGCCGTCCCGGGTCACAATCGCGTTGGCCAGCGCCTCGACGCCCTGATTCCGCAACCACCTGGACGCGCGCGCCATCCGCTGCATAATGCCGAAGACGATCCGCGCCTGCACCCCGGTCGTCGCCCCGCAGACCACGCTGGCCCCCGGTTCCTGCTCGCGCAAGAGATGGAAGAACGCCACCGCGGCCATCAGCGTCGACTTTGCCCCCTTCCGCCCGAGCTCCAGATACAGCGTCGTGAACCGACGGCGCTCCAGGTCCGCCCGATGCCGCCAGCCGAACAGCGACGCCACCACAAACACTTGCCACGGCTCGAGCCGGATCGTCCCCGTCGCCCACTTCCCCTCGACGTGCGGCAACTGTTCCACAAACGCACACGCCGCCGTCGCATGCTCCGGACTCCACACGTAGTCCCACTCTTCATGCTGCCGGTCCCGCACGTGCCGCTCACACGCCAGCCGCACCCACGCGCACGCGACGATCGCCCCGCTCAGGACACCCGCCGCATACCCATCCGCCACCACGCCATAATCCCGAGACGTCGCCGGCTCGACCCCGTCCGCTTCAGGCTCAGACGGCTCACCGTCCCGCGCCCGTCCCGGCTCGAACGTCCCCCGTTCCCGCTTCTCGGCATCGCTCATCCGTGGCCGGCCCACGGGCCGCTTCACCGACCGATCTGGGGCGCCGAACACCGGCTGACTCTGCATCATGGGAGTGTCAAAACCATAACACCTGACGTGTCAATAATTTGACGGGTGTGATTAAGTGCC